>Ga0207714_1001168_pt1 | contig 17249 bp, 24 predicted proteins | sample PonA232FremontCA_2_FD_187270 | JGI IMG/M metagenome (GOLD analysis project Ga0207714, IMG submission 187270) | Marine sediment microbial community from Fremont, CA, USA - Pond A23 Sediment 2 (SPAdes) | ecosystem: Environmental > Aquatic > Marine > Unclassified | place: USA: Fremont, California...
CGGTTACTCCTCTTTTTGTTACCCTTCAGTAAATAATATGTATTTACTTGTTTGTCATATTGTCATAGGATTTTGTTACTATCAAGTAGTAAAATACCTATATGGTCTGTCCTATACTTTTTACTACATAGGTTATTTGTTACTACCCGATAACAAAAGATTTGTATACTAAAAAACATATAATAAAGTCCATAGGTCTGTTACTACCGAGGAGTAACAAATTTATCCACTCTCTTTCTTTGTCATATTGTCATAAGGTTTTACTACCGATGAGTAACAATATTACATAGTATTATATGATATTATGTTATTGAGTATTACAATATATACTTTTGGATATATAGGATGGAGTATATAGGTCTGTTGTTACTGAGAGATAACAAATCGGATTTACTACCAAATAGTAACAACACTTAGCACTTTGGGGTTTGCTTTTGTTTATATATAGAAGTCCACCATATACACCAATGTTAGGATTCACACCCCCCACCTAAAACAGATGTATGTCCTTCGAGAGCACAAATAAAACCCGTAGCTATCAGTAATCAATATAGCCACCATAACCCTCAGAACTTCCAGCTCTTAGAGACCTTCATCTGCCAAATAAACATAATCTCCCCTAGAGAAGTAGCCTATTCAAGCCCTCAGAGGGCGTTTTACTTCGAGGTTTCAAAACCGACTAAAATAAAATGACAAAAAAACAAATATGTTAGGATTCAGCATGTGGGCGGGCGGAACTTAGTAGCCACCTAGTGACCAAAACATTTATAAGTGTTAGTTTCACAAGTAGTATTATGATAGACAAATGGGTAATCAGAGTGGAGGCAGTCAACGCTGAAGGTGAATTAGTAGGAGGAAAAGCAGTTGAGATTGTCGACAGGAAGGAAATGTGGAACTTAGAAGCAAATACACATATTAACTTTATAGACCACGCCTTTGAAACCTTAAGAGAGTCCGTGAAGGAAATACGTAGAGAGAACTTACCCTCTATACCAGAAGATAGTGAAATTCTAGACGAAAAGGTCGGATAGATGCAAAATTAATATCCGCTTGAACAAAATATCGGGCGTCGTACTTATTCTTCTAGCTTCGTTCTAAAAACTTTATAAATATTTCTTGAACAAGATATAATATGGTCGAAGTCTATTCGGCCAACTTGTATTAAAAATATTTTATTAGTCATAATGTGGCGACATATACAACGAGATTCAGATGGAAAAACAATTGACCTAGACAACGCTCTTGCTGAGTCATATGACACAAGATGCAATGGAGTTGTCTCTATCCCAATCTCTGAGAATAAAATCAATAAAGGATACATTTTCTCAGCAACCAAATTATTTACAGGAATCACAGACGCAAGCTCAGTTGAGATGATAGGTATAACAGGAGATAACCCAGCACGATTATTGACGTTAGTGAAAGCATCAGGGGAGATGGAAATTGAATACGAGAAAGGAACAACCTTCACAGATAAAGGAACTTCAGTCACATCGGTTAATAGAAACGAAACATCAGATAATACAAGTGGCGTAAATATATACCACACACCTACTATAGACACCAGCGGAACAGTGTTCGCTGAGGACTTAATTCCAGGCGGAGGCCAAAAGAATGCTTCTATTGGTGGAGAAAGTTCTATGGATTTTAGATATGTCGTTGAGTCTAATTCAACCCACTTACTAAGAGTAACAAATTCCTCAGGAGCAGATCAGAAAATATTCATCAAATTCATATGGACAGAAAAATCGTAAATGACAACAAAAGACAATGACCGATGAAGACCTAGAAGAAATAAAAACAGAAGTAGAAAACATACTGACTGAGATTAAAGAGATACATTCTGAGATCAATTATTTAGAAGATAAATTAGAAAATAAAAGAAGATAAATTGCTTGTAGTATCACCCACAAGCAGCCCAGCCACAGTCAGGGTTGGCACAAGTCATACAACCACCTCTATAATTCAAAGATGAACCACAAACAGGACAAACTTCTTTACCTTCTTCGTTAGTAGTGGCTTGTTCTCCCATAATCATCACCTCCTCAGAATATTTATTAACTTGTAAAATAAAAATGCGCGCGAATGCGCGAGATACGGTAGTCTAGATAGAGACTACATATACATAAATACAAATAGCTGAATTAATTACAAAAAGAAGTTTCTACCCTTCGACAGTATCTAATGCTGTTTTTATTTTCTCTAGTTCTTCTTCTAAAGCCTTCTTTTCTTCCTTAAGATCGAACAATAACTCTTGCCTATTTCTTTCTTCTTGTTCCTCGTCGATGTCTTTTTTAATAATTATCTTGTCGTGAGGATCATCATCAATGTCGTTTTCTAACATATCAACATGTTCTCCCTTGGCAAGCTCTTTGTCCAAAAATTCGTCAATGGTTTCTTCGCTCAATGATAACACCTATGAATACACTGTTTATTTTCTTTTATATAGTTTTTCTTATAGAGGAAAGTTAGATGGAAATAGAATTAACTATATATATTGGAATTGTCTCCCTCCTCTTTATCAATAATGTCGGACAGCATCTTCTTGATTTCTGGTTCATCTATTTCCTTAGCAAGTCTCTGAAGGTAATCATCAACAGCTTGCGTTTGGCTTCCAATAATATTAAATGCCATCGCTTTATTTTTTGGATACAGCTTACAAGCTCGATCTAATGAGTCCTCTATTTGTTCTAACATACCAATTAGTTGAGTAATTGTTTTTACATATTCTTTGTTTTTTTCTATCTGGTTTTCTTCTTTCTTTTCGTCAGACATCATATCACGCTCGAATCTAACATTTTTTCCATTTTTCTTTCATCTAGTCTATCTTCTATCATTATTCTAAACTCTGCATCACTAATGCCTCCTAAATCAAATCCATCAAAAGAACTACATGCAAGTACATAAGCAAGTGTACTAGCCACTGCATCAGATGGAAATTCTCCTTTTGGAATATATGGGAAGGACATCAAATCGCCATTCTTACGATCAAGTGTCCAACTTTTATATTGCCCTGAGACTAGATATGTCAATTGCATTCACATCATCCTTCTATTCCATGTCAGGCTCTTCTGGCCCAACTAAAGGGTAAAGTTTGTTTGCTGCTTCAACATAATCATAATTGTACTCAATCTTTTTAAACTTATAGTTATCCACACCCAAAACAAGAACTCCTATGCCGTCAATTTCATATCCATTTTCTTCCAAACCTGCCTTGTAAAAGCCAAGTTGGAGTTTATGGGAGGGATAAACATCCTTGGAGGTTTTCAGATCTATTATAAATCTCTGTGCTTCTTCATCCCCCGATTTGTCCGGATTAGGGTGCATTAATCCAAGCAGATCGGCCCTTCCAGCATACCCGAGTTTTTTATTCAATACCGTGAACTCAGTATCTATAACTTCGAACTTAGGATTGTGTTCTTTGTAGAAATTAACAAAATTTTTGATTCTTTTACCTATTTTGCTATCAGTGTCTACTTCTATTTCTTCCCCATTGGCTAGTTTCTCACATTCTTCATGGACACTAGTTCCTTTTTTTGCTTTGTTTGATGTAATGTTTTTAACTTTCTCGTAAGAATCGAATGACGTAAGCCATCTATAATACCCTTCTCCTTTTGCAAGAACTCGGTCTATTTTACTAGTCACAGAAGGATAAAAATTACCTTCAGGATCCATGTAGAATCTACCTTGTTCTGTGTCAATTTTGTTAAGTTCGAATCGAGGTGGCTTTTGTCTAAGGTCTTTTTTCATTTTAATTCTCTCCGTGATTTTGAATTAACATCTTGTCTAGTTCGCTTTTAGCAGCCTGGTATTCATCTAAGTATTGTGGCGGGATATCGACATCAGTTTCAATATTATGTAACGGCCTATCAGTTATCTTCGTAAACAAGTTAACTTCATCGAACAAATTCTCATCGTAAACTTCAGTAAAATATTTTTTAGCACGGTATAACTGATCTCTGGCGTGAGTCTGACAATGAACACTACATGACGATTTTACTTCAACTATGTCCATAATTCTATATATTTTATCTTCTTTGAAAGTATAAAGATTTATGCCAGCTATATCTAATTCTCCTGCCTCATTTCTTGGGTGTTCTTCAGGTTCATAGTAGACTAATTCCGACTTAAGTAGGTCATAGTCCGAAGTGGACTCTATTTTCTCTTCCAGAGAGTACAAAATTCTTTTATGATCTTCTATATGACCCATTTTATCTCAGCGGATCTAATAATTCTTCTTCAGCTTTTTCTTTTGGAAGCAATCCATAAGCTTTACCGTACTCTACAGGTTCAATAATGTATTCCTCGTCATCATTCTCCTCTAGATAATCTTCGGCGTCCTCCATGTCTTCAAACAGTTCCTCGTACTCTGACAACTGTCTCATCATTCTATACGTACTAGTGAATCGAAGTAATCTCTTACTATGGCAGGCAATCTCTCTTTTTCTATTTTAAAGGCTGTCATGATTTCAAAGTCACGCATCGGATCTGGTTGTTGGTCTCTAGCCACTGTGTATTCGCCTGACTCCATGTCGTAAAAAAATGTATCGTGATCTCCGAACTCGTTATCGTAGGTTAATGCGTAAGTGTTGTTATATCTTTCTGCTCTGTATTTTTCTTCTACGTCCAAGTCTGAATCTAAATCTTCTTCAGTCATATATCTGCAAATTCCTCCAATTCTTCTATATCTTCAATATTTACAGTTTTTTGCTCGCTTTCTTTTTTAATTTTGTCTCGTAAGTCTCCTCGTTCGAATTTTCCTTTGTCTTCTAGAGAGAATTGAATTCTTTGAGCAATCCATGATTCTATTTGGTCTTCATCGTTTTCACTAAGTTCAGCTTCAACAATCCAACCACCAGCTTTTGGTTTAATACCTTTTTTGTTGAGGTAGGGTGTTGAACCTTGGAATGCTCCAGCGTAGATTACTTGACTTCCTTCTGACTCTGCATCTAAAAATTGATGTAGATGTCCAAATATAGTTACATCTGCAATTTCACTTGATGGTTTATCTCTTAGCCAAGTTTGAGCCCTATAACCAAGAGTATAAGGTTGGCCTCCACTTGGGTGGACTATATCTATGTTTAAACCACCTAAATCCAAATTGGCATAGTTATCTCCTATATAATGTAAATCATCACGTCTTCTCTCTAGTTCTTCACCAAGATGTATTCCTGTTTTATCAAACATCTTAGCGTCGTGATTTCCTTCTATAAAGAAAGTATGAATGCCTTCTCTTTGTGGGTAGTTCTCTGCTACATAATCAATCAAATCACTCCAAGTTCTTGTTCCATCTTTTTTATGTTGAATCTGTCCTCTATACACCCCTATTCCATCTGATATGTCTCCAGCGTGTAATACTATATCTACATCCTCTTCTTGTAGTTTATCGTAATACTTTTCTAAAGATTTCATTTGTTCAGCTTCTGAACCAAGATGCGTGTCTGAAACAATTCCGAACTTTACTTTTTCTCCCTCGGAGCCTATTGAGAATTTATTAGGCACTTCTGCTGAAAGATAGTAAATTTCTTCACCATCTGCTCCTTCATGCTGTATATCATGTCCCTTTTCTCTTAGCTTGTCTATGAATTTATCTACTTTTTCGTCGTTTATGTTATACTTGTTATTTAATTCAGATCTGGTTATACCGTCCTTGAAGTCCCCAAGAAGCTTGAAGAATTCATCTTTCTTTCCAGAACTAGCGCCACCATTTGCAGGGTCGTTCTCTAGCACACCTTGAGGAACATACCATGCGTTTTTACCGTTATTTGTTTTTTCGTAGTCAACAGCATACTCTGCGTCTATTTCATTGAGATATGTTCTTGCTGTTCTAATACTAATATCAAATTTTGACGTTATATCGTCGTATGTATGTTTGTTTCCTTCACCTTCGATGTAACTTATAACATCTTCTAGATTAATCTTTTTTCCCATGGTTTACATCTCCTAATCTATAGTAATTCTACCCAGATTCATTTTTTTGTTCAAGTTCTTTTTTTAGAAGTTTTATTGTGCATCTCGAAGACCATACAATCCAAATGCTGCTGCAAGAGCCATTAGTGCCTGAATAAGTTCTTCGCTTAGTGCTCCCTCTTTATAAACTGCTACAGCACCAATTACTGCAAGAAAAATTGAACCCCAAACAGTCTTCGATTTCCAAAACGATTTTTCGTTATTTGTTCCTACCATTTTAGACCTATATCAAAATGTCAACCGAAAGTTTTTAAAGCTTTTTGTAGATTGCTATATTTGGTTTATATTTCCTAATATTACAAAACACTTTTCTATTTCAAGGCAAAGAAATGGTGTCGGTACTGTCTTTGCTGTCACAAGAATCAGATAACATAATAAAATAAAGTCAAGATAAATAATAAAATGTTTTGTTGGCTCGCCAAAAGTCATCGCCAGAATGGTTTTTTGATTGTCTAGAACACTTGATTTACTCTTCGAACCATTTACTTACAGCAGGAACCAAAAATCCTAAGCTAGCGCCAATTAAGCCCAAACCTGCAGTACCAAAATTAAGCGGAAGTACTTCCGCTCCTATGGCACCAACTATAAATCCTGCAAAGCTTCCACCAACTCCATAAAGGAAGCCTTCTAGAAGCTGTTTAAATTCCATTTAGTTCACCTCCGGTATAAAAACCGAATTTTTTTTGTAATATCTCACTTTTTTAACAAAGTGCGATAGAGCCACTACCCTCTCTTGTGGTTTGTCTTTTATAAAGGTTTTTCCAGAAATCCAGTCTTCGTATATAAAGTTTACTCAAGATACCCTAGATTTCTAAGTTGATCCTTTATATCGTCTTTCTCCTCTGTACTAAGCGATTTGGTTCCAGTTAGTCCATATTCCTCTGAATTATAATCTACACCGAAGCGATTAAGAATTGTAGGAGTAACTTCGAAGAGATTATTTAGCTTCTGGCCACCAGTATATAGCCCGTATCCTTTTAGGTCATGAGAATATCCAGAAAACCCGTGATCTGATATAATCATAATGTCTTCTGGATCTACAAACTCTACTACTTCCTTGATTATTTTATCAACTTCTTTGTATGTTTTTACTGTATTGTCGTTTGTGTAGTCAATGCCGTCTATATGACCTATCTTGTCTGCAAATGTTGTGCCAAAAGCTAATACGTCTTTTTTCCCTCTGTTTTTTACTATTTTCTTAAAGTCCTCTACTCTATTCCATTCACCTTTCTTCAACACAGGATAGGTTTTTTCGAATTTCTTTTTAGGCTCTGCACCACCGATTTCTTTCTTTGCCATCCATGCTGCTGTTGATTCTATGTAGTCGTCTCTAACCTCTTCTTCTAGTTCATCTGGATAAAACAATTTGTGAGATAGTGATTTTAGTGTAGTGGACACAAACCCAGAGATCATCCATCCATTAACTTCTTTTGCAGGATAGGTCATAGGCATACTCATCATTCCTACAGACACATCATTCTCAGATAACTTATCCCAAACTGAGTAAAGCTGGTCGAACTTTGAATCTCCTTCAGTCCATCCTCCTGATGTTATTCCGTGTTCTTTCGCCTTTAGTCCAGTGTATAGTGATGTCCAGCAATTTGAAGTGAAATGTACCTTACCGTCTCTTTCAACTAAAAATGTGTGGTTATCTTCTACGCCCACATCCCAGACAAGACCTTCATACTGCTTTTTTTCCCAGTGTCTATGTTTTCTAATCTCTGTTTTTGATTTTTCTCTTGCAATAAAGACTCTATATCTGTCGTTTACCTCGTAGTCTTTACCTTTTATATTGTGTGTGCCACCACCTCTATTTTCAAGAGAAGGGCTGTGTCCCAACCGAAGTGCAATTTCCATCACTGCATCTCTCAATTGCGGAGAGGATGTATGGTATTTATTTCCTTCTTTTCTAGCCCCATCGCCGTCTATCAATGTTTCAAATAATTTTTCTAATTCTGGAGAAGTTAATTCTTCTATGAATTCTTTAGGTATTTTTTTATTTATAGAACCTTTGCCAAAGTTCTCTTTTAACCAAGAACCTATTTTCTTGCTATAAAAATTGATTTTGTTGTCATCAGTCCAGCAACTGAGATTCAATTTGTTATTAACTAACGTATAAATTTCTTCTCTGTGTGGTGATTTCGTTGATTTTGCAAGGTTCACTTCTTTGCCATTCGTCCAACCTTCTGTAATATACCAAGCGGCAAGTTTTATTAGCTCATCTCTGCCATAGTCTTCTAGCAATATGCCTTCTTCTCTTGTTTTTCTATGGACTCCATTGGTAGGGATGTTAAAAGTAGCGGGCATATCGCAAGCTTTTTTTCTCTTAATCTGTCCTTTCTCTACATAAGCAATATTATGGTCTGGTGTAATCTCTGCACTTACTTTGTTAGATTCTATTTCATATGTAGTTCCTTTATGTTCTTTAACTATCTTTTGCTTAACTGGCTTCCATTCTACAATACCGTTTTTATCAATAGAAAGAGTTTTGTCCCCAATATTTACTTCTTTATATGTTTTCCAGCCCTCCTGAGTGTATATCCTCATATCAGGAGTGAGGCAGGGCCCAGTCTCTGGTGCGTTTAATCGAGAGTTTTCAGTAACATAGCTTTCTAAGACACCATACTTTGATTCTTTTTTGTTTTCTATTTTAGAAAGATAAGGCATTTTGTCGCCAATAAGGCTTCGATTTGTGTTTGAAAGTCCGTCTATACCTAAAACAAGCAATTCTGTCATATCGATCACAATTTTACAATTTCAAGTTCAAAATCTTCAGGATAATGTTTTTTTCTTTCTTCAAGTTTATAATCGCTTGATTCTATTTCAATTATTTTTTTGTCATCCAAAACAACTATATCGGCTCTTACATTCTTATCTTTGAATATTGCTTCCGTTATAAATTCTTTTTCTTGATTAAGCAGTTCCCAGCAGATCTCTACCTTTTTCATTTCATGCTCCTTTGAATTTTGTGGATGGAGCTGGATATAGTTTCTATGGATAGAACTCGTGTGTTTAATTTCTCTAGCTACATCGTTTCTTTTAATTGCTAATTCTTTCTCATTCATTGTCCTGATGTATATTAAGATTCTTCTGAGAGTTCATTAAATTGGTTTATTGTGTCTCTGTCTGCATTTACTATTTTGATGTCAAATTCGTCACATAACTCTAGAATCTTTTTGGCTGCAGAGCTAGACACGTGCTTAACCTCAGAAAAATCTGCTACTGATTCATCTAGTCTTTTTATTCTATTGCATATGTTTTTTGCGTCTTCTGCCGTGCTTATAATTCTTTTGCCAACTACATGCATTATTCATCACCTTCTGATTTTAGTTTTTTTAATGTTTCTAAGTCTGTAAGAACAAAGTTTCGGTTAGAATATTTTTGTTTGAAAACGACGAAAAAATCCTTATCTTCGTCTTGTGAGTTTTCTATGGTTTCATTTACGGTTTCCTTGAAGTCTTTTTTGAAGAAATCTGATAGATCTTTCCTCAGTTTAGCTTCAATATAATAATCATCGTGGATAACATCTCCTTTTGTATGTTTACTTGCACTTCCACTAAGTGGATTTCTTTCACCGCCGAAGAGTTTGGCCACACGTCGTTCGAATTTCTTCCAAGTAGATCTGCTTGTCATGTATTACACTGATAACTTAAACTTTATAAAGTTTACTCATAAATATATACTAGAAACGCAATGGACGACTATATAAAATTTGTAACCAAATGTAAATCAAGTTTTAAGTTCTTTGCAGAATCAGAAGCAATAGATCAGTCATACTACCCAGAACCCATAAAAATACATGATTTCCAATTAGAATGGATTAATGCAGTAGAAGAACATGACAAAGTTGCATTAACTGCCCACACTGGATCTGGTAAGTCCACAGTACTTGGTGTTCTATATCCGTTATGGAAACATTTTCTTAATGAAGGATTTGAAAGTCTAATAGTTTCAGACAGAATGGAGCAGTCTATCAAAATAATGGATGAAATTAAACATCACATTAATAATTCAAAGGTTTTAAAAGACCTAAGACCAGATGATAAAGAAAAAACATGGCAGAAGCAGCATATAAAGCTAAGCAATGGAGGGGAGATTTATTGTAAACCTTATACAGAGTCAGTAAAGAGTGTTCACGCAGACTACGCTCTCTGCGATGAGGCGGCAGAGTTTAAGGACCATAGTATATACAGAAGATATGTAAGAACACGAGTAGCAAGAAAGAATGGTACCATTACTCTTATTTCTACCCCTGTACACGAAAATGACCTAATGCAAAAATTATCAAAAGGACAACAAGATGAAGACCATCCTAACATATCAAAGAAAGGATACTGGAATAAGACTTACCCTGTGATCGATAAAGAAACAGAAGAACCATTGTGTGAAGATAACTTTGACAAAGAAGACATCGAAGAGTTAAAGCAAGAGGATCCTATGATGTTTCAAAAGGAATATCTCTGCGAACCTCTGGCTGTAGAAGGGGACTTTTTTGATCCTAATGACATTATAGATTGCTATGATGAATCAGAAGGATTTAGACAGACATCTAAAGACAATGCTACGTATTATTTAGGATGTGACTTCGCTATTTCTAAGCAAGGAGATTATTCTGTTTATACTGTATTAGAAAAACATCCAGAAAAGAGTGCCCCTGTTTTACGATACATGGAAAGAATAAGAGGCATGGGGTTGGAAGAGCAAGAACAGAGGATAAAGGAACTTCATAAAATATTCGATTTCAGAAGAATTATTGTCGATGAAACTAATTTTGGTCATAGAACACTAATGGAGTTACAGAAAAGCGGACTCCCTGTTGAAGGACAGTCTTTTGATGTAAAAGCAAGGAATAATCTATTAGTTAATATAAAAAACACGATAGAAAAAGGTCAATTGATAATACCACGTGATGATGAAAGTGATATGACCACCACTCTTACAGATCAATTATACAACGAATTGCTTGGGTTTGGAGTAACCGAAACCGATAGTGGATCTGTATCTTACCAATCTACGGCTAAACACGACGATACTGTTGTTTCTTTAGGAATGGCTCTCAATGCTGTAGAAGATGAAGAACCTGCTGAAATTATGATAGCACATAATTGATGTTACTTTTGGGTAGTCATTCCAAAAAACTTTATAAATATCTATACTACAGACTATATAAATATGGTAGATACAAGTTTTTTCTCGGACATAAAGAAAAAAGCGCAGCAATTCTACAAATCCAAAAGGAAAAAAGTAAAAAAGTTTTTAAAAAACAACGAAGAAATTGTGGATTATCTGAAGGAGCATTTGGTATTTGTACTAATTTATGGTTTTATTGTTAATTATGCATTCTTCGTTATTCTAGATGTTCCTTTCAATTTAATTACTCTTCCCGGTTGGGGATTTGCTTTCTATTTATTTAAGGAAGAAATACCAGAATTTATTCGTTCATGTAAATACGGAAAATCTAGCTAGAGTTTGGTGATATATTTGAGAACTATAAGTACGGTTTTGGCTGAAAACAGATCAGATAAACTAGAAAGAAAGAGTAGCGGAGCAAAAAGCGGAGAAACTGCTTCTCAAAGATCTACTCCACGTAGATCTAGAATTGATCCAAAAAATCTTGAAGGTATTTATTCTAATGTTTCTATAGTACATAATGCAGTAAACAAGTTTTCTCAGAAGCTATCTGATAAAGGTATAAAATTTACTGGCGAAAACGTTGAGGAAACAGAAAAATTTCTATCAAATATTGGAAGAGTAGGAGGAAATGAACATTGGGACGATCTGCTTGATAAAATATTTAGATACCCTCTTATTTATGGAAACCACTACGTTGAGTTAGTTAGAGAGAAAGGAGGAGAAGAAATTGTAGATCTTGCTTCAATTGACCCTAAAAAGATAAACTACGCTAAGGACGGGAACGATAACATAGTTTTAGATGAACATGATAATCCTGTAGGTTATGTACAAAAAACAGGAGCAAATATAGGAGAGAGGATTAATCAGGTATATGAGCCACCTAAAAAAGTTGACATAGGTGATGAAATTTATATTCCTGCTAAGAATGTAGCACATTTCAAATTATACACAGTTGGAGAGGGATTCAATGGAATGGGAATTATAGAACCAAACTATGATACTGTAAAGAGAGCTTACCAACTGGAAAAAGACTACGCAAACAAATCTCACAATGCTTTATTCCCAACAAGAGTAGCAAAAGTTGGAGACGATAGACACACACCAACGCCAGAGAAAATAAATTCGATGCTAAATAAATTACAAGAAGCTTCAAGCAGTACAGAAATAGCTGTTCCTTATTGGATTGATTTAGATATGCTAGAAGCAACTAGCCCACAGGAGTTGATAGAATACTTTAATTATTTCTTGGACAACTTTATTGCGGGATCAGGCGTACCACGTCCATTTGTAAGAGGTTCTGGAGAAGGAGTAAATAAAGCAACCTTGGGATATTTGGACAGATCATTTAATTTGACACTAAATGACATCTGGAAAAGACATGCTAAGACTATAGAAAGGCAAATTATTAGGCCAGTACTTGAATCAAAAGGGATGGATAAATATCCTTCTATAAATATGGATCCTTCTCAAGAAATAGACAAAGAGGCTCCTACTGACTCACCTGAAGAAACAAAAGTCCCTGATGAAAAATGAGATTACAATTCTTAGGAACAGGACCTACTGAAATAGTTAAAGGCAGAGGTAAAAACAAGAGAACCAATACATGTGGGCTAATCGAAGAAAAAGACACTATAGTAATTATAGGATTAACTAAGTTTTTTAGAAGCCAGATAGAAGACACTGATCTTGATCCAGAAGATATAGATGCTTTTTTATTAAGCCATGGACATAATGACCAGACTGATGGAGTTGCTCAGTTAAGGAGATGGTTAAGTAATAATAATTATAATTATAGAGAATCACCTCTACCTGTTTACTGCGAAGAGGAAACATGGCAGCGTTTGAACGAAGACTTTGACAACGTAAAACATTTAGAATACAACCAAATATCACCTGAAGATGAAATAGAAATAGGTGATCTTAATATCACTCCCTTTAGAGTAGATCATTCAAGAGATACTGATAAGTATCCTGCAGTTGGTTTTAACTTTGGTGATGACCTAACATGGTGTGAGGACACTTCAGGCATACCTGAAGATAACGAACATTACTTTGATAACGTAACAGCGGTTGCACTCGATGGAGCGATGTGGTTTGGTGAAGATATATTCAATCATTTTAATATTGAAGACACACTACAGTTTATGAAAGACAAAGACGTAGACAAACTGTATATTATTCAAGCAGGTAGGACATATCCTCAGTATGACGATGCAATGCAGAAAATAAATCAAAGATGGGAAGAATTAAATGGTAAAGCTGATGCTATTTTAACTTATGACGACATGGAGGTGCAAGATTTGTCATCTACAACTAATACCGATCACAATACTAAAAAACTTTCTGGTAGAATAAATCCTTCATCTGAAGGATTAAGACTAGTTCCTAGACATGCTAAGCTGATAGATAAAGGTAGTAAAAACCTAATAATCAGGGAAAGCAAAAGAGAAGATAAGATCAGTAATCTAATGTATTTGGTTGGTGCTAATTTAGCACTTGGCACTATAAAACTTAAAGAGCCAGAGAGGATAAGTCTAGAAGAGTTCAGCGAACTTTCAGAAAAACACAGAATAACTAAAGACGAAAGAGAGAGATGGTGGCCAAATAAAAGATATCTTTATGCGTATGAGTTTGATTACAGTCCATTTGAAAACCCAAAGAAAATAAAGCAATCTGGACTAAGGAGTGAATGGTTGGAGGAAATAGGTTTCGTTGATGCAGTAGAGAATATAGAGTCCATTGAAGAATATAAACCATCCAAACTAGATAACGATGTTCTCAAGGACGATTTTAGAATTCTAATAACCTTTGTAGAAAAGAAAATGGAGAAAGGTGAGTGGTAATGCCTATACCAGAACCAAAACCTAATGAGAATAAAGAAGATTATATTAGTAGATGTATTAAGTTCCAAAAAGATGAAGACGCAGATAGGCCAGAAAAACAAATGAAAGCTATTTGCTATAGCAAATGGAGAAAATCAAAAGCACAAAATTATGAGATAGAAGATATTTCTAAACAAGATATTATAGATATGGGTGTTTCTTTAGTCAAAGAAATCATAGACAGGAAAAAATCGGGAGATATGAAGTTTCTTGTTAATCCAGAAGAAGGAACGGAGGCATATAAAGAGTTTTGGAAAGCTATCAAAAAAGAACTTACAGAAGAAGAAATAAAGTGGATAACAGAGAAAGAAGCTGAAATCAATGAAGGAAAAAAAGAAGTAGAAAATATGAAACCTGAATTAGATTTCTTGGAAGACATAGAAGAAGGAAAGATTTTTGAAAACTTTGTTATGTTAGTAGGTTCTACTGCTGAGCAAGATGAAAAAGGAGACGATATAGACATAATGATTAGAGACAAGGAAAGAGATGATTCTGATCCATTTAGACGGGCAATAGTTCAGAGAATAATCAAATCTTTCCCAGAAGATGTCAAAGAGGACTTACATATATTCGCAGAATCAACAGGCCCACATAATGATTATTATCCTCTTTACGACTTAGTTCTCAAACGAAAGGACTTTTCTGAGATAAATAAACATGAATTCTCTTTATCTGTTGATCTTCCTTTTACACCAAAAAAACCAAGTGAAGTAGCACAATATGATAAAGAAAAACTATTAGAAGAAATGAAACGAAATGACTATAATTATTTTGTAGAGAAAAAGGTGGCCGGTTTCCATGCAGTTGCCACCAATAAAAATGATGCTCGAGTTTACTCTGAAGGTCAAGAAGAATTTAAAGGTCTTTCAAGTTTCAATAAAAAATTAGAAAAGATAAGTGATAATAATTTTATAGTAACAGGTGAATTGATTTACAAAGATGCTGGTTTAGCATCACGAAGAGAACTTATGAAATTCTTAGAAGAAGGATCTCCTGATGATTCTAATGTAGAGATGATTGTTTGGGATATAGTTAGCTATGATGGAGAAGATCTAACAGACAAACCATTAAAAGAAAGACAAAAGTATTTAGATAAATTAAATTTATCAAAATCAGACAGTATAAGAGTAGTACCGAGAACAAAAGTTGAAACTAAATCAGAAGCAGAGGATACAATAGAAGAATATGCTGAAAAGGAATATTCGGAAGGAGTTGTAGTAAAAGAACCTGATTCTAAGTATGACTATGGTTCAGGTAAAGACTGGATGAAATTTAGGAAAACTCAAAAATTTGACGCTAGAGTTGTTGCTAAAGATTCAGTAGAAGGTTCTGACATGTGGAATTACGAAATAGGAATTGATTTGTCAGATAATGACATTGATTTAATTAAAGAAGATTACATTAAATCAGTTGATAACAATAAAGTTCACAGTTTAGGTGAAACATTTAATACAGATATAAAAGCAGATAAAGGGGATATTTTAAAAATTAGAGTTGAAGAAGTATGGAGACATGAATATAACACAAATGGCGAGACTAAAATACGATATTCAATCCATAAGCCTTCTGTGGTAGATAAATTAGAAAAAGACTCTACGGATGGCATTAAGAGACTTGACAATATTGTATCTAATTTAGGTGTATCAGTACAAGAGAATAGCAAAGAAAACGAAGAAGAACCAGATGAAGAAGGTGGCACACGATCAGAAGTTGCAAAGAAGTTCTGGCGTGAAAACTGGCATGAAATGTATCCAGAAGATGGAGAAGGTAAATATGTATACCAAGCTCATTGGAGAGGTCTTAATGAAGATGAAGCCGATAACATGGACCATGAAGAATTAATAGAACAAGGTAAGCATTCCGTACATGGAGATTTAAGAGGTTCAGTAACCGATGATAGTTTGTGGGGTTATACGGTATTTGAAGGAGATGCAGAAGAAATACCGCAAGATGAACAATCTAAACTCATTTATATGTCTAAAAATAAAGGAGAAGATAAGTTTGAAAAATTACAAGGCCAGTTTAAGATGGAGATACCAGGAAGCTGGTTAGATGTAGGTAAAGAAGAAGGATTTGTAAGTGAACCGGGTGGAGTCGGTTCTACTTCTGATAGCTATTCTAAGTTATTTGCATTGGACTATGGCGAATATAAAATTGGCGTACAGCACCAGCATTTCTTTGAGTACTTTTTAGATGGAGATAAAATGGAAGGTAGAGTTATAATTACTTATGCTCCTGTAGGAGGCTCTAGAAAGTGGTTAATAGATTTCACTGAAGACCAAGAACCTGAAGCAGAAACTACGACTATTGACGAAAAAGTCAAAGAACTAAGAGAGTCTGATACAGATCACAAATGGTTAATTTGGAATAACCCTAATACAGATGAGAATCCAAAGAAGATAGATGTAGAAGATTATGAAATTGAAGAGGAGACCAACTCAATTTACGATATAAACGAAGTTGACAAACTTGCAGATAAATTATGGAATGAAGGGTGATATTCTTGCCATTGATAGGAATACCGCATCAAGGAGAACTTAGAACTGAATTGGTAGACAAACTTTTGGCTTTCAACCAAAACGAAGATGTAGATATTTATTTTTCAAGTAAAACTCCTGTTGATTGTAATAGGAACCATATAGTGAATCACTTTATGGAAGAAACAGACCACGAGTATCTTATAATGGTTGATGACGATATAGTTCCTCCTGGAGATCTTTTGGACATCTTAGAGTACGATAAACCAATAATGACTCCCATTATATTTTCTATGAGGGATGGAATTCCTTATCCTGTAGTTACTGTATTTAAGCCATCTCCTGACTCGGAAGATAGACAACTTAAGGCTTATGGGGGAGATCAGGAAGAATTAATGGAAGTACATGGAGCAGGAACAGGTTGTATAATAATCCATCGAGAGGTTTTTGAAACTTTAGAACAACCCTACTTCGAATTTAAGAAAGGTGATAACGGAGAATTAAACACTGGAGAAGACATGCAGTTTTCAGTAAAAGCTTACGATGCTGGTTATAATACTTACGTTGCATCAGAATACGTTGCAGGACATTATACAGTAATGAATTTAGAATTTGTAACTAAACTTATGGATTTAGCTGTCAATACAAAAAAAGAAGATATGTATTACTCGAACTTGGAGAATAATGAGATTCAAAGACAAGCGTAAATACACCTTGAGCAGAGTTGTGGGAGAACGAGCCATAATAAAACAGAAAGAGGGAGAAGTTGATATTTACACCGACGCAA
>Ga0207714_1001171_pt1 | contig 17238 bp, 13 predicted proteins | sample PonA232FremontCA_2_FD_187270 | JGI IMG/M metagenome (GOLD analysis project Ga0207714, IMG submission 187270) | Marine sediment microbial community from Fremont, CA, USA - Pond A23 Sediment 2 (SPAdes) | ecosystem: Environmental > Aquatic > Marine > Unclassified | place: USA: Fremont, California...
TACCGCCTGTCCATCCGAGTTAGGGTTCTCGGTATCGTGATAAGGACCGTCCGCGTTGTTCCAGTAGTTGTCCGTCGCGTCCAAGTCGGCGGTGTCGTCAGTATTCAAGAACGTTACGTCCCAGTTTATATTGGCAAAGTGCTGCAGATGCTCGGCGTTGCCCTTGAAGATGGATTCGTGAACTGCATTGTCCCCGCTCGAGGCGATTAAGGCTCCTCCCGCGTTTCCAGTTCTTAATGGAATAGTATCACCGTCTAACCAGTTTGAACCGTTGTTGAAGAACTTGGTGTAGGTGATTTTGGCCCCGCTTACCGGGGAGTAAGTTATTCCAGCGGCAGGTTCTTCAGACACACCCTCCACAAAAATCAGAGGTGCCTCTCCCAACGCTAACCCCAACATACCGTTGGACTTGATCTCGCTCCAGGAAGAACCGTCATTCATGGTCAGGTCCGCGTCACCGGTTACACCATTCTGGACCATGACCCCTATTCGGTTCCTCTGGACAACTACTCCGGAAAGCTCCGCGCTGGCAGCTTCTTCATCGTTGGCGAGCAGGTAGAAACCCACTCCTTTACCTTGCTCTTCTGAGCTTTGATCCGCGTGATTGTCTATCGTGGTGTCGATAAGGTGGAAGTTCTCGGAGTCCTCTACCTTTACCAAAGGTTCATCATAGATTACATAGTCAGGATCCGTCTCGATGGTGAACTCTTTTATGGTAACGTCGTCCGCGTTGTTCACTTCTAGTGGATCATCATTCACTAACTCAATGATCGGATCGGAGGCTGCCTGGATGGTTAGGCCATCGTAGTAGTTATTCTCGATGTCGTAGGCTTCCAGGTCGTCCGTGTAGGTACCGTCGTAGACTTCAATGGTGTCTCCGTCCTGGGCACCGTAGTTACTGGCGTCCAGAGCGCCGGATATCGTCCAGAACCACTCGTCGTCGTCGACGTTATGGACGGTCTTGTTGCCCTGGTAGGTCGGGTCCCAGTTTTTCGTACAGTCCACGCCGATCCCGGCTAAAGGTACGCCGTTTAACCAAGGTCGGTAGTCTACGTAACCCAAATCTCCCAGTATCTTACTCCCGGTACCTCCGGCGTTATTGCCTACCTCCGGTCCGGCGGTAGTACCCCACCAGTTTTTCTCAGCGTCCACAGGCGTGCTGGATACATTATCGACAGCCACGCCTACTTCACTATTACCGAAGTCGTTAAACCGAAGCTCCGTGTATTCGACATCTCCACCGACAGCTACGTCGGCATATACGTCATCGAAGAAGTTACAGGAAATTTCCGCGTTAGCGGCATTAGACACAGCGGAGCCTCCATTATATACCGCAGGCTGAATGATCACGCCTACGCCGGGGTTGTCGTCATCCAAGTTCTTTATATCGTGGAACTCGTTAGCTACCACGTTCGCCGCGAAATCGTCGTCGGCGTCGGACCAGCTGGCCAGTTCCTGGAGACCGATCCCAAACCCTTGAGTGCTCCCGGGTTCACCTATATCGTAGATTTCGTTACCTGCGATTTCTATCCCTTCCAAGTAACCTGGGTCTGATTCTGTATCCGTGTTGTAAGAATGGATGCCCCAGCTATAGCCACTGCCGCCGACGTCCCCTGCCATTCCGTGGATAACGTTGTCCAGCAACTTAATTCCCTCGTTAGCGCCCCATTTGATATCAATGGCTATTCCTTTTGCGGTAGACCCGTCACCAGTTATTTCCAAGCCAACTATTTCTACGTTATCCTTCTCTATATCAAAGGCAACCTGGCTGCCAGAAGCATCGATCACCGGTTGGTCCATCCCTTCGGGTTGTATCCTTGTATCCGGTTCGTCGACTTGTATCGCGAAGTCTTCGCTTCCGCCCAAGGTGGCGTCGTAGTCGTCTGTTACCTCGTAGAGGTCGAAAGCGAATCCGTCGGTGGTGTCCAAGAAGCTACCCGATACGATGGCGTCCTCGATTGCCTGGAAGAATAGGTAGGAGTGTTTGAACTCGTCCTCAGCTCCGACGTCATCATCATCCGTGTCCTCGTATGCCCTGATGGGCAGCCCCATCTCCGCGGTATCGACAACTGATTTGTATTCAGCATCGAACGTATCGCCGAAATCGTACTCCAAGTCGCCACCTGCATTGCTAAAGTTTACCGAAAGCTCACCGTCGTCCATATTTCCATCTAAAGTAAACTGACCGTCGGTGCTCGTTTCCTCTAGGTCGTAGTTCTTGCCCGCTATTTTAAGGGCGTCCGTAAGAGAACCGCTGCCGGTTTCGGTATAATCCTGGACCAGTACGTTCAGGACAGCGTTTCCAGTGGGATCGTACACGTCCTGAAGAGTGTCGCTTAGAGTCTGCTGATCACTTAAGTCGTAAGGCAGCCCACCTATCTCCGTCAGGGCAGAGCCGGTGTTCTCGCCGGTAAACTCCACTTTCGGGTCAAAGGTGTAGTCTGTACACACCTCAGAGGTCAGGTCCTCGTGCGGTAAACTGGGGGTCTCCGGGTAGCCGGAACTACCCATTGTACCCCCGTAGCAGAACTCAATCTGAGCGCCGGGGAAACTGTTGATTTCGTAGTAGGGTGTTGATTCATGTGGTGAACCTGGTTCATCTGGGTCAACATCAAACGAGTTATTGTTAACTAATTCGAATGCAAAAGAGAAATCCCCGTTGTTTGTGTCACCTACCTCCGGATCAGCCTCGAAGATGTCTATTTGATCTGAGCTTCCACCAAGAGTCTTTACGGTCACTACATCCTCATAGTACTGATCTCCCAAGTTCGTATTGTCCGTCGCCTCGTGCTTGACCAAGACGAAGTATTTGGTGTTGAATTCCAAAGTAGTGGCCGGGGTATTGAAGTCCGGATCTTCGTAGAATTCCAAGTAGGCGGCACTGGCAAAAGCCGTCAACGTTCCGACCAAAAATACCGCCACTAACAATGTAGTTAGAATTTTTTTATTCAAAACACATACCTCCTTTTCGTATGAGGTTCTTCTGAAAACCAACTTTTAACTTTGGGGCTATTTTTTCGCCCAAATCGGGCCTCCTCTCTATCATTTTCCGGGAGGTACCCTCCCGTCAATCGTTTGTTTACCATCATCTTAACTTAGCCAAAATTACCTTAAACTCTACAGCCTACGCCTTCTCCGGAAAAAGACAAATACAGCTCATTATTTGGTGGTTCGGGCATTTCAGCTTAAAAGTGATGAGTAAAATCCAATATCAATGAAACGGTCCTATCCGCCCTTAACTTACTTTACTGAACACTATTGAAAGACGATATCAAATGACCTTTGGTTTGCACTCACGGTAAAAACGGACGACACGAGGATATTCTGCCTGGTTTCAAACCACCTCCAGGGTTCTTAACCCCGTCCCATTTTCCTCTCGGCACCCCTTATGGTAAAGGATTCTTGGCAAAATTGTCAATTGGATTAAATCAGGCTCAGTTACCCGAAAAATCTTAGCATCTAAATCAACCGCAACTATGTTATCACAGTCCGGTGGCGGGGTCAAAGTCAGCAGTCCCGTAGGTATCAAAGTTCCGTCAACCACTTCTCGGACAGATGTCCGCTGACGACTCCCCCGGTTTGGGGAAATGTTTGGGTTTCATGTTGCGTCCAAGCGTTATCCGCTAACGTTAGATGGTTGGCTCGATAAGTCAAGTGTATATAATTGAGTGTTAAAAGTTGAGCAGCCAAAGCGAAGAATACGATAAATTTGGTAATGAGCTAATTGTGGGGCGTGTTGACTTACGATTCGTACAGAGTGAGGGCGAGATAATGGATTTTGCTCTCAGCCTCAAGGACGTAAAGATGGAAAAAGAATACGGAGTTTTCAGAGTAGACACTGCTCTCCACCGGGATAAACCACATGAACACCTGTTCTGGCGGCGTAAAGGTCAGGATATAGTTAGGCCGATCCAGGGAAGTCAATGGAAAGACTACAACCAGCTTTTGAACCAGTCCTTGGATTTTATCGATGATAACTATCTAAAACTGATCAGAATCTTCAAAAGGAGAAAAGGGGTGTAAAAACGTTTGACGAAATAGAGGAAATATAGGAAGAAATCGTCCAGCACTCAATTCGCCCTGCTCAATTGTACTAGGAACAAATACTACTTAAGTCCCGAATTGACTGCTGGACCAAAAACCAGCTGATTCATACCCAGGGCAAGCCCTGGGGCATTCTCAGCTATTGTTGGTAAAGGTATCCCGCGGTTGGTTTCTCTCTCGGGAGATGAAAGTGCCTGACTACCCGAAACTCAAGACCATCCACCAGCTTTTCATGGAAGCGACCAAGACTGCGGGTCCTTATATGCACCGAAAAAGTGACGTGTATCCCAATACGACCACCACTTACAGGTCTCTGTCCGCAGTTGGTCCCGGGGGATTTCCCGGGGGCGGTTACAACTCCAGTTATACGCAAAAGAGGATTGCTGAAGCAAAATACAGATTGTATAAATTACTGGAGGATTATGGAATCAGGCCTCATTGAAGAAAGTTTGTTTAGAAAATGAAAATCAGCTACAAGCCTTTTGATAATCCGAACTTCTCGGTCGCTATCTTTTTATTAACGATATTTTTGTTGACCTTTGCAGCTTCCACTACCGTGGCCGACGCGGGGGAAAATGATACTGTCGGTAGGATTAAGGCCCTACTGCCAGAAGGTTCCATGCTGAGAGATTACGAGCCGGTCCCAAATACCGACAAATTCCTCGTAATCTACATCGTAGACCCTGAGATAGAGGAACACGAACCGGATACCGATTACTCCACCTGCCCGCCTCTGGTAAACGGGCAACCGATTTACGGGGAGTACCACCTGGCCCTATACGATGACGGGCACTTCGTCAATGATGTAACAATTCCCTGGGATTCTTCCTGGAAAATGAAAATAGTATATCGCCAACCCGAAGAGAACCTCAGGTGGAAGTCATTTGAAGAAATGTACCCGGAAAAGGACGAACCGTTCAGGATGAAGAGGGTCAAACTGTTGACTTTCTCCGACCTGACGGGAGACGGATTGGCCCACCAGTTTCAGATAGAGGTATTTGGCGGAGCCTGCGGACATGCTTCCGTTCTGACAGCGGGTTACAGCAAGGAAAGAAATAAAGCCATGGTCTATCCCATCCTTGGCAGCAACCCTTTTAGACCATACTACTGGCACGATAACTTTTACCCCAACGAAAACGGAGAGTTTACGTGGGAACTTCGGTGTGGTGACCACGGTAACGGCACTTACCAACGAGAAGAGTACGTGTTTGATGAAGAACTTCAGGCTTATATTTTGAAAGAAAAGGAAAGTACCCCTTGTAAAGAGAAACGTGATTGGTGGGGCTGATAAGTTGGTAAAACCGAAATCTCGTTTTTTAAATCAATTTGCCCAAGTCGCTGGAATCATCTTAGTTATTTCAACCCATCCGAGTAAGGCACTTATTTTAACACCGCTTTTTACATTTTAGGCTTATCTGCAACTGTCAAGAGACCACGGACAAAAACCGCGGTCTCTTGACAGGGAAAGAGCGTTTCAACACGAGAGCAAACGGAAAATTCTTTTTTCGGACGAAGTTAATATGAGGGCTTGGGCCAATCCCTGAAATGATCACCTATGCTATCAGCAGCAGGTATACCTGATATAGAAATGAATTCTGCTGGAAGCGGCGGTTTATAAATTTGATCCGGCACGAATCCCGCAAAAACAACGGGTGTAGTAACCCCGAAGAATTCCTTCGCTCCTGTCATTAAGAAAATATCAAAGCTTCCATTACCGTTGCTGGCAACGTTGCCTGCCGCCCCCAGGAGCCAGGAAACTATCCTCCCCACACTGGCACTGATTTTTTCACCAAATTGACCTTCAATGCTGAAGGTTACGTCAAGCGAATCCTCTATAAAGTCTCTAGCTTGATCCAGTTCTCCGTCATATATGTGTAAATGGGCCACTTCTCCCTTAAAGTTATCCTCGTCTTCGGCGTGGAACAGGACAAACCAACCGGCCGGGTTTCTTTCCTCGTACCTCATGTCGATTGAAGCCACTGCGGGGGAAGAAATGAATAGAGCCAGCAATAAACCAAGGATTAATTCCGTGCCTACTTTTCGAAGTTCTAGGCGCGAAAAACCAACCTGTTTAGTCATAATTTACCTCCTTAGATATAATAGCTAAACTCCGCTATTTTTTACTCCATCTAATATACATAAGAATCGGGCATTTGTTTCACCAAACTGACAAAAACCAATGGCCTACCTAAAGGAGGGGGCTATCTGTGGACTTGGTAGGACTCATCAGCGGTATTGTAGCCGCGAATTACCAAGCATAACCGAGTTTATATCGGAATCTTTTCGCATCCTGATACAATTTAATAAACTAAGAGAGAGCATGAATCTTTGTAAGCATGAAGTTAAGGGATAAAAAGAAGATCACCCCCTGAACCCCGAAAGTTCAGGGGGCTTCAGTCATTCACTCAATTAAGCTTTGTCCCTCACTCACTGGACTCTTCAAGGGCGTTATAAATATCTACTTCGCACGAGAGGTCCTCTCTATCGAACTCTTCCGGCCCAATAGTTATCTCTCCAGCGTATTGTTCTTCCCCGGGAGCTAGGGGGGTGACCAGAAAGCGTTTCTCCTTGTCGCCAGCTACCACCTTACTGGTGTTCATGCCCGTTTCTTCATCGCCAGTATTCTTAACTCTGGCGTCGCATTCGAGAACTTCCGTTGTCTGGAAGTCGACGCAGACCCTGTCTCCCTCCTCGCAGACCGTTTCATACTCGTAACACTGTTCTCCATCCCGAGCCGTACATACTTCCCTGCACTCTGGCTCTTCCGTCTCGTACTCGAGACATACCCTGTCCGTCTTCTTTTCACAGTCAAAGCTGCACTCCAGGCCGGAGCCATCGGCCGTTTCACTTTTCGTCTGTTTATCCAGAGGGGATAAAGCAATCATGATATCAATCGGGCGAGATTGATCGCCGTATTCGAGGTCGCCGTTCTCGGTCATGACGGTTTCTATTATTTGCCCCTTTCCCGGCTGGAAGGATTTTTCCCGGGGGTCGGCGAAATCAACTGGAAACTTACCTTCTATGGTTTTCCTGGTATCCAGCGACCTTCCGGCGAGGTAATGGTTTAAGGACGAGCCCTCTTGAGATACACCGAGCCAGATCATTTCACCGGATCGCAGTTGCTTCTCGTAGGAGTCAAACTCCGGGTCGGTGAATACCGTCACGGGGACGTTAAAGACCTTATCCGGCAGCATTTCTCCAATTACTCCCTGGTATTCATCTCGAAACTCGGTCTCGAAAACTTTGAGCTCGAATTCTTCGGGATAGTTTTCATTAACATAGCGGGCAATTCCCCGGAGCAGTTCGGGGTCTGTGGTGCCTTCTCCTGGTACTGTGCCCATGTATTCTTTTCCTAACCTGTCGGATAGTGGCTCGATGTCACTGGCCTCTACCCGCCCGTTACCGTTGTGGTCGGTGGCAAACTTTTGGTATCCGTGTTCGGAAAGGTAACCGAAATTGATTGCGGAGACCGAAGGAGCTGACCAGAAATGTCCCCAGTCGCCTTTTGCTCTCTGCCCCAGGACCAGTTCGCTGTCCATGTCTTCTAAAACGAACACCGGATCTTCCTGTGCTTTAGCTGGACCAGAAAGAGAAATAATGAGAAGAGGAATGCAAGTCAAAAGAACAAACCCAGCAAAGGTACACCTGGTTTTAGCCACTACTTTCATGCTGACCACCCCTAAATTCCAAAAAGTTGAGTAAAATAGTTTACTTTTATACTAACAGGTGGGCTATTTTGTTGCAAATCCGGCCGGAGACAAGAATCACCCCTTTCAACCGGCGGGAAAATTGAGGAGCTACTTTCGGTGAGAACTGAACTTTTCGCAACCAAAGTTAAACTGACCAGCAGAAGCGGATAATTTTTAAAGATTTGAATTGTATCATTCACCTGGGTAAGGTATTTAAAATCATTCAGCACCTGGTTTATAGAACAAATAAGGGAGATACTGCTGGTCAACTCCCGGCACTGATTTAGGATCCGATTTCACGAAATACTACCTCAAAACAACAAAGTGGACCCATCTTAGAAAAAGAAGTATAATTTATTGTTAAATTAAAACTATGTTAAGGAGGATTTATGTCTGCAAAAAGGATTTTTTTACTAGGGTTTGTTCTTGTAATTACAGTTCCTGTACTCGGCAGCGCCCAGGTTGCAACCTACGAAGATTTTCTCAGGGATTTTTTAACTGAGAGAGGAACCCAGTTAGAACAAGATGCCAACGAGTTTGAAAGAATACTGGACAGCTGGAGTAACGGTAAGATATCACAGTCCGCGGTTGTGGCAAAACTTGAGGAAATGGAGACAAGAGCGGATGGCTATTTTGAAGACGTCTTAAGGCTTTCCCCTCCAGAGGGTAAGTTCGACAGGTACAAGCAAGCAATTTATGTCTTCGTTACCTGGTCCAATATTTTGGGAGTTTTTACGGACGGAATGACGGACCTTGACCTCGCCAAGTTAGACGCCGCCGGTACCCTGTCAGATTACTTTCAAGCCAAGGTAAACAGTTTCGACGAGGAGGTTCTGCAAAGTAGTGATTAGTTCAAACATACTCAACGGAAGGCTAAAAGACCTAACTTTTCTCTTGGTGCTCGCGGCAGCTCTGATCTCTACCTCCGGGATAGGGGTTTCAGCTATAGAATACCTGCCGGACAAGATGGCCTGCGTCAAGCTATCAGGAGAGTTTATGAGGAACGTGGTTACCGGGAACATCGAGGAAGCATTTACAGCCATAGAGCCCTATTTCCCGATATCGCAAAGGGAGTACAATAACCTATTGGAACAAACCGAGACTCAGCTTCAGGGAAGCAAATCCAGTTTTGGCGACGCCCTTGACTACAAATTCGTCCGAGAAGAGACCGTGGGCGAGTTTCTCGCCCGCTACATATTCGTGATTCGTTATGAAATGACGGTTACAGTCTGGAAGTTTCTCTACTATAAACCGAGTGAGAAGTGGTTGCTGAATTCCCTTCACTGGAACGACGACGTCTCTCGGCTCTTTTCTAGCCAGAGGTGAGGATAGGGGGTGGATGCAATATAAGACCCAAACACTCCCCTAAACCATAGACTCGAACTCCGGTAACTTTTCTTGTTTATCCTCCATAACAGATCAGCCCCTCGGCCGGGAAATCGAGGGGCCGTGTTGCGTTAGAACGAATTTTTTTGACTAAATCCTGGCCGAAAAGGAAAACAGATAGGAGTTATCCAGGTCCGGGTGCCACTGGTAGACGCCGTCGATCCTGATCTGCTCCAGAAAGTCGGCGGAGCCGAGGTTGGCCAGTCTTAGACCGGCACCGGCCGATAGTATACCGGATCCGGTCACGCCGAACCGGACTGCTCCCAGGGGGAACAGGTGTTCGAGTCCCCCACGAATGCCACCCTGGGCCCGCCAGTCCAGGGAAATGTTGAGGCCCTGGTCAATTAAACCTACGGTATTTAAGCCAACACCTAGGCCGAAGTTGTTGGGAAACTTCTCCTCGTGGACCACGCCTCCGTCCGAGTTCTCGTAAGTGATTTTGCCGAGAGGAAAGCCGGGGTCGCTAAATTGGCCGAGCACTACACTGGGGATTATTATTCCAAGCTGGAGCCTGGTGTTTTCATCTATCTGTGTTCTGTACAGTGAGGATAGCGACAGACTGAACCCCGAACCTTCGGTGGTGTGAAGCGAGGAGTTAAATGACCTTATTTGTAGGCCTATGCCCAGGTTTTTTGCAGCCGAACCCAACCCGACCATGTCTCCGTTTATCCCGAAGCTTCCGACCAGCGCCGAACTGGAGTAGGAAGTGACCTCTCCTGTCTTTACCCCGTACTCGTCGGTTACGTCAAACATCCCCGAAGAGAGACTCATCCCGGCAATTCCAAAGGACTTTACCGCACCAACGGCGGAATTGTAGGTTAGGGCGTCGAATCGATTATTATAGCTTGTATTTATACCGGCTCCGTCCAGGAAGGCAAGGCCTGCCGGATTGTAAAGAGCCGCGTTTTCGTCATCGGACAGGCCAATGAAGGCACCTCCCATTCCCATGGTTCTTGCCCCTACACCCAGGTCAAATATGGCGGCGGTGTTGGCGTAGTCGTCGGCGGCAGCAACAATACCAACAGGCGCAGCCAGCACGAAAATCAGCGCAATCGTAAGTAAAATTTGGTTCTTTGATCGCGTTATCATTTTTGCCTCCCTTTTACCTCCGTTCGATCATCAGTTTGCCGATATCGGACGTCCTGTCACCTGCTGTAACCACGTATATGTAGATGCCGTTTGCGAGAGGCTCCCCTTGCTTGTTTTTCAGTGACCAATGATGGACATTCTGACCAGACGGCAACGAAGCGGAATAGACCTGCCTGCCGGAGGCGTTAAAGACTTTTAAAGTTCCGCTGTCATTGCCTGGCAACTGGTAGTACAGATGTACCTGTTCACTTGCGGGGGCCGGGTTTGGCCCAAACTTGACTTTAAACTCATCCAGCTGGTCGGAGGGAAAGCCAAACGTCCGGCTTGCCTGGGCAGAATCGAGCTTGCCGTGGCCCCAGGTGTTGTTAGCTGTCGGCCCTACGTTTCGGTCAAACTGCCCGGCCGTTAGGAACTCGTTACTGGAAAATAAGTCGGAGGAGCTCGTATTTGAATCAAATGATCCAGGCATAAATCGTGGATTGCCCGGATCATAACCCACGGAAGTATACTGGTCGGTATTCGCCGTATTAATCAACCTTGATTCAACCTCCGAGGGCGACAGGTCCGAGTCCTGCTGTAGCATGAGCGCGACCTGGCCGCTAACCATGGGTGCGGACATGCTGGTTCCCTGCATTATTACATGCTGCTCATCTCGGGTTACCAACACATCATAACGGCCTTCGTCTTCCAAAACCACTCCGTAAGACCGGGACAGAGTAGAGGCAATCCCCATTCCAGGAGCGGTGATTTCCGGCTTCAGCCTGCCATCTCGCGTCGGCCCCCAGCTCGAAAAGGATGCTATGTTCCCTTCATCGGACGGATCGTAATAAGAGTATCCATACTCCTCCCCATCCGCTCCGGCCCAGCGGGTTTTCGTCATTTCCGCCCCGACGGTGATTACGCCTTTTGCCACTCCCGGGATACCTACTGTCATGCGGTTATTTCCGAACGGAGGAGATAGCATTCCGCCTGTACTAACATGATAGTACCAGCTATCAAATCTACCACCTGCGGTTCCACTCGGGGCGGAAATTTTGATGGACCATTCGCCAAAGGTAATATCATTGGGACTTCTATTAGCTGAACCGAGCAGCATTACGTCTAGCTGTTTGTCCCCATTACGCGGATTCTTTCCCGATGAAGCGTTATCCACCAAGATGGCACCATCCGTCGTAAGCGAGCTAGTTTGTGTTCCACTGGGTACTGTCAAGATTTCACCGTTCGGTGAGCTTATGGTTGCAGCAAACTCTGATTCACCCGGGTACCAGGTATTTATAGCAGCTGCTCCTGTCACTTTACCTTCCTCTGGGGGAGCTACATAAAAAGTAAAGGTGGAAGAGGAACCCGGGCTAACGGTGTCGTTCCCGTGGATAAATGAAGACCCCTCGTTACCTGCTGAAGCAACAATTATCTCACCCGGCCCGGAAAGGTTATCCATAGCTCGCGCAAACAAACTGGTTCCATCGTGGGGACCATAATGGCTACCCAAGCTCAAATTTACCACGGCTGGCTTACCCTGGTTCTCCGCCTTCTGGAATATATAGTTAACACCGTCGATAATGCTTGTGGTAGTCCATTTCGTCTTGACCATGATGATATCGGAATTTGGGGCCATTCCGATGTAGTTATGGTATTCGGACGGATTCGGGTTCGAAGATCCGTCACTTGCCATTATCCCCGATACATGAGTCCCATGGCCAATAAAATCGGCTTCACGAACCTCCCCGGAAGAGGGTCCTTTGTTATTTTTTATATCCCGTTCAATCTCCTCTTCCGTGTACTCTGTTCCGTATCCGAACGACGTAGGAGATGGCCCGGGGCCACCGTTGTCCTCATTACCTACCTGGTCCCATATATATTCTATCCGGGAGGACTCTTCGTCTCCGTCTTTATTTTTATCTATTCGAAAGTCCTTGTGGTCGTAGTCTATTCCGGAGTCCACGTCTCCAACTATTATCCCCTTACCTCTGAGGACGGGGCTCTCCTTGTGTAGCTTTTCTGCTCCCACTAAGGGGACACTGTCGTTCAGGTGAAGTTTTACTCTTTTAGAAGCCTCTATGTAGTTGACGGACTTTAGGCGAGCAAGCCTCTCGATCTGCTCCAGGGAAGCAGTGGCGGTCATCACGTCCCCGGCCACCGTGCGTACCTGAACTCTTTTTGACTCCACCAGGGCAGATGAACGGGCATCGATTAAGACTCCCAATCTGTAGCCCTTGGCTCCTTCCGGAACCCGGTACTCGTATGTAGTGGTCCCGTTATCCTGGGTTACTGCCTTCTTTTCTACCTGAACAGGTTTTCTGTCGGTGTATACTTCCAGCCTGTCCGCGTAGGGGCCCAGGTTGAGCGGCTCACCATTCTCCTCCAGGGATTGGTTGTTCTTTTTCACGAGCCTGCGGAGAGTGGGATCCAGTTTCGAGGTCGGTTGCCCAGCACCAAACCCGTTAATACCGAGACCCAAAATGATTAAAGCCGATAGAAACAAAATGGTCCAGTTAGGAATTTTGCTCAAGGCACACCTCCTTTCTCCTTTTAACAGTACCTAATTTGATCTAGCAAAAACTTAGAACCTATGAAAAAATTATTTTAAATATAATTTTAAAGGATTTAGTTACTTTTAACAATAAGACCAACGGGTAACGTTATCTTCTACAGCGGCCTGCTCACCACCCATACTCCCACTATTGTCCATAATAAATACTACATCTACGAGTTTAACTCCACCTCCGCCTCCGGGAGGTGTAACATGAAAATTATCTTCCTGTAACTTCCCGTCCTCATAAACTTGGAAATTAGAAGCTTGAAGGGTGTCTCCGTCTATTCCAGATAAAGCTATGTCAAGATATATGTAAGAAAAATTTTGGGGACTAAGACTGACGAGTTTTGTCTCTAGTGGTGAAGAGTTTACACTTAAACCTCCAAAGATTAAGACAACTGAGAGTATGACTGCAAAGGTCGTAATCAGTTTCTTACAACTCATTTTCCCGCCCTCCTTTTGGAAGCTAGCTCAAGTTTTGAACTCTAGAATTTAGTTATGAATTGTTTCAAACTAGATCTTGACTAGTAAAGAACAAAAATTACCAAGCAATAGTCACAAAGTTCATATCGATAATTCACCAAAAATACTTTTTTACAAAAATTAAGTAGAGGAATAAGCTAAGGTTAGAGTAAATTTGAGGAATCAAAAGGGAAATATGATGGGTATTCGTTAAAAAATACGGTTTTAGAGTTGTTTACTTATTTTATCGGCGGGTCCATCCTAAATGCCCCCCTATAAGTCAAACCCTTATGTTTAAAGTAAAGTTCAACTCATTCACTTCTTCGCTCATATTATCACACATAAAAATTTCTGTCAAATGACCATATTTACAAATTTCAGGCCATTTATCTTTAAAAGAGAGTTCCAATAATTGAACGATCAAAAACCCTGTTATCAATTTTTTTTATAAATCTGGGGACTCAAAATTTAACCACGGGCTGGCGTAGAGACAGCAAGAGAAAAGCCTTTCCAGCTAGAAAAATACGTCCGCAATAGTAACCCAATTATCGAATACGCGAAAGGAAAGATCGGAGATGGAGCCGAGAAAGACAACTAGCTTCAGACTTGACGACGAAGAACTGGAACGGATAGAGAAACTGGCTCAGAAAAAAGGAGAAAGCAAGTCCAAGACGGTCCGGGAACTACTGGATTACGGATGGGAGTATTTGATGATCAAGCAGTACAAGGAAGGAAAACTTTCCCTCTCAAAGCTATGTCAAGAACTGGGGGAGCCGATAATTGATGTCCTGGACAAGCTTTCCGACCTGGGGGTTCAATCGCCGCTGGAGAAAGACGAAGTTATGGAAGGATATAAGGCGTTAAAAGGAGAATACTAGTTGGCAATGCCTAAATGAAGAGTCAATTAGACAAGCACTATTGAGCTCCAAGAGCTACCAGTATCAAGGCGGTGTAGGGGGAGGGGTTCTTACCTCTACCGTGATCGATTTCGAATCATTCGCCCCCTGATCATCCATTACAGTCAGGGTTACATCGTAGTCGCCGGAATCAGAGTAGGTATGAGTAACGGTTTTACCCGCAGCCGCGCCTTCCCCTTCACCAAATTCCCAATCGTAAGTCTTTACTTTACCATCCGGATCGATCGAACCAGAGGCATCGAACTCGACTTTTTCACCAGCCTGTATTGTTACAGTGCTATTGTATAAATCCGGCGTGGTCGAGATCACGGCATTTGGTTCCTGGTTTGAAGGTGGAGAAACGTAAATGGTTTTGCTCGTGCTATCGCTACCTCCCGAATCGTCCGCAACCGTCAATTTTACTTCGTATTCGCCAGGGTCTGGAAATTCGTAGTTCGTGGTTTCTTTTTCCCCAAACTCCTCCCCTTCAACCTCCCAGGTATAGCTAATTAAATCCCCATCGGGGTCCTGAGATGGAGTTCCGTCGAAAGTAACGGCGAGAGGTGCTTTTCCGCTTTCCGGTTCCGCGGAGAAGAGAGCTCTCGGTTGTTTATTCACCCGAGAGCATCCGGTTAGTAAGACCGTCAACGGAATTAGCAGAATTAATAACAAGATAGTCTTTTTGACTTGTTTCATGTATTCAACCATCATGATCCTTATCGTAAGGCGCTTAGATCGAATTTCCAACCTTGAAATATGGAAGTTTCGTAAAATCACCCATGAATATAAGCTTCATCTCTGTTATTAACGGGATGATTTTCGTACATTGATTGGTTCGTTTTCAAGCTTCATGCTTGAATGTTTTCTAAAGACCTAATTTAACTTAAGTCGAACGATTCTCTCTTTTAAGATCAATTTCTAAAACAGTATACAAAAGAAAATCACCAAAATTAGCCGAGGAATCCCCAGGGCTTGCCCTGGGGAGAAATCGGCTGGTTTTACTTAACTTGATATGAGGTACCCACCCTGAGACGGGATCTTTTAATCTTACTCGGAACGGTGGACTATTCTCTTTCAACGAACGATCTATACATCCAGGCAACTTTCCTCATCTGAGTGCTGGACCTGGTTTCGCTTTTCAAATACCTTTACAGAGTAGCTTATTCTTTTCAGCTGATCCAGCAAAACCGCTCAACTCAGGTTTAAGTGATCTTGACAGGTAAACTAAAAATTTGGCGGCACTACAATCTTTATTTAACGAGTAAATTCGGTCCAGGATAGTTGATTCCGGCGTCTCGAGCAATGCGATTAATGAAATCTTCCCAGGGGTAAATATTTGACATTTATTTCGAAAATAATATAAGCTGAAGTGTAAGTATTAAAATTGTCTGCGTTTGAAAATTTGGTTCTACTTAAGAAAAGTTTGGTCTAAATAGGTGTAATGTTTTTTTACTTCTTAGTTTAATCAATATTAAGGGGGCGTTTGTATGCGAAAACTCACATTGTTGATGTTGATAGGAGTACTGGTTTTGAGCTTTCCAATTTTTTCTAATGCGTCGGCGGAAAGTACCACTAATATCGAAATTATTTTAGACTCTTCGGCCAGTATGGCTGAGGCGGTAAATGGGGTAAAGAAAGACAATGCCGCTCGCAAGGCCGTAAAGGAAGTACTGGATTTGTTACCTGAAACGTACAACGTAAGTTTTCGACTCTATAGTCATAGATTCTCTCAGCAGAACCAAGAAAAATCCTGCAAAGACACGGAGGTCATTATTCCTTTCCAGAAGTACAGCGAGGAAATGAAACAAACCATTGAAAACAAGCTCCTCGAAGTAACTCCTAAGGGTTTAACCCCAATTGCCTATACTCTTAAGAGGGCGGCAGAGGATTTCGAGGGTAAAAGTGGTAAAAACATAATCATCCTCGTAAGCGATGGAGAGGAGACATGTGGTGGCAATCCATTAGCCGTAGCGGAAAATATTAACTCACTAGATCCTGGAGTAAAGGTTTATGTTATTGGTTTCGATGTAAAATCCAGCGCACAATTGGAAGGTATTGCCAAGAAAGCAGGGGGTTCATACTACGACGCTAAAAATGCAAAAGAGCTAAACACTGTACTTAAAGAGGCGGTCGAAGAGGCAACTCAAGTTACAAGACCGACAGTGAATTTACCATTTACGGATAATTTTGAAGAGGAAATAGCTTCCGCCTGGCGTACGGAATCAGTAGGAGAATTAACATTAGGAACTGAGAAAGGCGAAATGACTATTAAGGGTAAGTTGGTTGAGGATAGGCTCTTAAAAGCGTTCGTAGGATCAGCTAGCTGGTCAAATTACGTTCTTTCGGTTGATATAAGGTATGACAAAGGGTCATATTATGCGGGCGGGAGCTCTTACCCCTGGAATAGGGATAATAGAGTGGCTTTATTTGTAAGAGCACAGGATCAAACCAACATGGTGGGTTTCTTCCTCCAACCTGGCGGAAAAGCTGGCTTTCGGGTAAAAAAGTATGGGATATGGAGCGACATGGAATCAGCAGGAAATATCCCAAAGAAAAATTCATTTAACGTGGTTATCTCGGTAAGGGACAATAAGTATGTAGCAATGGTTAACGACCAGCGGGTAGTGTCATCTGAATTTTCGACGTTTCAAGCTGGATTTGTAGGGCTTCAAGTTGCCGTGGATAAAGAATTAAAGGCATACTTTGATAACTTTAAAGTCATACCAATAGAAAGTTAGGTCGAGAAAGCAACAATGCTTTGTTGATTTAATTCCACCCGAAGATATTGCTCATTGACTTTGTGATGCCCATTTTAAGAAAGCAATTATTAAAACCTACACCGATTTAGTATTAACCCCTTAACGTTTAGGAAAAATCAATTTTTTGGACCCAAAATTAACGAGGAGGGAGGCGGGATTTAATCAAGGAGCTACCGAAATGGTAAGAAACACGGGATATACCCGCCTCCCCCAGTCAGAACTCCAATTCTATCAATAATAAGAGAAAGGGTGTTAGCTCACTAAATCAAGGTATTTGGTCACCAAGTATGGTGAAGTTTGCGAATCGGGAAAGGGGAAATAGTCAGTCGATCGTTTTTTACCAGAATAGAACAACTTAATTTAAAGTAGAGTCTCTGGCT
>Ga0207714_1001172_pt1 | contig 17236 bp, 18 predicted proteins | sample PonA232FremontCA_2_FD_187270 | JGI IMG/M metagenome (GOLD analysis project Ga0207714, IMG submission 187270) | Marine sediment microbial community from Fremont, CA, USA - Pond A23 Sediment 2 (SPAdes) | ecosystem: Environmental > Aquatic > Marine > Unclassified | place: USA: Fremont, California...
TGCGTCGCGTTCGTTGTCGGCCGCATTGATCAGTTCGGTGATTGTTTCTGCCTCGTCACGGACGGATCGGTAGGTCTCACGTTCGGCAACGAGTGTCTTCTTGAGTTCCTTCGCGGCTGTCAGCCGTGACTGTGCGTCGGAAAGCCGATTATCGCCGGCCGACCGTGCAGTTTCTTCGGCGGCGTTCGCCGTCTCGATGGCTCGGTCGCAGTAGTTGACAGCGGCATCGTATCTGTCCCCATCCCGTGCTCGGCGTGCCTCAGCAAGCAGTGAGTTGACGCTCTCAAGCTGTTCGGCGAGCTGTTCCGATCTGTCGGAGTCACCACCAGCCGGCGCGAACAGTGAATCGTCAGTAGCGTCGTTCGATGAGCCGATCTTACCGGATACATATCGGTAGACCCCGTATCCACCGACAGTCGCGGTTAGCGTCCCCCCAACGGCAAGTGGATCAATCGTGCCCAGCCCAAAACCAAAGCCCGAGGGTCTCGAAACAGCGTACAGTGTGCCGTCGTCGCTGCCAGCAAAGACCGCATCGTCAGTAACCGCTGGTGCGGATATACCTGCGTCGCCGTCGAACGCCCACTGCTGTGTCCCTGTTTCGAGCCCGACGGCGTAGAGTGTACGATCCTGACTCCCGACGAAGACGACATCATCCGCCACCGCCGGCGACGTTCGAATACGGGCACCGGTTTGGAACGTCCACTGGCTGACGCCGGTCTCGGCGTCAATCGCGTAGAGCGTGCCGTTATCGCTTCCGATGAGCACCGTCTCACCGACAACAGTGGGTGAGGAGAGGAGACGGGCATCGGCCTCAAACCGCCACCGCTGACCACCAGTTTCGGTATCGACCGCATGGAGGCTGGTGCCGCTGGTGCCAACAAACACTGTATCGTCAGCCACTGCTGGCGATGACTCGATAGCGTCGCCGGCCTCGAACGTCCACCGTTGGCTGCCCGTCTCCGCGGCCACCGCATAGAGGGTGCTGTCCGCACTGCCGGCGTAAACGGTATCGTCGGCCACAGCCGGCGATGTGACATCGCCACCGGTGTTGAGCACCCACCGCTGGTCACCATCGGTTGTGGTCACCGCATAGAGAGTGTCGTCCCAGCTGCCAGCGTAGACGGTTGCATCGGCGACTGTTGGTGACGACTGAATCCAGTCTCCGGTTACAAATTCCCACTGCGGGGTCCCCGTCTCAGCGTCGACGGCGTAGAGATCCCCGTTTTGACTGCCGACGAAAACCTGACCACCGGCGACTGTTGGCGACGAATCAACCGATCCACCCGCGTTGAAACGCCACCGTTCCTCACCCGTACTGGCGTCGACTGCATAGAGATACCCGTCGTAGCTCCCGGTGTAGACTGTGCCATCAACTACGGTGGGACCCGACGAAATGGTGTCACCCGTCTCAAACGCCCAGCGCTGTTGACCGGCACCCTGTGCCGCTACGGAGGTTGTGCCGACCACGGAGGTGCCGACAGCAGAGATCCCCAGACTGAGTGCTCCTCGTCGGGAGATGTTTTTCGGCCCGAGATCATCAGAACCACCCGCATCGGTCATTGTAAATTAGTTTGAATCCGAGGGTAAGAATCCGGTGGTACATTCTAGTTTTCACACACTAATCTATTAGATGAATATTTGATTGGTGGTTTGCTATGTGAGTTACTTATCATATAGTACAGAATACGCATATCGTGCGAGAATAGTGTTGAAAACTCTATCCAGAGAGATAGAACGGAAGACGACCATACACGGTCCACCGAACAGAGGTTTGCGTACAGCGGATTGCAACCGGGAACGGTAGTACCAGCGAGAGACCTCATTTGTACCCACATGTGTGACTGTCACCTGCGAAACGATCATCTTTCACCGCAACCAGTGGGACCCTACCCGAAGTCCCTAAGAGTCTCGCGGCCAACCTCCAACCATGCAATCGCTGGTCATCGTCGCCCACGGCTCTCATCTCAATCCCGACTCGGCGACGCCGACACACACCCACGCCGACACCATCAGAGCGACCGGCGCGTTCGACGAGGTCCGCACCGGCTTCTGGAAGCAACAGCCCTCGCTCCGCGAAGTGCTCCGCACGGCTCGCGGCGACGACATCTACGTCGTCCCGCTGTTCATCAGCGAGGGCTACTTCACCGAGCGGGTTATCCCCCGCGAACTCCGGCTGGAGGGGTGGGACCCCGAACTCTGGGATTCCGAGGGCATCTCGGCGGATACCGCCACGCTCGTCGCGGGCGATATAGACAAGGAGGTTCACTACTGCGGGCCCGTCGGCACTCACGAGGCGATGACGGACGTGCTGGTTCGTCGCGCGGAGTCGGTCACTGGCGATCCCAAGGTCGGCGAGGTCTCCGAGTCTGCCGACTCGGAGGCTCGTCAGACGGAGTCTGACGGTGGATTCGGCTTCGCCGTCGTCGGCCACGGCACCGAGCGCAACGAGAAGAGCGCGAAAGCAATCGAGTACCACACCGAGCGGCTGCGGGAGACCGGTCGGTTCGACGAGGTCAAGGCGCTGTTCATGGACGAAGAACCTGAGGTCGACGACGTGACCGACCACTTCGAGAGCGAGGACATCATCGTCGTGCCGCTGTTCATCGCCGACGGCTTCCATACACAGGAGGACATCCCCGAGGACATGGGCCTGACCGACGACTACCGCGAGGGGTACGACGTACCCGCGACCGTCGACGGCCACCGAATCTGGTACGGCGGCGCGGTCGGCACCGAGGAGTTGACCGCCGACGTGATCCTCGAACGCGCGGCCGACGCCGGCGCGGATATCGGCGACGCGATAGAACGAGTGCGCCGAAAGACAAATCCGGCGACACAGGCGGCGGGCGATTAGATGTCGGCCGTCGAATCAGCTCTTTCAGAGACGCAACTGGTGACGTTCAGGGAGACGCTTGCGGATGAGCCCATCGAGTACGACGGCCTGGCAGCGGAGTACGACGCCGGCGAGGAAACGTATCACATCGAGACGCCCAACCACCGGACCAGCGTCGGTGCCGACGACGTCGGGAGCGTCGCCGCCGAGCTGGCAGCCTACATCACGAACTGGTATTTTTACACCCAGCAGGTGAGTGGTGAGATCACGCAGGCGTTCTGTCGGTGGCTCGAAGGGGCCGACGACCGCCCGGTTCCGGACCGCTACGACGCCCTCGAAACCGGAATCGACCGCGAGTGGGGCCAGCTCAGAGTTACCACGACGCTGGCCGAGGATGGCACGCGTCGCTACGAGGTTCGCCACATCGACGATAGCGACGCCGACGCGGCTACGCTCACAACCCACACGGACCCCTTCGATGCCCGCGATATCGGAACCCTCGATGCGGACGGTCAGTACCGCCCGCTCCGCACCGCGCCGTCGCTTGACGCGGGCTGGATCTTTCCCGACCTGACCGCCGGGGAGGTCTACGAGGCCGTCGAGGCGTTCTATCCGGCGACGGTCGTCAACTGGCACCGCGAACAGCGCGGCGACCTCGACATCGACCACTGGCGGGACGAACAGGACCGCCAGAGCGGGATCTACAATCTGATCACCGTCCTGCCGGACGAGGCCGTCGAGTGGGCGGCGGCAGCCTGCTGTGACGACTCACAGTGTCTCAAACGCCGCGAGTGGGAACTTTCCGAAGACGAAGCGCTGGATGCCGACGGTGGCGACGGTGTCTTTCCGTGTCGCGAACCGTGTTCGATGGTCGTCGCCGCGGGTCGTGAATGGGCCAAACTGGAGCGCGAGGACACCCAAACCTACGAGTTCGAGTTGACACCGAGTGAGAAGGAACAACTCGAAGAGATCATCGACGCGGTCGCCGACGATACGGTCGACGAGATCCGGGAGGCTGATCTCGATGAGGGCGCCAACCGCTACCGCGTGCGGTATCTCCGCGAGAAGCGATTCGACGGGGACGGCAACCTCTCTGGGACACCGACCGGTCCGGATGGAGACGATAACGACAGCACCGACGACAGCAAGGATCACGACGAGTAGCCCGAGAGCAGCCGAAGAAACGGCGGTTGCGTTACTCCACCCTGGCGTCGTCGCTCTGGGCTGACACCGCCAGCGAGGCCGCAACACCCAGCAGGACGATCAGCGAGCCGGCGAGGACAGCCGTGCTCCCGATGCTCGCGGCGACAGCGGTCGAGAGACCGAGCGCGAGAAGCCCGACAACGATCACCGGCGCGGGGAGGCCAGCGGGGCCGGCGTCGGCCAGCGCCTCCAGTCGGTCGACACGCGTCGGTTCGGTGGGTTCGCTGCTGGTTGGCCTCGACAGGGAGTCGTCGATCGCGACCTGCCGGGACCCGTCTTCGGGCGGGCTGATCGTGACGGTCGTGTAGGCGACCTCAGCCCCGTAGCCGGTTGCGATCTTGAGCCGCCCGGAGACCGCTGTCTGTGGCGTCTCGACATCGACCGTCACCGGGTAGGTACGGTTCCGCTCGACGTAGTGGTTCGTCGTCCGAAGTGAGGCCACAGATGACAGCGTCTCGTCGAGATTGAGATGGACGTGGACAGCCTGCTCGTGGTTGTCCAGCACGATCTCGAAGGAGTCACTCGTCTCGAAGGCTGACGGCGAGGCTATGGCGTACAGATCAGCCTCGTTGAGGACGGCCGTCAGTCGGTCCACAGGTAACGCTCGGTGTCGACAGAGAAAAAACTACAGGCCGCGGTCAGGCCGCCGCCTCCTCGCGCATATCCGGCGGGAGGAGGTTCGGGATGCCGTCCTCGATCGGGTAGGCCTCGCCACACTCCGTGCAGGTGAGTGTCCCCTCGATAATCTCCTCGTCGTCGCGTTCCTCGACCGACAGCGCAAGCTCGTGTTTGTCCTCCGGACAGCAGATGATGTCCATCAGTGACTCCTTCATATCAGATTGTGGGGACGGCGACGGCAAAAGCCTACGGGTTCGACGGGTCAGACCGGGCGACGGTCGCGGTCAGGCGTCGCCGTAGGCCTGAATAACGGTATCGATCCGGTTTGCCAGCACGTTCATCTCGCCGGTAGCGTGGTCGCCCTTGTAGACGAACTCGGTGACACCGGCCTCGAGTGCATCGTCGGCGATGGGTTCGAGCGCCTTGCCCGTGAGAATGACAACCGGGACCTCCGGATCACCGGTCCGACCATTGACCGAGGCGGCAAGCTGGATGCCGTTTCCGTGTGGGAGCTCGTAGTTTGTGACGATGCAGTCGATATCGTCATACTCCGTGAGCGCATCGCGGACCTCCTCGGCGGTGCCGACGGTCGTCACGTAGAAGTTGTGAACGTCCTCTAGGGTGTCGGAGACGCGTGCCGCCATGAAATCGCTGTCTTCCACGAGCAAAACGTGCGGTGCTGACATTTTATCATCGTTTTTTGCTACGGGCTAATAACTGTAGCTCAATCACCGCAGCGAAACTGTCAGACAGAGATGCTTTTTCGGGTGAGAGGGTGTCGGCTACGGAGTCAGTTATCGTAGGGATACCGCTTGGTCGCCCCACAGTCACACCGCATGATGACCCGGCCATCGTGTACGCGGACGCGGACATTGACCCCCGGCTGGAGCGCAACGTCACACGCCGGACAGGTGAACCGCTTGAACCGGCGCGGGAGCCCACACCGATCCTGTTCGGCGATCCGGCGGGCCAGGCGAACGTACTCCCGAGAGCGGTCGAACTCGCCGTTGCCGACGGCTGTTTTCGCCAGCGCGAACAGCCGGTCGATGCGTTCGCGGGGGATCGACATCGGCCTCAGTAGATCACCGGAGAGAGATTCCGGCCAGCAAGGGTCGGTCGTAACCACTCCAGCGGCGAGCCGTGAACACGCGTGATCAGTCGTCTTCAAGCGCGTCGGCGATCCGGCGTAGCTCGCGGTTCGTGTCACGGACCTCGTCGCGGAGCTGGCGGACCTCACGAACGAGTTCCTCGTTGCCGCCGGAGTCGTCGCCACCGCCACCCATGCCGGGTGGGCCGCCACCCTGTCCGCCGCCACCCATCATGCCGCCCATCATCTGTGCCAGCGGGTTGCCGCCACCGCCGCCCATGCCGCCGGGCGCGCCGGTGCCGCCGCCCATCATCTCCTCGGGGCCGGGGCGTTCGCCCTCGCCTTCGGCGCGTTCCTGTTCGCGCTTCTCGCGGATCTCCTCGACGCGCTCGCGAAAGGACTTCTCCTCCTCGCCGCCCTCGTCGGCTGGTTCGTCGCCCTCGGCGGCCTCGGCCGTGTCTGTCTCGTCGCCGTCCGGCGCTGTATCCTCGTCGTCTGTCATACTGCCGCGTTCGACCGGAACACGGAAAACGGTTGCTGGTTCGATACGGGGGGTCGCGGTCGACAGCGAGTGCGTGCCGACTGGTTCCGCGTCGCACGTAATCAGTGAGAGAGACGGTCACTCCCAGCACGCCCGCGGCTCTCACGGCTCCCGCTGGTCGCCGTTCGAGCGAACCGCGGTCTCCCTATCGGTCGACCGCGTGCTCGCCCGCAACACATTAGGCCGGAGACACTCACGTTCGGGTATGATAAACGAAACCGTCGAGGAGATTCAGGGGATGCACTCCCACAGCTCCTCGACGATCGCCATCAAGGCGACCGAAGCGTTGTCGGAGCTGCTCGACCGGGAGTACGCCTCCGTCGACGAGTTCGAGCTGGATCTCGAACGCAACGCGGGCGCGCTCCGCCGGGCGAACCCCTCGCATGCCTCCCTCCACAACGCGGTCTGGGCCGTCCAGCGGTCGGTCGTCGACGCCACCGACACCGTCGAGGAGGCCAAGGACCTCACCCAGGAGATGATCGACCGCGTCGTCGACGACATCGAAACCGGCAAACAGCGGGCCGCCGCCAACGCCGCCGAGATCTTTGAAGACGGCGAGTCGTTCATGACACACGACTTCTCCTCGACGGCGATGGCGGCCGTCGAGACCGCCGCCGAGGACGGCACATCGTTGACCGCCTACGTCAAGGAGACCCGACCGCGCTACATCGGCCGCGGAACCGCACGAATGTTGGCGGATATCGACCCGGTCGACCCACACCTCATGGTCGACAACGCGATGGGCCACTATCTCTCGGAGTGTGACCGCGTCGTCATCGGCATGGACTGCATCGTCGACGACACGCTCTACAACCGGGTCGGGACGCTCCCGCTGGCGGCGACGGCGAACCGACTCGACGTGCCGGTCGTCGTCGTCGGCTCCGGCGCGAAAGTCATCGAGGACGGCTTCGTCTTCGAGAACCAGTTCCGTGCCCCCGAGGAGGTCATGCTCGAACCCGTCGAGGGAATCACCGTCGAGAACCCCTCATACGACGCGACGCCGGTCGATCTGGTCGACAAACTCATTACCGACACCGGTGTCCACGAACTCTGATTCGTTACCGAACTGACGTTCACCAACTCTGAAGATCCGACGTTTCGGAATACAGAGCGCAGTCGGTTCCGGGACCGAGAATTCCTTACGGGTTGCGCTCGAAACCGTGGTATGGACGACTCGCGGGACCCAGTCGAGTCGGCTGCCGACGGCCGGCTGGATCTCTACGAGATCGCCGACTGGGAGGAGCGAACCTCCGTCGACGGCGCGGCCGTCGCCCTCTACTGGCTGTTGATCCGCGCGGCGAAGTGGATCGTCGTCGCCGTCGCGTTCGGCATCCTCGCGGGTATCGGCGGGCTGGCTGCGCTGAGCGATCCCGCGATCGGACTGCTGACAGTGCTGTCGGCGATCCCCGCCGCGGCGTTGACCGTCTACGTCTACTACTCGGATGTGACGACCCGCGAGCCGCTGTCGTTGCTCGTGACGACGTTTCTGCTGTCGATCCTGCTGGCCACGTTCGCCGCGCTGGTCAACTCCTCCGCCCAACGATTCTTCGAGCCGCTCGGGGTGCTCGGCATGCCGCTGTTTTTCTTCCTGATCGTCGGCCCGGGCGAGGAGACGGTGAAGCTGCTGGCCGTGCGGCTCTACGCCTACACCGACGACCGGTTCGACGCCGTCGTCGACGGCGCAGTGTACGGCGCGATCGCAGGGCTCGGGTTTGCGACCATCGAAAACTCGATCTACATCCTCCAGCGGCTGTCGGAATCCGGCGCGCTGGCCGAACTCTCCTTCGGGCTCACGGCGATCACGACCGGCGGCGACATCACCGCGCTCCGGGCGCTGGCCGGGCCGGGCCACGTCATCTACTCGGCGACCGCAGGCTACTATCTCGGGCTGGCGAAGTTCAATCCCGACAACCGCGGCCCGATCGTCGTCAAGGGGCTGTTGCTTGCGACGGTCATCCACGCGACGTACAACACGACCGTCGGGCCGGGCTCGTATCTCGTCAGTTCGCTCACGGGGCTGCCAGACCTCGGCGGGTTTCTCGTCTACGTGTTGCTGTACGACGGCGTCTTCGGCTTCTTCATCCTGCGAAAACTCTGGCGATACCGACACGCGTACAACGAGACAGGCGCGGCCGCCGTCGACGCCTGACACCCGGTCGAGTGTGACCTGTGGCTGTTGGCCGGTCAGTGGCGAAATTCGCACTGCCACCCGGCTGGCGGCGAACCCCTGATTAGTCTGGTTGAGCCGGAGCTTACAGCTTGTCGCGGCCGATAGCGATCCCGGTCGGCGTGATGATGAGCTGGTCGTCTCCCTTCTGGACGATGTCGCCGTCGACCTCGTCGGCGACCTGCCGGAGTTCGTCGATAATGTGTTCGATGGTCCGGTCGCTCGTGCTGTGGCGGGTGATGTCGGCGATGACGAGGTCGCCGTCGTAGATGGCATCCTTGATCTCGATGACGTCCTGTTTGCCGCCGATCTCGGCGATCCGCACTGACATCCCGGCATCGGTGGCGGGGCGGTCGAGGTCGTCGAGATCGAGCTCGACGTACTCCGAGGCCGTCGCCTCGCCGTCGTTGCCGAGGATCTTGCTCATAATTCCCATAGCGTGTACAGTGAGCGGTTCGCCATTAGTTCTTACGTCAGACAGCCGTCGTCGCCACGGCCACACACCGCGGAGCGGCGACTAGCAAGTGCCCAGCGGCGAGGGGTGGGGTTTTGAGCCTCCAGCCGAACCCACGGGTATGACGTTCAGTCTCTGCGTCCGGGAGCCCTACCGGAGCGACGGCAGCCAGCAGTACCGCTTCGGCGTGGCGGTCACGACCCGGCTGCCGGGCGTCGGCGCGCTCTGCCCGTTCGTTTCCGAAAACGGTGTGGTAGCCGTCCAGAGCCACGTCAACCCCGAGCTCGGCGAGCGCGCACTCGACTACCTCGCCGACGGGCTGGCCGTCGACGACGCGCTGGCGGCCCTGCTGGCCGCCGAACCGGCCGAGAAGCGGCGCAACCGACAGGTTCACGGGCTCGACCGCGAGGGGAGTTTCGTCTTCACCGGCGGCAGCTGTGTCGGCGGGATCGGCGAAATCGACGGCGACCACTACACCGTCGCCGGCAACCTCCTGACCGACGACGCGGTCGTCGAGGCGACCGCCGAGACCTACGAGTCGAGTGCCTTCGGCGACCGGCCGCTCGCCGGCCGGCTGATCGACGCGCTGGCGGCGGGCCACGCGGCCGGCGGCGACAAACGCGAGGCGCTGACCGTCCAGAGTGCAGCCGTGAAGGTCGTCAGTACCGAGTCGGTTCCCTACCGGCAGTTCTACAACGACCTCCGCGTCGACGCCAGCGAGACGCCGGTGGCGGACCTGCAAACGACCTACGAGGCGGCGATGCTGGGCTTCGAGCAGTCGCTCAACGAGTACGCCACTGCCGAGGAGATCGACGAGAACAGGCCGGGGTAGCGGGCTGACGATAGCCCAACAGCGCCTCAGGCCGGAGCAGTGTCCCGCTCGCCGTCGTCGCGGAGCGGCAGCCGAATGTCGATCTCGTCGTAGGGGACGACCGGTCGCTTCGCGCGTCCGTCCTCGACGAACTCCACGACGCCGTAGGCTTCGAGCCGCTCTAGGTTCTCGGAGACCTGCTTGATGTCCCGGTCGACCAGCCGGGCGGCCTCGCGGATGCTCGCGGGTTCGTCCCGAGCGATAGCCCGAAGCAGGTCGATCCCGCGGGGCGTGAAAACACTCGCTAGTTGGTCGGTGGTCTCGAAGCTCAGGCGGTGTGGTGCGTCCGTGTCGGGGGCGTCGCCGCCGCGAGCGGCTTCGAACGCGTCGGCTGTGCGCTGTCTGAGTGCCGCAATCGATTCGACAGTGACGATGAGTGTGTCCTGTGTCATGGGTGTGGTCCCTCGCGGAAGCGGTCGACCTCGGCCCAGAACCCCCCCTTGGACGGCATCGTAGCCGGGGAACTCGTAGGCCTCGTCGCGGCCGTCGGCCGTATGCCGCTCGTGGACGCCATGGGAGTTGTCGTACCGGATCAGCGTCTCCCCGTCGTCGGCGCCGTAGTGGAGACGATATTTGATACCGTCGGGGAATTTTTCGGATTTGGGGACAGCCAGCACGCGAACGCGGAGCACGGTGCCGTCCTCGAAGCGGCGGTCCGTATCGGCCACGACCCGCACGTCGTCCCCCCGGAGCCATCGACAACTGTTGGTACTCACCACATCACATTAATCGCTGTGGTGAAGAACATCACTGCGGGCGAGTTGCCGCTGAACGGTCGAGAGAGAGAGAGAAGCGGTAGCGAGTGACTACACCGAGAACCCGTACAGATCGTCGCCGACGTGGTGGATCGAGTCGACGACCTTGCCCGAGTCGCCGAGCATGTCGTCGCCGCCCGTTTTCGCCCGGCCGACAGCGAGCACCTTCCCGTGGGTTTCCTCGGCGATAGCGATCAGATCGCCGGCCGCGACGTCGCTGTCGGCCTCGACGATGCCGGGGCGCATCACGTCCGCGCCGTCGGAGACGAACGAGACCGCGCCGTCGTCGACGGTGACGATGCCGTGCTGTGGCGGGAACGCGTTCGCGCCCTCGACCGTCAGGAACGGTTCGTCGTCGACGTAGGCGACCAGTTTTTCGCCGTCGACGAGGACGATATCGAAGTCGGTGCCGTCGAGTTCGACCAGCTCGAAGGTCTCGCCGTCGAGGTCGACGCCCAGCGAGTCCGCCAGCGACGCTTTGAGGTCGTCGATGGCGTCACTGCGGAGGTGGTGTCTGGAGCTAACTTCCATACGCGAGCGGAGATTCGCGGCGTGAATAAATCGCCCGCTCCGAGGTCGCTGGCGTGTGCGTCAGGCGTAGGTCTCCAGTTCGGTGATCCGCTCGTCCTCGAACCGGAACACGTCGATAAACGCGAAGAGGGCGTCGCCGTCGGCGTCGACGACCTCGCCGTGGGCGGCGACCCCCATCGGCGCGTCACACACCGTGGCGAGCTCGTGGGAGGTATCGGTCACCGGGCGCTCGGACGTCATAAACGAGACGAAGGCGTCTCGCCCGGTGAACTCGCGGTCCGGCCGTCGCTGAACGAAGTCGGGCGCGAGCAACGACCGAAGCGTCTCGTAATCGTCGGCATCGAGACACCGGTAGTACTCACGAACGCACGCGGTTCGGTCCACAGAGACGCAACACGATGGCCGGCGAAGAGCGTTGTGGCCGCCCTGCACTCGGCGGGCATCCAGCGATCGATAATCCGGTCTCACAGTGGGCCGGCTGGCGACCTCAGACGTACAGCAACGGAAGCATCAACAGCACACCGGCTCCGATCCCGGTCAGCAGGGCGTCGTACCCGTGTCGCGGGAGATCGACCCCGGTCTCGATGGCCTCCGGGATGAACTCGGTGGCGACGAGATAGATCATCGCGCCGGCAGCGAACCCGAACCCGAACGGGAGGAAGGCCTCCGCCCAGCGGACGAACGCGAAGGCGATGACCGCGCCGATGGGCTGCGGCAGGCTGGAGAACACCGCCGCACCGATCATCCGCGGGCTCGACAACCCCATCGCCCGCATCGGAATGGCGATGGCTGTTCCCTCCGGGATGTTGTGAATCGAGATGGCGATCGTCATGAAGACGGCCAGCAGAGGCACCGAGAGGCCGAGAATCGAGAGCCCGCCGTCAAGTCCGAGTCGGGCAAAGGAGACGCCAACGGCGACGCCCTCCGGAAAACTGTGGACGGTGAGAATCCCCAGAATGAGGACCAGTTTCTTCAGGTCGCCCTCGGCGAAGGCCTCGGGGTCGATCACGTGATCGTGATCGGGGGCCGAATCGTGATCGTGATCGGGGGCCGAATCGTCGAGGGGTTGTGAGGAGTCGTCGCTACCGATATCGACGGCATCCAGCACGTGATCGGACACCTCGACGAGGACAGCACCCGTCAGCAACCCGCCGACCAGCAGGGTCGGAACGCCGCTGGCGGCGTAGGCAAGCCCCTCGTTGACGAGGCCGAACAGCGACGCCGCGACCATGATCCCCGAGGCGATCCCCCACAGCGCGACGTTCCAGCGGTCGCTGAAATCGTCGACAACGACAAACGGGAGCGCACCGAGACCCGTCGCCAGCGCGGTGACGAGGCCAGCGAGGAAGACGAATACGAGATTCTGGAGTGCCGCCATATCTGATCGGAGGTCACGCACGATAAAAATAGTTGCTAAAATAAAAACAAATTTTTGCAAACCTAAAACAGTTAGCCGGCCATCGCTATCCGTGGCCGGCGGCCGCGAGCAGTGGGGTTTTCTCATCTCCGGGCGAAGACGGTGATATGCACAGACGGGCGTATCTGGCTGCCACAGGCGTCGTCGTTGGCGGCGCTCTCGGGGGCTGTCTCGGCGATACCAGTGATGGAAACGGGTTGCCGGGCGGCGTTGCCCTCGAAACCGTCGCCGAGGGGCTGGCCGCGCCGTGGGCGATGGCGTTCCCGTCCGACAGCGGCGCGATGCTGGTGACCGAACGCGACAGCGGCCGGCTGCTGCGCGTTGAGCGTACCGACGGAACGACGACCGCCATCTCGGGAATCCCGGATGTAGACTCTCGCACGCAGGGTGGTCTCTTCGACCTCGCACTCCAGCCCGACACGGAGTGGCTGTATTTCACCTACGCCGCCAGCGACGAGGACGGCAAAACGGCAACCCATCTCGGCCGCGGGCGACTCCAGCCCGGTGGCGATCAACTGACCGATGTCGAGGTCGTCCACATCGCCCGCCCGTTTATCGACAACACGGGCCACTACGGCGGGCGCGTCGAGTTCGGGCCAGATGGACTGGTGTATCTGACCGTCGGCGACCGGCAGTTCAAGAACTTCGGTCCCGATCACGTCGCCCAAGAGTTGACCAACGAACTCGGCGCGACACTCCGGCTGCGGCCCGATGGCTCAGTGCCGGAGGACAACCCCTTCGTCGACCGCGAAGATGCCGAGGATTCGATCTACAGCTACGGCCACCGCAACGCCTCGGGGATGACCGTCCACCCCGAGACGAACGCGATCTGGCAAAGCGAGTTCGGTGAGTCCAGCGGCGACGAGATCAACATCGTCGAGCGCGGCGGCAACTACGGCTGGCCGATCGCCGACGAGGGCTGTACGTACGGGACCGGCGAACCAATCGGTGTAAGTCACGACGACCGGGAGGACGTGATCGCGCCGGTGTACTCGTGGCCCTGTGGTGAGAGCTCCGGATTCCCGCCCTGCGGGATGGACTTCTATCAGGGATCGGCGTTCCCCGACTGGGAGGGTGATCTCTTCGTCGGCGGGCTTGCCTCGCAGTATCTGGTGCAGTTATCTGTCGACGGCCGCGAGGTGAGCGAGAGGCGGCGACTGCTCCCGGATCGCGGCTGGCGATTCCGCGACGTGGCGGTCGGCCCCGACGACGCGGTCTATCTCGCTATCGACGCCGATCCGGCTCCGATCGTGCGGCTGGTGCCGGCCTGAGCGGGAGCAAGTTGTCACCACCCACATTGTGGAGCCGGTCTGACACCAAAAATCGGGGTCGAACACAACCGGCAGGATTCATACGTCGGGGTGGCGAAATCCGACGCAATGACGGATACGCTCGATGAGGACAGTCTGGCGCACCTTGCCGCAACAGACCCAGAGGAGATGATCAGTATGCTCGGTCGGCTCGCCGACGATGGGCATCTCGACGGTGACGAACTCGTCGGCATCGCCAGGGACTGCGCCGAGGACGGGGTCAATCTGTTTCAGGTGCTGGCCGACCATCCGGAGCTGACGGCGGCCGAGGTCGGCGTCGATCTCGCCACGGTTCGCCAGCTGGCCGACACCTTCGAGACAGCACTCGCGGAGGACTGACGCCCCCAGCGACAGCCTGTACAGGGTAGCTACGCTGTGGCTGTGGCGGTGTCGACGAGAGTGACGCCGGAGATGTCGAATCGTGCCCCGCCTGACTCGCTGTCGGTCACCGACACCGACCAGCCGTGAGCGTCGGCGATATCGCTGACAATCGCCAGCCCGTAGCCGGTGCCACCGTCGTCGAACGTGGTCCGTTCCTCGAACACGGCGTCTCGGTGCTCAACAGGAATCCCGACGCCGTCGTCAGCGACGTAAAATCCGTCCGCGGTCGAGCCGAGCCGGACGGTCACGTCGTCGCCGCCGTGTTCGACGGCATTTCTGAAGAGATTTTCGAGCAGTCGTAGCAGTTGCCCGGAATCGGCGCTGATCGTCTGTTCGGTCTCGACGACCAGTGATGCATCCGGGGTCGACACGGTCGACCACGCCTGTGTGGCGAGGGTGGCCACAGCTATCGGCTCACACTCCGGCTCTTGGCCGCTCCGGGCCATCGCAAGGATATCGTCGATCAGCGTCTCCGCGTGTGTGAGTGTCTCCGCGATCTCGGCGAGTTCGGTCGGCTCGTCCATCTCGCGTCTGGCGAGTTTTGTCAGGCTCAGCGCGTTCGTTATCGGCCCCCGGAGATCGTGGCTGACGCGGGTAGCAAACGCCTCCAGCCGGTCGGTTTTCTCCGCGAGTTTCTCCGCGGTCGTCGTCTGGGCTGTGACATCCCTGAAAAAGAGAACACATCCCTCGGTTCCGTACCCCTGCGAGACGGGTTTCTCGGTGTACTCGAACACGCGCCGGGAGCCATCAACCGAGAGTTCGACCGTCGCCGCCGTCCCGTCAAGCACGGCGTCCAGCGCGGGGTTTGCCTCGCGCAGGGCGGCCGTTGTCATCCCGATATCAACAGCCAATACCGTCCGCGCAGCCTCGTTGATATCCGACACCGTGCCATCGGGTGTCACCACGACAACCGGATCGGGTAACTCGTCGAACACGCGCCGTTTCGCGTTCGGTGACAGCCCGAACAGATCGAACCGCTTGAACATCGTGGCGACCACAAGGCCGGATACCGACCAGCCGATCACACTCGGATCGAAGTACGATGGGACGAGTTCGAGTGCCTTGATCACACCGGGGATCAGCGTCGAGACAATCAGCAACAGCACAACCCCGGCCTGAATCGTTCGCGTTCGGTTGTTCGTGCGCAACAGCTCGCCGGTCACCAGTCCGGCCGCCATTATGACGATGAGCGGCCCGCCGATCACGTTGAGAAAGAGCCGGATCGAGCCCGGTTCCGCCGGAACGAGGATTGTGCTCGTCTGGTAGGGGTCGGCGACAGTGTATATCAGCTGTCCCGGATTGAACCACGCGAGAACGAACAGCAGCACGACCGGCACATACAGGAGCAGGACCGGTTTCGGCACCGGTTTCCGGAACGTGAACTCATACGAGAAGGCAAACGTCGCAATCGCTGCCGAGGGAACTGCAATGATGAACACGTTCGTGAGCGCGAGTCGAAGGACCGAGGACTCGACGAGCACGATGAGACCAAACGTGACCGACCACACCATGCCGCAGAACATGGCAAACCGGAACCATCGAACGACGATCCCCTGTGGTTCGGTTCGCAGCCAGTAGACGATAAAGCCCGGAATCGCTCCGCCGGCGATTGTGAGTATGCCAGCGACCGTCGGTGACAACAGTTCGGTCATACCAACATGACTGATAATACTACTATTTGCCGAGCAGTAATAAAGACTGTCCGCAAAATATCAAATTCAAATCTGGATTGGAGGTTCGAGTTGATCGGTGAAACAGGTGAGTTGTAAATAACTAATGTCGATTTTTAAAACTATATATCCTATATATGTGAACTTTTATTCGCACTTTTTGTCGTTATAGATTACATTTTCAACGACACCTCCACATGAAGGTATAGTTTTCATTACCCCTTAGCACAATAAGTTAATTGCCGACCGCGGTGTCAGTAGTAATGACTAGTGCAGGAGATGCCGATCACCGCCGCAGAAACAGAGGCCAGCCGGGCACGATGAGTTCGGATATCACCCAGCAGCAGACCGGAGACACGCTGTCGATACCAGCGGAGATCCTGATTATCGACGACGATCAGCGGTGGCTGTCGCTGGTGGAGGAGCTGTTGGCAGCGGAGACGACGGAGTTCAGTGTCGTCACCGCGGATAGCCTCGCCGCCGGTCGCGAGCAGTTCGACGCCGACACCGTCGACTGTGTCGTCTGTGATTACCGGCTGGGTGACGGTACGGGGCTCGAACTCCTCACGGAGGTGCGAGCGTCTCACCCTGAGCTACCGTTCCTCCTCATGACCAGCCGCGGGGACGAATCGGTCGCCGCCAACGCGATCTCACTCGGAGTGACCGATTACCTCGAAAAGGAGCTGATACGGGAGGCGTTCGACACCCCCGAGGAGTCGGTGCTGGCAACCAAGCTCCGAACGACAATCCGGTCGTACAGAACCAGACGCGCGCTGGCAGCGGAGCGAGAGATCAAGACAGCGGCGATGGACCTGTTGACGACGATGTCGAACCAGTCCGAGCTCTACCGCCAGTTCTGTGACCTGCTTCATACGGAACACGGATACGACGGAGTGTGGGTGGGGACTGTCGGTGCTGGCGGTCGGATCGTCCCGCGCGCCGTCAGCGGCTGTGGGCCGTACCTGCAGACGCTGGATCTCTCGACAGCGGACGATCCACAGTGGTTTGATCCGGCGGTCCGCGCGCTCGAACAGGAGTCCCTCGCGGTCTCCACGTCCGGCGAAGCCCACTCCGGCGAGCCGTGGAGCGACGACTGGGACGAGGCAAGCGCGGAGTTCGGGTTCAACAGCGGGATCGGCGTGCCGATCGGCGACGACCGGGTGCAGTTCGGCGTCCTCGGCGCGTACACCACGGATACACGAATCACCGACAGCCAGCGACGGCTGCTTCGGGAGTTCGCACGGATCATCAGCTACACGGTTCGAACTGACGAGTGGACGGAATCGATGACCTCGGACGACCCAGTGCGGCTGGAGATCGAGATCGAAGCCCCTGACAGCCCCCTGCTCGCGCTCGGTGAACGGCTCTCGCCGGACGGCTCACTCGACGTGCGGTCGG
>Ga0207714_1001173_pt1 | contig 17233 bp, 16 predicted proteins | sample PonA232FremontCA_2_FD_187270 | JGI IMG/M metagenome (GOLD analysis project Ga0207714, IMG submission 187270) | Marine sediment microbial community from Fremont, CA, USA - Pond A23 Sediment 2 (SPAdes) | ecosystem: Environmental > Aquatic > Marine > Unclassified | place: USA: Fremont, California...
GATGTCGTCCTCGCGCATGACGAGGTAGTCCTCGCCGTCGATCTTGACCTCGGTCCCGGCGTACTTGCCGAACAGGACCTGGTCGCCGACGTTGACCTCGACCGGGCGGCGCTCGCCGTTGTCGAGGGTCTTCCCGTTGCCGGCGGCGACGACCTTGCCCTTCATCGGCTTCTCGGCCGCCGTCTCGGGGATGACGATGCCGCCGGGCGAGGTGCGCTCCTCCTCGAGGCGCTGGATGACGACTCGATCGTGCAGGGGACGGATGCTCATCGGTCCTCTCTCCCTTCTCTGGCTCGGTGTCTGGTCTTGGGCTTGTTCGTGTTCGCTCGCCGATGGTGGGGCAGCGGTATTAGCACTCGCTGGCAGCGAGTGCTAATCATATCTGCCGGTACGGCCCCGTCAAGGGGCTACGGCGGCGACAGGCTGCCCGCTACCTGTCGGTACCCCGGTGCATGCGGACGGTGGTGGTAGAATTCAACCCCCCAGCCGAAAGCGGAGGACACCGCCATGTCGAGCAACCACCTCGTGGTCTACTGTACCTGCCCCGATGAGCAGACGGCCCGCTACCTGGCCGAGGCGGTGGTCGAGGCCAAGCTCGCCGCCTGCGTGAACATCCTCCCGGGCGTGACCTCGGTCTTCTACTGGGAGGGCGAGGCGCAGAGCGAGCAGGAGCACCTGCTGGTGATCAAGACGTCGGATATCGCCTACTCCCGATTGGAGAGCCGGCTCGTTGAGCTCCATCCCTACGAACTCCCGGAGGTCATTGCGGTCGGCATCGAGAGGGGCCTGGCAGGCTTCCTGGACTGGGTCCGCGACGAGACCCGTTGAGGGCAACAACGACCACGACCGTTGAGGAGGGCGGCAGTCGATGAGCGGCAGTTTCCGGAACCGGGCCGCCGGCCTGCTAGCGCTGGCGGCGCTATGCCTGATGCCTGCGGCCGTCTCAGGCCAGGGCATGGCGGACCAGGAGGATCTCTTCCCGTTCTCGGTGGACCGCGCCGGGGCAGACCAGCTGGTGGCGCGCTGGGAGGTTGCCGAGGGCCACTACCTCTACCAGCACCGGATGGCCTTCGAGCTGGAGGACGGCGACAACGAGATCGTCGAGGTTACCTATCCCGAGGGCGAGCCGTACGCCGACGAGTTCTTCGGCGATACGGTCATCCACCGCGGTGACGTGCGGGTCCGTCTCGAGACCGCGGAGCCCATCGGCGAGGGCGCGCGGCTCGTGGCCGAGTACCAGGGCTGCAACGAGCAGGAATCGCTGTGCTTCCCCCCGAACAGCGTCGAGGCGGCGATCGGCGCGGAGACCGTGCGGTACAGCGATGCCGGTGGCGCTGCGGCCGGTGCCTCCGGCAGCGGCGGCGCCCTGGGCCAGCTGCAGGGGCTGCTGAGCGGCGGCAACCTGTGGGGTATCCTCGGCGGGTTCTTCGCCGCCGGCCTGCTGCTCGCCTTCACCGCCTGCATCTACCCCATGATCCCCATCCTCTCCGGGCTGATCGTCGGCAGCCAGGCAGGCAATGGGCCGGGCACCGGCCGGGCCCTGTGGCTGTCGTTCGTCTATGTCCAGGCGATGGCCATAACCTACGCCCTCGCTGGCGCCTTGGCCGGGCTCTCCGGGCGGGCCATCCAGGCCGATATGCAGGGGCCGGTGGCCACCGTGGGCTTCAGCCTGCTCTTCGTGCTCCTGGCCCTGGCCATGTTCGGCCTGTTCAACCTGCAGATGCCGGCCTCGGTGCAGGGCCGGCTCCAGGCCGCTTCCAGCCGGCTGCCAGGCGGGCAGGCGGTCGGCGTGGCCGCCATGGGCGTGCTCTCCACGCTGATCGTCGGCGCCTGCTCCGGGCCGGCGCTGGTGGCCGCGCTCGCGTTCATCGGCAATACCGGCCAGGTGGTCCTCGGCGCTGCGGCGCTCTACGTCATGGCCCTGGGCATGGGGACGCCCCTGCTGGCCGTGGGCACGGCCGCCGGGCGCTGGATGCCGCGCTCCGGCGCCTGGATGGGCGCGGTCAAGCAGGCCTTCGGCTTCATCTTCCTGGGGCTGGCGTGGTGGATGTCCGCCCGTCTCCTGCCGGATGGGGCGGCCCTGGCCGGCTGGGCGATCCTGCTGCTCGCTGCCGCGGTGTGGCTGGCCAGCCGCCTGCGCGGCGCCGGCGGCCCGGCGCCGGCCCGGCTCGCCGGCGGCGCACTGGCTATGGCGCTGGCCGTGGCAGGCGCCGCTGAGGGGATCGGAGCCGTGACCGGTGCCGGCGACCCGCTCCGGCCTTGGATCGGCCTGCTCGGCGATCCGCAGGCCGAGGCGCGCGCCCGGGCCCTGGAGGCGTGGCGCTCCGTCGATACGCAGGCCGAGCTGGAGGCGGCCCTGGCCGAGGCCGAGGCCGAGGCGCGGCCGGCCGTAGTCGACTTCACGGCGGAGTGGTGCGCCTACTGCGTCAAGCTCGAGGAGCAGACCTTGCCGGATGAGCGGGTGCGCCGCGCCCTGGAGGGCGCCGAGCTCCTGCGCGTGGACGTCACCGAGATGACCGAGGCCGATCGCGCCCTGATGGCTGCCTACGACGTCTATCTGCCGCCCGCCTTCCTGTTCTTCGGGCCCGACGGGGCGGAGCGGGAGGGCCACCGGGTGGCCGGCTTCAAGGCCCCGGCAGCCTTTGCCGAGCGCGTCCAGGCGGCCCTGGAGCCGGACTAGGGTGCTCGCCCCCTCGGCGGACCTCCGGCCCGGCGCCCTGCGCCGGGCCGTCCTTTGACAGGATGCCGCATCTATCCGCCGGGGAACTGTCGGGATCGTGCCTCGATCGCCGCGCAACTGGACAACCCCCTGGCGCTCAGTCAGAATCCCCGGTCGTGCAACGCGGGGTGAGCGCGCTATGGCCAAGCTCCTGCTACTCCACGGGCCCAACCTCAACCGGCTGGGGAGCCGCGAGCCGCATCGCTACGGGCGGCAGACGCTGCAGGATATCGAGGCGCGGCTGGGGGCCATCTGCGACGCCGAGGGCGTCGAGCTGCAGAGCACGCAGTCCAACCACGAGGGCGAGCTCATCGACCGGATCCACGCCGCGGCGGATGACGGCGTCGGCTTCGCCGTCGTCAATCCGGCGGCGCTGACGCACACCAGCGTCGGGCTGCGCGATGCCCTGCTGGCCGTCGCGCTGCCCTTCATCGAGGTGCACCTGAGCAACGTCCACGCCCGCGAGGCGTTCCGGCAGCACTCGTACCTCTCGGACGTGGCCGAGGGCGTTATCGCCGGCCTCGGCGTGGACGGCTACGAGTTCGCGGTCCGTGCGGCCATCCGGCGCATGGGCGGACAGTCCTGACCACAGGGTTCCGTCGACCTATGGATATTCGCAAGATCAAACGCCTTATCGAGCTGCTCGACGAGTCCGGCGTCCACGAGATCGAGATCTCGGAGGGTGAGGAGTCGGTCCGGATCACCCGCAACGCGCCCCACCCGCCGCCGCAGCCGGCCTACGCCGCGCCGCCGGCAGCGGCCGCGCCCCAGCAGCCGGCCCCGGCTGAGGCCGCCGCTGGCGGAGGCGCGAGCGTATCGGCTCCCGCCGAGCAGCAGGCGGAGGAGGCCGCGGAGGAGCCCGAGGGCGAGCCCATCCGCTCGCCGATGGTAGGGACCTTCTACCGGGCGCCCTCGCCTACGGCCAAGCCCTTTGTCGAGCAGGATCAGCGGGTCAAGGCGGGCGATACGCTGTGCATCATCGAGGCGATGAAGATGCTCAACCAGATCGAGGCCGACCGCGACGGGGTGATCAGCGCCGTGCTGGTCGAGAATGGTCAGCCCGTGGAGTACGATCAACCGCTGTTCCTGATCAGCGACTGAGTGAGCACCATGCAGAAGATCCTCATCGCTAACCGCGGCGAGATCGCGCTGCGCATCCTGCGCGCCTGCCGGGAGCTCGACATCCGCAGTGTGGCCGTCCACTCCGCGGCGGACCGGGAGCTCAAGCACGTGCGTCTCGCCGACGAGTCGGTCTGCATCGGGCCGAACAACGTCCACGAGAGCTATCTCAACATCCCCGCGATCGTCGCCGCCGCCGAGGTGACCGATGCGACGGCCATCCATCCCGGCTACGGCTTCCTCTCGGAGAACGCCGACTTCGCCGAGCGTGTCGAGCAGTCCGGCTTCACCTTCATCGGGCCACGACCGGAGAGCATCCGTACCATGGGCGATAAGGTCTCGGCGATCCACGCCATGAGGGAGGCCGGCGTCCCGTGCGTACCGGGCTCCGACGGCCCGGTTCCGGACGATCCGGACGAGAGCCTGCGTATCGCCTCGGAGATCGGCTATCCGGTGATGGTCAAGGCCGCCTCCGGCGGCGGTGGGCGCGGGATGCGCGTGGTGCATAGCGAGGCCGCATTGCTCAACGCCATCTCCCTGACCTGCAGCGAGGCGGAGAGCGCCTTCGGCGACAGTACCGTCTACATGGAGAAGTACCTCGAGCAGCCCCGGCACATCGAGGTCCAGGTCCTCGCCGACAGCTACGGTAACGCCATCCACCTCGGCGAGCGGGACTGCTCCATGCAGCGCCGCCATCAGAAGGTGGTCGAGGAGGCGCCGGCACCGGGGATCACTGAGTCCCAGCGGCGCTACATCGGCGAGCGCTGCGTCGAGGCGTGCCGGCAGATGGGCTACCGGGGCGCGGGGACCTTCGAGTTCCTCTACGAGAACGGCGAGTTCTACTTCATCGAGATGAACACCCGCATCCAGGTCGAGCACCCGGTCACGGAGATGATCACCGGCTGCGACCTGATCGCCGAGCAGATTGGCGTCGCCGCCGGGGAGCCGTTGAGGTGGCGGCAGGAGGATATCGAGATCCGGGGCCACGCGGTGGAGTGCCGGATCAACGCCGAGGACCCGAAGACCCTAATGCCTTGCCCGGGGACCATCGACCACTTCCACGCCCCCGGTGGCCCCGGCGTGCGGGTAGACTCCCACGTCTACACCGGCTACGCCGTACCGCCGTACTTCGACTCCATGATCGGCAAGCTGATCACCCACGGGCCGAGCCGCGACAGCGCCCTGGCGCGTATGCGCACTGCGCTGTCGGAGATCGTGGTCAGTGGCATCGGCACGAACGTCGCTTTGCAGCAGGAGATCATCGGCGACGCGGCCTTCCGCGCCGGGGGTACGGATATCCACTACCTGGAGAAGAAGCTGGCGCTGGACTGACCCTGTAGGGAGCTACGATAGGAGTCCCAAGCATGTATCAGGCAGAAGACCGATCCTCAGGGAGAAAGACGGCCACGATCCGGCGGCTCGTGGCGGCCCTGCTCGTGCTGTGGGCGACGGCCCCGATGGCCCGCGAGCTGGACCTGAATCTCCACAATGAGGCGGCGGAGATCGGCTACTACGTCCAGCCCGAGGGGGAGACCTTCACCGAGGATACGGATCTCGGCGGGAGCCTCTACTTCAACGAGGGGGGAGACCTCATCCTGAGCGGCCTATTCCACGCCCTAACCCCGCCGGTAGAGGGATTTAGCCCTTGGCAGCTCGGTGGCGGCCTCAAGGGCTACGCCATCCAGGTGGATAGGCCTGACGAGACCGCTGGGGCCCTGGCGCTGAGCGGCTCGGCCCGCGTCAACATACCGGCCCAGCTGCCGCAGGCCGTGGTCCTGCGCGCCCATGTCGCGCCGGCCATTACAACGATCGGGGGCGCTGACCGCCTCTTCGATGGAACGGTCCGCTACCGGGTGGGGCTCAATCCCCAGGTGACCGGCTACCTCGGCTACCGCTATCTGCAGCTCGAGCTGGATGACGGCGGTGACCAGTCCCTGGAGCACAACTTCCACCTCGGGGTGAGCCTCCGTTTCTGAGCCGTCAGCCCAGCAGCAGGCGCAGCGCGACCAGCAGCAGGATCGCGGTGAAGAGCCGGCGCAGGCGGGCAGCCGGTACACGGTGGGCTAGCCGGGCGGCCAGGGACGAGGCGGCCAGGCTGGCTACCACGAGGGCCAGGAGCGCCGGCCAGTAGATATAGCCGGTGGCCCCTGCCGGTAGCTGCAGCTGGCCCCAGCCCGCCATCAGGTAGCCGAGCGCGCCCGCCAGGCTCAGCGGCATCGCCGAAGCTGCTGAGGTGCCCACGGCGCGGTGCATGGCGACCCCTTGCCAGAGCAGATAGGGCACCGTGAGGATCCCGCCGCCGATCCCGGCCAGGGCGGAGAGGCCGCCGATCCCGGCACCGGCCGTCGTCAGGCCCCGCTCCGTGCGCCCACCGCTGCGCTGGGGTGGTTGCCAGCCGGAGAGCATGTAGCCCGAGGCCACCAGCAAGAAGGTCCCCAGCACCCGCTGCAAGACGGCGCCTGATAGATACCCGGCTACGGTTGCCCCCACCAGGGCTGCGGCAGGGACCATCCCCATCGCGAGCCGCAGGAAAAGGCGGGTGTCTACAGCGCCCAGGCGGTAGTGGCCGTACGCCGAGCCGGCGGTCGTGACCACCACGGTCGCCAACGTGGTGCCGATGGCCAGGTGCGTGGCGACCGCCGGATCGATACCCCGGAGATCGAAGACGAATAACAGCACCGGTACGACCACCATGCCGCCGCCGACGCCGAGCAGGCCGGCGGCCGTGCCGGCGAGGCCGCCGGCTGTCAGGTAGATGAGCAGATCGAGCATGCGCGCGCAGTCTCCAGCTCCCGGGGCTGGTGCGCAAGGGCGGGGCGGCCGACCCGGTGCGGATCGTTGAAAAGTTATGCACGAGGGGCCAGGGTAGCGCGGCGTATCGCACAATCCTCGGCCCAGGAGACTGCTCATGGACGTGAAGACCGTCTGCATCGTCGGGGGTACCGGGTTCGTCGGTATGCACGTGGCCAACCGCCTCGTCGAGCAGGGTTACCAGGTCCGCGTGCTTACCCGCCGCTGGTACCGGGGGCGCGACCTGCTGCCGTTGCCGCGGCTGCAGCTGATCGAGGCCGACGTGCACGATGAGCGCGAGCTGGTCCGCCACCTCGGCGGCTGCGACGCGGTGATCAACCTCGCAGGGGTCCTCAACGAGCGCCGGGGCGCCCGCGGCGGGGATTTCCAGCAGGTCCATGTCGAGCTGCCGCAGCGCGTGCTCGACGCGGCGCGCCGGGCCAGCGTGCCGCGCTACCTGCACATGAGCGCCCTCGGGGCCGACCCGGAGGGGCCGAGCGACTACCTGCGCACCAAGGGGGCGGGGGAGCGGCGGGTGCTCGCCAGCGACGCCCAGGAGGTGGCGGTGACCAGCTTCCGGCCCTCCGTGATCTTCGGGGCCGACGACCACTTCCTGAGCCGCCTCGCCGCCCTGGCACGGCTCGCCCCGGGCGTCCTCTTCCTGCCGAGCCCGGCGGCGCGCTTCCAGCCCGTCTACGTCGGCGACGTCGCCCGGGCCTTCGTGGCGGCGCTGGAGGATTTCTACACGGCGGGGCGCGCCTACGAGCTCTGCGGCCCGCGGACCTACACCCTGCGCGAGCTGGTGGCGTACGTGGTGGAGCTGTGCGGCCTGCGTCGCCGCGTGGTGGGGCTGCCGGCAGCGCTGTCGCGGCTGTCCGCGCGGGTGCTGGGGGCGTTACCGGGGCGGCCCTACACGCTGGACAACCACCGCTCGACCCAGGTGCCGAGCTGCTGTCGCGAGGACGGCCTGGCCGAGCTGGGGATCCGCGCTACCCCCCTGGAGGCCGTGGCCCCCACGTACATCGGCCGGACGGGACGCCAGGCCCAGTATCAGGAGGTCCGGCGGGAGGCCGGTCGCTGAGCCATGCAGAGCTATCGGGTCGGCGGTGCCGTCCGGGACCGGCTCCTCGGCCGTCCGGTCGAGGAGGTGGACTGGGTCGTGGTCGGCGCCACGCCGGAGGAGATGGCCGCGGCCGGCTACCGCGCCGTGGGCAAGGACTTCCCGGTCTTCCTGCACCCGGAGACCGGCGAGGAGTACGCCCTGGCGCGGACCGAGCGCAAGACAGCCGCCGGCTACCACGGCTTCCAGTTCCACGCTGCGCCGGACGTGACGCTGGCGGAGGACCTGGCCCGCCGCGACCTGACCATCAACGCCATGGCCGAGGACGAGGCGGGTACGCTCATCGACCCCTACGGGGGGTATGCCGACCTGCAGGCCCGGCGGCTGCGCCACGTGACCGAGGCCTTCGCCGAGGATCCGGTACGCATCCTGCGCCTGGCACGCTTCGCGGCCCGCTTCGCGCCGGAGGGGTTCACCGTCGCCGACGAGACGTTGGCCCTATGCCGGCGTATGGTCGAGGCCGGGGAGGCAGACGCCCTGGTCCCGGAGCGGGTCTGGCAGGAGCTCGCTCGCGGGCTGATGGAGGCCGTGCCGAGCTGGATGGTGGCGGTGCTGCGCGAGGCCGGGGCCCTGGCCAAGGTCCTGCCGGAGGTGGACGCCCTGTTCGGCGTCCCGCAGCGCAGCGCCTACCACCCCGAGGGCGACGCCGGGACCCACACCCAGAACGCCCTGGACGCCGCGGCGGGGCTGGCGGCGCCGCTGGAGGCGCGCCTCGCGGTGCTCCTCCACGACGCCGGCAAGGCGTACACCCCGGCTGCTGAGCTGCCGCGCCACCCGGGCCACGAGGAGCGGGGGGTCGAGCCGGTGGGCGCCGCCTGCGAGCGCCTGCGTGTGCCCCGCGCCTGCCGCGATATGGCGCTGCTGGTCACCCGCTGGCACATGCAGGCCCACCGCGCCGCCGAGCTGCGCCCGGGGAGCCTGGTGGATCTGCTGGAGGCGCTGGACCTGTATCGCCGCCCGGAGCGCCTCGAGCCGTTCCTGCTCGCCTGCAAGGCCGACTACCGCGGCCGCGGCGGCAAGGAGGCCGCCGATTGGCCCGCCGAGACGATCTTGCGCCGTGCCCTCGAGGCCTCCCGCGAGGTCTCCGCGCGGCCGTTCGTGGAGCAGGGCCTACGCGGGCCGGAGATCGGCCAGGCCATCCGTGAGGCGCGCTGCCGGGCCGTGGCCGAGCAGCTGGCGAAGGGCGGCGATCCCGGCGCGGGGCCAGGGGATGCCGCCGAGCCGCAGGCCTGAGGGCCTGAAGGCCCGGCTAGAGCGTGGCCCGCCGGTCGACGAGCCGGAAGCCGCTCAGGGGGCCGTCGTAGCCGCGGCCCAGGGCCATGGCCTTGAAGCGCTCCCCCATGTCGCCGGCGTGGGTGAGGCGCTCGACTTGCCGGGCGACGGTGATGCGCTCCGGTGTATCCGCAGCGGCCATCGCCGCCTCGGCGCAGGCGTCCAGCCCGGCGCCTAGCAGGAAGGGGCCCTGCGGCGCGTAGCCGAGCACCTCGAGCCCGCACGCCAGGGCGGCGTCGGCCACCGCGGTGAAGTCCACGAAGGCGGTGATGTCCTGCAGCCCCGGGTAGAAGAAGGGGTCGTCGTGGGCGCGGTGGCGGAAGTGGCACAGGAGGGTGCCGCCGCGGCGCTCCGGTAGGTAGTACTCGCGGCGCGGGTAGCCGTAGTCGAGCCATAGCATGACGCCCTGCGGCAGGGCCTCGGCGATGCCGTGCAGGAAGGCCGGTAGCCGGGTGCAGACCTCCGAGGTGTAGCCCTCCGGTAGCGGCGTCTCGAGCCGGGCGTCGATGCCGCGCACCGCCTCGCTGAGCGCCGGGTCCGGCTCGATCTCTGCCCAGCCGAGGCCGTCGCCGGTATCCCTGACGCCGAGCTCGCGGAGGCCGCCGTGGCGCTTGACGAAGCGCCGGACCGGCAGGGCGTCGAGCACCTCGTTGGCGAGCCAGACGGCCGGGCGGCTGTCGTCCTCGGGCAGCCGCTCCAGCCACTCCACGCGCTCGAGGAGGTGGGGGACACGCTCCGCCAGGGTGCGCTCCTGCTCCTGGCGCAGGGCGGCGCTCACCTCGAGGAGCCGCCAGCGCCGGGGCAGGCGGCCGAGCGCCTCGAGCTCGGCGAGGGCCTCGGCGGCCAGGCGCCCGGTGCCGGGGCCCAGCTCGACGACATCCCCGCCGCCGAGGTGGTCGAGCACCTCGGCGGCCTGGCGGGCCAGGGTGCGGGCGAACAGGGGCGTCAGCTCCGAGGCGGTGACAAAATCGCCGCCGGCGCCGAAGCGTGCCGCGCCGGCGCGGTAGTAGCCCAGGCCCGGCTCGTAGAGGGCCTGCTCCATGTAGGCCTCGAAGGGCAGGGCCCCTCCGGCCTCGGCGATGGCAGCACGGATGCGCCGCGTCAGCTGCTCGCTGGTGCGCAGCGCCTCGGCATCGAGGTCGCGGGCGGGATCGGCTTCATCCATAGGCCGGCAGTCTCCAGCCCGGCGCCGCCGTTGGCAAGCCGTCTGGGCTCTGCCGCGCCGGGCGTATACGCTGGGATCCCGCTGCCCGGCTTGAAACTCGCCACGGAGCTGCAGACACTTGGGACCATGCTTGATCTGATCCTCATTATCCTCGGCTACCTCATCGGCTCGATCTCCTCGGCGATCGTCGTCTGCCGCGTGCTCGGTCTCGGCGACCCCCGCCAGGGCGGCTCGGGCAACCCGGGTGCTACCAACGTCCTGCGCCTCGCCGGCAAGGTACCCGCCGCGGCGGTCCTGGTCGGCGATTGGCTCAAGGGCACCGTGCCGGTGGTACTGGCCTGGCTCGCTACCCACGATCCGTTGGTTGCCGGCGCTGCTGGGCTCGCGGCCTTCCTCGGCCACCTCTTCCCGGTCTTCTTCCGCTTCCAGGGCGGCAAGGGCGTCGCCACCGGCCTGGGCGTGATCCTCGGCTGGTCGCCGCTGGCCCTGCTGGCCACGGCGTTGACGTGGCTGGCCGTGGCCGGTGTCTCTCGCTACGCCTCGCTGGCGGCCGTGGTGGCCTTCGCCCTGGCGCCGGCCTTCGTGCTCTGGCTCGCCGGCTCCCCCGTGCTTGCGGCGGCCGCGGCCCTGCTCACCGTCGTCCTCGTCTGGCGCCACCGGGACAACATCGTTCGGCTGGCTGCCGGCGAGGAGAGCCGGATCGATCTCTCCGGCTCATGAGTGGGTGCCGTACCGGGACCAGCCCATTCCGGCTCCAGCGCGCAGCGGCTGCGCTGCGCGACGGTGGCGTAGTGGCCTACCCGACCGAGGCGGTCTGGGGCCTGGGCTGCGCCCCTTGGCAGGCGGCGGCTGTCGAGCGCCTCCTGGCCCTCAAGGGGCGTCCGGCGGCCCGGGGGTTGATCCTCATCGCCGCCGACCTCGGCCAGCTCACCCCCTTCCTGGCGCCGCTGCCCGGTGAGCTTGCAGGCGAGATCCACGCCAGCTGGCCAGGGCCGGTGACCTGGGTCCTGCCGGCGGCGGACCAGACCCCGGGGTGGCTCACCGGCGGCCGCGATACCGTGGCGGTGCGGGTCACCGCCCATCCCGTCGCCGCGGCCCTGTGCCGGGCCTTTGGCGGCGCCCTCGTCTCCACCAGCGCCAATCGCTGCGCTGGCCGGCCGGCGCGCAGCGCCTCGGCGGTGCGGCGCTATTTCGGCGCGCGTATCGACGCCCTGGTGCCCGGCGCGCTGGGGGGGCTGGCGCGCGCTACCCCCATCCGGGACGGCAGGACCGGTGCCTACCTGAGGGTGTAGGCTGGGGCCATCCGTGAGGTTACCGCGCCGATCATGCGGCTAGAGGCGCTATCTTGAACGTACTCGGTATCGAGAGCTCCTGCGACGAGACTGCCGCTGCCGTCTATGCGGGCAGCGCGGGCCTGCTCGGCCACGCCGTGCACAGCCAGGTGGCGGACCACGCTGCCTACGGCGGCGTGGTCCCGGAGCTCGCCTCGCGGGATCACGTCCGCAAGCTGCCGGGCTTGGTGGCCGGCGTCCTCGGCGATGCCGGCCTTGGGCCGGCCGATCTCGACGGCGTTGCCTGGACCCGCGGCCCGGGCCTGCCCGGTGCGCTCATGGTGGGCGCCGGGTTTGCGCGCAGCCTCGCCTGGGCGCGTGGCCTGCCCGCCGTGGGCGTGCACCATATGGAGGGCCACCTGCTGGCGCCCCTGCTCGAGCCGGACCCGCCGGCTATGCCGCTGGTGGCATTGCTGGTCTCCGGCGGCCACACGATGCTGGTTCAGGTCGCGGACTTCGGCCGCTACCGGGTGCTGGGGGAGTCGGTGGACGATGCCGCCGGCGAGGCCTTCGACAAGACGGCGCGGTTGCTCGACTTGCCCTACCCGGGCGGCCCGGCTGTCGCCCGTCTCGCCGCCGAGGGCACCCCAGGCGCCGTGCGCCTGCCGCGGCCGATGACCGATCGGCCGGGGCTGGACTTCAGCTTCAGCGGGCTGAAGACGGCGGTGCTCCACGCTGTGCAGGAGGCGGGTGGTGACCGGCAAGGGCGGGCCGATATCGCCCACGGCTTCCAGGAGGCCATCGTCGAGACCCTGGCGATCAAGTGCCGGCGCGCTGTCAGGCAGACGGGGTCGGCGAGGCTGGTGGTCGCCGGCGGTGTCGGGGCCAATGCCCGGCTCCACGAGCGCCTGAGCACGGAGGCGGAGGCCGGTGGCTTCACGGTGCACTACCCGAGCCTGGAGCTGTGCACCGACAACGCCGCCATGATCGCCTACACCGGCTACCGGCGCCTGCAGGCCGGCTACCGGGACGGCCTGGACTTCACGGTCCGGCCGCGCTGGCCGCTGGCCGGGCTCTAGCTCGTCGCCTTGCTCTTACCGCGCCCCTTAGTGCCACCGCGGCGCCCCTTGCGGGCTGGGGCCTTGGCGATCAGCTCCTGGCACTCCTCGTGGGTGAGGCTGTCCGGCTCGCGGTCCTTGGGGACCTTGGCGTTCTTCTCGCCGTTGGTGACGTAGGGCCCGTAGCGGCCGTGCAGGATCTGTAGGCCGTCGCCGAAGTCGTGGATGATCCGGTTGGCGTCCGCCTTCTTCTTCTCCCGGACCAGCTCGTGGGCTCGCTCCTTGGTGATAGTGTACGGGTCCTCGTCCTTGGGGATGGAGACGAACTTGTTGCCGTAGCGGACGTAGGGGCCGAAGCGGCCGATGCTCACCTGCACGTCCTCACCCTCCTCGGTCTCGCCCATATCCCGTGGCAGCTGGAACAGCTGCAGGGCCTCCTCGAGGGTGATGGTATCGATGCTCTGGCCGCGGCGCAGGCCCGCGAACCGGGGCTTCTCCGCGTCGTCGCGGGAGCCGAGCTGGGCGAACGGGCCGTAGCGGCCGATGCGCACCGTCACCGGCTTGCCGGTATCCGGATCCGTGCCCAGCTCGCGGGCCTGGACGGCCTCCTCCCGGGAGACGCTCTTCTTCTCCTCGATGCGCTGCCGGAAGGGCTCCCAGAACGACTCGAGGACCGGCACCCAGTCCTGCTCGCCGCGGGAGATGGCATCCAGGTCGTCCTCCATGCGCGCGGTAAAGTCGTAGTCCACGTAGCGGTCGAAGTGCTCCGTGAGGAACTTGTTCACCGCGCGCCCGATGTCCGTCGGGATGAAGCGCTTGCCGTCCATCTCCACATAGTTGCGGTTCTGCAGCGTGGAGATGATCGAGGCGTACGTCGACGGCCGGCCGATGTCGTACTCCTCCAGGGCGCGGACCAGGCTCGCCTCGGTGTAGCGCGGGGGCGGCTCGGTGAAGTGCTGCTCGGGCCGGACGGCGTGGAGCGCTACCCGCTCGCCCTCGGCGAGCTCGGGGAGGAACTTCTCGCCGGAGTCGTCCTTGCCCTCGTCGTTACCCTCGCGGTAGACGGCCATGAAGCCTGGCTCGCCCACCGTGGAGCCGGTGGCCCGCAGCTGGTGGCGGCCCTCGGTGTCGGCCGCGAGATCCGCCGCCACCGTGTGGATGGTGGCGTGCTTCATCTGCGAGGCGACGGCGCGCTTCCAGATCAGCTCGTAGAGCTTGCGCTGCTCGTCGTTGAGGTGGCTGCGAAGCGCCTCGGGGTGGCGCGCCGCTGCCGTGGGGCGGATGGCCTCGTGGGCCTCCTGGGCGTTCTTCGAGCGGGTCTTGTAGACCTGCGCCCGGCCGGGGAGCTTGTCCTCGCCGTAGCGGTCGGCGATGACCTGGCGCATCTCCGAGATCGCCTCCCGGGAGAGGCTCACCGAGTCGGTCCGCATGTAGGTGATCAGGCCGACGGCGCCGCCCTCGCCGACGTCGATGCCCTCGTAGAGCTGCTGGGCGATGCGCATGGTGCGGCTGGCGGTGAAGCCGAGCTTGCGCGACGCCTCCTGCTGCAGCGTCGAGGTGATGAACGGCGCGGCCGGGTTGCGCCGGCGCTGCTTGCGCTCTAGCGAGGCGACGCGCAGCTCGCCGATAACCTCCGTCTCGCCGTCCCCGGCAGGCCCGAGGCGGGCCGGCTCGGCCTGGGCGCGAGCGGCCTCGCGCAGGGTCCGGTCCACTTCCTGCGCGTGGGCCTCGTCGGTGATGGTGAACTGCCTGACCTTCTCGCCGTGGAGCTGGGAGAGCTTGGCCACAAAGGGCTGCCCCGCCTTGGCCGCGTCGGCCTCGACGGTCCAGTACTCCTGCGGCTCGAACTGCTCGATCTCCGTCTCGCGCTCGCAGATCATGCGCAGCGCCGGGCTCTGCACCCGCCCGGCGGAGAGCCCGCTGGTGATCTTGCGCCAGAGCAGCGGCGAGAGGTTGAAGCCGACCAGATAGTCCAGGGCGCGGCGGGCCTGCTGGGCGTTGACCAGCTCCTCGGAGATCTCGCGCGGGTGCGCCATGGCCTCCCGGATGGCGGCCTCGGTGATCTCGTGGAAGACCACCCGGTAGACCGGCTTGCCGTCCAGGACCTCCTGCTCGCGGAGGAGCTCCACCAGGTGCCAGGAGATGGCCTCGCCCTCGCGGTCCGGGTCCGTGGCGAGGTAGAGGGCCTCCGACTTCCGCATCGCCTTGGCGATGGCATCGACGTGCTTCTGGTTCTTGTCGATGGGCGCGTACTTCATGGTGAAGCCACTGTCGGGATCGACGGCCCCCTCCTTGGGCACCAGGTCCCGGACGTGGCCGTAGGAGGCCATGACCTCGTAGCCAGGACCCAGGTACTTGTTGATCGTGCGCGCCTTGGCCGGCGACTCGACGATGACGAGGCTTTTACTCATGGGGGGCCGTTCGTGTAGTGGCGGAGGCGGGTTGCCGGTTATCGGGGCGACGCGATGCGGCGCTCGGGCCGGCCGCCGCGCTGAGCGCGGCGGCCGGCTACCTCAATGGACGAGGTGGGTGGGGACGTCGAACATCAGGTTCTCCATCCAATTGTACGCCTCCTCCTCGCCCGGGCGGTTGAACAGCACCATGAGGATCACCCACTTGACCGTATCGAGATCGACCTCCTGGTCGTCCAGCGCCAGGATCCGGTCGAGCACGAGCTCGCGGCTCTCCGGGGTGAGGATGCCGACCTGCTCCAGGTACAGGATGAACCCGCGCGTCTCGGTATCGAGCCGCGCCAGCTCCGGCTCCCCGAAGAGCCGGATGGACGACTTCCCGGACGGTGCCGCCGGCAGCACCCGGGAGTCCGCCAGGGCATCGAGCCACTCGAACGCCTTGCGGATCTCCATGGCGCTGAAGCCCGCCTCGTGGAGCTCGCTCTCGAGCGAGTCCCGGTCGCCGGGCTCCTCGTCGTTGTAGAGGTAGTTCTCGAACAGGTACATCAGGACTTCGAAAACGTTCTGTTTCATCTTCAGCCCTCTGGCTTGCGCCGCTGATACCGGCCACCGGGTATCGCAGTCAACAAGCCCTTCAACTCCATGGTAAGCAGAATGGCTGAAAGCCTATCGGGCGTCAATCCAGACCGCTGCTGGAGGGTGTCGAGCGGCAGCGGGTCGTGGCCGAGGGCCGCCAAGACGCGGGCCTCGTCGGGGTCCGCATCCGGCGTGGCCGGCTCCGTCGGGGCCTGGGCGGGACCTTGGCTGTCCACGCCCGGAAGCTCCTCCAGGATATCGTCGACCGACTCTATCAGCTTGGCCCCCTCCCGCAGGAGCGTGTGGCAGCCGCGGGCCATGGGGTCGTGGATGGAGCCGGGTACGGCGAAGACCTCCCGGCCCTGCTCGGCGGCCTGGCGGGCGGTGATCAAGGCGCCGCTGCGGCGCCCGGCCTGGATCACGACGACCCCGAGAGAGAGGCCGCTGATGATGCGGTTGCGGCGCGGGAAGAGCGCGGCCGCCGGCGCCACCCCCGGCGGCATCTCGGTGACCACGGCGCCCTGGCCGACGATGTCGGCGTGGAGGCGTCGGTGGCGGGCCGGATAGACGCGGTCCGGGCCGGTGGCCACCACGGCGTGGGTGGTCCCGTCGGCGCTCAGCGCTCCGCGATGGGCTGCGGCGTCGATACCGGCGGCGAGCCCGCTGGTGACGGCGACCCCGGCGCGGATGAGGGCGGCAGCCAGCTCGTGGGCCAGGTCGCGGCCGGCAGCGGTAGCGTGCCGGCTGCCGACGATCCCTACCTGCGGGGCGCCCAGGGTACCGGGGTCGCCGACTGCGAAGAGCAGCGGTGGCGGGTCGGGGATCTCGGCGAGGCGCGCCGGGTAGGCCGGATCACCGAGGCGCAGCAGATGGCGGTCGGCCTCCGCCTCCACCCAGCGGGCGTCGGCCCGGGCGCTGGACCACGCCGGGTCCAGGATGCCGGCCTCGACGCTGGCGGGCAGGCCGAGGCTGCGCAGGGCGCTGCGCCCCGCTCCCAAGACCTGCGCCGGCGTGCCGAAGGCCTCCATCAGGCGTGCCCAGGTCTGCGGCCCCACGCCCGGCACCCGCGCCAGGGCGAGGGCGCATAGGGTCTCGTCATCCATGTCGATGGCACCATCCCTGGCGGCAAGATACCCGATAGAGATACAGGCCGCGGGCGCCGCTGGCAAGGGGAGGTGGACGCGATCTGTAACCGTTCAAATCCCTCTGCCCTCAGGCGGCCCACTGCGTTACAATGATGCACACTGTTTACGGAGATCGAGAGACGGCTATGGCCCTCCTAGATATCCTCGTCTATCCCGATCCCTGGCTGCGCAAGCGGGCCGAGCCCGTTACCGAGGTGGATGGCGACGTGCGCCGCCTGGCCGACGATATGCTCGAGACGATGTATGAGGCCCGAGGCATCGGGCTCGCCGCGCCGCAGGTGGGAGACGGCCGCCGCGTGGTAGTCATCGACGTCTCCGAGGAGCACGACACGCCGCGGGTGCTGATCAACCCGGAGATCCTCGAGCGCTCGGGCGAGGCCAGCGGCGAGGAGGGGTGCCTGTCCATCCCCGGCTACTACGATGAGGTCGTCCGCGCTACCTGGGTGCGCTACCGCGCCCTCGACCGGGACGGGCAGCCGTTCGAGGACGAGGCGGAGGGGACGCTCGCCGTCTGCGTCCAGCACGAGATCGACCACCTCGAGGGGCGGCTGTTCATCGACTACCTCTCGGAGCTCAAGCGCAAGCGC
>Ga0207714_1001175_pt1 | contig 17212 bp, 13 predicted proteins | sample PonA232FremontCA_2_FD_187270 | JGI IMG/M metagenome (GOLD analysis project Ga0207714, IMG submission 187270) | Marine sediment microbial community from Fremont, CA, USA - Pond A23 Sediment 2 (SPAdes) | ecosystem: Environmental > Aquatic > Marine > Unclassified | place: USA: Fremont, California...
TTCCCCCATAGGGCGTATGCGGTATTAGCCACCGTTTCCAGTGGTTATCCCCCACCCCGGGGCAGATTCCCACGCGTTACTCACCCGTGCGCCACGTAACCCCGAAGGGTCCGTTCGACTTGCATGTGTTAGGCCTGCCGCCAGCGTTCGATCTGAGCCAGGATCAAACTCTCAGGTTGACCTCCCCAGCGACACCCGAACCATCGAATGCCACCAGGTCGCCTAAGGGTGCCCTCGCTCGCACATCTCATGCGGCGCATGCGCACGTCACGCCGATGCTGCGAACGATCCGGCCCCGAACAAAACCGCCGCCCAAACCAAAACCAGCCCCAGTCCAGCGAGACCAGTCCGCCAGGCGACGCATCCGGCACTCGGCCGCCGTCCGCGCATCCCTTCTACTCGACCACAATGTCAAAAATCACGCCGAAGCCACCAAAATCGATGGCCCAGCCCCGATCTCTCGCTTGTCCCGAGATTGCCCTCCGCGAACCAACGCCGCGAAGGACCTCCGAATTTGGCCGAAAGGGAAAAGCCTGTCAACACCCCGTTTCAACGAAGCGCCAACAAGGACCAAGAACCCCATCGGCCCAAGCGCCACAGCGACCTAACCACCAGCGAACCTCAACGCAAGACCCGATCTGCCGCGCCGTCGCGGCCGCGTCCCGCCTGAATGTCCGCCAGCGGCGCCCGCCGCCGTGTGAAAACGGCTTCTAGACCCACCCACACCCCCATGTCAACAGGATTGCGCACGGATGAATGATCGGTGACGGGCCGGCCGGCCGGCACGCCCGCTCCGCGGGCCCACAGCGGTGCGCTCGGGAAGCCCGCGATCCGATTGATACGAGGTGCGCGCGATCACGCGCGCGGGCGCCCGAGTTATGTCTGGCATCCACCGGAGGAGCTCACAGCGCACACCAAGAGTGTCCGCCAAACCCCGGAATTTCGGCAATTCCGGGCGCCCGCGCGCCTTGACACCCCCACACGGCTCCCGCATCGTTTTAACGTCCGAGTGCGTGGGGCTCGCCGTGGCGGGTCTGCGGTCCCGGACGCCGACTCGCGAAACTTTGGGGGAATCCACGTGTCGAAACGCATGCCGCGCGTCGCCCGCGGTTCGGGCCTGATTCGCACCACGCTCGCCGCAGCCGGCACGGTCACCATGGCCACCGCGGGCTGGCTGACCATCGTCGACGGCCGAGTCGACGTCAGCGACGGCTCGGCGGAAGCTGCACCGGGGCATCCCGGCACGGCCGACACGGAATCGGCGCAGGGCGTGGCGGACGCGCGGCCGGCACCGGCAGACCGCGCCAATCACGGCCGCCAGACCGCGAAGGCCGACGCCACAGGCGGCAAGGGCGAATCCAGCGCTCCCGCCGAGCGGCGTGTCCTCGAGGTCGAACGGGGCGACACCCTCATCACCCTTCTGCAGGAGGCCGGGCTGTCCGGCGGCGAGGCGTTCCGCGCGGTATCGGAACTCGAGTCGGTCTACACCCCCAGCAAGCTGCGCCCCGGCCAGGAGATTCGCATCGCTCTCGCGACGCCGGCCGGATCGGATTCGGCGGGCGCCGCACCGAAGCTCGATTCGCTGCGCCTGCGGGCATCCGCGGAGCGCGATGTGACCCTGGCGCGCGGTGCCGATGGGGATTTCACCGCTCAAACCGTCCGGCGCGAGCTGACCCGGACGGTGGCGCGGGCGCGCGGGACCATCGAATCGAGCCTGATGCGCGCCGCCGGGCGCACGGACGTGCCCATGAAGCCGCTCCTCAAGGTGATTCGCGGCTTCAGCTACGCCGTCGATTTCCAGCGTGACCTCCGCCGCGGCAACGGATTCGAAGTGGTTTACGAGCGCTTCCGCGATCCCGAGGGCAAGATCGCCAAGGTCGGGGACCTGCTGTATGCCGCCCTGGAAACGCGCGGTGACCGGCTGGAAATGTACCGCTTCGAACGCGCCAACGGCGACGTGGACTACTTCAACGCCAAGGGCGAATCGGTGCGCCGGCTGCTCATGCGCACACCCATCAATGGCGCGCGGCTATCCTCGGGCTACGGCATGCGCGAGCATCCCATCCTGGGCTATTCGAAGATGCACGAGGGCGTCGACTTCGCCGCACCCCAGGGCACGCCCATCTTTGCGGCGGGCAACGGGCGCATCGAGCACGCCGGCTGGAACGGCGGCTACGGCCGATTCGTGCGAATCGACCACAGCAAGGGCTTCAGCACGGCCTACGGCCACATGGCCCGGCTCGCCAACGGAATCCAGCCGGGCACGCACGTCAGCCAGGGCGACGTCATCGGCTACGTGGGCTCCACGGGGCGCTCCACGGGCCCCCACCTGCACTACGAGATCCGCAAGCACGGCGAGCCGGTGAATCCGCGCAATCTGGACCTGCCCACGGGCTACGAACTCACGGGCGACGCGTTGGCTCGCTTCAAGACGGTCAAGGCGCGCATCGATGCCCGGCGCAAAGGCGACGCCGAGACCCGGGTGGCCGAAGCCGGCTGCTCCGCGAGCGACGGCGAAGGGTGTTGAGTCGGCGCACGCGGTAGCGGCATTGTGCCGCCGTCACGCGCGATGGGAAGCGGATCGGTCGCCCATGTTAACACGTAGGCAATATCGGCAGACCGACGTCCTCGTCATCACCACGACCGCGGCGTTGCTGATCGCCCTCGCCCTCGCCGAGATCCCCGCAACACGCCTGGGGAATGTTTTGGTTGCGGTTCCCTGGTTCGGTTTCGTCGGCGCCGTGGTAACGCTCATCGGTACACAGATGTTCGCCCGGGACGACGAGAGTCGCCCTTCAGCCCGTGTCCAAGGCGTGAACCTGGTGATCAGCCTCCTGATCGCCGGAGGTAGCTACCAGACGGTCATCCGGCCACTGTTCGTGGGCTGACGCGCACGGCAGACTGCAGTTTCCGGCCCACGCGCGAAACTTTGGCCGGGAATCGACGATTCCCGGCCCGTGTGTGTTGTATGGTGTTCGACACCGGTCGGGATCGCGCAATCCCGACCGGTGTCTCGTGTCCGCGACGTCTGCCGGCGGCCGGTGATTACGCCGCCGCCTGCTCGACCGGCAGGCTCTCGCCGTTGATGACCAGGCCGCCGTCGCCGGCCTCGACGCGCACGGTGGCGCCGTCGCCGATGCGGCCTGCCAGGATCATCTGCGCCAGCGGGTTCTGCAGCTCGCGCTGGATCACCCGCTTGAGCGGCCGCGCGCCGTAGACCGGGTCATAGCCGATCTCGCCCAGCCACTCCTTGGCCGAATCGGTCAACTCGAGCGCGATGTTGCGGTCTTCCAGCATGTCCTTCAGCCGCTGCGCCTGGATCTCCACCACCTCGGCCATCTGCTCGCGCGTGAGGCTGTGGAAGACCAGGATTTCGTCCAGCCGGTTCAGGAACTCGGGCCGGAAGTGGCCGCGCACGATCTCCATGACGCCGTCGCGGATCTCCGGGCTCGCCGTGCCCTGGGCCGAGCGCGCGATCACGTCCGAGCCCAGGTTCGAGGTCATGACGATCACGGTGTTGCGGAAGTCCACCGTGCGCCCCTGGCCGTCGGTCAGGCGGCCGTCGTCCAGCATCTGCAGCAGGGCGTTGAAGACGTCCGGGTGCGCCTTCTCGATCTCATCGAACAGGACGACCTGGTACGGCCGGCGCCGCACGGCCTCCGTGAGCGCGCCGCCCTCCTCGTAGCCGACGTAGCCCGGCGGCGCGCCGAACAGCCGCGAGACCGCGTGCTTTTCCATGTATTCCGACATGTCGAGACGCTGCATCGCCGTCTCGTCGTCGAACAGGAAGCGCGCCACGGCCTTGGTCAGCTCGGTCTTGCCCACGCCGGTCGGGCCCAGGAACATGAACGAGCCGATGGGCCGGTTGGGGTCCTGCAACCCCGCGCGCGCCCGCCGCACGGCGTTGGCGACGGCGCGGATCGCCTCGTCCTGCCCGATGACGGAGGTGTGCAGCTCGTCCTCCATGCGCAGGAGCTTGTCGCGCTCGCCCTCCATCATTCGCTCGACCGGGATGCCGGTCCAGCGCGAGACCACGGCGGCGATCTCGTTGTCGGTGACCTCCTCCTTGACCATGAGGTCGCCCTCGCCGCCGCTTTCGCCTTCCTGCTGCTCGGCTTCCTCGGCCTGCTTCAGGCGGCGCTCCAGATCCGGGATGGTCGCGTACATGAGCTCGCCCGCGCGGTCGAGCCTTCCCTCGCGCCGCGCCTGTTCGAGCTCGTTGCGCGCCTGGTCGAGCTGCTCCTTGAGCTTCTGCGCGCCAGCGAGCTTTTCCTTCTCCTTTTGCCACTTTTCGGTGAGGACCCGCGACTGCTCCTCCAGTTCGGCGATCTCCTTCCTGACCTTCTCCAGCCGGTCCTTGGAGGCCTTGTCGCTTTCCTTCTTGAGCGCGGCCTCCTCCATCTTGAGCTGCATGATCTTGCGATCCAGCTCGTCGATCTCCTCGGGCTTGGAGTCCACCTCCATGCGCACACGGCTGGCCGCCTCGTCCACGAGGTCGATTGCCTTGTCGGGCAGGAAGCGGTCGGTGATGTAGCGGTTGGACAACTGCGCCGCCGCGACGAGCGCGGAATCGGTGATCCGCACGCCGTGGTGCAGCTCGTACTTCTCCTTCAGCCCGCGCAGGATGGCGATGCCTTCGGCGACGCTGGGCTCGCTGACGTAGACGGGCTGGAAGCGCCGGGTGAGCGCGGCGTCCTTTTCGATGTGCTTGCGGTATTCGGCGAGCGTGGTCGCGCCGATGCAGTGGAGTTCCCCGCGCGCCAGGGCGGGCTTGAGCATGTTCGAGGCGTCCATCGAGCCCTCGGCGCTGCCCGCGCCCACGAGGGTGTGCAGCTCGTCGATGAACAGGACGATCTCGCCGTCGCTGCTCGCGATCTCCTGGAGCACGCTCTTGAGCCGTTCCTCGAACTCGCCGCGGTACTTCGCCCCGGCGACGAGCTGGCCCAGGTCGAGCGAGAGCAGCCGGCGGTCGCGCAGGCTTTCCGGCACGTCGCCGTTGACGATGCGTTGCGCCAGCCCTTCGACGATGGCGGTCTTGCCCACGCCCGCCTCGCCGATGAGCACGGGGTTGTTCTTGGTTCGCCGCGAGAGGACCTGGACGGTCCGGCGGATCTCCTCGTCGCGGCCGATGACCGGATCGAGTTCGCCGTTGCGCGCCTTTTCCGTGTAGTCGATGGTGTACTTGTTCAGCGCCTCGTACTGGTCCTCGGCGTTGGCCGTGTCGGCCGTGCGCCCGGCGCGCAGCTCCTGGATGGCCGTCTCCAGGTTCTGCGGCGTCACGCCAGCATCCTTCAGCGCCTTGGCCGCGTCCGTCTTGGTTTCCATGGCCAGCGCCATGAGCAGGCGCTCGACCGTCACGTAGGAATCGCCGGCCTTCTTGGCGAGCTTCTCCGCCTGCTCGAAGACGCGCGCCAGTTCCGGTGTGAGATGGAGCTGCCCGGCGCCGCTACCCTCGACCTTGGGCAGCTTGCCCAACGCCGTCTCCACGCGCGTTTCGGCCTGCTGCGGATCGCCCCCGGCGCGCTTGATCACGTTACCGGCCAGGCCCTCCTCGTCGTCGATCAGGGCCTTGAGCAGATGCTCGGGGGTGAGTTTTTGATGGTTCCGGGTCAGCGCGAGGCTCTGTGCCGACTGCACGAAGCCGCGCGCGCGCTCGGTGTATTTCTCGAAGTCCATGTCGTCTGCCCTCCTCGTGCGTACCCGACTGTTGCGGCGTACGTGCGATGATGCCGATTCCCGCGGTGATGCACCGCGCGGACTCCCCAGCTTTCGTGGCGAAGTCCCGGCGTCCCCCGGCGGCCTGCCGGGATCACCGCTGATATGGTGTTGCCGGAAGACCACACAAGATCGCAAACAGGTGCGGCGCCGTATGCGTTGACACGTCGCGGGCTGGCCGATTTGCTTTCATCATCAGAAATACTGCGAGCGCCCCATGACAGCGCACCTCGCCCGCATCTGCCGGTTTCCCGTGAAGGGCATGAGCGCCGAGGACCTGGACAGGGTCCGGCTCACGGTCGGGCAGACGCTGCCCGGCGACCGGCGATTCGCCATCGCACGCGGCAGCGCGGGCATCGATCCCACCGAGCCCGGCTGGTTACCCAAGTCGAACTTCGTCACCTTGGTGCGCACCGCGCGCCTGGCCCGGCTGACCACGCGCTACGACGCGGATACGGGCGACCTCGCCATCTGCCGCGGCGGGCGTCGGGTGGCGCACGCGGACATCACCGACCCGACGGGACGCGCGGTGATCGATCAGTTCCTGGCTGCATTCCTGGAGGGCGATGTCACGCGCATGCCCCGGCTGATCGATGCGGGCGGAAACGCCCTGACGGACGCGGCCGAGCCGCTGATCTCGGTCATCAACCTGGCCAGCGTCCGCGATCTCGCACGGGTCACCGGGATGCCGGTTGATCCCGTCCGTTTTCGGGGAAATCTGCTGCTCGACGGCCTGGCGCCGTGGGCCGAGTGGAGGTGGCTCGGGCACAGCATCGAGATCGGTGCGGCGCGCCTGCAGGCGGTCGAGGCCATCGAGCGCTGCGCGGCCGTGGACGTCAACCCGGAAACGGGCGTGCGCGATACCAACCTGCCCAAGCTGCTCAAGCGTGGCTACGGCCACGTCTGCCTGGGTGTCTACGCCACCGTGACCGCGGACGGCACGGTCGCAACCGGTGATCCGGTGACGGGGCCCATGGCCTGAAACCGGATCTACCCGCGCGACGGCGCAAAGCCCGCCGCATACCAGGGCGGCCCCGCCGGGCAAGCCAAAGCGAGGCCCCTGCCCTGACCATGATCCTGAACACGCTGAACGGGGACGCCCCGACCTTTTAAGGGCGGCTACGCATTGGCAGCCGTGTCCGAGCCGTCGCCGGCGGTGGTTTCCGCCGCGTCGCTCCCGTCGCTCACGGTATCGCTCTGGCCCGTGCCGCTCTTGCGGCCGCGGCCGCTGCCGCGGGCGCTCTTGGTGCCGCCGCCGCGGCGGCTGCGCCCCGCGCCGTTGCGGCTACGGCGGCCGGCCTGACCGTCCGCGGCTTCGCCGTCCTCGGCCGCTTCGCCGTCGGGCGCCTCGCCCTCGGCGCCGTCGTCACCGGCGTCGTCGGCCTCGGCCGCCTCGCCGTCGGCGCCGTCACCGTCGCGGCGCGAGCGCTCGGCCCGCTCGTAGCGTTCGCGGCGCTCCTGCCGCGTGCCGCGGTTCCCCTTTTCGCCGCGCGCATCCGCCGACCCGTCGGGCCTGTCCGTGCGCTCGCGTGGCGCCGGCTCGGTCTCCGGGTCGGTGGTTTCGTTCATGATGCGATAATAATGCTCCGCATGCTGGAAATAGCTTTCCGCGATCACGCGGTCACCGGCAGCGCTGGCATCCCGGGCCAAAGACAGGTATTTCTCATAGACCTGATTGGCGTGGCCGCGCACGCGGACATCGGGGCCGTTGCTGTCGAAGCTCTGCATTTTCAGCGGGACCTGCTTACGGCCACCGGAGCGGCCGCGGGTCCGCCGTCCATTCGCACCCTGTTTCATCGCGTCCTTACTTCAAAGGAAGAATCGGTCCCTGGGCAGGTCCGCACGCGGATACCCGGATCCGCGCCGTTCGTCCTACCCGCTCGTCCAGCTCTCGCGCACTCGGCGCGTGCTCGGGCCGCCGAGGGGATGCCGCGTCGGCGGTGGCCGCAACACGGCGCCCGATTCCTGCGGGCGCGGGCTTGCGGCGGGTGGTCGTGGCGAACCGACGGCGCCTGCGGACCGGTCTCGGCCCATGCCGCCGACGCTGACCACCGCGCGGGGCGACGCCCCCAAACCTAGTCGGGAATGGTCGCGCATCCAACGCGTTTTTCCTGACCTATCCCCCCGTCGGTCGGGCGTCCGTGGCGATAACGCACCGGACCGTGCCGGTCAAATCGCGCGCCCGGTCGCGCACCGTCAAGCCGTGGTCGGCGACCAGATCGGCGACAGCGCTGTCCCGACCGGCCCCGACTTCCAACACAACCAAGCCCGCCGGTGCAACCTGGTTTTCCAGGCCCGCCAGCAGCGCCCGATAGGCGGCGAGTCCATCCGGACCGCCGTCGAGCGCACCCGCCGGGTCCCAGGCCGCAACCTCCGGCTCGGCGACCGCCAGCTCGGCCGTGGTGAGATAGGGCGGATTGCTCACCACGACGTCGAACGGCCCCGTCAGCGCGCGCGCCCAGTCGCCGGCGAGAAAGGCGGCGCGCGCCGTCAGCCCCAGGACGCGCGCATTCGCCGCCGCTGTCATCGCCGCGGCCGGATCGCGGTCCACGCCGATTCCCGTGGCGCCCGGCAACTCGCGCAGCAGCGCCAGAAGCAGGCACCCGCTGCCCGTACCCAGGTCGAGCACGCGCCGCGGCGCCGCCCGGTCGCCAACGCGCGCCAGCACGGCCTCGACGAGCGTTTCGCTGTCCGGGCGCGGATCCAGCGTCGCCGGGCTCAGCGCCAGTGGAAGGCTCCAGAACTCGCGCGTGCCCAGGATGCGCGCGACCGGCATGCGCCGCGCGCGGGCGTCGACCATGCCGGCGAATCGCGCCATCGCCCCGGCGGGCAACGGCTCTGCGCCCGCACCCAGCAGTTCGGCGACGTCCACGTCCAGCGCCGCCGCCAGCAGCCGGCGCGCGTCACGCAGTGGCGATTCGACGCCGGCCTCGGCCAGCCGGGCCGCGGCGTCCCGCAGCGCGTCCGCGCGCGTCTGCGGCGCATGCGCCGGTGCGGCGGTCATTGCAGCTCCGCCAGCTTGGCCGCCTGGTCCTCGGCGATCAGCGGCTCGATCACGTCGTCCAGGTCCTCGCCGGTGATGATCCGTTCCAGCTTGTACAGGGTGAGGTTGATCCGGTGATCGGTAACCCGGCCCTGCGGGAAGTTATAGGTGCGAATGCGCTCCGAGCGGTCGCCGCTGCCCACCTGGGAGCGGCGCGACGCCTCGCGCTCGGCCTCCTGCTTGCGGCGCTCCATGTCGTACAGGCGCGCGCGCAGGACCTGCATCGCCTTGGCGCGGTTCTTGTGCTGCGACTTCTCGTCCTGGCACGCGACCACGACACCGGACGGCATGTGCGTGATGCGGACGGCGCTGTCCGTGGTGTTGACGTGCTGCCCGCCCGCGCCGGAGGAGCGGAAGGTGTCCACGCGCAGGTCCTTGTCCTCGATGTGGATGTCCACGTCCTCAACCTCGGGCAGGACGGCCACGGTCGCCGCCGAGGTGTGGATGCGCCCGCCCGATTCCGTGACCGGCACGCGCTGTACGCGGTGCACGCCCGACTCATACTTGAAACGGGCGTAGGCGCCACGGCCGGCGATGCGCGCCTGGGCCTCCTTGGCCCCGCCGTGGTCGCCCTCGGCGTACGCGATGGTCTCGAAGCGCCAGCCGTGGTCGGCGGCGTAACGCTGGTACATGCGGAACAGCTCGCCGGCGAACAGCGCCGCCTCGTCGCCGCCCGTGCCGGCGCGCACCTCCAGAATGGCGTTGCGGTCGTCGTCCTTGTCCTTGGGAACGAGGTGCTGCTTGACCTCGTCCTCCAGCTCGGCGACGCGCGCCTCCAGCTCGTGACGCTCGTTGTCGGCGAGTTCGCGCAGCTCCGGATCGGCGTCCCTGTCCTGGAGGATCTCGTTGGTTTCGCGCAGCTGCGTGCGCGCCTCGTTGAGCCGGTGGATGGCGTCCACCACCGGCTGCAGATCGGAGATTTCCTTGAGCTTATCCGTATAGTCCTGCGAGCCGGGTTCCTCGTGGCTGGCCACGAGCGCCTGCAGCTCGTCGTAGCGCGCCACGACCCGGTCGAGGCTGTCCTGTAGGCTCACGTCGTCGATCCTCTCTGGTCCTCGCCCGGCCCCGCCGAGCCCGACTCGCCGCCACCCCCGGTGTCGCCGCCCAGGTCGAACAGCCGGCGCAGCGCCGTTTCCAACTCGGCGCGCTCGGCCTCGCTCTCGCGCGCGGCACGGCGCAGGGTCAGCGTGGGCTGGTGCAGCAGGCGCTGCATCAGCCGCCGGGTCGCGGTCCTGGCGTCCAGCTTGCCGTCCGAGAGCACCTCCGCGCGCACCGCCTCGGCGTGCTCGCGCAGCGCCACCAGGGCGGGAACGGCCTCGCGCTCGTACTGGCGCGCGGTGAACGCGTCCAGCTCCGCGTCCACGATGCGCCAGGCGTCCAGCGCCGCCGTCTCGCGCTCGGCGAGGCCGGCAGCGGCGATCTGTTCGAGGTCGGTGAACTCGTAGCGGAACGCCGCGTCGAAGCTGTCCACGCCGGGGTCGATATCCCCCGGAACCGCGGCATCCACGAGAAATATAGGGCGCTGCCGCCGCCTTTTCAGCGCCCGCCGGAGCTGTTCGCGGGTGATCGTATAGCGGCCCTCGCTCAGCGCGGCGACGATGATGTCGGCCTTGGGCAGCGCGCTGTCCAGATCCGACCAGGGATGCACCGTGGCGTCGTGCCGGCCGGCAACGGTGCGCGCCCGCCGATCCGTGGGGTGGCTGATGGTCAGGCTGCCCACGCCGCCGGCGCGGAACTGCGAGGCCATGAGTTCGCTCACCTCGCCCAGGCCGACCAGGAGCAGGGAAAGCCGGCGCAGATCGCCGTGGATCTCCTGCGCCACCTGCATCGCGGCGGCGGCGATGGAGACGGGCTTCTCGCCCACGGCCGTCTCGCTGCGCACCCGTTTGGCCACGCCGAAGGCCGCCTGGAACGCGCGTTCCACGGGCGCGTCCACGAGGTTGGCCTGGCTCGCCGCACGGTGGCAGGCGCGCACCTGCCCGACCACGTCGGGGTCGCCCAGAATCTGGCTGTCCAGCGACGCGGTCAGGGCGAACAGATGGCGCAACGCCGCGCCGCCCCGGGCGATGGAGAGCGCCGGGTCCAGCTCGTCCGGCGCCAAGCCGCTCCAGTGCGCGATCAGCCGGCCCAGCGCCAGTTCGGCGTGGCTGATGTCGTCGGCAACGGTGAACACCTCGATGCGCTCGCAGGTGGCCACCACGACGCCCGTACCGAAACCGCTCTCCCGCAGGTCGGCGAGAAAACCGTCGAGTTCCGGATTCTCGGTGAACAGGCGCGTGTGTACGGTCGGCGGCGCGGCGCGATGGCTCAGGCCGACGACCAGGTAGCGCTCGATGGTGCCTGCGGACAGTTCCGGCATGAAGCGGCTGGACGGCCCTCCGGCGCGCGGCGAACGGGACGAAACGGTTGCGTCACATGACCGTATCTGAGCCCGTTTTTCAACGCTTGCAGCGCACCTCAGGCCTCGCAGGACAGACGCTCCGGGGGCGGCCCCGACGCCCGCACCCCGCGCGAGGGGGCGTCGAACGCGAGCGATACGACGGACGCCGCCAGGGCCAGGGCCGCAAAGGCACCGAAGCTGGTCCCGTAGCCCACCGCCTCGACGAGCCCGCCGCCCAGGGCGGAGCCGGCGATCTGGCCGCTCCCGATGGCGAGGAAGGGCACCACCGGACCCGCCGCCGGACGGTCGGCCCGGATCTGCGTGCTTGCCACCAGGTAAATTCCGGTCAGGGTCATGTAGGCGGCTCCGAACACGGCGGCGGAAACCATGGCCAGCGACAGCGAGCCCGGATCGGCGGCGAGCAGCGTCAGCGCCGCGGCGAGCACCGCCATGGCGAAGGCGTGGCTGCTCGCCAGCCCGTGCCGCGCCACGAGGTCGCCCGCGCCGACGCCGGCCAGACCGCCGACACCCACGGCGAGCCAGATCCAGGCGCTCGCCCCCGGCGCAAGGCCGCCGGCGTTCACGGCAAAGTCCGGTGCAAAGACCCAGTAAAGGGCGCTCACGATGCCCATGACCCCGCCGAGGAGGCTCAGGCGCACGATGTCGGCGATCTGCTGGCGGCTCGGGCCTGTCCGCAGTGCCGTCTCCGCGGCTGCATCCGCTTGGGCCGGCCGGCGCCGGGGCAGGAAGACAAGCGCCGCCGCCATGGCCAGTACCGCCAGCACGGCGAAAGCATCGTAAGCCGGCCGCCAGGCGGGGCCGAACGCAGCCATGGCGATGGGGGCCGCGGCGACGCCCACGCTCGTGCTCGCGTTGATGGCGGCGTTGACCCGGCCGTGCTTTGTCGGTGCGACCGCGACGTGAACCGCGTCCGCCATGATCGGCGACGACAGACCCGTGCTGATGCCGCAGGTCACAACGCCGAGGCCGAGGACCACCGCGCCCGACGCATGCGCAATGGCGAGCAGCCCAACGGCCGCGAATCCGACGGCCAGGGCCGCCGCAAGGCGCACGCCCAGGGCTTGCGACAGCCGCGGCGCGACCAGAATGGCGGCAACATAGCTGGCGAATGGCAGCGCCCCGATGATTCCCGCGGTCGCCGGATCGATCCCCAGATCCGCGCGCATGGCGGGGAGAAAGAGCCCGAAGACGAAACGCGCCAGGCCATAGGTGACGGCGATGACGGCGCTGCCCAGCAGGGCCATCCCGAGTGCGGATCCGCGGATCATGCCGTCCCTCCACGGGCGTCTGCGAGCAGGGTGGCGACGAGGCGATCGGTCTCGCCCAGGGCGGCATCAGCCCCCATCACAGGAACGGCCGAGTTGGCGCCCTCGAGCGCAAGGTAGATGCGCAGGTCCAGGCCCGTGTCCGTGGGGAAACCGTCCGCGGCGAGCGCCCGGCGAATGCGCGCGCGCAAATCCGTCTTGGCCGTGCGCGCCTGTTCGTAGATCTCCGCGCTGTGCTCGGCGAACTCCCCCATCGCCTTGACCAGAATGCACCCTGAGGCCCCGGTCTCGCGCACCCATTCGCCGTGGGCGGCCACCAGGGCCCGGGTCGCGCCGCCGAGCGCGCTCGCCGCAAGGGCGGCATCGAGATGGGCCGTAAAGCGCGCGTGCCGGTCCTCGAGCACGGCGGCAACCAGGGATTCCTTGGAGCCGAAGTGGTTGTACAGGGTCATCCGCACCACCCCGGCGTGTGCCACGATGGTGTCGATGCCGGTGGCGTGGAAGCCGTGCGTGTAGAACAACGCTTCGGCCGTACGCAGAAGTTGCGCGCGTTTCGTCGACGCCATGACCGACCTCCTATATAGACCATTCTATATATTTCACGAACGCGCGCGGGCGTCAAGCGGGCCGTCACCGTCTCGGGTGCGCGCCTCGGCGGATGGCGCATTCTGGCCGAGCCCGAAGTCCATTTTCAGCGTGATCGCGGAATCCTGGTCCCCGACCTTGCCGGGTGGCGGCGGGAATGCCTGCCGAACCTGCCCGCCGAGCAGCGCTGCGAGGTGGTCCCCGACTGGGTGTGCGAAATCTTGTCGCCCTCGACCGCGAGCCGGGACCGCGAGGTCAAGATGCCGGTCTACGCGCGCTACGGCGTCGCGCACGCGTGATTCGTCGACCCGCGCACACGCTCAGTCGAGGCGTACGCGCGCGAAGGCGCAAGCTGGACGCACCGCGACACCGCCGCCGGCGATCAGCCGATCGCGCTGCCGCCCTTTGAGGTGGTGCCGCTGTCGCCGCCCTGGGAACGCTGAAGGCCTACCGCTGCTGATACCCGCGTAGGTGCTCGGAGAGTGCGTCCAGACCGACGCGGACCTGTTCGCCGGTATCCAGGTTGCGCACCGTGGCCGCATCGGCGGCCAGCTCGTCCTCGCCCATGATGACAGCCGCACAGGCGCTGACCTTGTCGGCGCGCTTGAGGCGTTTGCCCATGTTCCCGCTGTAGCCCAGCTCGACGACGAACCCCTGGCGGCGCAGGTCCTGCGTCACCTGCAGGGCGCGCTTCTCCGCGTCCTTGCCCGCGGGCACCACGGCGATCGGGCGCGGCGGCGCCGTGTCCTGCTGGAGCAGCATGGCCAAGCGCTCCACGCCCGCAGCCCAGCCGATGCCCGGCGTGGACGGGCCCCCCATGGTCTCGATCAGCCCGTCGTAGCGCCCGCCGGCGAGGACCGTGCCCTGCGCGCCCAGCGCATCCGTGGTGAACTCGAAGCACGTGTGCGTGTAGTAATCGAGCCCGCGCACCAGCCGGTCGTTGAGCGTGTAGGGCAGACCCAGGGTGTCCAACCCCTCGCGCACCTGACCGAAGAAATCGGTGCTGTAGGCGTTCAGGTAGTCGGCGAAGTGCGGCGCCCCCGCCACGACCTGGGCGTCGTTCGAATCCTTGGAATCCAGGATGCGCAGCGGGTTGCGGTGCAACCGCTCGCGGCTGTCTTCGGACAGGCTGTCCAGGTGGTCGTTGAAGTATTCGACCAGGGCCGCTCGATACGCCTTGCGGCTTTCCAGGTCGCCCAGCGTGTTCAGCTCCAACGTGATGCTGCCGCCCAGCCCGATCGCTTCCAGGAACTGCTGGGCCAGCGCAATGATCTCCACATCGCCCACGGGCTGCGCCACCCCGATGAGTTCGACGTCGACCTGGTGGAACTGGCGCAGCCGGCCCTTCTGCGGCCGCTCGTGGCGGAACATCGGACCGGTGTAGAACGCCTTGACCGGAATCTGCTGCTGCAGGCCGTTGGAGATGAACGCACGCGCCACACCCGCCGTCGCCTCCGGGCGCAGGGTGACGGAATCGCCTTCCTCGCGCACGGGGAAGGTGTACATCTCCTTGGTCACAACGTCCGAGGTCTCGCCCAGCGTGCGCCGGAAGACGTCGGTGAACTCGAACACCGGCGTGGCGATCTCGTGATAGCCGTACTGCAGCGCCACCCGTCGGGCGGCCTCCATGACCGCCCGGTGCCGGCGCATGTCCTCGAACAGAATGTCCCGCGTGCCGCGAACCGGCTGCAGGTTGCGCACGGCGCGCCTCTCCCAATGCTGCGTTGTAATATCGCCAAGGCCGGGGCTAGGTACCAAACGGCCGCGTCGCGCCCGTCATAGCGCATCGAGCGCGGGATGAGAACCGCAGCCGCGACCGCAGTGCCGTACCGCGCCCCGTCTCGCGCCGCGCCGTAGCTGCGTCATTCCGCCGCGGAAGGGGTGTCTTCCGTCTCGCCGTCGAGGTCAGGGGCGGTGCCGTCGCCGCCGTTCCTGGCGTTCAGGTCCGTGTCTCCGGAGGGATTGCCCGCGTCGATGCCCTGGGCCCGCTTCGCCTCGATTTCCGCGGCCTTCTGCTCGACCTGCTCGACCAGATGGTCGACGATGTCCTCGTCCTTCAGCCGGTGGGAGGGCAGGCCGTTGACGTAGACCTGATGGGTGCCGCGGCCGCCGCCGGTGAACCCGACGTCGGTCATCATCGCCTCGCCGGGCCCGTTCACGACGCAGCCGATGACCGAGACGCTCATGGGCGTGGAAATGTGCGACAGCCGCTGCTCCAGCGTCTTGACCGTCTCGATGACGTCGAACTGCTGGCGCGCGCAGGACGGACAGGCGATGACGTTCACACCCCGATGGCGCAGCCCCAGCGACTTGAGGATGTCGTAGCCCACCTTGATCTCTTCCACCGGATCGGCGGACAGCGAGACGCGCATGGTGTCGCCGATCCCGGCCCAGAGCAGGTTGCCCAGGCCGATGGCGGACTTGATGGTCCCCGTCTGCAGGCCGCCCGCCTCGGTGATGCCGAGGTGAAGCGGGTAGTCGCAAACTTCGGCGAGCTGCATGTACGCCGCCACGGCGAGGAAGACGTCGGAGCCCTTGCAGGAGATCTTGAACTCCCGGAAATCCTCGTCCTCCAGGATCTTCATGTGCTCCTGGGCGCTCTCCACCATCGCCTCGGGGCACGGCTCGGCGTATTTCTCCAGAAGATGGCGCTCCAGCGAGCCGGCGTTCACGCCGATGCGCATGGAGCAGCCGTGGTCCTTGGCCGCCTTGACCACTTCCTTCACCCGGTCGCGCGAGCCGATGTTGCCGGGGTTGATGCGCAGGCACGCCGCGCCGTTCTGCGCCGCCTCGATGGCGCGCTTGTAGTGAAAGTGAATGTCCGCAACGATCGGGATGTTCACGGCCGGGACGATCTGTTTCAGGGCGGCCGTGGCCTCCTGCGTCGGGACCGAGACGCGCACGATGTCGCAGCCCGCCTCTTCCAGGCGCTGGATCTGCTCGATCGTGCCCTTGACGTCCTCGACCTCCGTGTTGGTCATGGACTGGACGGATATGGGCGCGTCGCCGCCAACCTTGACCGAGCCCACGCTGATCTGGCGGCTCTGGCGGCGGTGGATTTCGCGGAAGGGCCGGACGCTCATCGCAACCTTCTTTGTCGCTCGCCTCTCATCCAGGCATCAGCCTGGGCGGCATGTGTAACCCCTTGCGGCGGTCACGAGCAACAACGGCTCGATGACAACCGCGTGTCGCCTGCGGCTTTTGCCGGAGCCGGCCCGATCAGCCGAGAATCAGGGCGAGCGCCGTGGTCTGGGCAATGAACAGGGCCGGCAGGGCGAGCAGGATCTGGGTCATGCGGCTCTCGAGAAGAGCGATGCGCGCTTCGAGCCGGTCCATTCGGCTTTCGACCGCGTCCAAACGTGTCTCGATTGCGCGAACGCGGCCTTCAACGCTGGTCATGCGTTCTTCGACCCGGCTCATCCGCTGCTCAAGGCGATCCATACGACCATCGAGATTCCCGAAACGCAGATCGACAGCTTGCCAATGCTGGTCAATATGATCGAGCTTGCCGCCCAGAACCGTCGCCTGCGCCTCGGTAAAGCCGCCTTCGCGGAGCTGCTCGGGCGTCGTCTCGGCCATCGCCATACTCTCCGCACCGCCCATTACGATACGCCTGGACGCGCCGAAAGGAAAGCCCCGCGAGCGGTGTGGTCAAGGAATGCCGTGTGCGTTCTGGGTGCAGCCCGGCCCGAGCAACCGCGGTGAGCGGGCCGGTTTACCGCAGCTTTTCGGGACTAAGCGCAACGTTGCGGCGCACCTCGCCGGTCTCGCCCAGGCGGCGAAGCGGATTGCCGTCGAGGTAGACGCGCAAGCCGCCGGCATTGCCCGTGTGCAGGACGAGGCCGTCGCGATTGGGGACGCGATACACATCACCCGGATTGAGCACGCGGGTCATCAACAGGCTGTCTTCCGGCCCTCGCACCTGCACCCAACTGTCCTGCGTGGCGCGCAGGATCAGGCGCGAGTCCGCATTGCCCTCGCCGAAGACGCGCTCCGCCTGCGCCAGGAGTTCCGCCTGTGCCCCGCCGGTCGCACTCTCCGCCGTGGCCGCATCCGCGTTGTCGTCCGCCGGGGGCTCGGGGAGCGCCGCGGTCTGGGTACCGGCACCGGCGGCCCCGGTCTGCGTCGCTGCGCCGTCGGTATCGGGCGCCTCCGGGATGCCGGCACCCGCCCCGCCGCCGTCCGCTGCGCCGACACCGGAAC
>Ga0207714_1001176_pt1 | contig 17194 bp, 18 predicted proteins | sample PonA232FremontCA_2_FD_187270 | JGI IMG/M metagenome (GOLD analysis project Ga0207714, IMG submission 187270) | Marine sediment microbial community from Fremont, CA, USA - Pond A23 Sediment 2 (SPAdes) | ecosystem: Environmental > Aquatic > Marine > Unclassified | place: USA: Fremont, California...
GAGCCGATCACTGCAGTCCTCGACTGGCAGTTCGCGCTCGCGGGGGAGGCGGAGTACCACATCGCCCGGACGGAGTTTCTCTTTATCGACCCCTCCTATCAGAACTCCGAGACTCGCTCGCGGTTGCGGGAGAAACTGTACAGTGGGTACCGGGAGAACTGTGGGTTCGATGTCGACAAGGCGTTCGAGAACCGTCGCCCGGTCTACTACTTTTCGACGCTTGTCTGGCGGATGCTGGGGTTCGAGGCGGCCTTCCAGGAGGTCACAGAACTCGCCCAGAGCCGGGCGGAGATGCAGTACCGGGAGCAGTTCAACGAACTCGTCGAGCGACTGCCCGGGACCTAGACTGGAGACCGGTCAGGGTAGTTTCAGATAGTTCTTTCCGCGCTGTTGTGCACGGACCACTTCGGCTCGAAAGATAACTCTGTGGATCGATCACTCGACGTTGACGGACTCGATCTCGCCCGAGTGGCGGTCCGGGCCGTCCCACTCCGCGGAGTTGTCCCACGGTTTGTAGCCTAGTACCTCCTTTGCTCGTTCGATCGAGTAGTACTTGCGGTCGTTGTCGGAGATCCCGTAGACGATCTCGAACCCGTACTCGGCTTCGAGTGCACACTCGTGAATGTGTGCGCAGTCGCGGGGCGAGAGCCACATCGCCTGCCCGCGCTCGTAGTCGATCGGTGGGTGGTCCTCGTTCAGGTTCCCGATGCGGATGTTGCAGACCGAGACCCCGTGTTTGTCGTGGAAGTACCGGCCGATGAGCTCCCCGGTGGCCTTGCTGATCCCGTACTTGTTGCCCGGACGGGGGAACTCGTCACCCTCCAGCCGGAAGTCGTCGTGTTCGCGGTACATATCCGGCACACGCTCGTCGGTCTCTGCTGCGCCGACGGCGTGGTTCGACGAGGCGAAGATGACTTTCCCGACGTCCTCCTCGACCGCCGCCTCGTACACCGTGTGCGTCCCGTCGATGTTGTTCGAGATCACACTCTCCCAGGGTGCCTGCGGGCGGGGGTCGCCTGCGAGGTGGATCACCGCCCCGACGTCTTTCATCGCAGGTCTGACGTCGTCGTGGTTCTGTACCTCCCCGATCCAGTACGGAAACTCCGGCTCCCTGGCTGGTTGACTGTGGAACAGGAGCCGCCACTCGTATTTGTCGCGTAACCCGTTCAGGACTGTCCGTCCGACGTGTCCGCCAGCCCCCGTGAGTAACACCGGCTCGTCCATTCAGTTACTACATGCACTGGGATTAATAAGTAGCATACGGTTTCTGGCTGCACCCTCTCGGGGGCGGGTCGCGGGCGCTCTCGCCGGCGGATACCCCCGACACCCGTGTCCCCTTTGCCGGGACCGTGGGGGCGTTAGGCTCCAGGGCCGTTAGCTCCCACATGAGTCGTCCGCAGACACCGACGGAGCCACAGACGGCCTGTTTCGAGGCCGGGATCAAGTTCGGATCGCTGTACCACCAGTTCGCCGGGACGCCAGTCAGTCCGGCCAGTGCCGACTCGCTCGAACGGGCGATGGCGGAATCGATCGAGAACCAGCCACACTGTGTCGGGGTCTCCGTCGCGATCGACACCGACGAACTCGAAGCGGAACTGTCCGACTCACCGGCCTCCTACACCGAACTCACTGGTCGCTTCCTCGATGTCGAAATCGAGATCGAGTACGAGGGGACGCTGGTAACTGCTACGATGCAGATGGAGGACGGGTACCCGCTGATGCGTGTCACCGATGTTGCCACTCGGGAGTGAGCGTGGCCTGTTCGCGGCCGATACCGGTAGAAAGAGCCTACGTATAACTCCAGTTGGTAAGTGATAAAGAATTTAGTCGTGGCCAGTCGTACCGCATACTATGACGGAGTACACCGTGGAATTTGTCGGTAACGACGAGACGGTCACCGTATCGGACAAGGAGACCATACTGAGCAGGTGTCTCGAGGAGGGGATCGCACAGGAGTACTCGTGTCGTGTGGGGATGTGTCTGGCCTGTTCGGCGAAAATCGAGTCCGGCGAGGTGACACAGCCGGCTGCCCGCGGCCTGACCGAGGCCGAGCGCGACGAGTACGCGCTCACCTGTATGGCACGCCCGCAGTCGGATCTGGAACTCGACCGGGGGAAGTATCCACCCAGCATCGACGCGGAGTACCCGACTGCCGACGACGGAAGCGGTGACGCTGCCACTGCCGACGATTGAGCCGCGGCGCGACCGCGATACCCGTTGACACACCTCCACAGCGGGTTCGAGAGCCAGAAGAGTAGACCCTATATGGCAGGGGTGCATAGTTACGGCTGAAAACTCGGCGCCAGTGCAGGGCTGGCGACCGGAGACCTCTCAAACTATGACCAGCCGCGTATACAGACTCCACTCGACACTGGAACTCCCGCTCGAGGATGTCCACGATTACTTCGAGGATCCCGATCTTCCCGCGGGAATCGAAGACGTCGACATCACTCGGCGGAACAACACGCTCATCATCAGTGCCGTCCCGGATGATGATAGCATCAGCAAGTACACACCCACTGCCCAGCTCAAGGCGAGTGTCACGGAAAACCGGGTGTACGAGGAAGAGCCCGAACCCGGTCCGGGTGGTCCCTCGCCCAACGGCGGTCCACAGTGGGGCACGCTCGAGGAGGAAGAAGAGATCGAATCCGAACTCGTCGAGTACGCCTGCTTCAAAGGCGACCGCGAAACTGTCCTCCAGAACACCGCCCTCCAGTATCCGATGTTCGAGGTCCTCTGTCAGATCGCCCTCCGTTCAGAGAAAGGGACGCTGACAGCCGTCGCAGCGACCGAGGACGACATCCAGGCGTTCCGGATCGTCGACGGTGAACGCAAGCCGGCGTCGGTCACTGTCGTCGAGGATCCGAGCGACGGCGAGGACGACGACGGTGTCGACTGGCGGAGCAACGAGTTTATTTCGTAACTGCCCGCGTCTGACGGCGGGACAAAACCAGTGGCTGGCACCATGTCATTACTGCGTTTGTTCATGATCCTGGTCGGGGCGTCGGTTTTCGTCGTGTACACAGCCGCTGCGGTCGGGGGCGTCCTCCTGTTACAGTGGCTGGTCGCCAATCCCCCGGATCCGGTTTTCCTCTCGGTGGTGTTCCTCTCGGTAACGGTTCTCGGCGGCTACATCGCGTACAAACGCGGGCTCGTTTACGCGGTCGCGAGCATCGACACCCTCCGCGTAACACCCGAGCGGGCCCCCGAACTGTACCGGCGTCTCGAACGGCTCTGTCTCCGGATGGACGTCAGCCAGCCGGTCCTGCTGGTGGCCGATTTCGAGTTGCCGAACGCGCTTTCTGTCGGCGGCCCGACCGAGGGTGCGGTTATCCTCGACCAGGACCTCCTCGATATGCTGACACTCGACGAACTGGAGGGGATCCTGGCCCACGAACTCGCCCATCTCGAAGGGATGGATGCCTTCATCAACACACTCGCGATCACCGGCGGCAGGATCCTGGCATCGGTCGCCTTTCTCGCCCTCTCCCCCTTCATCATCTTCCTCGCAGGGATCGACCGCGCGACGGCCTGGCTGGCCGGCGACCCCGACCGGCAGACGCTCGGTCTCGCCGCGGTCTTCCAGCGGGCTGTCGGACTCGCTATCGCGTTGCTGTTGAGTGTTCTGACACTGCTTTTTCTGGCGTACTCGCGACGGCAGGAGTTCGTCGCGGACAGACGGGCCGCGGAGGTGTCCGGCCGCCCCCTGGCGCTGGCCCGCGCGCTCGTCAAGATCCACCGCGTGACCGAGCCCCGACGCGAGTTACGCTCGCTGCTTTACGTCCACGACGACGAGAGCCAGCGCAACCGCTGGCTGTCGACACACCCTCCGCTGGACGACCGCGTTGACCGGCTCGTTGCCCTCTCCGAGACAGACGCCGGCGGCCCGAAGCTCCGCGAGATCCGTCCGGATTCGCTCGCTTAGTTTGGGAACCTCTAAGCGTCGTGGCACCGAGGCGTGGGTATGAGGTTCCTTCGACGGTTCGCAACCGAGGATCGGACGCGGGTCGGGCTCTACGTCGACGGCCCGAACGTCCTCCGCGACGAGTTCGATGTCGACCTCGACGAGCTTCGGGCACTCGCGGCGGCGGAGGGGAGCGTCGTCACCGCCCGCCTCTACCTCGACGAACACGCTACCCCGGAGCTGATTCAGGCCGGTGAAGCTCGGGGGTTCGACGTGATCACGACCAGCGGGGACGTCGACGTCCGGCTGGCTGTCGACGGGACGGCGGCGGCTGTCGCGGAGGAGATCGATCTCCTGATCGTCGTCTCGCGTGATACCGATTTCAAGCCGCTCCTCGAACGCGCAGCCCGCCGCGGCGTGGAGACGATGGCTGTCGCACCGGGGGCGTACGGCCGCTCGGATGCGCTCCAGAACACGGCACAGCGGTCGCTGACGTTGTGATAGACGCCTCCCTCATTCCGAGCGGGGCTTGCAGCTTGTCTGCACAGGCGGTTCGGGAATCCCCGAGAGGCGGTCGTTCACATACGAGACAGGGTGGCATTCAACATGAGAGTAAACTGGATTAAACGGTAGCGAACGATCGGTATTCGTCAACGAACTATAGCAAATATTGCTTCTACGTTTTTGACCGGGGTGTACGTATCTCTAAAAGAGGGATGTCAATGTATGATGTAATCATCGTGGGAACGGATGGGAGTGAAAAAGCAAACCGGGCGGTGCAGCGAGCACTTGCCCTCGCAAAGGAACACGGAGCCGAGCTTCACGGGATAACAGTTGTCAACACCGCGAGATACGGCGAGCCGGCGTTAAGTAGTAGCGAACTCGTTCTCAACGAGCTCGAAGACCGCGGGAACCAGCAACTCAGCGAGATCAGCGAACAGGCCTCTGAAAGGGGTATCCAGATCGTAACCGAGTGTTTCCACGGCGATCCAAGCCGAGAAATCATCGACTACTCACAGGAAAACGACGCAGACCTGATCGTCTTGGGATCGCACGGCCACACGCATCCACGCTCGATCCTCGGTAGTACTGCCAAGAGAGTGCTCCACGAAGCGGATCGCGAAGTTCTCATCGTCTGATTGATCGCGAAAACAACCCGTGAACAACCTCGGGTACGGTGGCCCCGAGGCTTTCATGTCTGGCTCATTTGCAGCCGTAATCCAACGATTGTACCAACTGCCAGCAGCTACCGAGTCACACTGTTTTTTGTGTACCGCCCCTCAGAGGCGCGTATGGAGACACCGGTTCTGGACAACCACCTGCATCTCGACCCCGTCGACGGCCGCGGTGCCGAGGCTGCCGAGGAGTTCGCGAATGCGGGTGGGACACATCTGCTCGTCTTGAACAAACCCTCGTGGTATTTCGTCGACGACGTCGATTCCGTTGCCGACTTTCGCGAGACGTTCGAACTCACAGTGTCGGTAACAGAGTCGGCCTCGGAGTGTCTCGACGGCCGGGCGTGGCCTGTTCTCGGCGTCCATCCGGCACTCGTCAGCCAGCTCGTCGACGACGGGTACACGCCCGAGGAGGCACGCGATCTCATGCAGGACGGCCTCGATGTCGCTGCGGAGTTCGTCGGTGAGGGGCCGGCGCTGGCGATCAAATCCGGGCGGCCACACTACGACGTGAGCGACGCGGTGTGGGAGGCCTCGAACGAGGTGATGCGGTACGCCTTCGAACTCGGCGCGGAGACTGGCTGTCCCGTCCAGCTCCACACGGAGGGCGGTGACGATTTCGACGAGGTCGCAGCGTGGGCCGAAGACCGCGGGCTCCCGCGTGAACAGGTCGTCAAACATTATTCGGACGGCCCGATCTCGGGTCCGATTCCGAGTATTATCTCGCACACGGACGGGCTCGAAGCGGGCGCCCAGAGCGGCGAGCCATTCCTGATGGAGACTGACTTTCTGGACGACCCGGAGCGGCCGGGGGCTGTACTGGGCCCGAAAACGGTGCCGAAACGCGTCCGATGGCTGCTCGAAAACGGGTACGAGAAGGCAGTCAGGACCGCACACGTCGAGACACCGGCCCGGATCTACGGCATCGATACCGAGGCAACGCTTTCCTGATCGCGGAAACTGGTTGCCTCATACTGTTTGTTGGGAGTCTGTCCCAGCGGGAGAGCAACGCACTCCCAGGCAGACGGCGAAGCCGTCGACAGCGGAAGAGAGTCTCCCAGGCGGCCGCCGGCCGTTGACGCGATAGTGCGACGAGATACCGGTTACACCGCGTGACACACCGATATTCCTGACGTGGGCACGAAAATTACCGCAACAAACAGTATCAGTCGTCGTCTTCGGTGCTCGTGATATCGATATCTTCTTTCTCGCCGAAGTAGATGTCAGCGCCGTCCTGCGCGACTTTCTCGGCGAGGACCGCACATTTCACCCGCATCGGGGAGATATCGACACCGAGCATGTCGATGATGTCGTCGCGGTCCATCTCCCGGAGGTCCTCGATTCCGACACCCTGTAACTTCTCGGAGAGCATCGAGGCCGACGCCTGGGAGATAGCGCAGCCGTCTCCCTGGAAGGCGACGTGTTCGATCGTTTCTTCGTCGTCGTCGAGAACCACGTCCATCTGGATGGTGTCGCCACACATCGGGTTCTCGCCGACGTGACTGAACGTCGGGTCCTCGATCTCCCCGTAGTTCCGGGGGTTTTTGTAGTGATCGAGGATCTGCTGTCGGTACATGTCCGAGCCGCCAATTCCCATAGTTATCAACGTTACGCGCGTTTGATCAAAAAGGCTTCCGAGTCAACCCGTCACACACACGAGACGATAGAATTTAGTGACGTGGTCGGATACCGGGAACTAGCGGGCCCGTAGCTCAGTCCGGTAAGAGCCCCCGGCTCATACGATATCGGGTTTCTCCCGGTGTCTGGGACACCGGGTATGCGGTGGTTCAAATCCGCCCGGGCCCACTGCTTTTGTGACGAGTGCAGACGAGGAACAAAGCAGTGACGTCCGGCGGATTTGTCCAGGGAAGTCGCAGCGCGAACGGAGTGAGCGACCGTCTTTCCGAGGTTCAAATCCGCCCGGGCCCATGCCTGCGAGGAACGAATCTGACGAGCAGTGCTCGGGCCGACAGGCAGTTTCTCACCCGCTCGTCAGTCTGTAAAGCATCCCTGGGTAATCCGACTCCCCGTTTCTTGCACGCTCGGTAACGTAGATTGCGTCGGCTGTGACGGCCGGCGCGCTCGTGATTTCACCACGGCCGGAGAACGACCACGTGACAGAGCCATCACGCTGGCTCAGTGCGTAGAGGGTCCGATCATACGAGCCGACGAGCACGTGATTCGGCGTGGCCACTGCGTTCCCCGTAATCCATCCGCCTGTCTCCTTCACCCACTCTTTTTTCCCCGTATCCAGGTCGAGTGCGTAGATGTTGCTGTCGTGGCTTCCGACATACACGGTCCCGTCGTGGACTGCCGGCGCACACATGAAATCCTGGCCGCCGTCGAACTCCCAGACCTGTGAGCCGTCGTCGACGTCGATCGCTGTCACGGTCCCGGCCCACGAGGGGACGATCACGACTCCGTCGGCGATCGCGAGAGCTGTCTTCACGTCTCCGCCCGTGTCGTATGACCACTCCCGCTCGAAACCGGGGAACGACCACGCGTAGCAGCGGCCGTCGTTGGAGCCACACACCAGTCGGCCAGCCTCCCGGTCGATCGCAACTGTTGAGTGGGGGTGATCCGTCGGCCACTCGTCCCACGACTCGATCGCTCCCGTTCCGGCATCAAACACGACGACGCTGCCGGACGGTGTGGCGTGTTCGACCGCGACGTACAGTTTGCCGTCGTAGTACGTCGGGCTGGCGCCGACTGCAGAGCCGACGTCCGAGTGCCACTCCCGGTCCCCGGTTTCGAGAGCGAACGCCGACACCGCGCCATCGTAGCTGCCGATGTACGCTGTTCCGCTGACGATCGCGGGCGTCCCGTGGCTGCCACGCTCGACCTCGGTGATCGTGGCTTCCCACCGGACGGCTCCTTCCGGCGTGATCCGTCGCAGTCTGCCCGTATCGTCGGCGAGGAGAACGTCCCCATCCGGCGTTATCACAGGGCTGCCTTTGGTCGCTGAATGATCGCTCTCGTTGGCCGGGAGCGCCCAATCCTGTGAGACGGCTGGCGGGATCGTTTCCCCTGTCTGGCCCTGGTTCCGTAAGCCACCCCGGAACTGTGTTTCGGCGAACTCGCTCAACGTACCGCCGTCGCCTGCAGGGTCAGACGACGCCCCGAGACAGCCTGCAAGCGAGACGCCAGCGACCGTGCTCAGTCCACAGAGGACCTGGCGACGGCTCCAACTCCGATCACGCATTATCAGAGCAACGGTCGTCCAGCTAATAAATATCCACGGTACTTGAACCCGGACGGCCCACGCCAACTCGCGTTCCGAATCTACAGCCACCAGTCTCATACTGTTTGTTGCGGTAATTTTCGTGCCTACGTCAGGAAAACCGGTGTGTCACGCCGTGTAACCGATCTCTCGTCGCACTATCGCGTCAACGGCCGGCGGCCGCCTGGGAGACTCTCTTCTTCGCTGTCGACGGCTTCGCCGTCTGCTTGCGAGAGCGTTGCTCTCCCGCTGGGACAGACTCCCAACAACACTATGAGAGTCCATGTGTGTCATCTCTCGTGACTTCGTTAATCCCTCCGGCTCTCCGAGAGACCGAAGTGTTCATCGCGGATGCAACCAGTATGTACAGACGAGAACGGATGACGCACGACTCTACCACCGAACTGATAGATCGGATTCGAGACGGAGAGCAAAACTACATCGAAGTACTGAGCGAAGACTCGATGAGTGTCGAACTCGCACAGTATCCCAACCCCGCGCCGAAACACCCACACAAGGAAGACGAACTCTACTACATTATCTCCGGCTCCGGAACGGTTCAGGTCGGGAACGAGACACACGACATCGACGAAGGTGATGTCGTATACGTCGAACAGGGTGTCGAACACGACTTCTTCGATATCGACGACGAGATCACGGCCCTCGTCGTATTCACGAGTCAACAAGATTCCGTGCTCGGCTGACACTCGTGAGACTGGTTCTCCGGTGAAGGGGTTCGAGCCACCGACAGCACACTGCTGTCGAGGTTCGCCTCGCTGTGCCCGCCTCACCGCCGTGAGCTCGCATATCCGTACGAATCTACAGCCACCGGTATCAAAACCGTGGGCTGTATGTCGGATGAGATGCCCCGATCGAGATGCCCGCTTCGGTCCCTTCGAGTGTCGCGTTGTAGATATTCCGCGACTCGCGCGCATCGCCGACGACGTACACGTCGGCAGGAACGGACGCGAGTTCCGTGGCGAGGGCGTCGTCCGACTCGTGTCCCAGGGCGAGAACGACAGTTTCCGCCCGGTAGGTCGACTCGGCGTCCGTCGTAACGGTCGACTCGTCGATAGAAACGGCGGTCTCACCCGTGTTCGTCTCAATCAGGTCGTTCTGTTCGAACTGCTGGAGCGTGTCGATCCGGCTTATCCGCTCTTTTTCGGGTGCGAGCCGCTCGGCCTGTTCGAGGACCCTGACGGCGACTCCCCGATCCGCGAGATAGTTGGCGACGTCACACCCGACATCGCCACCGCCGATTATTACGGCCGTCTCGCTTTCGACCGTCACCGATCCATCTAAGATGTCCCACGCCTGGACGACGTGAGAGCGGTCGATCCCCGGAATGTCGATCTCCCGTGGTTGTGCGCCTGTAGCGACGACGACGGCGCCCGGTTCGGCTTCGCGTACCGTGTCGGCACGGACGTGTTCCCCCAGCCGGAGCGTGACCGGTCGCTTCCCGAGTTCCGTTTCGAGGTGGTCGAGGTACCACTCGATTTTCCCTTTGCCTGGCGGTTCCGACGCGATGCAGAGCTGGCCACCCACCCGGTCGGCAGCATCGTACAGCGTGACGTCGTGGCCACGGTCCGCCGCCCGGATGGCCGCCTGTATACCGGCGGGACCTGCGCCCACGACGACGACCGCTTTCGGTTCAGGCGCAGCGTCAATGGTTGCGAACTCGCGTTCGCGGCCGACTGCCGGGTTGACCGTACACCCCATCTGTTTGTCCGCCATGAACCCCTCACCGATACAGCCGATGTTACAGCCGATACAGCGGTTCAGCTCGTCCAGCCGGCCTGCTTTGGCCTTGCGTGCGAACTGTGGATCGCTGATATGCCCGCGACCGATGGCCACGAACGACGCCTTCCCGTCGGCGATAATCGAGTCGGCGGTTGCCGGCTGCCGGACCACCCCGACAGCGATCGTCGGGATGTCGACGACGCTCCCGATCTCGGCGGCGAGATAGGACCGCCACCCCTCCTCGAACCGCATCGGTTCGAGCGTCTGGGGTGCAGATCCGTACGTGCCTGCGGAGACGTGGAGGACGTCGACGCCGGCCTCCTCGAGCAGTTCGGCCATCCGTTTGCTCTCGGCGACGCCGTACCCGTCTTCGACGAACTCGTCTGCACTCATACGGAAGGAGAGACCGATATCGTCCCCGAGTTTCCGACGGATCCCGTCGACGATCTCCAGGGGGAACTGCATTCGCGATTCGAGGTCACCCCCGTACTTGTCGTCGCGGTCGTTCGTGCGCGGGGAGATGAACTGTTCGAGGAGATAACCGTGCCCTCCGTGGAGTTCGACGCCGTCGAGTCCGGCCTTCCGTGCTCGTTTGGCCCCGCTGACGAACTTCTCGACGAGTGCTTCGACCTCCCCGGTTTCGAGGACTCTGGGATTCCGTGCGCTGTACCCCTGGTCGGAGAGCGATGGGACGACCGGACGGGCTCCGCCGGTTTTGCTCTCCCTGGTCTGCCCGCCGGCGTGGTGTAACTGGACGAATACTCCCGCACCGTGGTTGTGCAGTCGCCGCCCGAGCCGCGCCAGGCCGGGAATGAACCCGTCATCGTCGATCCTGAGCTGATCGGCCAGCGCATCCGACACCGGATGATCGATCGCAGTCACCTCGAGGATTATCAATCCTGTCCCACCTTTCGCCCGCTCGGCGTAGTACTCGACGAGCTGGTCGGTGACCTCGCCCCGATTGCTCGCGAAGTTCGTCCCCATCGGGGCCATTACCAGTCGGTTACGCGTACGGGTGGAGCCGATTCGACCGGGCTGAAACAGGTGTGGGAATTCGTGAGTCATGGATCACAACCACGGGTCTCCGAGACCATCTGGTGATATTTTTCACAACGGCGGAGTGATTAAAGTACCTACGCACTCCCGGGGCCAACGCGAGAGTCATACTGCCGGACAGAAAACCTCGAACGAATTCCGCCACCCGGGGTGGCGCATATCTTCACGAATTTCTGTCCGGCAGTATCAAACGAACGGACCGTCTTCGTTCGGGCCGGATGAGGACTCCCGCTTCCGTATATAACTGAGTTGTTCACACAACCGTCCTGTATATACAGTAGCCGAGCGAATCTCATTCGATAATGGTAACTAAAATTAACAATCTCGGTAGTTGCTGGACCGAAGCCGCTGGCCACCGCAGGGGAGAAGGCGGGAAGCCAACTGCACAGTACGTGAGCGTCCCCGACCCGAGAGAGCCGGAGCGATGACTCACCCCGACGGGGGTCCGGCGGAGACGGACCAGGTAATCACTCGCCGGCGGGTCCTTCAGGCCGTCGGCGCGGGGGGAACAGTTGCGCTCGCTGGCTGTCTACACGACGAGGAGCCGTGTCGACTCTCGGTCAGCAAAGAACACGCCGGCGGGTCGGTTACTTACGCCGGGACGACCGCCTTCGAGATCACCGTCTGTAACGAGGGTGACGAGCAATGTTCCGACGGTGTGACCGTCACCGACGACCTGCCGGCCGGCACGACCTTCGACTCTGTCAGCGGGACCGACTGGACAGCCAGCGCGAACGGCGGTGTCGTCACGTGCGAGCATCCGAACACCGGCGGTCTCGGTGGCGGAGACTGCCTGCCGACGTTGACGCTGACCCTCCAGGTCGGCCAGCCGGCCGAGGTCGGCCCGGAGATCGCCAACTGTGCGACTGTCGAGCAGGGTGATACCGACACTGGGCAGAACACAGACTGTGCCACGGTGCCGGTCGAACCGCTCGAGGGCGACTGTGATCTTGCGATCTCCAAGAGCTACGAGGGTGATGTCGTCGTCGAGGGGAGTGTTGCAACCTTCCAGATCGAGGTCTGTAACGACGGTGACGGCGTCTGTACGGACCCCGTCACGGTCGTCGACGGCCTCCCGAGCGGCGTGATCTTCGATACGGGTGCTGGCACCGGCTGGAGCTTCAGCGAGTCCAACGGGGTCGTGACTGCGACCCACTCCAACGCAGGCGGGCTCGATCCCGGCGAGTGTCTGCCGACACTGGAGGTGAACGTCCAGATCGGAGCCATCGAGGAGACAGGCGACCAGATCCGTAACTGCGCCAGTATCGAACGAACGGACGCGAACACTGACAACAACCGCGACTGTGTGAACGTGCCCGTCCAGCCCGCGCCGGACGAGTGTGATCTCTCGGTCACCAAAACCCACGCAGGCGGTGGCGTCGTGACTGCGGGCGAGCCGACGACGTTCGAAATCGTAGTCTGTAACCAGGGCGACGGCGACTGCGACGAACAGGTTACTGTCACCGACGACCTGCCTGGCGGCGTGACCTACACCTCGGCGACCGGGACCGGCTGGAGTGTCAACGAGACCGGCGGCGTCGTCACAGCGACCCACGGCAACGGCAACGGACTCACGCCCGGCGACTGCCTCCCGACGCTTTCACTCGAAGTCGACGTCGGATCGATCGACGAGACCGGCGACCAGATCACCAACTGCGTCAGTATCGACGGCAGTGACATCGACGCCCGAAACGACCGTGACTGCGAGGTGATAACTGTCACGCAGCCGATCGAGGGCTGTAACGGCCTCGAGATCGAGAAGGTGGCCGCGACTCAGTTCACCTACGGCGAGCAGGAGGCGTACGAAATCACCGTCTGTAACCCGACGAGCCAGCAGTGTGACGGCCAGATCACGGTGACCGACACGCTCCCGGCCGGCATGTCCTTGGTCTCGGTGTCCGGGAGCAACTGGAGTGCGTCGGCCAGTGGCGGGGTCGTCACTGCGACCCATCCGAACAACGGCGACCTCGCTCCCGGCGGCTGTCTCCCGACGCTGACGCTGACTGTCGAACTGGTCGAGGCGGAACAGTTCCCCGGCGGTTCCGACGCGGTACAAAACTGCGCACAGCTGATCGCGAACGGAGCCACCGTCGACGAGAGCTGTGTCAGTCACGTGATCTTCAACATCTGATACTGGTGGCTACAGAACTGTCTTTGCCGGGCGTACGCTGCCCGGTCGAGACGGAGCCGTTTCCTGGTTCTGTCAACGGTTCAATCAGTTGTCTGTCCTCACTCCGGCCTCACCTGTAGAATCACCGGTCTAACACAGTATACCACGCATTGGTGTCAGCTGGAATTAAATATTTCACAGGGAAGTCTTATTACTTTCAATACCTTACAGGGGTTCAATAGATGAGTACCGATGTAGAGGAGGTACACACTCCGAAAAGTGACGTCGAGTTACAGGCTGAAAGATTCAGAGACTGTTTCGAACCGAATGTGTCCCGCCTCGACGAGCAGTTCGGCTGGATGAGCGAGTCGGAACGGGAAGCACTCGGCCGGAAAGCGAACGAGGCACTGAAACAGGCGTACATCGATCACATCTCGGAGATGCATTCGAGCGACTGATCGGACCAAGGCGGGACCCCCTGGTCCCAACGTCGATGTGCGGGTCCCTATTTGCGCGATAATACGTCAGTTCTTATTACCACGAAGGCCTTACCGTAGATATCTCAAATGGTACGGAGTCTCAGCGTCGGCGTCATCCAGCACGATCCGGTCGTCGGCGACATCACCGGCAACGCGGGCCGGATTGCCAGTGAATACGACGACATCCCGGAACCGGACGCCGATATCGTCGTCGCACCGGAGCTTTCCCTGGTCGGTTACCCGCCCCGGGACCTGCTACACAGGTCGGGGATACTCGACGCACAGGAGGACGCGCTCGACAGACTCGCTGCGGTGACGGCGGACGGCCAGCCACTGGTCGTCGGGGCGACACTCCGCACGTCGTTCGACACGGGCCCGCCGGTGCACAACAGTGCGGTGTTGCTACGTGACGGTGAGCGTGCCGGGAGCTACCACAAACGACTGCTCCCGACCTACGACGTCTTCGACGAACACCGGTACTTCCGGCCCGGTGCCGACCCGCTGGTTTTCGACCTGGACGGCGTCGGCGTCGGAGTGACAATCTGTGAGGACGCCTGGCACGACGCCGTCATCACGGGCAGCCGTCGCCACGGCATCAACCCGCTTCAGGAGACAGCCGACGCCGGTGCCGACCTCATCCTCACGCTCTCGGCGAGCCCGTTCAGTCTCGACAAACCCGCCCGCCGCGAGCGACGGTTCTGCTCCCACGCTGCCGGCACCGGCTCTCCGGTCGTCTTCGCGAACCAGGTCGGTGGCAACGACGAACTCGTTTTCGACGGCCACTCCTTCGTCGCCAGCCACGACACGGTTCTCGACCGTCTCGCCGGGTTCGAGCCCGAGACTGGCGTTTTCGAGGTTGGGCTGTCGGACGAACCGGGCAGTTCCGTGCCCGGGTACGAACGCGAGCGGGCCCGCCAGGCCAGAACCGCGTTAGGGCTGGGCATCAGCGACTACTTCGGGAAGACGGGCTTCGACGAGGCGGTGATCGGTTTATCGGGTGGCATCGACTCCTCGGTCGCTGCCGCGCTGGCGACCGACGCTCTCGGGGCCGAACACGTCTACGGCGTCTCGCTCCCGAGCAGTGTCACCAGCCAGGAGAGTGTCGCGGACGCCCGCGCTGTCGCCGACAACCTCGGTATCGCCTTCGACGTCGTTCCGGTTGGCGAGACTGTCGAGACGGTCTGCGAGGCGGTCAGGGACCACGCAGAGCCACTCACGGGTGTCGCAGTGGAGAACGTCCAGGCGCGGATCCGCGGCGACGTGTTGATGGGACTGGCAAACGAACGGTCGGCGCTGGTTCTCACCCCCGACAACAAAAGTGAGGCAGCGGTCGGCTACTGTACGCTGTACGGTGACACTGTCGGCGCGCTCGCACCACTGGCGGACTGCTACAAGGGGGTCGTCTACGAACTGGCCGCGTCGTTCAACCGCGATCCGCCTGTTGACAGCCGGTCGAGCCCGGTCATCCCCGACCGTGTTCTGGAGAAAGAACCCACCGCTGAACTCCGCGAGGGACAGACCGACAGTGACGAACTCCCCGCCTACGAACGGCTCGATCCCATCCTGTCGGCGTATATCGAGGGTGGGCAGGACGGCGCCGAACTCCGCGAGCAGTACGCCGCGGCCACCGTCGACGAGACGGTTGCGCGGGTGACCGGTGCGGAGTTCAAACGCCGACAGACCCCGCCACCCCTCCGCATCACGCAGAAAGCGCTCGGACGCGGCTGGAACTATCCGGTCGCCGCCGAGTACGAACACGTCTCGGGCGGCGGCGAGTGATACTCCTGCACCCTAGTGGCGATAGGACGTGTCCAACCCCGACCCACCGTGTGGACTGACCGGACCTGTCGAAGCCCGCCGGGTTCTTTACTCTGAGTCCCCAGCTAGTACTGTGGTCCTCTCCGAACGCGGTCGACAGAAGATCGACGACGGTGACGACAGCGCCTTCTACGACAGCCCGCGCTTTGTCACACACGCGGACGACGCCTTCCTCTCACGGCTCACAGAGCTGTACATGACCGTGCTGTCCCCGGACGAGCGGCTCTTCGACGCGATGAGTAGCTGGCTCTCCTTCCTCCCGCCACTTTCCTTCGAACAGGTCGTCGGGCACGGCCTCAACGAGGCGGAACTGGCCGCGAACGACCGGCTGGACGAGTACTTCCTGCAGGATTTCAACAGTGACCAGTCGTTGCCGCTGGCCGACGACAGCTTCGACGCCGTCTGCTGTGCGCTCTCGGTGCAGTATCTCCAGTATCCCGGCGAGGTATTCGCCGAGTTCGACCGCATCCTCGTGCCGGGCGGGGTCGCTGTCGTCAGCTTCACAAACCGGATGTTCCCGACGAAAGCGGTCCGGGCCTGGCGGACGGCGTCGATGGACGAACGCGCGGCGCTCGTCGAATCGTACTTCGACGCGGGCGGCTTCGACCGGACCGAACGGGTCGTCGACCGGCCGGGCGCTGATCCGTTCTACGCAGTCCTCGGGCACACCAGCGACGACCAGTAGCCCACGACGGGAACTCCGACCGTATATCAACAACCCCAGCCTACTTCGCTCGGGCAGATGAACTGCCACTCGCTCGTGGAGGGTGGGGCTTGTCGGTGGACACCCAGTCATGCTCGGCAAACTCGACGGTCGGTGAGAGTGTCCCCGAGATCAAGGCCAACTGACTCGTGTACTCGGGTTTCGTTGTATCCACAGTTACACCGTACTGTTCCAGTTTGTACTCAGTGTACTTGCGAACTTTCTTGAACAACCACTGCTGGAACTTGAGAAGATTCGAGAGGCGCTTTCGAATCCGCGTCAAGTTCTCGAAGGCGACGTGGGTGGCACGAACCCGGAGTGCTTCTTGTTTGATCGAATTTGCGACGTGGTGGGCGTACTGGTCGTAGTATCGCCACTCTGTGCCACACCGCTGTTGGAAGCGCAGATAAGCACTTCGCGTCCCTGTCTGCTGGAGTCCACCGCGTAATCGACATGGCTGGCGCGGAGACGGACGAAGCGAAGGCGCTGGCAGTCGCACAAGCAAAACTCGTCGGTGCCGTTGACTGATTCTACGTTAGGTCTGCTTCGGTCGCCTCGTCGAACGTGATCACGCCTGTGTCGACCAACTTCGGGACGTGGGCGTGGTACAGCGCGATGTAGACCTCTTCGCGCTGGTCTTCGGTTACGGCGTGTCCGGGAACGTCGTTCTCCCACACGGCGATTTTCGTCGCCAAGTCGGTCAGCGACCACTCGGTGTCTTCGAAAAGGGTGTAGCACAGATAGCGCCGTCGGGAATGACCCAACGCCTCGTACACCGACTCCATATCCAAAACCTCCGGCGGCAGTTGCTTTTCGGGTGACGCGGACACGTCGGACGTTGCTTCCTCGTCCGGGTCGGGTTCGCCAGCCATATCATACTGGTGGCTATAAGAAACTGAAAATTTGGCCACCCCCGGGGTGGCGAATATTTCCACGAATTTATAGCCACCAGTATCAGAAAAAGGGGGGAGACAATTAAAGATTTCCCG
>Ga0207714_1001177_pt1 | contig 17181 bp, 12 predicted proteins | sample PonA232FremontCA_2_FD_187270 | JGI IMG/M metagenome (GOLD analysis project Ga0207714, IMG submission 187270) | Marine sediment microbial community from Fremont, CA, USA - Pond A23 Sediment 2 (SPAdes) | ecosystem: Environmental > Aquatic > Marine > Unclassified | place: USA: Fremont, California...
CGTGAGCGACGGCGCCTACGACGGGGCGGGTGGCATCCAGACCCTGCAGCAGAACAACGGCAACGGGAACGCCCTGGCCTCGGCCACCTCGGTCATCGGCGATTCCACCGGAACCGGCACGCCCGACATCAACCAGACGGCGGACGCCAATCCGGCGCTGGATATGGACGGCAACACGGTTCAGCAGGAGCCGGTGACGGAATTCGCCTCCGATAACGACATGGAGCAATTCGACCCGATCCCCGACGACCGCTCGAACGCCATCAACGGGTCGATGAACGACTCGCTGAGCGGTGTCAGCACGGTTCAGCAGAACAACGGCGACGCCAACTCCCTGGCCTCCGCCACCTCGGTCGTCGGCGACATCGACGGCAATCCCGCCTCGGTCGATCAGGAAGCCAACACCTCCGAGATCGAGGTCACGGGCGTGACCGCGATCGACGGCGTTGGCGGTCAACAGGCTCCCCAACAAGACAACATCGGCTCCACGCGCACGAACACCATCGACCCCTCGTATCGGGGCGCGATGGGCGTGCACGAGGTGCAGCAGAACAACGGCAACGCCAACGCCATCGGGCAGAGCACGGCCGTGACCGCGATCGTCGGCGGGACCGGGGGCGACGTGAACCAAGAGGCGCTGAGCGAAAACAACAGCGTCAGCAACGTCACCGCCACGGACTACGGCTCCACGCGGACGAACACGCTCGACAACGCGTTCGACCTGGCCGGCGGCGTCTTCACCGTGCAGCAGAACAACGGCGACGCCAACGCCATGGCCGCCAGCACCGCGCTGACGACGGTGACGGGGCAGGTCGGCGACGACATCGAGCAGGTGGCGGACGCCGAGCTGAACACCGTCGATAACGTCAGTACAACCGATGCCGGCAGCGATCGCACGAACACCGTCGTCAATTCCTTCGACGGCAGCAGCGGCATCGCCACGGTGCAGCAGAACAACGGCAACGCGAACACCGTGAATGCCGGGACGGCCCTGACGGTGGCCGAAGGCGGCGTTGACAGTGACATCAGCCAAACATTCGACGGTACCAACAACCCCTCCGGCTTTCAGAGCAACGTCACCAACGTCGAGGTGGAGGATCAGGGCAGCACGCGCAGCAACGCGCTGGGTGAGGACGGAAGCCAGACCTTCCGCGGCTACGACGGCATCGCCACGGTTCAGCAGAACAACGGCGATGCGAACAGCCTGAACGCCTTCACCACGGTCGCGGCGGTGGACGGCAATGTCGGCGACGACCTGGACCAGGATCGCACGCGCAGCGATCAGCACGCGGTCTTCGACTTTGACGACACGAGCCAGGGAACACCGGACGGCGTGAACGCCGTCGTCGATGACGGGTCCGAGCGCGGCAACGCGATCGAGAAGGCGTTCAATCCGCGCGACGACAACGCCAAGGGCATCGCCACGGTCCAGCAGAACAACGGCAGCGCCAACAGCGTGAACGCCGGCACGAGCGTGGCCATCATCGGCGATACGCTCGAAGGCGACGTCACGCAGACCGCCGATGCCGACCAGAACACGGTCGGTGACCTTTCCGGCCAGGACGAGATCACGCAGACCGACGGCACGCGCAACAACACCATCGCCGACGCCTTCGCGGAATACACCGGTGTCGCCACGGTTCAGCAGAACAACGGCGACGGCAACGTGATGTCGACGGCGACGAACGTGGCCGCCCTGACCGGCAACGCCGGCGACAGCACCGGGTCGAGCGATCCCGTGGACCAGACGGTCACCGTGGGCGATTCCAGCGCGGGCACCGACAACAAGGTGCGCAACATCACGGCCACCGATGACGGCGGTGAGCGCACGAACGATATGGTGTCCGGGGCGTTCGATTCCGCCGCCGGCGTGCTCTCGCTGCAGCAGAACAACGGCAACGGCAACGTGCTGGCCCAAGGCACGGATGTCGTGGTCGCCGCCGGCAACGTCGGCCAGGTGTCCCAGACGGTCGATGCCGAGGGCAGCATCCAGGGCGTGAATGTGACGGACAACAGCGCATCGCGCGTGAACACCATCAACAATTCGTTCAACAACGCCACCGGCATCGCCAGCCTTCAGCAGAACAACGGCGATGCGAACACCCTGGATTCCGGCACGTCGGTCGCCGCGGCCGGCGTCAACTTCAACGGCGACTTCGTGCCCTCCGCCGAGGAAGGCAACACCGGCAAGTCGAAGCTCGGCGTGATGGGTCTGGGCGACGATCCGCTGACCTCCGGCGGTGCCACGGGCGGCACGACCACGCAGGACGTCACCGCCTCCGGCAATCTCGACGGCTCGAACGACATCACCAACGAGGCCGGCGAGAAGACGAACGAGATCCTGAACGCCTTCTCCAACGCGGCCGGGATCGTCACCGCCCAGCAGAACAACGGCAACGTTAACACCATGAACGCCGCCACGGGCGTGACGGTCGCCACCGGCGGGTTCGAGGACGTGGACCAGGACGCCACGGCCGACGGCAACATCACGGATGAAAACGACGCGGTCACCGCCACCGATCCCGGCGATGTCCGCGAAAACACCATCGACCCGTCGTTCGACGGCGCCGCCGGCGTGATGTCCGTTCAGCAGAACAACGGCGACCAGAACGTGATGAACGTGGCGAACGCCATCACGATCAACACGCTCGGCGGTGGCGGCCGTGACATCGTCAACCAGACCGCCACGGCCACGGGCAGCATCATGCCGACGAGCCTGACGGCCGAGGACACCGGCGGCGAGGATGCCGGCGGTCGCTTGAACACGGTCTCCGACAGCTCCTTTGAAGAGTCCTTCGGCGTGATGTCGGTGCAGCAGAACAACGGCGACAACAACGTGGTCGGCAATGCCACGGCCGTGGTGGCCAACACCTTCTCCGACAATGCCCAGAGCAGCATCATCGAGCAGGGCCAGACGGCCGAGACTTCGGGCACGATCGACGGCGAGGTGAATTCCTCGGACGTCGACGATGTGACCGCGGACAGCGGCATCGATTCGCCGGACCCGGACCCGGCGGAAGGTGTCTCGAGCGGTGATTCCGGTGCGGCGCTGAACGCCGGTTCCCGCGAGAACCGCCTGAACGGCGGGGCGTTCGCCAATGCCCAGGGCATCGCCTCGGTGCAGCAGAACAACGGCTCCAACAACATCACCAACGTCGCCAATGCCATGCGGGTCGACCTGGGTGCCGACGGGTCGAATTCCGACGAGGCACCGGGTGATCCGTCCGGCAATGCTGACGAGGACATTGTCGAGCAGACCGCCAAGGCCACGGGCGACATCTTGATGGAGAGCTCCGGCTCGCAGATGAGCGAGGGCGGCGAGCCCAATCCGCAGGGTCCCGGGGTTGCTCCGGCCGGCACGGACGACTTCGACCGTGAGAACAAGATCACGGGCGGCGCGTTCAACGGCTTCAAGGGCCAGGCCAGCATCCAGCAGAACAACGGCGACAACAACGTGATGGGTGAGGCCAGCACGGTGGCCGCGGCCGTCGGGCAGACCGACAACCCGACCGAGCCCGAGAACAGTGGCCTGAGCGGCGACGACCTGGACCAGGTGCAAGACTCGACCGCCGAAACCGGCGGCACCGTGGAGAGCGCCAACGCCGTGGACGTGGAAACCAACCGGCTCAACCGGGTGAAGAACGCGTTCAAGAACGCCTTCGGGCTGCTGAAGATCCAGCAGAACAACGGCAACAACAACGTCATGAACGCGGCCTCGGCGGTCGTGGCGAACCTCGGCGTCGCCAACTTCACCAGCGCGGACGAGGACGTCACCAACACCGCCACCGGCACGGCCACGGTCATGAACTCCGAGGCCGACGCTGAGGACGGGACGTTCGGTGCCACCGATCCGCCGAACACCGACCGCCTGAACCAGCTCGGCAACGACACCGAGACCGGCGGGATGTTCAACGACAGTGGCGGGATCGCCACCGTTCAGCAGAACAACGGCAACAACAACGTGATGGGCTCCGCCACGGCCGTCACGGCGGGCGACATCCCAAGCGGCGGCAGCTCGGACCAGCGGTTCGGCCCGGCCGTGTCCACGGCGAGCCTGTCCGGCACCGTGACCGGCAACAGCTCGGCCATGAACAACACGGGCGACCCGGGTGACCTCGTGCCGATGAACAACGAGGTGAAGAACAGCTTCAACGGGTACTCGGGTGTGGCCACCGTCCAGCAGAACAACGGCAACAACAACGTCGTCCAGTCCGCTGTGACGGTCACCGCCAACTTCTAAAACGACTGGCCTTGGCCGGCGGGCGCCAACCGGCGTCCGCCGGCGCTTTCACCCAGGGACAGGGACACGCGGGCCACAAGGCCCCTTTCAACACCAAGCGAGGCCCACGATGGCGTACCGTTTGACCACACCGCTCGCCGCCGGCGTTGCGCTGGCCCTGCTCGCCGGGCCGGCGATGGCCGGGCAGGACGCGGCCTTCGGCGGCGATGCGGCGCTCAGCGACGAGGCGCTCGGCGCGCAGCGCGCCTTCGGGACGGCGGATTGCAGTTCGGACAGTTGTTCGGCCGTCGGCACGCAGGTTCAGGACGGGGGCGACAATGTCGAAACCGTGAACGACGGCGGAACCGTCCTCAACGGCGACGGCGATGAGGTCGAGGGCGACAAAGCCAACGCCGGCGGCAATCAAAGTGCCAACAACACCGTGACCTTCGAAGGCGATCCGACGTTCACCAACACCCTGGACGCGGGCTCGTTGAGCGGCGTGCAGGGCGTCGGGATCGCGGTCCTGAACAACGGCAGCAACGCCGCGATCACCGTGAACACCAACGTCGACGTCTCCGGCGTGCAGTGAGCGCGCGGGGTCAGGGAGGGGAGCTTACGTCATGACGCGTTCGGCCCTGCCATTCGTCCGCGCGCTCGCCGCCGCGTCGGCGCTTCTCGCGGCCGTGCCGGCGCTCGCCGGCTCCTTCACGCACAATCCCGGCGGCGGGCGCTTCAGCGTGGGCGTGACGAGCCTGAAGGAGCAGAAGTTCGAGGGCGTGGTGGCGCAGCAGTACGACTTCTCCTGCGGCTCGGCGGCGCTGGCGACGCTGTTGACCCACCACTACGACGAGCCCACGGGCGAGCTGCCCATCTTCAAATCCATGCTCAAGCACGGGAACAAGGAGAAGATCCGCACCCAGGGCTTCTCGCTGTTGGACATGAAGAAGGCGCTGGCCCGGCGCGGCTTCAAGGCGAACGGCTACGACGTGCCGCTGGCGAAGCTGGAGGACGTCGGCATCCCGGCGGTCGCGCTGATCAACGTGCGCGGCTACAAGCACTTCGTCGTCATCAAGGGGCTGACGAAAGACAAGGTGCTCGTCGGCGACCCGGCGCTGGGGATGAAGATCTACCCGCGCGAGAAATTCACGAAGATGTGGAACGGCCTCCTCTTCGTCATCACCAGCGACATGAAGGTGGCGCAGGCGAGCTTCAACGCGCCCGAGCAGTGGAAATTGAAGCCCAACGCGCCGCTGGGCCAGGCGCTGACGCGCGAGATCCTCTCGCAGATCCGCCTGGATCTGCCCGGCCCGAACGAATTCTGAACACCGCGCGGCAGGCGCAAGGGAGATGCGAGCCATGGTCAGGACAGACAGCCGCCGCACCGCGACGCACCGGCTTCTCTCGGCGGGTGTGCTGAGCGCGGCCCTCGCCGCCGCGGCGCCCGCCCTCGCCGCCGCGCCCCCGGGCCACCCCCAAGCGAACAACCCCTTCGGGCCGGGCGTCGAGCCCGTGGCGGAGGCCAAGCTGGCGAAGATGCGTGGTGGCTTCGAGACGCCGAGTGGGGAGACGATCAACGTCGGCATCGCGGTGACCGGACGTGTCACCGGCCCGGATGTTCCGGACTTCCAGTTCACCGTCGGTCAACGCATCACGGACAGCGTCGAAAACATCGCCAGCGCCACAAGCCTCGCCGACAATGGGCCCAGTCTCAGCTTCAGCAACGGCACGCTGACGGTGGACGGCGGCGCGGGCAGCGGCGGCGTTACCGTTCAGGCGGCGGCGGATGCCTCGAACGCCCTGAAAACGCTCTTGCAGGCGGGGCAGGGGAATACTGCGCCGGACCTCGGTGACATCGGCGCCGAAGGGCTGGCGAACGTCATCCAGAACAACCTGAACAACATCAACATCGATCTGACCAACCAGATCGACCTCGACACCAGCATGAATCTCGGAAGCGACTTGGCCAACCGCGTCACGGACGCCGTGCGTGCCGTTCAGACCGGCGGCTTCTGATCACGCCGCGCCGGGCGGCGCGGGGTTCACGCACAGCATTCCAGGAGGGTCATCATGAATCCGCTCGTTATCTTCCGCGACGACTCCAGCCCCATCCTGCTCACCTTCGATGCGGAGGTTCGCGGCACGGCCGCCGCCGAGACGGTGCGCGTGGCGACGGGCACGGAGATGTCCTTCACGGCCAACTTCGACGACAGGCTGGAATTCGCGGACGACCTCGCCGCCTACGATTTCACGCAACAGGGCAACCAGCTCCTCGTCGAAAACACCGACACCGGGACGCGCGCCGAGATCGGGATCAACGATGTGAGCGAATTCGCCTTCGCGGACGGCACGGCGACGGTCTCCATCGGGCTCGAGGACGGCACGCCGAGCATTTCGCTGGGCGGCGAGACGGTGGACGGGACGTTCGATCCGACGAACGTGCAGCGCGATGTCGACGACATATCCGCGATCGCCGGCGGCAGCGCGCGCTCGGACACGACGGCGCCCGAGGTTCCGTCCGGTCAGACGCTCGACATCCCCGAAAACCAAAGCGCCGGGACCGGGATCGCGATCGTGGATGCCGAGGACAATCCCGGCGGAACCGGCATCGACAGCTTCTCCCTCACCGGCGACGGGACGGCGAGCGATTTCGTGGATATTCAGGAAGACGGCCGGCTCGTGCTCACCGAGGCCGGCGCGAGCAATGACGGCTTCACGGATTTCGAAACCGCCCCCAACACCTTCACCGTCAACGTTACCGCCACCGACCGGGCCGGCAACGAAAGCCTGGCATCCCAGGTCACACTCAGAGTCACCGATGTCGACGACACGCCGCCCACGATCGCGGCCGGGCAGACGATCGAGGTGCCCGACAATGCCGGAACCGGCGACACCCTGGGCACGCTGGAAGCGAGCGACAACGACGGCGGCGCCGGCATCGCGAATTTTTTCACGAGCGGCGAGGCGGGGGGCTTCGTCAACATCGCCGCCGACGGCACGGTGACGCTGTCATCGGCTGGCGCGGGCGACGCGGCGTTCGGCGACTTCGACACCACGCCGAACAGCTTCACGATGACGGTCGAGGCCGAGGACGCGGTCGGCAACACCTCCGAGACCCGCGATGTCACGCTGGAGGTCGTCCAGGGTGACGACGTGGCGCCCAGCGTGCTCGGCGACGACAGCCAGGATCTGGGCTTCGATCCGGGCGCCACGGGCGCGGGCGACACCATCGGGCAGGTCCAGGCTACCGACGACGGCCCCAACGGTGGCACGGGTGTCGCGGATTTCGAGATCGTCGGTGGCGGCGGCGCCGAGTTCGTCGAGATCGCCGCCGACGGCACGCTGACGCTCACCGAAGATGCCTCGCCGAGCTTCTCCATCGAGGTGACGGCGGAGGATGCGGCCGGCAACGTCTCGGCGCCGCAAAGCCTTACCATCAGCGACGACAGCGGCTTCTTTGGCTGATTGTGCGCATCGGCCGCCGCTTTTTTGCGTTCCGGGGGGACAACCATGAGCCGTCATTGGGCCGTCGCCGTGCTCCTGGTGTGTTCGAGCCTGGCCGCCGCCGGACCCGCCGCCGGCGATGGTCCCGCGGCCGACGCCAGCGCCGTCATTTCCGATGCCTTCGGCAGCAGCGAAGGCCGCCTCGACAGCGCGCTGGTGGGCACCGCGGGCGGCTTCCGGGGCGTGCTCGTCGTGCAGGACAACCGCGGCGCGAGCAGCGTGCTGGACGCGCGAACGAGCCTCGTCGAAGTCATCGGCGCCGGTCCGGGCCGCCCGGCCACGGCGCGTGCGCGCACCGGGCCGGTCGCCAGCACGGGCAACACCGTGGACGTGCCGACGGGCACCCGCAGCACCGCCGTCACCCATAGCTTCGACGAGGGTGTCACGCCCCCACCGCCCCCGGGAAACCCCGGCGCCGGAATCGACCCCGACCGCGCCGTTGACATCCTCACCACGGCCTTCGGCGGCCGGCTGCGCGAGAACGGCGCCGGCATGGTGAGCGTGCAGCAGAACACCGGCGATGCGAACGCGCTCGGCTCGGCGATGGCGGTTGTCGGCATCGTCTCGCCCGCGGCCACCTCGCTCACGCAGGACGCGATCACAACCGTGCTCAGCCGCGGCAACACCGGCCCTGATGGCGGTCCGATCGCGGTCCCCGCGTCGCAAACGCGCATCAACCTCGTCGACGGCGGCTCCTTCACCGAACAGCAGGGCGTGGCCCTGCTCCAGCAGAGCAGCGGCGATGCCAACGCCCTCGGCGCCGCCATTTCCGTGGCCGGCAGCGCGGAGTTCGCCGAAGCCAACCTCGTCGGGCCCGCCGAGCAGACGAGCGATACCGCGGTGGCCGTGGGCGGCGGCGAGACGCGCACCCGCGCGCGGGACGCGGGCTCGCGGCGGTTCAATCTGGTCGAGGACAGCTTTCAACGCATGGGCGGCGTGGCGCTCATCCAGCAGACCACCGGCACGGCCAACGCGCTTGGCACCGCCGTCGCCGTGGCCGGCGATGCGCCGCCCGTCGGGCCGGCGCAGGACCCGCCCGCGCCGCCCGCCGATATCGGCACGACGGACAACAGTACCGTGGCAACGGCGCGCGTCACGGACGTTGCCACCGAGAGCCTCGGCGGCCAGCGCCGCAACGCGGTAACGCGGAACGCCTTCCATCGCTCGGCGGGCATCGCCCACGTTCAGCAGCTCGACGGGGATGCCAACGCCGTCGCCGCGGCCTCCGGCGCCATCGGTGTGACGGGCGCCGTCGACCGGGAGAACACGTCCGGCACCGGGCTGGCGCAGGCCGGCGACGTGGGCGCGATCACGGTCACGGCGGTGGACGCGCGGACCGCGGGCGGCGCGGTGCGGCGGAACCGGGCGGCGAACGCCTTCGGCCGCTACCGCGGGTTCGCCGAGCTGCAGCAGGTGGCCGGTGACGCCAACGCCGTGTATGCGGCCACGGCGGCCATCGAAGCGGACGCCGTGGGCGGGCGCGAGGTGCTCGCGCCCGCGCGCGTGGGCCGGATGGAGCTGCGCGAGGTGACCGTCCGCGCCGGCAGCAGCACCCGGTCCAACGTCATAACCGACGGCTTCGCGGCCGATGCCGCGGGCCGCGCGCTGACCCAGCAGATCACGGGCAACGCCAACGCGGTCACGGCGGCCGCAACGGCCGTCTACGGCGCCGCCGACCGGCGCATCGAAGGCGCCGTCAACGCCCTGGAGAACGCGGTTGCCGACGTTCGGACGCGGCGCGGCGCGGCCGACGTGCGGCGCAACCGGGTCGACGGCGGCAGCTTCGGCGCCAGCGCCGGGATGCTGGGGGTGCAGCAGATCGCGGGCGACGCCAACATCGCCGCCACGGGCACCGCGCTCACCCCGGTTATGGGAACGGCCGTGGTGCGCACGCGGCTGGCCGGCACGGTGACGGGCACGCGCCATCTTCGGGAGCCGGCGGCAGCCGCTGCGGAGTCCGTGAACATCCTCCGCGCCGCCCTGGGCGATTTCCGGGGCGTGACGCACGTGCAGCAGAACACGGGCGACGGCAACCTGATTCAGTCCGGCATCAGCGCCGCCGCGAGCTTGGGCACCGCCGGCATTCCACCGCGCGCGCTCCCCGGTGGGCCGGGATAGGGGATCTGGACACTCCCGTTCCGGGTAGCCGGAACGGCCACCTCGGGATAAACGTTTTCGAAAGTCGTTCGGGGGCAATCTGCGGGCGTGACGACACGACCGCAGGAGGATGTCGTGATGCGCATCCGAACCCTCACGGCGGCAGGTCTTGTCGCCGTCCTGGCGCTTCCGGCCTCGGCCGAACCCTTCGACGCCGGCAAGCTCAGCGCGAGCGAGCTGGACAGCGTGCGCGCCGGGCAGGTGACCACCATGCTCTCGCGCACCGACGTGCTTCGCATCGTCGAGGATCGCGCGGAAACACAGCCCATTCGCGCGGGCAGCGGCGGCGTGCGGGTGATCCAGCGCAACACCGGCCGCAACGCCCGGCTGTCCAGTTCGATCGACATCGAAATCCGCAACCGCGGCGGCGACGTCGGCTTGGGCTCGCTCCGGTAACGCACGCCTCGGGGTCAGAACAGCCACGCCACGACGAGCGGCAGCAGAACCGCCGTGGCGATCCCGTTCAGACCGATGGCAAGGCTGGCGAACGCCCCGGCGACCTCGTTCATCTCCAGCGCGCGGGCGGTGCCGATGCCGTGCGCCGCCAGCCCGGTGGCGAAGCCCCGGGCGCGCCAGTCGCGGATGCGCAGGAGGTTGAGCGTCCAGGTCGCCAGCATGCCGCCGAGGATGCCGGTCAGGATGACCAGCACCGCCGTCAGCGACGGCAGGCCGCCCAGGCTGTCGGCAATCCCCATCGCGATCGGTGTGGTGACCGACTTGGGTGCCAGCGAGACCAGGGTTTCCCGCCCGGCGCCCAGCAGCCAGGCCGCGCCCACGGCCGACCCCGCCGCCGTCACACCGCCGGTCAGCAGGGCGGCTCCGAGCGGCACCGCCGTCTGGCGCAGGTGCGTCACGTTGCGGTAGAGCGGCACCGCCATGGAGACGACGGCCGGCCCCAGCAGGAAGTGGACGAACTGCGCGCCCTCGAAGTAGAGCTCGTAGGGGGTGTCGGTCGCGTAGAGGAACCCACCGATGACCGCGATGGCGATGAGGACCGGATTGAAGAGCGGAAACAGGCGCGTGCGCGTGTAGACCCACTGCCCGGCGGCGTAGGCGACGAGCGTCATCGTCAGGCCCACCAGGGGGCGCTCGGCCAGGTACACCCAGATGTCGTAAAGCTCACGGTCCATCGCCGCCCCGCTCAGCCCCTGTGGTCGCGTTTGCGCGCGGTGCCTTCCGGCGGCATGCCCAGCCGCTCGCACAGCTTGGCGAACACAAGGGCGGTTACCGCGATCGTCACCACCACGCTGACCACCAGCGCGGTCGCGAGCGTCGCCCACTGCTGGGTCAGCAGGCCGACGTGGGTGACCACGCCGACCCCGGCGGGCACGAACAAGAGCGAGAGGTGCCCCAGAAGCTCGTTCGTGACGCGCGCCAGGCCGTCTGGAACCCGCCCGTAAACGAGCAGCCCGGCGAACAGGATCAGCATGCCGATCACCGGCCCCGGCAGCGGAAGATTCAGCAACCGCGTGACGAATTCGCCCGCGAGCTGGCAGGCGAGCAGCAAGGCGATGAACCCCAGCGGCATGACGGCCTCCGCCCTCTGGACCGAACGACGAAAGCACGCCTGACACACCGGTTCCGGCGCATCAACGCGTGCGATCCGCCGTCAACGGGGCGGGTCGGCCATCTGGCGTCAATTGCCGTGGCCGACGATCGTGCCCGTGCGGCCGGCGAGGATGTCCGCGGCGTCGCGCAGGCGGCCGATGGCGGCGAAGGTGCCGCCGCCTTCCACCACGCGGCACGCGGCCTCGACCTTGGGGCCCATGGAGCCGCTGGCGAAGTCGTGCTCGCGCAGCTTCGCGGGGGTGACGTGGCGGATGGGCGCCTGCTCGTCCGTGCCCCAGCCGGTGTAGACCGCGTCCACGTCGGTCAGCATGATCAGCCCGTCGGCGCCGAGCTGCCGGGTCAGCAGGGCCGCTGCCTTGTCCTTGTCGATCACGCCCTCGATGCCGTGCGTGCCGCCGCCCTCGTTCATCACCACGGGAATGCCGCCGCCGCCCGAGCAGATCACGAGCACGTGGTTGTCCATGAGCAGGCGGATGGTCTTGATTTCCAGGATGCGCCGAGGCTCCGGCGAGGGCACGACGCGCCGCCATTTGTCGCCGTCCGGCGCCACGGTCCAGCCGCGCGCCGTGGCGAGCCGCTCCGCCTCCGCCTTCTCGTAGACCGGGCCGATGAACTTCTCCGGGTTCTGGAAGGCGGGGTCGTCGGGGTAGACCTCGACCTGGGTGAGCAGCGTCGCGACGTCGCGCTCGGGCAGGCGGTTCTGGAACTCCTGCTCCATGATGTAGCCGATCATCCCCTCGCTCTCGGCGCCCAGGACGTCCAGCGGGTAGGGGCTGACGCCGGTGTAGGCGTCGGACTGAAGGGCGAGCAGCCCGATCTGCGGGCCGTTGCCGTGCGTGACGATCACCTCGTGCTCGCGCGCGATGGGCTCGATGGCCTCGACCGCGGCGGCCACGTTCTGCTGCTGCTGCGCGGCTTCCAATGGTTCGCCGCGGCGCAGCAGGGCGTTTCCGCCCAGGGCGACGACGATGCGCATGATCGCCTCCTCGCGGTGGCTTCAGTCGCCGACGGTGGCGACCAGCACCGCCTTGATGGTGTGCATCCGGTTTTCCGCTTGGTCGAACACGACCGAGGCGCCGGACTCGAACACTGCGTCGCTGACCTCCATCTCGCTGAGGCCGAATTTTTCGCGGATGTCCGCCGCGACCTCGGTGTCCGGCGAGTGGAAGGCGGGCAGGCAGTGCATGAAGACCGCGCGTTCGTTGCCGGTCTTGCGCATCACCTCCTGCGTCACGCGGTAGGGCGCCAGCTTCTCGATGCGCGTCTTCCATACGGATTCCGGCTCGCCCATGGACACCCAGACGTCGGTGTAAACCGCGTCCACGCCCTCGACCCCTTCGGCGATGTCGTCGGTGAGCGTGATGCGCGCACCCGTTTCCGCCGCGATCCCGCGTGCATGGCTCACCACCTCGTCGGGCGGGCGCAGGTCCGCGGGCGAGCAAAGCCGCACATCCATGCCCATCTTGGCCGCGCCGATCAGCAGGGAGTCCGCCATGTTCCCCGAGGCGTCGCCCAGGAAGCAGAAGCTGGTGTCGCGCAGCGGCTTGTGGGTCGTCTCCCGCAGCGTCAGGAAGTCGGCCAGGATCTGCGTGGGATGGAATTCGTCGGTCAGGCCGTTGAACACGGGGACGCCCGCGTGCTCGGCCAGGGAGTCGACGGTGTGCTGGCTGAAGCCGCGGTACTCGATGGCGTCGTAGACGCGGCCCAGCACGCGCGCGGTGTCCTTCACCGTCTCCTTGTGGCCCATGTGGGTGCCGGACGGGCCCAGGTAGGTGGCATGCATGCCCTGGTCGGCGGCGGCGACCTCGAAGCCGATGCGGGTGCGCGTTGAATCCTTCTCGAAGATCAGGGCGATGTGCTTGCCCGTCAGGCGCGGCTGCTCCGTGCCCGCGTAGTTGGCGGCCTTCAACTCCGCCGCGAGGGTGAGGAGAAAGTCGATCTCCCTGGGCGTGAAGTCCTTGAGCGTCAGGAAGCTACGGTTGCGCAGGTTGTAGGCCATGGCGCACGCCCTCCTCGTCAGTGCCGGGCAGGCGGATCAGATGCCGTCGCGCAGCAGCGGGCAGCTCATGCAGTGGGCGCCGCCGCGCCCGCGCGACAGCTCGAAGCCCGGCATGGTGATGACCTCGATCCCGGCCTTGCGCAGCTTGGTGTTGGTGTCGGTGTTGCGGTCGTAGGCGATGACCACGCCGGGCTCGACGGCGAGGACGTTGTTGCCGTCGTCCCACTGCTCGCGCTCGGCCTCGTAGGTGTCGCCGCCCGTGGTGATGAGCCGCAGCTCCTCGACGCCGAGCGCGCCGGCGACGGCGTCCAGGAAGCCCGGCGTTTCGCGCACGGAGAGCCCGCCGTCCCGCCACGTCAGGCGCCAGCCGCGGATGCGCTCCACGACCTCGGGGAAGATGACGAAGGCGTCGCGGTCCACCATCGTCATCACGGTGTCCAGGTGCATATAGGAGCGTTCGCGCGGCAGCTCGGCGGCGATGACCTGCTCCGCCGCGCCGGCCGCCAGCAGCGACGCGGCGAGCGCTTCCACCGCGTGGGGCGTGGTGCGCTCGCCCATGCCGATCAGCACCGTCCCGCGGCCGATCGGCATGACGTCCCCGCCCTCGATCGTGGCGGCGCCGTAAACAGCGTGAGAGCCGCCGAACCAGATGGGGAAGTCCTGCCCGGCGAAGCTCGGGTGGAAGCGGTAGACGGCCTCCAGGTGCAGCGTCTCGTGCTGGCGCGCCGCCTTGGCCATGGGGTTGAGCGAAACGCCCCCGCCCACCCAGCAGGAGGTGTCGCGCGTGAACAGGTGGTTGGGCAGGGGCGGAAGGACGAACTCGTTCGAACCCAGGCGGTTGAAGTGCAGGCTGGTCGGGGTCGAGGGCATCTCCGCCCGGGCGACACCGCCGATCAGGAAGCGCGCCAGCTCGCCGCTGTCCATCTCGTCCAGCCAGGCGCGCAGCGGTTCCGTGAGCAGGGGGCCCACACTGCCCGGTGTGACCTTGCGGTCCAGCAGCCAGGCGCGCGCCTCCGGGATCTCCATCGTCTCCGCCAGGAGGTGGCGCAGGTGCAGGACCTCGACCCCGCGGTCGCGCAGCGCGTCGACGAAGACGTCGTGCTCCTCGCGGGCGCGCTTGACCCAGAGCACGTCGTCGAACAGCAGTTCCGCGCTGTTGCGGGGCGTGAGGCGGCGCAGGCTGAGGTCGGGCCGGTGGACGAGCACGCGGCGCAGCCGACCGACCTCCGAATGCACGCCCAGGGCGGTGGTCGCGGCCATGATGGGACCTCCCTGCTTTCAACGTGATGCGGTCTGTGCCGGTCCGGGCCGGGTGGCGCCCGCGGCCGCCGGTTCCTGCACCGGCTTGGCGACGAAGACGACCACGGCCACGAGCGCCGCGAGCGACACCAGCATCCCCAGCCACCACGGGATGCCGTAGCCCGCCGGCAGGAGCCCCAGGACGAGCGTGACCCCGCCGACGACGAGGGCGTAGGGAAGCTGGGTGTTGGTGTGGTCCACGACGTCGCAGTGCGAGGTCGCGGAGGACAGCACCGTGGTGTCCGAGATCGGGGAGGTGTGGTCGCCCCAGACGGCGCCGGCGAGCACCGCCGCCACGCCGGCGTAGAGGACGTAGAGCCCGTCCGGCCCGGCCATGCCCTGCTGATCCAGGATCGCCCAGACCAGCGGGATCGCCAGCGGCAGCAGGATGCCCATGGTGCCCCAGCTCGTGCCGATGGCGAAGGCGATGGCCGCGGACAGCACGAAGAGGATCGCGGGCATCAGCCCGGCGGGCAGCGCTTCGCCCAGCAGTGAGGCCAGGAAGCCGGCCGTGTGCAGTGTCTGCGTCAGGTCGGACATCGCCCACGCGAGGGTGAGGATGACAAGCACCTCCAGCACCGCCTTCACGCCGATCAGCCACGCCTCGACCGTCTCGCCCAGCGACAGCAGGCCCTGCGCCACCGACATCGCCCCGGCGACGATGACCGCCAGGAGCGAGCCCCACAGCAGGGCGGAGAAGGAATCCGCGCTGCCGATGACGTCCGTGATCGTCTCCCCGGAGCCGGTCGCGAACAGCCCGGCGATCGTCGCGCCCAGCAGCACCAGGATGGGAACGATGGCGTTGACGGCGCGGTGCGGCACGCCCTCGCGCGGCTGGAATTCGTCGCCGCCGCCTTTCTCTTCGCTGCTCGGCTGGGCGGTCAGGCGGCCCTCGACGGCGGCGCGGTGCTCGGCCTTCGCCATGGGGCCGAAATCGCGCCCGCTCGCCGTGATCATCCACATGAAGATCACGGTGAGGACGGGATAGAACATGTACGGCAGCGCGTTGAGGAAGGTGCCGTAGGGGCTCTGCTCGAAGCCGCTCAGGCCCGACGTCGCGTCGCCGATCAGCCCCACCTGGAAGCCGATCCAGGTGGTCACGAGCAGCAGCGTCGCCATGGGGGCGGCCGTCGTGTCGACGATGTAGGCCAGCTTTTCGCGCGATACCTTCACGGTGTCGGTGAGCGGGCGCACGGCGTTGCCCGTGACCAGCATGCTGGCGTAATCGTCGAAGAAGACGATCGTGCCCACGGCGGAGCCGACGATCTCGCCGCGCCGCCGCGTCTTCGCCCAGCCCGAGAGGCGGTCGACGATGCCGGGCGTGCCGCCGTTCTTGTAGATGATTCCCACCATGCCGCCGATGAGCATCGTAAACAGCATGATGGACATGTGCCCCGTGCCGCCGTCCGGCGGGACCAGCGCGTGCAGCACCCAGGTGTCGATCACCGAAAGCAGCCCCGCCCACAGGCCGTAGAGCGACAGCTTCGCCGCGAACCAGCCGCCGATCCACACGCCGGCGAGCAGCGAGGGAATCACCCGCCGCGTGGCCAGCGCCAGGCCGATGGCCACGATCGGCGGCAGGATGGACAGCCAGGCCGGAATGACCTCGGCCGTCGTCGCGGTCATCGTCTCCGCGCCGTCGCCGAGGGCGAAGGCGGCGGGCTCGCCGTCGACGAGGACGCGCAGGCTGGCGTCCGAGCCGGCGAAGGTTGCGGAAACCGTTCGCGTTTCCGTGCCGTCGAAGGAAAGGGCGTGGCGCGTGTCTCCCACCGCCAGGGCGACCTCGGCGTCCGGCGGCACCGGCTCGACGGGCGTGACGCTGACGTCCGCCTCGACCCCGGCCAGGGTGGTGTCCGGCAGCTCCACCCGGAACGCGGGGTCCGAAGCCGTCTCCTGCGCCAGACCGGCGCGCACGGGTGCCAGGACCGCCAGGCCGGCGACGAGCGCCGCCGCGAGCGCGTGAACCAGCCGTGTTCCCCCCATCGTCCGCCCTCCTTTGAACCATGCCGTCCTGGTAGTTTGCCTGCGAAATCGAAGCACGATTTGATCCTGCTCAAAACTTATCCGTCTGGGATATGCGAGCGGATCGTTACTGAAGGCGCTTGCGGAAGAGGTGGGTGGCCGCGCCGGCCGTGAGGGTCCCGATCACGGCCATCGGCCAGAGCTGGTCCAGCACGAGGTCCGCCGGGAGGTCGCGCAGGTACAGCCCCCGCAGGATCACCAGCGCGTAGCGCAGCGGGTCGGCGTAGGTCAGCACCTGGACGAAGCCCGGCATGTTCTCGATGGGCGTGGCGAAGCCCGACAGGATCACCGCCGGCATGAGGAAGAGGAAGGAGCCCACGATCGCCTGCTGCTGCGTGCGCGCGTAGGCGGAGATCATCAGCCCCACGCCGATCGCGGAGAGCAGAAACACCACGAGGCTGAGCGCCAGCAG
>Ga0207714_1001178_pt1 | contig 17176 bp, 11 predicted proteins | sample PonA232FremontCA_2_FD_187270 | JGI IMG/M metagenome (GOLD analysis project Ga0207714, IMG submission 187270) | Marine sediment microbial community from Fremont, CA, USA - Pond A23 Sediment 2 (SPAdes) | ecosystem: Environmental > Aquatic > Marine > Unclassified | place: USA: Fremont, California...
CTACGCCATGTCGGAGCTCGGCCTCTCGGCGGCGGCGAAGTACAAGAAGTCGGCGCGCACCGTCGGCGACGTCCTGGGCAAGTACCACCCCCACGGCGACGCGGCCTGCTACGAGGCCATGGTCCACATGGCCCAGCCGTTCACCTACCGCTACCCGCTCATCGACGGCCAGGGGAACTGGGGCTCGCCGGACGACCCCAAGTCCTTCGCCGCCATGCGCTACACCGAGGCGCGGCTCACCCCCTTCGCCCGGGTGCTGCTCGGCGAGCTGGGGCAGGGCACTGTGGACTGGGTGCCCAACTTCGACGGCGCCCTGGAGGAGCCCGAGCGCCTGCCGGCCCGGCTGCCCAACGTGCTGCTCAACGGCGGCTCGGGCATCGCCGTGGGCATGGCCACGGACATCCCGCCGCACAACCTGCGCGAGGTGGTCGACGCCTGCGTCCACCTGCTCGATCACCCGGAGGCGGAGAGCGCCGAGCTGTGCCGGCACGTCCCGGCTCCGGACTTCCCCACCGCCGCCGAGGTGGTGACGCCGGCCGAGGAGCTGACCCGGATCTACCAGCGCGGCCACGGCACGGTCCGGGCGCGGGCGCGCTGGGACTACGAGCGCGAGCAGGCGCAGATCGTCATCCACGCCCTGCCGTACCAGACCGCCGGCGCCAAGGTCATGGAGCAGATCGCGCAGCAGATCCAGTCGCGCAAGCTGCCCATGGTCGAGGACCTGCGCGACGAGTCCGACCACGACGCACCGGTGCGGATCGTGGTGCAGCTGCGCTCCAAGCGCCAGGACCCGGAGCGGGTCATGGAGCACCTGTTCGCCACCACCGACCTGGAGCGCGGCTACCGGGTCCACCTGAACGCCATCGACCTGGACGGCCGGCCGCGCGTCTTCGGCCTGCACGAGCTGCTCACCGAGTGGCTGCGCTTCCGCACCGAGACGGTGCGCCGGCGCCTGGCCTGGCGGCTGGAGAAGGTCGAGAGGCGGCTGCACATCCTCGACGGCCTGCTCACCGCCTACCTGAACATCGACGAGGTCATCGCCATCATCCGCGAGCACGACGAGCCGAAGCCGGTGCTCATGGAGCGCCTCGGGCTCACCGCCGAGCAGGCCGAGGCCATCCTGGAGCTGCGCCTGCGCCACCTGGCCCGGCTCGAGGAGCAGAAGCTCCGCGGCGAGCAGGACGAGCTGGCGCGCGAGCGCGACGGGCTGCGCGAGACCCTCGGCGACGCGGGCAAGCTCCGCGAGCAGGTCAAGACGGAGCTGCTCGGCGACGCCGAGGCCTACGGCGACGAGCGCCGCTCGCCGCTGGTCCACCGCGAGCCGGCGCGGGCCATGGACGAGACCGAGCTCATGGCCAGCGAGCCGGTCACCGTGGTCCTCTCCGAGAAGGGCTGGGTGCGCGCCGCCAAGGGCCACGAGGTGGACCCGGCGGGGCTGTCCTACAAGTCCGGCGACGGCTACCTCGATCACGCCCTCGGGCGCTCCAACCAGCCGGCGGCCTTCCTCGACGCCACCGGCCGCGCCTACGCCCTGCCGGCGCACACCCTGCCCTCGGCGCGCAGCCAGGGCGAGCCGCTGACCAAGCGCCTGAGCCCGCCGGAGCAGGCGGGCTTCCGCGCGGTGCTCGCCGGCGATCCGGAGTCGCGCTGGCTGCTCGCCTCGGACGCCGGCTACGGCTTCCGGGTGCCGCTGCGCGAGCTCTTCTCCCGCAACCGCGCCGGCAAGGCGGTGCTGAACCTGCCCGAGGGGGCGGGGATGATGCCGCCGGCGGCGGTCCCCGAGGCGGCGGAGGGCGCCGAGGTGGCCGTGGCCAGCTCCGACGGCCGCCTGCTCGTCTTCCCCCTGGAGGAGCTGCCGGAGATGGCCCGCGGCAAGGGCAACAAGCTCATCGGCATCCCGGCGCAGCGGCTGCGCAGCCGCGAGGAGATCGTGGTGGCGGTCACGGTGCTGCCCGCCGGGACCGGGCTGCGGGTGCACGCCGGCAAGTCCGGCAAGCGCCTCGGCCCGTCCGACCTGGCGCCCTTCCGCGCCACCCGCGGGCGCCGCGGGACCGCGCTGCCGCAGGGGCTGCGGCGGCTCCGGGGGCTGGCGCCGGCGGCGTGACCGGCGCCCTCGCCGGGCGCCCGGGCCCCGTGCGCCGCGCCGGCCAGCCCCGCGGCGTGCCGGTGCCCGCCGCCCGCCGGCGGCCTTGAAACCTTGGGGGGCGTGCCCCCACTCACAGCCTCTAGGACTGCAACCGCTTCTGGCTTGCGGAAAAGGAGAGTCGCCACCGATGCTGACCCGTATCGCCTTGCTCCTCGCGACCAACATCGCCGTCGTGCTGGTGCTGTCGTTCATCCTCAACGTCCTCGGGGTCGAGCAGTTCCTGCGCGCGCAGGGCATCGACGCCGAGACAGTGACGCTGCTGATCTTCGCCGCCGGCATCGGCTTCGCCGGCTCCTTCATCTCCCTGGCCCTGTCCAAGTTCATGGCCACCAAGATGATGGGCGCCAAGCCCATCGAGACGCCGAGCAACGCGCAGGAGCAGTGGCTGGTGGAGACGGTGCGCCGCTTCGCGCAGCACGAGGGCATCGGCATGCCCGACGTGGCCGTCTACGACGGCCCGGAGATCAACGCCTTCGCCACCGGTGCGCGCCGCAACAGCGCCCTGGTGGCGGTCAGCTCCGGGCTGCTGCAGAGCATGAGCCGGGACGAGGCCGAAGGGGTCATCGCCCACGAAGTGACCCATATCGCCAACGGCGACATGGTCACCCTCACCCTGATCCAGGGCGTGGTGAACACCTTCGTGATCTTCTTCGCGCACCTGATCGGGCGCTTCGTCGACCGCGCCGTGTTCAACAACGAGGAGGGGAACGGAGTAGGCTTCTTCATCGCCACGATGTTCGCCCAGGTGGTCCTCGGCGTCCTCGCCTCGATCATCACCATGTACTTCTCGCGCAAGCGCGAGTTCCGGGCGGATAGCGGCGCCGCCGAGCTCGCCGGGCGCGACAAGATGGTGGCGGCCCTGGAGCGGCTCAAGCGCTCGATGGAGCCGCAGAACATGCCGGACGAGATGGAGGCCCTCGGCATCAATGGCCGCCAGGGCGGCGAGACCCTGAAGCGGCTGTTCATGTCCCACCCGCCGCTCGACGAGCGGATCCAGGCCCTCAAGGGCCGCTCGGCGTGAGCACCTCCTTGGCCGCCGCGCCCGGCGCCTCGCGGACCAGGCGCGGCAGGAGGTAGCCGGGCAGGCTGTGGGCGAGCTCCGTCCACAGCCGCAGCCCGGTGGCCGCGTCCACGTCGAAGTGGGCCGCCCCGCTGACCGGGTCGAGCAGGTGCAGGTAGTAGGGCAGGACCCCGGCCTCGAAGAGCCGCTCGGAGAGCGCGGCCAGGGTGGCGGCGTCGTCGTCGTTGACGCCGCGCAGCAGCACCGCCTGGTTGAGCACGGCGGTGCAGGCGCCGTGCAGGCGGCCCAGGGCGTCTGCCGCCTCCGCGCCGATCTCGTTCGGATGGTTTGCGTGGACTACGGCCACGGCCTGCAGCGGCGCCTGATCCAGGTGGCGGACCAGGGCGGTGGTGACCCGCGCCGGGATCGCCACAGGCATGCGGGTGTGGATGCGGACCCGCCGGACGCCGTCCAGGGCGGCCAGGCGCTGCAGGCACTCGGCGACGGCGGCATCGCTGAGGAGCAGGGGGTCGCCGCCGCTGAGGATGACCTCGGCGGGCGCGCCCTCCTGCTCGAGCTGCGCCAGGGCGGCGCGCCAGCCGCCCTCGTCGGCGGCGGGGAAGGTGCGCCGGAAGCAGTAGCGGCAGTGCATGGGGCAGCCGCCGGCGGCGAGGACGAGGCAGCGGCCGTGGTACTTCTGCAGCAGGCCGCTACCGGTGCGCTGCGCCTGCTCGGCCAGGGGGTCGGCGCCGTAGCCCGCGACGGCCTCCGTCTCCGCCTCCAGGGGCAGGACCTGGCGCAGCAGCGGGTCTTCGGGGTCGCCGGGGCGCATGCGGGCGATGTACGGCTCCGGCACCCGCAGCGGGAACAGCCGCGCGGCGCGCTCGGCCGGCTCGCGCAGCGTCTCCGGCAGCCCCAGCCGGCGGATGAGCTCGGCCGGCTCCCGCACAGCGCCGGCGAGCTCCCGCTGCCAGCGCTCGGCGCCGCTGCGGCCGCCCGGCTTGGGCGCTTGGCGCGTATCGGTTAGCATCCCGACAACTTCGCACACCGGGGGAGGCTATGGCGACCTACAGCACCAACGAGTTCAAGGCTGGCCTCAAGGTCATGCTCGACGGCGACCCGTACACCATCGTCGAGAACGAGTTCGTCAAGCCCGGCAAGGGGCAGGGGTTCAGCCGGGTCAAGCTCCGTAACCTGAAAAACAACCGGGTGGTGGAGAAGACCTTCAAGTCCGGCGAGAGCGTCGAGGGCGCCGACGTTATGGAGAAGGACCTGCAGTACCTCTATAACGACGGCGAGTTCTGGTACTTCATGGACCCTACCTCCTTCGAGCAGAAGGCCGCCCCCGAGAGCGCCGTCGCCGAGGCGGCCAATTGGATCAAGGAGCAGGACCTCTGCAACGTCATCCTCTGGAACGACGAGCCGCTGCAGGTGGAGGCGCCGGACTTCGTCGACCTCCAGGTCGTGGAGACGGACCCGGGCGTGCGCGGCGATACCAGCAGCGGCGGCACCAAGCCGGCCAAGCTCGAGACCGGCGCCTCGGTGCGGGTGCCGCTGTTCATCGAGGAGGGCGAGGTGCTGCGCATCAACACCCGCAAGGGCGAGTACGCCGGCCGCGCCAACAAGTGACCGGGCGCGCCGACGGCGCCACCCTGCGCCGGGTCGGCGCGCACCTCAGCGCCATCCGGCGCTTCCTTGAGGCGCGGGGCGTGCTGGAGGTCCAGCCGCCGTGCCTCGGCCCGCCCACCATGGAGCCGGCCCTGGCGAGCCTCGCCGTGCCCGGCGCCGCCGCCGACGGCGGGCCGCTCTACCTGCAGACCTCCCCGGAATCCGCCATGAAGGCGATGCTCGCCGCCGGCAGCGGCGACATCTACTACCTGGGGCCGGCCTGGCGCGGCGGCGAGCAGGGCCGCTGGCACGCCGTCGAGTTCACCCTCCTGGAGTGGTACCGCACCGGGCTCGACCACCACCAGCTCATGGACGAGGTGGCGGCCCTGCTGGCGCAGGTGGTCGGCGAGCGGCCGGTGGAGCGGCTCAGCTACGCCGAGGCCTTCCGGGCCCACGCCGGCATCGACCCCCTGGCCGCCGGCGATGCCGAGATCGCCGCGGCGCTGCGCGCCGCCGGCATCGACCTGCAGGGCGCGGCGCCGGGGCGCGACGAGGCCCTGGACCTGCTGCTCTCCCACACCGTCGGCCCCGCCCTGGGGCGCGGCACGATCACCTGCCTCCACGGCTTCCCGGCCTCCCAGGCGGCGCTGGCCCGGCTCGACGACGCCGATCCGCGCACGGCGCGGCGCTTCGAGTGCTTCCTCGACGGCCTGGAGATCGCCAACGGCTACCACGAGCTCACCGACGCCGCCGCGCAGCGGGCCCGATTCGAGGCCGAGCGCGAGCAGCGCCGCGCCGCCGGGCAGCCGGTCCACGACCCGGACGAGCGCCTGCTGGCGGCCCTGGCGGCGGGGGTGCCGGACTGCGCCGGGGTCGCCGTCGGCGTGGATCGCCTGGTGGCCGTGGCCGAGGGGGCCGAGTCGCTGGCGGAGGTGCGGATCTAGCCGCGGACGCCTCGATCGCCTCCTACAGCTTAGCCTGCCTACCAGCGCTCACAGCTCCACGCCCTCTTGCCGGGCCACCTCATCGATGCACCGATCGCCCCCGTGAAGCGGGCTGCTCAGGACCCCATCGATCTTCTCATCCTCCAGTGCCGGCTCGGCCGGCCAGGGACTGTAGCCGCCTCAGCCGTTCTGCGCCAGGCTGAATACCTGGCTCAGCTCGGCATCGTCCAGGTTGCCGATCCACTGCTCGCTGTCCGCCACCGTCATCTCGGTGAGGGCGCGCTTGGACTGGATCATGTCGTTGATCCGCTCCTCGAAGGTCCCCTGGGTCAGCAGGCGGTGGACCTGCACGGTCTGCGACTGCCCGATGCGGTACGCGCGGTCGGTGGCCTGGGCCTCGACGGCCGGATTCCACCAGAGGTCGAAGTGGACCACGTGGGCGGCTGCGGTCAGGTTCAGCCCCGTGCCGGCGGCCTTGAGGGATAGCACCAGCACCCGGTCGCTCCGATCCTGCTGGAAGCGCTGGACCATCTCGTCGCGCTGGCGCCGGGACAGGCCGCCGTGCAGGAAGGCGGGTTGACGGCCGGTGGCCTCGGCGATCGCCGCCTGGAGCAGCTCGCCGGCCTCCCGGAACTGCGTGAAGACGATGGCCTTCTCGTGGCGCTGATGGATCGGGTCGAGGAGCTCGAGCAGGCGCTGCATCTTCCCGGATGCCTCGGTGGCCGTATCGCCCTCCTTCAGGTACTGCCGGGGGTGATTGCAGATCTGCTTCAGCGCCTGGATCATCTGCAGCACCACCCCCTGGCGCTGGAAGGTGTCCGAGGTCCCGTGGATGACCTCCAGCCCCTCGCGCACGACGGACTCGTACAGGGCGCTCTGCTCGGCGGTGAGCTGGCAGAGCTGATCCTGCTCGATCTTCTCCGGCAGGTCCGTGATGATGGAGCGGTCGGTCTTGAGCCGCCGCAGCAGGAAGGGGGCGGTGACGCGCCGGAAGCGCGCGGCCGTGTCCTGGTCCCCGTGGGTCTGGATGGGGGTGACGTACGCCTGGGTGAAGCGCTTCTGCGTCCCGAGGAGCCCCGGATTGCAGAAATCCATCAGGCTCCAGTACTCGGTCAGGCGGTTCTCCACCGGTGTCCCGCTCATGGCCACGCGCGCACCGGCGGGGATGGACTTGACCGCCTTGGTCTGCGCGGCCTTGGGGTTCTTGAGGTTGTGCGCCTCGTCCACGACCAGCAGCCGCCAGGAGCGGCGGCGCAGCCGGGCGGCATCGGTCCGCGCCAAGCTGTAGGTGGTGAGCACGATGTCGGGCTGCTCGCCGCTGCCGGGGAGCTTGCGCTGGGGCCCGTGGTAGGTGGCCGCGCTCAGCGTCGGGGCGAACTGCTCGATCTCCCGCAGCCAGTTGCTCAGCAGGCTGGTCGGGACCACGACCAACGCCGCCCGGTCCGTCAGCTCGCCGTCGTCCTGGAGCTGGGCGATCAGGGCCAGGATCTGCACGGTCTTGCCCAGGCCCATATCGTCGGCGATCACGCAGCCGAGCCCGGCGCGGACGTTGCCGTAGAGCCACTGGAAGCCTCGCTGCTGGTAGGGGCGCAGGTCGGCCGCCAGCGAGCGCGGCGGGGGGCGCTCGATGTCCTGCTGCAGGGCCGCGATCCGCTCGCGGGCGCTGTCGTCCAGGTTCACCGGGGTGCCGCCGTACTCGCCCGCGAGGGCGATCCGGGTCAGCTCGGCGCCGTCCACCTTCGGCGGGTCGGCCAGGTTGCGGCGGAGCCGCTCGACCTCCTGCGGGTCGAGGTAGACGTATTGGCCGCGGAAGCGCACCAGCCCGGTTGCGTCCGCCACCAGCTCCTCGAAGGTCTCCGGGTCGACCACGGCGTCGCCGACCGCCACCTGCCAGTCGAAGCGGAACAGGTCATTGGCGTCGAGGTGCCCGTCGCTCTCGGGCTCACTGGCGCTGAGGCTCATGGTGGTGCGGGGTGGCCGGCCGAGGCGCTCCAGGGACTGCGGCAGCAGGGTGCGGACCCCGAGCAGCTGCAGGGTGGGGAGGACCTCGAAGAGCAGCTCCGGCAGCTCGTCCAGGGTCAGCGCCAGCGGCGTGCGGGCGCCGTCGCGCAGGTACTCTCGAAGCGGCGGGTAGGCATCCGCGAGCATCGCCGTGGTGCGCAGCAGGTCGCCGTGGCCGGGGCCACCCTCGGCCAGCGCCTCGGCTAGGGGCCGGTGCGCCTGATCCCCGATACCCTCCTGGTCCTCGGTGATCTCGATGGAGAGCCGGAAGGCCTCCGTCTCGGGCTCATCGATGCGCAGGACCAGGGTCTGGGCCGACTCCGCCAGGTGCAGGCGTCGCAGCCAGTGGTGCAGGCTCGCGGCCGTCCCGCCCTGACCCGGGTCCGAGAGCCAGGCGCAGCCGCCGCCGAAGAGCAGGTCGGCCACCGCGTCCGTCTCCGCGCTGGCGGAGAGCTCGCTCCACTCGCGGATCCAGTGGTCCATGAGGAGGCCGCAGAGCAGCCGCACGCGCGTGGCGCGGTCGAGGCGCCCGTCCACGTCCGGATCGTCCACGCGGAGGATCGCCTCCGGCGACCCGGCGGCGAGGGCCTGGAGCAGGGTGTCCACCTCCGGGTCCAGCCGCGCCGGTATCCACAGGACGCTGGTGCCGCCCCGGTCGATGGCCAGCACCCAGGGCACGGCCGCGCCGGCGGCGGCCAGGTGCAGCGCTGCGCGGTAGGCGGCGTGCAGCGCAGCCACCTCGGGCTGCAGGTCGGCGACCCGGTCGGCGTCCAGCGGAGCGAGCAGCTCGATGAGGTCGGCGAGCTCCGTGGCCGCCGAGCAGCCGTCGATGTCGACCTCGCCGTCGGCATCGAGGCGCAGGGCCGGACGGTCCTCCGGGGTCAGGGCGGCGGCCTCGGCCGGGGCCTCCTGCTCCTGCGCGTCGTGGCGGGCCGCCTGGGCCAGCTCCCGCTGGGCCTGGCGCGCCACCCGCCGCATCTGGGTGCGCCAGAGCTTGCGGTAGCTGCTCAGCCCCCCGATGGGCGGCTCGTCGGGGAGCGCATCCGGGGTGGCGTCGACGCGGTCCGGCAGCCGGGAGTAGTCCACCTCCGCGAGGGCCGCGGGATCCGCTGCCAGGGCGTCCGGCCCAGGGGCGATCGCGCTGAGGGCCGCGGCGAGGCTCGGCGGGGCCCCGTCGGTCTCGCTGCCCGGGATGGTGTGGCCCCGCTCGCGCAGCGCGGCGATCAGGTCGACGCCGCGCAGCTGGAAGACGAGGAACGGGTCGGCATCGATCTCCCGGGACAGGAGGTAGATGGCCGCCGCCAGGTGCTTGCACGGCACCGCCTCGTCCGGGCAGGAGCAGTGCATCTCCAGCTCTCGCCAGCTGCCCGGGAAGACCTGGATGCCGGCCTCTTGGGCGCGCTCCAGGACGGCCGGGTCGAGCTGCCGGTTGAGCAGCCCGGCGAGCAGGGCCGGGTCGTCGGCGATGGTGTCGATCAGCTGCCGCGCCTGCCCTTGCTTCAGGGCCGGGATCCGGAGGCGGAGCTCGTAGGGCTTGCTGCGCGAGCCCTTCACGCGGGCCGATATCGCGCCACGCTCGATGGTGAGGGCCTGCACCGAGCCGTTGTTGGCGTACCGCCGGCCTCGCGGCAGGCGGTTGGTGTGATCGATCTGGTGCAGGGCGCCGAGCCATTGCTCGCCCCACCAGGTCCGGCCGAAGGTCGCGCGCGTCATGGCACCCAAGCCTATCGGGAAAGCGGCGTGGGGCCAAAACCTCTCAGCCCGCCTCTTCCCTGCTCAACGGCTCGACCTCCTGAGCAATCCGCTCACCCTGCTCCGCAGCCGTCACGGTCAGGTCGTATTGCTCCTGCAAATTGAGCCAGAAGTGAGCCGTGGTACCGAGATAACGGGCCAAGCGGAGAGCTGTTTCGGCGGTTACTCGACGGGTGCCATTGAGAATGCCAGTGATCCGGTTGGGCGGTACACTCAGGGCCCCGGCCAGCGCATTGGCGCTTAGCCCGAAGGGCTCCATGAAATCGTGGCGCAGGGTATCGCCGGGCCGGGTCGGGGCGATCTCCTCCCCCCCGGCCTCGACCACCTCCTCGTAATCGGTATTTTCCAGGTCCTCGATACGGATACTCATGGTCCCGCCATCCTCAGTGGTAATCGGTGACTTCGACCTCAAAGGCCTCTGCGTTCTCCCACCGGAAGCACACCCGCCACTGCTGGTTGATGCGGATGCTGTACTGGCCCTCCCGGTCTCCCGATAGGGCCTCCAGGCGGTTTGCCGGTGGCACCCGCAGGTCCTCAAGGGCATGCGCGTTGTGGATCATATCCAGCTTCTCCCGGGTCCGCTTCCGGATTTCCGGCGGGAGCCGCTTGACCGGCTTGCCCAGAAACAGGGCAGCCGTCGTCTTATCCCGGAAGGTCCTGATCATTGCTCAATGATTTTATCTTTTACGTAAAGCGTCAAGCTCTGAGGTGCAGAGCCGCCCGCATGAGGGGTGGAAAGGGGGGCGGAGACCACGCCTACTGGCGGCAGCCGGGGTATCGGGTCCGGGTTTGCGTCGGGCAGCGGCGCAGCCATCCCATCGTCGGAGTGGTGGACTACGGGGCACCGATGCCCGGCGGCCTGCCGCAGGTAGGGTGCCTCGGTAGCGCCGCAGATCGGCGTCCAGCGGGGCGAGCAGCTCGATGAGGTCGGTGAGCTTCGTGGCCGCCGAGTAGCCGCAAGGGTGTTGGGGTACCGGATGCGTATGGCCGAAACGCTGGGGCACAATCGCCACAAGGGAACGGAGCAGCTTCGTCCTTCAGGGGAGCGGCGTGAGGTTGCGGGGCCACGTAACCCGTTGCGCGAGCTGAAGTCGGGACACCGGATTGCCCGTCCCCATGTTTGAGCCGGATTCGCCGAGATGAAGGGAAAGGATGGCCCAGGCCCCGAACCAGCACCCCGAGCAAGCGGCCCGCGACGCCATTGACGGCCAGCTCCGCGCGGCCGGGTGGGCCGTCCAGGACCGCCAGGGCCTGGATCCGCATGCCGGCCGCGGCGTGGCGGTCCGCGAGTACCCCACCGACGCCGGCCCCATGGACTACCTGCTCCTGGTGGACGGCCAGCCGGCGGGCGTCGTCGAGGCCAAGCGCAAGGAGGCGGGCCAGCACCTCCACCGCGTCGAGGAGCAGACCGCGAGCTACGCCACGGCCGAGCTCAAGCACGTGGGCGTCGCGGAGCTGCGCTTCCGCTACGAGGCCACCGGCACCGTCACCTACTTCACCGACACCGCCGACCCCGAGCCTCGCTCCCGGGAGGTGTTCCACTTCCACCGGCCCGAGACCCTGGCGGGCTGGCTGGCCGAGCCGAGTACCCTACGCGCTCGGCTGCAGCAGCTCCCGGCGCTGTCGAGCGCCGGGCTGCGCGACTGCCAGTTCACCGCCATCCGCAACCTGGAGGACGCCCTGCGGCGCAATCGCCCCCGCGCCCTCCTGCAGATGGCCACCGGCGCCGGCAAGACCTACACGGCCATCACCGCCATCTACCGCCTGCTCCGGCACGCCCGGGTCCGCCGGGTGCTGTTCCTGGTGGACACCCGCAACCTCGGCAAGCAGGCGGAGGGGGAGTTCCACGACTACATCCCCCAGGACGACAACCGCAAGTTCACGGAGCTCTACACCGTCCAGCGGCTCACCTCGCCCTATGTGCCCACGGACGGCCAGGTCTGCATCAGCACCATCCAGCGCATGTACTCCGTTCTCCAGGGCGAGCCCCTGGACGAGACGGCCGAGGAGCAGCCCGGCAGCGGCGCCGGCGCGGACCGCGAGCCGGTGCCGGTGGCCTACAACGAGCGCGTGCCGCCGGAGTTCTTCGACGTCATCATCATCGACGAGTGCCACCGCTCCATCTACAACCTGTGGCGCCAGGTGCTGGAGTACTTCGACAGCTTCCTCGTGGGCCTCACCGCCACGCCGGACAAGCGCACCTACGCCTTCTTCCACCAGAACGTGGTCAGCGAGTACACCCTGGAGCAGTCGGTGGTGGACGGCGTCAACGTCGACCACCGCATCTGGCGCATCGACACCGAGCGCACCCGCGAGGGCGGCCAGATCGAGGCCGAGGAGGTAGTGGAGCACCGCGAGCGCCTCTCCCGCGAGCGGCGCTGGCAGCAGCTCGACGAGCCGGTGGTCTACGAGGGCCGCCAGCTCGACCGCGACGTGGTGAACCCCGACCAGATCCGCACCGTCCTGAGCGCCTTCCGCGACGCCCTGCCGCGCATGTTCCCGGACCGGATCCGCGACGACGGCAGCGTGGAGGTGCCCAAGACCCTCATCTTCGCCAAGAGCGATAGCCACGCCGACGACGTCATCCGCACCGCGCGGGAGGTGTTCGACGCCGGCAACGCCTTCTGCAAGAAGGTCACCTACCGCAGCGCGGAGAACGCCGACGCGGTCCTCGCCGCCTTCCGCAACGACTACAGCCCGCGCATCGCCGTCACCGTGGACATGATCGCCACCGGCACCGACGTCAAGCCCATCGAGTGCGTGGTGTTCATGCGCGACGTGAAGAGCCGCACCTACTACACCCAGATGGTGGGCCGCGGCACCCGCAGCCTGGACGCCGAAGGCCTGCGCCAGGTCACCCCCGCCGCCCACGGCCCCAAGGAGGGCTTCGTCCTGGTGGACGCCGTGGGCGTCACCGACTCCGAGAAGATGGAGACCGGCACCCTGGAGCGTAAGCCCTCGGTCTCCACCCAGGAGCTCATCGAATCGGTGGCCATGGGCCAGCGCGACGAGGAGCGCCTGCGCAGCCTCGCCGGCCGCCTGTCCCGCTTCGCCAAGCGCCTGGACGACGAGGGCGAGCAGGAGATCCGCCAGGCCACCGGGGGCCCCGACCTGCCCAGCGTCGCCTCCGAGCTGCTGGCCGTGGACGACCCCGACCGCCTCAAAGAGGAGGCCCGCGCGCAGTACGGCCTGCCCGAGGGTGCCGAGCCGGATCCGGAGCAGTACGCCGCGACCCGGGAGGCCCGCGCCCGGCGCGCCACCGCCGCCGTCACTGGCCACCTGAACGAGGCCATGGAATCCATCAAGCGCCGCCAGGAGCAGGTCATCGACGAGGTGAACCCGGACGCCGTGCTCACCAGCGACTGGGCCGAGAACACCGAGGCCCACCGCCAGGCCCTGGTGCAGGGCTTCGCCGACTGGGCCCGGGCGCACCGCGACGAGCTGGACGCCCTGACCATCCTGTTCAGCGAGCCCCACCGCCGCCGGGAGCTGACCCGCGCCAAGGTCAGCGAGGTGCTGGAGGCCCTGCGCCGCGAGCGCCCCGACCTCGCCCCGGTGAAGGTCTGGGCCGCCTACGCCGCCCTGGATGCGGTCCAGGTCCGCCGCCCCGAGAAGGAGCTGGCGCAGATCGTCGCCCTGTTGCGCCGCGTGGCCGGCTGGGATGCGCAGCTCACCCCCTTCGACGAGACCGTGCGCCGCAACTTCAAGCGCTGGATCTTCGGCGAGCACGCCGGTAACGCCCCCAAGTTTACCGAGGAGCAGCGCCGCTGGCTGGAGATGATCCGCGATCACATTGCCACCTCCCTGCATATTGAAGTGGAAGAGTTGGACTTAACTCCTTTTAACGAAGAAGGCGGCCGGGGCCGCATGTACCAGCTTTTTGGGGACTGTATGAACGAGGTGATTGAGGAGATGAATGAGGAGATGGTGGCGTGAACGAGGCGAACCTGGTCTCCAAAATTGATGACCACGATGATGCCAAGTCGCCTCTCCCGGAAGTCTGGGAGGCTACGACCTTAGGGGCTATTGCCCGGATAGAAATGGGGCAATCTCCGCCATCCGATACCTACAACAATTCTGGCCACGGCTTGCCTTTTTTCCAAGGCAAGGCGGAATTTGGGGGTTGGTATCCAGAGATTAGAAAATATTGCTCTGTGCCCAAGAAGGTTGCGCCAGCAGGGGCTATCTTGATTTCGGTAAGGGCTCCGGTTGGTCCAACTAACCTCGCGCCGGAAGAATGCTGCATCGGGCGCGGGCTTGCCGCAATTGAACCCATTCAAGGGGTAGATACCTATTTCCTCCTCTATTTCTTCCGGGCGATTGAGCCTGCCCTGTCGACGGAAGGCACCGGCTCAACCTTCTCGGCCATCAATGGGGAGCATTTGCGCAACCTGAAAATCCAGGTTCCCCCGTATCAGGAACAACGCCGAATCGTCGCCAAGATCGAGGAGCTGTTCTCCGAACTGGACGACAGCGTGGCCAACCTGGAGACTGCCCGCGCCCGGCTCCAGACCTACCGCAAATCCCTCCTCAAGCACGCCTTCGAGGGCCGCCTCACTGAGCAGTGGCGCCGCGAGCACGCCGACGAGCTGGAAAGCGCCGACCAGCTCCTGGAGCGCATCCGCGAGGAGCGCCAGGCCCGCTATCAGCAGCAGCTAGAGGAATGGAAGGCCCAGGTGGCCCAGTGGGAGGCCGAGGGGAAGCCTGGGAAGAAGCCGCGGAAGCCGGCAGCTATGAAAGCTCAGAAACCCATTTATTTTGAAGACACCAGTAGGTTGCCAGAGTTGCCCCGGGGTTGGATTTGGGTGCGTGTAGGGGATTTATTGCTTGTGCCTCCCCATAACGGAAGGTCAGTTAAGGATAGAGATGGCGGTTTCCCTGTATTGCGATTAACTGCAATGAAAGAGGGGGGTATAGATCTTGGGGAATTTAAGTTCGGGGATTGGGAGGAAGAGGAAGCTAAGGATTATATAGTTTCTTATGGTGATTTTTTGGTTATGCGAGGGAATGGAAGTAAGCATTTGGTGGGATCGGGAGGCGCCGTTGGCTCCATTTCACGCGCAGTTGCTTTTCCAGACACTATGATTCGACTTCGGTTAGTTACTTCCGGAGTAGACCCAAAATTCTTCGGCCACGTATGGAATTCCCGGGTCATCCGAAATCAAATCGAAGCGGCGGCACGAACCACGGCCGGGATTTATAAGATTAATCAGCAACATATCCAGAACTTAATTTTCCCGCTGCCGCCCCTGGAGGAGCAAAAGGAGTTGGGCAGGCTTGTTGAAGAGAATGCTAATTCGGTGGAGCCTTTGGAAAATACGGTAGTCACTAGCATTCAAAGAGAACAGGTTCTCCGCCAATCCATTCTCAAGTGCGCCTTTGAAGGTCGTCTAGAGACACCGGCATAAACCGAAAGGGAGTAAGTATGTCAAGTGGTTTCGATTGGAAAAAGTTCCAGTTTATTACTGAAGTTCAGACCGCGTTAATTAATAATGCGATTAATCTTAGCCTGGAGGAAGATGCACGTAGTCGAAGGCATATATTTTCTGCTACAGGTACCTTGATAAATTTGGACGATGCATTCCATGCGGCCGAAAGGATTCCGTCAGATATGAGTGCACATGAAGCCGCTTCCGAATTCGTCGGATTCATATGCGAGAACTTACGAGAGGAAGGTGCGCAAGTCCCTGCGTGGTTTGCGCGTAGCTGATTTTTAATAAAGTATAAATACTCGCCAAAAACATCGATTAATTATGGGTGTGGATACCCTTTCAGCCAGCCAGCATTTGCGCCGCCGCACGGACCTGAATTTCCTTGAGCAGGTGCCCAAAGGGGTGGCCACCTATTACGTCCCCGGGCCCCGGATGAGGTCGGTCCATACCCAGGAAGTCAATGTGTTGTCACCGGAGCACGAGGGCTTATCACAGGAGTCGGAAGGCTTATCTGGGAAGTCCGGCTTGCGACGACCGGCGCCATCTAACAAACCGCTCAACGTGACTGGGTTCCGCTTCGCTCCACCCAGCACGTTAGCGACTCGTTAGATTTTTAGGAGGCTGAGTGGAATTAGCTGCACAAGCGGAAAGGCTGAATCGCTTGGTCGATGAGAATCCGCGCGAAGCTATTCGTGAAGCGCTGGATCTCTCCGGCAATATCAATATTGATTTGTTGAAAGCAGCAATTCTGGTTGACGCTGGAGGGTTGTTAAAGGATTTTGATTCGATTTCTAAAGGAGTGGAAATTTTCCGCTTTGTTGTCGGAAAGTGTGAAGAAAACTCAGAGCTAAACTATAATTTGGCGAATGGCCTTCATGCGCTCGCCTTATCGACGATCTACGAAGGGTATAGTTGGTATGGAGTAACTGAAAAGTATCGATTGGAGGCCCGGCAGCTGTTCTATAAAGCAGCTACTGATGCGGAAGCAACTCCAGGTATTCGATCTCAGTCTTTTACAAATTTGGGTAATCTTCTGTGGTCATCTTATCGGTGGGTTGAAGCATATGATTTCTATTCTCAAGCCCTAGAGAAAAACCCAAAGAATGCCGTCGCCAGTTCAGGTGCCTTAAAAATGCTGAGATATGCATTAGGGCAAGGATTGGGCGATTTTGAATTGGTAAAAGCAGAGATCGAACATCTTGCGTCTCATGTTAATCAGAATATTGACACCATATATGCATACTCGGGTGAGTATGGGGTAAATGGAATAATGGACGAAATAACCGATATTCGTCCATCTAAAAAATCGGACCAAGAAATTCAAGCCGATAGCTATGAGAGATTCGTCATAAAAAACAACCTAACGCTCTCGCCCACCATTCACTCACATACGCATAGCTCCGAATACTGGGACAATATAAATGTTTCCTCAGTAACCTCTCCTTCTGGATCAGAAGGCGGTGTCCCTGAGGTTTTTGCGATGGTCAATGTCTTAAAATCTGATTACATTCTAGCCAGGCAAATATTTTTCCATGCGTGCAACGATCACTTCAACGAAACTGCCAACTATAATGACACCCTTGATTATGCTAGCTACGGCGTAAATCAGTCAGCCTTAGCTTTGGCCCAACGTAGTGCCCTGGATATACTTGATAAAATTGCGGTGGCATCACTCTCTTACCTTTCGGTGAGAGGGGCGAAAGACGCGTCTATGAAGAACGCTTGGTTTAAGAAACCTGAGAAAGGCCAAAAAACGAGAGAATTCGATCCGGTAGTTGCAAACGAAATTGAAAATGGTAATACGGCCCTTTTGGCACTGACAGAGATTTCTCGAGACCTATCGAACAAACAAGGTTTTTTGTCAATAAAACAGAGCTCGAGAAATTCCTCGACACATCGATTTACTGTTCTGCACGATATGGGGCTGTCAGGAGGAAAAGGTACGTCCGGCTGTGTTGAGCATTTTGACCTTGAAGAGTTTACACGTGAGTCCCTTCACACGCTGAAGTTGACTAGAGCCGCAGTGGTTTATTTCGTGCAAATGGTTCTGATTAGAGAAAGAAGGATTTCCGAGAAAACGGACGGAGTGACTGTGCCGCTATTCGTGCCTTCTCATGAGTATATTCGCGGGGGCGGCGACTAAAAATCTAACAATACGCGTCACACGGATGCCCTTTTCTCCGCTTCGCTCCAAAACCCGGATTATGCACGGCAGGCGGCCAAGTAGGTTGGCGTGACGCCGGGATCTCTGGATAATCATGAAGTTGAGAGCTACACGAACCAGAGCCGACGC
>Ga0207714_1001179_pt1 | contig 17165 bp, 14 predicted proteins | sample PonA232FremontCA_2_FD_187270 | JGI IMG/M metagenome (GOLD analysis project Ga0207714, IMG submission 187270) | Marine sediment microbial community from Fremont, CA, USA - Pond A23 Sediment 2 (SPAdes) | ecosystem: Environmental > Aquatic > Marine > Unclassified | place: USA: Fremont, California...
CAGATAGCTCTGTTCCAGAACATAGGCCGCGCCCTTGCGCTCCAGATAGCGCGCGTTGTCCAGCTGATGGGCGTGAGTGGCGTAGGGAAAGGGAATCAGAATGCTCGGCCGCCCCATAACGGTCAGCTCGGCCACAGTGGATGCGCCCGCCCGGCAGATCACCAGATCCGCCCACCCGTACGCGGATGCGATGTCGTCGATAAAGGGATGGACCAGGGTTTCGTCCAGGCCGTGCCTTCTGTACTCCTGTCTGACCTGCTCGTAGTCCTCCTCACCGGTCTGGTGCATGATGTTCACGGAATAGGAGGCCAGCGAGGGCAGGGCCTTGAGAATGACCTGATTCAGGGTCTTGGCCCCCTGGCTCCCGCCGAGGACGAAAATGTTCTTGGCGCCTTCGTGGGCGTAGTATTTCTCCTGCTCCCCCATGCGCAAAAGGTCCTTGCGCACCGGATTGCCCGACTCCTGGATCCTGTCCTCGGAAAAGCTCTTTGATTCGTCGGGAAAGGTCAGAAAAACGCGGTCCACCTTCTGGCCCAGGATCTTGTTGGTCATTCCCGGCTGATTGTTCTGCTCGTGGATCGCGGAGGGGATGCCCTGCCGACAGGCCATCCAGACGGGCACGAACCCGGCGTAGCTCCCGAATCCCATCACCACCTCGGGCCGAAAGCGCCGATAGAAAGCGCTGCACTTGAGCAGGCTGCGGCTGATCCACCACAGGGAGCCCAGGGAGCGCAGCCCCCGGCCCAGGACGCCCTTGGCCGGCAGCGAAAGAAAGGGGAGCCCCGCTTTTTCGGCCCACCGTCTTTCCAGCTCCTTTTCCCCGCCTACAAAGACGATATCCGCCCAGGGGTAGCGCTCCCTGAGCTCGTCCGCCACCGCCAGTGCGGGAAATATATGGCCACCGGTCCCTCCGGCGCTCAGAACGATGCGTTTCACGCTAGTGTCTTGCCAAGCGTGAATTGTCGTATTTTGTAAATCCTGCATAACCACTTGTGTGTTATAGTTCTGGGTGGTCTCTGTAAATAGGGCAAGACACTAGTCGCGCCTCCTCGTGCCGATATTCAGGATAAGCCCGGAGCACAGACACATGACCAGCAGATTGGAGCCGCCGTAGCTGATAAAGGGCATGGGCACGCCGGTTGGCGGACAGGCCCCCACCACGACGGCGATATTCAAAAAAGCCTCCAAGAGCACGATCAGGCCCAGGCCGAAAACGGTGAAGCGGGCCTGCAGATCCTCCTGTTTCAAGCTGATGCTCAGGCACCTGACCAGAAACACCCCCAAAAGGAGAAACACCGCGGACAATCCGACGAATCCGAGCTCCTCGCCCACCACGGCAAGGATGAAGTCTGTGTGGGCCTCGGGCAGAAAGAAGAGCTTCTGCTTCCCCTCGCCCAGTCCCACTCCGAAGACTCCGCCGTTGCCCAGGCCGTACAGGGACTGAACCAGCTGATACCCCACGTTCTGGGCGTTCTCAAAGGGCTTCATAAAAGCCATCCAGCGCTCCAGCCGATAGGGGGAATTGACGAGCATGATGGCTCCGGCCCCGGAGCAGAGCAGGCCCGAGGCGAAGAGATAGACCAGCCGTGTGCCCCCCATCAGGCTCATGAAAAAGAACAGAGCGGTAATGAAAACCGCCCCTCCGAAATCGGGCTGTAGGAGCAAGGCCCCGGCAAAGATGAGAGTCACCAGAATGGGCGGCAGAAAGCCCACGCTGAACGTCTTGATCTTGTCCTGCTTGCGGCTGAAAAAGTAGGCCAGATAGACCACCAGGGCCACCTTGACCAGCTCCACCGGCTGAAGGGTGGCCACGCCCAGATCCAGCCACCGTGTCGCTCCGCCGGTTCCCGTTCCGACGGGGGTCAGGGTCAGCAGGAGCAGGACCAGGGCGATGAGCAGCCACAGATACACCAGCCGAAAGACCAGACCGATGGGCACCCTCCAGGCGGTGTAGAGCACTCCCGTCCCCAACAGGGCGTACACGAACTGCCGTCCGAAAAAATAGTATTCCCGGCCAAAGACGCGCTCCGCACGGACGGCGCTGGAGCTGAGCACCATCACCAGGCCCAGTCCCATAAGGAGGAAGACGGAAATCAGCAGCCACGGATCCGTCCCGTCCGCCCGTTCCGTGTATCCGGTCCTGGCCTCGCGCATGTTCCGTCCTTGCCTGTTACCCGGTTTCTTTCAGGATTCAAGGGACTACAGTCTGTTTTCAACCGCCGGACGATTCCTCTTGCCCATCACCTATCGCCTACCGCCGAGGTCCAGATTGTGCACCAGCTCCTGGAAGGCCCGTCCCCGCTCCCGGTAGTCCTCATACTGATCAAAGCTCGAGGTGCCCGGAGCGAGAAGGATTACATCGCCGGGGTTCGCCACATCCAGAAGCCTGTTCAGGGCGCTCCCCATGTCCGCTTCGGAAAAGATCTGTGTGCTCTCCCGCCAGGCCCTCTCCAGCTCTTCCCGGCACTCACCGAAGACTCCCGCCGCCTTGACCCGGCTGCGGATGAGATCCGCCTGTCTGGCCGGATCATCGCCCTTGAGCCGTCCCCCGGCCAGCAGGAGAACGGGCCTGTCGAAGCTGTTCAGGGCGGCCTCCTGGGCCACGAGTGTCGTGCCCTTGGAATCGTCCACGAAGAGCACTCCGTCCTTTTCCCCCAGGGACTGGAGCCGATGGGATTCGGGCCGGAATTCCAGAACAGCCTCCCGTGCCGAGTCCTCGGAAACGCCGAAGGGTCGGCAGGCCGCGAAGGCAGCCTCCATATTCCCTTGATTGTGCTCCCCGAGCAGGCCCGGGCTGTCGAACCGGTTCCGTCCGGCAACATAGCACCGCCTGGCGCGGATATCCTCGCGCGCCTGCAGAACGCTTTGCATTTCCTCGGGCAGAACAGCCAGGTCCCGCGGGTTCTGGCGATGAAAAAGGCTCATCTTGGCCTCGAAGTATTCCTCTAGGCTCCCGTGGTAGTCCAGATGGTTGGGCGAAAAATTGAGCAGGACCCCCACATCGGGGTGAAAGGTGTATGTATTGAGCATCTGGAAGCTGCTCACCTCCAGTACCAGGACCTGTTTGTTCTGTCCGTTCACGAGGTATTCCGAGAGCGGGCTCCCGATATTGCCCCCCACGAAGGCGGATATCCCCGCCTTCTCCAACATGCGGCCGATGAGGCCGACGGTTGTGGTTTTGCCGTTGGTTCCGGTTACCGCAATAACCGGCCGATCCACGAACCACCAGGCAAGCTCGAGCTCGGAGTAGATCCGCGGAGCCCCTTCCTCGGGGAAATACCTCGCGATGACCCAGGGCGGGATGCCCGGGCTCAAAACCACCAGATCCGCATCCCGGAACTGACGCTCTCCGTGTTCGCCTGTGCTGTAGGCGATATTCTCTCCCTCGAGCAAGCTCCGTCGGGTTTGGTCCAGCACCTCGGGGTCGCGCTCGAGCAGGAGAACCTCCGCACCTGCCGCTGCGGCGAGTCTCGCTGCCGGAATCCCGGATCGTCCGCCCCCGACGACCACGGCCTTTTTGCCGTGCAGCGGCTCTCCCCTGATCTGCTTCATCGCCTGCCCCCGAATCGAATCGTGCTCATCCCGGGTTCCTTCTCCGACTTCCGACCTCCGACTTCCGACCTCCGACCTCTGACTTCTGATCCCCGACCGCTGATGCACTGACTCACTGATTCACCGACTTCCGAGTCCTAGCGGAGCTTCAGCGTGCTCAAGGCGAGCATGGCCAACAGGATGGAGAGGATCCAGAAGCGGACGATGATCTTGGCCTCGGGAACCCCTTTGAGCTCAAAATGGTGATGGATCGGAGCCATGCGGAAGAGCCGCCTGCCTCCGGTCATCTTGAAATAGCCCACCTGGAGCACCACGGACAGGGTTTCCAGGACAAAGAGCCCGCCGAGTATGATCAGCACGAGCTCCTGCTTGGAGAGAATCCCCAGAAAGCCGATGCTCGCCCCCAGGCTCAGGCTTCCCACGTCGCCCATGAATATCTGGGCCGGGTAGGCGTTGAACCAGAGAAACCCCAATCCGGCCCCCACCAGGCTGCCACAGAAGACGGTCACCTCGCCCACGCCGGAAACGTGCGCCACCTGGAGATAATCCGCCAGGTGCACGTGCCCGGCGACGTAGACGAACAAGGCCAGACAGGCGAAGACCACCACCGTCGGGCCGATGGCCAGGCCATCCAGCCCGTCGGTGATGTTCACCGCATTGGAGGACCCCACGATCACGAAAAGGGCGAAGGGGAGGTAAAACCACCCCAGATCCGGATGCAGCCACTTGAGAAAGGGAAAATAGAGCTTGCTGGAGTATCCGGGCAGAAGGATCAGGGCCGCGACCGCCAAACCGGCGATGAGCAGCTGGGAGGAAAACTTGCCGCTCTTGCTGAGGCCCTTGTTGCGCCGCTTGACCACCTTGATGTAGTCGTCCACGAAACCGACCAGGGCGAATCCGAGGAAAACGAACATGGCCACCCAGAGGTAGGGGTTGCTCCAGTTGCCCCAAAGCGCTAACGCCCCGACGTGCGACGCGGCGATGAGCAAGCCCCCCATGGTGGGTGTGCCCTCCTTCCGGACATGATTCTCCACGTCGTCCTGGATCCTCTGTCCCCATTTCAACCGGCTCAGCCAGGAAAGCATCCGGGGCCCCAGCAAAAGGCTCAAAAGCAGGGCCGTGAGTAGGGCGTAAATGGACCTGAAGGTGATATACTGGAAGACGTTGAAAAGCGTAACGGCGTCGCTCAACGGATAGAGCAGATGATAGATCATTGGCCGAGCTCCTTGTGCAGCACCTGCAGAAACCGCTCCAGGCGGCATCCCCTGGAGGCCTTGAGGAGAACCGTCCCCCCGGAGGCCTCGAGTCCGCGACAGAATGCCGCCAACTCCTCGCTCGTCTCCACGGGGCGCGGGCCGTCCCGTCCCCCCGCTTCGCGGTATCCGCGCTCCACGTCCTTGATATATCCTCCGCTGTAGAGCAGGTGGTCGACACCCTCGAGGGCCGCCTCGCGGCCCATTTCGTAGTGGGCCGCCTGGGACGCCTCGCCCAGCTCGAGCATGTCCCCCAGAAAGGCCACAAAGGCGCCATATCCGCCCATATCGCTGGCGCTCTCCAGCGCCAGGCGCACGGAAAGGGGATTGGCGTTGTAGCAGTCGTCGATGAGCGTCCATCCCCCCGTGTGGAAGATCTGGCTGCGGTGCTCAGGCATCTCGGCACTGGCCAATCCCGCCTCGATGTCCCCGGCGGTGCATCCCAGCTCCCATGCCGCCGCGGCGGCAGCCAGGATGTTCTCCAGCTGATATCCGGCCTGGAGACCGGGAGTCACCTCGAGCACGGTCCCGTCCAGATCGAGCCGGTATTTGGCCACCCCGCCGCTACGGCCCATATATTCGCCTGTATAGCGCGCCTCTCCACGCGCGCAGGAGAAGCGTTCAGTCCGCACATTCGGCCTGTCTGGCAGGGCCTTGTTCAAGAGGGGATAGTCCGCGCTGACCAGCACCAGCCCGCCATCAGGAACAGCCGCGGCCAGCTTGCTCTTTTCCCGGGCCACGCCGTCCTCTCCACCCAGCCCTTCCAGATGAACCGGACCGATATTGTGGATGAGCGCCACATCGGCCCGGAGAATGCGCGCCAGCTCGTCCATCTCTCCGGCCTGGTTCACTCCGGCCTCCAGCACCCAATAGTCCTCCACGCCACTGAAGCCGAGCAGAGAGAGCGGCACCCCGAGACGATTGTTCCAGTTCTTGTAGTTCTTGGCCGTCCGGGCGCGCTGCGCCAGAATTGCGGCCAGGAGCTCCTTGAGGCTCGTCTTGCCCGCGGATCCGGTAATCCCGACAACCGTTCCCCCAAAGCGGTCCCGCCACCGGACTCCCAGATCGCCCAGAGCGATGAGGCAGTCCTCGACGCGCAGCACCGGCACCCGCTCCGCTATTTCGGGCAGGGGCTGCCGGGCCATGACCGCGGCAACACCCCGCCGGACGGCGTCTTCGGCGAATGCGTGTCCGTCCGCATGCTCTCCGGGAAGGCAGACAAAGAGATCTCCGGCCCGGACCTGCCTGCTGTCGGTCCGCACGCCGCTTATCTCGACCCCCCTGCCGGCGGACCCGTTTGTCTCGGCCCCGGTGGCCTGGATAACTTCTTGCAGTTGCATGCGCATCAGGACTCCGCCCCGGCTCCAGCGCTCAAATAGTCCAGGACGACCCGGCGATCGTTGAAGGGCAGCCTTTGGCCCTGAACCTCCTGAAAGCTCTCGTGCCCCTTGCCGGCGATCAACAGGACGTCCCGCGGTCCCAGGGCGTCCACAGCCCTGTGAATTGTGCTCTCCCTGTCCCCGTCGCGGACAAGCTCCACAGCCCCTTCCAAGCCCGGCTCGACCTCGTCCATGATCCGTTCCGGGTCCTCGCTCCGGGGATTGTCCGAGGTCAAAAAGGCCACGTCCGCATACCTGGCCACCACGCGTCCCATTTCGGGCCTTTTGCCCCGGTCCCTGTCCCCGCCGCATCCGAAAACCACCAGGATTCGGGCGTAGTCCAGATCGGCCACGGCGGCGAGGATGTTTTCCAGGGCATCCGGGGAGTGGGCGTAGTCCACAAAGATATGGAGCCCGGCCCCGTTCTCCACCCATTCCAGGCGGCCCGGCACGCCGGTAAAATGGTCCAGACAGGAAAACACCTCTTCGGAGATGCCCAGTGCGAGCCCCACGGCCTGGACGGCCACGAGGTTGGAGGCGTTGTGCCGTCCGATGAGCGGCGAGCGGATACGCCAGCTCCGGCCCGCGTAGCGCATGCGCAGTGCCAGCCCCTTCCGGTCCGCGCGCTCCAGGTCCGCGCTCAACACCGGCTTCCGATCATCCGTGGCCCCGTCCAGGCTGTATCCAAGCCTGGACGAACACCTCTCCGCAAGCTGTCGTCCATGGGGATCGTCCAGATTGAGCACAGCCGTTCCTTCGGCTCCGAGATACTCGGTGAAGAGCAGGTTCTTGCTGGCGAAGTAATGCTCCATGTCTCCGTGATAGTCGAGATGTTCCGGGCTGATATTGGTGAACAGGGCCACGTTGAACCGCAAGCCGGCAACCCGCTTCTGCTCCAGACCGTGGGAGGAAACCTCCATGCAGACCGTATCCGCCCCGTCCCGGCTCATTCGGGCCAGCAGCTCATGCACCCTGAGGCAGTCCGGTGTGGTCAATCCGGCGTTCTCCTCGTGACCGGGCCAGCGATAGCTAATCGTGCCCAGGACGCCCGCATTCCGCCCGGCATGGCTCAGGAGATGCTCCAGAAGATAGCAGATCGTGGTCTTGCCGTTGGTCCCGGTCACCCCGACCAGGGACAGATCCGGATTGGCCGTGCCGAAGCGGATTCCGGCCAAATCGCCAAGTGCGTCCCGCACATCCTCAACCACAAGGCATCCGGGGAAGTCCCGTGCCCGGAAAGGGACTTCGCGGTCGGCGACCACATATCCGGCTCCCCTGTTCAGGGCGTCCGGGACGAAGTCCGCTCCGTGCCTTTGCAACCCCGGCATGGCCACAAAAACATCCCCCGGCTCCACAGAGCCGGAATGAGTGCGTACTTCGGCCCCGGAGGCGACCGCCTGCTTCACATCCGACCACAGCTGCATATCTCCCTATCCTTCCTCATCCTTCTCACCCTGGTCCTTGCCGCTCAGCCAGAGCACCACGTCGCCATCGTCCCATTCCGCACCGGGCTCCGGGGTCTGCTTGGTCACAACCACACCCGATCCCTTCACCGCGGGAACAATTCCGCGACGGGCCAAAAGCTCCATGGCCAGTCGCAGGGGCATTTCCCGCAAATCGGGCATCCCGGATTCATCCTGCTTCTTCTGCCGACTGTCCCGGGTGATGATGCGAAAGCTCCGGGCATCCGTATTCTCTTCGGAATTCTCTTCGGAGGCACTCACGGCTCCCCGACTCAAGGCGGGGCGCCATTCCCGGAAGGCCTTGGTGTGCCGCAGGAGGGCCTGGCCCACTTCGCGGACCGCGGGCGCGGCGACAACTCCTCCATAATGGTTCTTTGTCGGGTTGTCCACGACTGCGAGGAGGAGATATTCCGGATCAAGCGCGGGAAGGAATCCCGCAAAGACGGCAATATACTTCTCTCCGTATCCGCCGTCCGGCTGAGCCTTTTGGGCCGTTCCCGTCTTTCCCCCCACCTTGATGCCCTCGATGTCGGCTCTGGTGCCGGTACCGTTGTTCTCCACCACGCCCTCGAGCATACCCAGAACGCTTTCCGCGGTTCGCCCGGAATAGACGCGCTTATGGTCCGGCTTGTCCAAAGACGGCTTGCGCACAAGGCTCAGGGGCTTGCGAACCCCCTTGTTGGCCAGACTGAGATAGGCACGGGCCATTTGATACATATTCAGGGAAATCCCCTGTCCGAAGCTGGCCATGGCCAGATCGACCTTGTTCCACCGCTCACTGCGTCTGAGAATACCCGTGTTCTCCGAAGGCAGAGGCAGACTCGTCGCGGCCCCCACTCCAAGCTCTTGCAAGTCTTTCGCGTAGCGCCCGGACCCCACATCCATGCCGATCTTGGCCGCTCCGATATTGCTGGAATAGCGAATAATCTTCCGAACCGGGAGCCATCCGTGCTTATGAGAGTCCTTGATGGTCTGTCCTTGAAAACGCCACGTCCCGTTCTCGCAATAATAGATCGTCCGCGGCTCGCACAATCCCTCTTCCAGGGCGGAGGCCACCAGGAAGGGCTTCATGGAGGACCCCGGCTCAAAGGGGTCCAGCGCGGCCCGGTTTCGCCATCTGCTCGGGGAATAACTGCTGAATCGATTGGGGTCGAAGAAAGGGTACTGGGCCGAAGCGAGAACCTCTCCGTTATCCGCCCCAACCACCAGAAGCATGCCATGGTCGGCGCCATAATCGCGAACCGCCCGGGCGATCGCCTTTTCCGCGGCGTACTGGATCCTGGTGTCCAGGGTCAGGACCACATCCTTGCCGGAAAGCTCTCCGGTCAGCTCTCCCGGCGCATACAGGACGCGGCCGAAGGCGTCGCGTTGGACCAGAAGCTCGCGCTTATCCCCGCTGAGCCTGGAGTCGAAGCTGAGCTCGAGCCCTTCCAGACCCCGGTTATCCATGCCCACAAAGCCGAGCAGCTGTCCCGCCAGTCTCCCCTGGGGATAGACGCGTCTGGACTCCTGGGTGAGATAGACGCCGCCCAGCTCCTCGGCTCGGATCTGTTCGGCTTTCTTGTCCCCGATTTTGCGCTCGATCCAGACGAATCTGCCGTCCTCCTTCACCTGCTGCAGCAGGGCGCTTTGCTCCGGCTCCAGGATTTCGGCGAGGACTCGGCTGACGCGCTCCGGATCCTCGATCTCATCGGGGCGGACGAAGACCGAGTTCACAGTGACACTCTTGGCCAGCAGTGAGCCGCGGCTGGAATAGATCTCCCCCCTGAGGCCCTGCACGGACTCCCGGGTCCAGTACTGCGTCTCGGAGTTTCCGGACAGCTCCAGGCCGTGAACCACCTGGATGAAATAGGTCCTGAGCAACAGCCCGGCCCAAACCAGAACGAGCGCTCCGGCCAGGAGGAGGATCCGCATCCCGGACCAGTCCTTTCGTATACGTGTCTTGCCTGGCCTCATTATACCCGTCCCTGCTTGCAGGAGATTCCGTGAGTGTTTTCTTGCCGGCCGAGTCCCGGAGAAGGCTGTGACTACTCGGGAAAACGCTTCCGGATCGAAGCTTCATCTCTAGCGGAGTCTGCGGATCTGTTCCTTTTCCGGAGCCCTCAGGCCCATGCCTGCGGCGATCTCCTGGAGCCGATAGTCGGAGACGAGATGCATCCGTTCCACCTCGAGCTTGGCATTGAGGGTTTTTTTCGACTGCAACTCGCTCTTGAGCTGTTCGATGTCGTAGGACAAATTGACTGTCTGCACCTTGAGCCAGACCAATCCCAGACTGAGCCCGAAAGCGGCCAGTCCCGCCAGAATCAGGCTCCACCTGCCCCCCATGCCTGTTCGTGGATCAAAATGTTGGCTCACTGCTCCTCCGGGGCCTCTGCAACGCGCATTTTCGCGCTCCTGCTGCGCCTGTTGCGCGCGACTTCCTTATCCGACGGGGTGATGGGCTTTTTGTATACCGGATGTAAACGGGAGCGCCCCTGACAGGTGCAAACCATCCGGTCCTCCGGGCACTCGCATCCGCTTGCCGCCCTGCGGAAGGCCCACTTGACCCTCCTGTCCTCCAGGGAGTGAAAGGAGATCACAGCAACTCGCGCCCCGGGCCGCAAAAAGCGGGGAATTCGGTCCAGGAACGCGGACAGCTCCTCGAGCTCTTCATTGACGGCTATGCGCAAGGCCTGAAAGGTCCGGGTGGCCGGATGCCTCCGCGAGGTGCGCCGCCATTTGGCCGGGTAGGCGCTCTTGATCGCTTCCGCCAGCTCCAGAGTGGTTCGAAAGGGGGTTTTTGCCCGCCGCTCCTTGATGGTCCGGGCGATTCGGCCGGCCATGGGTTCCTCGCCGAATTCCCGGATAATTCGCTCCAGACGCGATGTATTCGCGCTATTCACCAGGTCCGCAGCTGTTTCCTCCTTGGAGTCGGGATCCAGCCTCATGTCCAGCGGCCCGTCCTCGTGCAGGCCGAACCCGCGCTCGGATCTGTCCAGCTGGCTGGAGGAAACACCCAGGTCCAGCACCGCACCGTGGAGATCCTTCCAGCCCAGTTGGCCCATGATCTCTGAGAAACGGCTGAACCGGGCCTGCATCAGGGTTACCTGTTGGGAAACCCCCTCGGCTTCTATTCGTTGTTCCGCCTGCCGGAGACTCCGTCCGTCCCTGTCCAGCCCGAGCACACACGGCGGCGGATAAGCAGCCCTGATAAGCTCCAGAGTGTGCCCCCCCAACCCGACCGTACCGTCCAGATACCGACCCTCGGCCCGGACTTGAAGATCCCGCACCACTTCGCGGGAGAGAACGGATTCGTGTTCCGACACGGCTTCTCCAATTCGATTGGATGTCTCCCTGTTCCGAGCCACTGCTCGTCAAAAACGGCCCAATCGGTCCCTGTCCTTTCAAAACGAACCGTTGTTTTTCCACAAAGAAACAATCAGGGGGAGCGTCCGGACGCGAAACAGATTGAACAAGAGCGCTAGATATAGAGCTCGAATCCGGTACCGGAGAGTTCGTCCATGATCTGGTCGAACTGCTGCTCGGTTTCCTCCATCTGACTATTGAAACGCTCCTGGTCCCAAATCTCGAATTTACGCCCCACCCCGGCCAGAACCACATCCCGGTCGAGCTTGGCGTAATCGCGAAGATGGGGCGGAATAAGAATACGCCCTTGTTTGTCCAGGGTCACCTCCATGGCGCCGGCAATGAAAAAGCGCTGAAAGTTTCTGATACTCCTGTTGACCAGATTGGCCTTGCTGAAGCTCTTTTCGATCTCCTGCCATTCCGGTATGGGATAAGCGGCCACGCAACCGTCGAAGTTGGTGAGCATGACGCGCCCCTCCGCATCCTGCTCGAGCACAACGCTCCTGAACTCCGGGGGAAGCATAAGGCGTCCCTTGGCGTCCAGGCTGCGGAAGGAGTGACCCCTGAACATAGTAGTCATGTCCCACTAATTACCACTTGTTACCACATCAACGCAACACTCAGCGCCGAAAAAGTCAAGCCAATTTCGCTTCCATTCCCATGAACACGGGGTTGAAGGGCGGAACAAAACCCCTCATTTCCGGGCTTCATACATGATTGTGAACGGACTCAGGCGCGGGTGAGCATCCGGGGTGAACACCCTGAAGGATGGAACCAGTGGGAAGGATCACTGCGATAGGCCATAGGTGAGAGCCTAAAGGCAAGGAGTGAGAGGCAATTGGGCTGTGGAAACCGGAAATCAAAACGTGGATTCCGGGAACAACACAGGAGTGTCGCTTGGAAATCTTCGAAGGATCGTTTGGGCCGCGCCTCCATAATAAGGCACTGCCCCGGGGATCAGGAACAACCGGTTACACATCACCGGCTCCTCGATGCAAAAGAACGGCAACTCGCCGATGAGGGAACAGCAACAGACTCCAGGAAGATCAGTCGAAATCCGCAAGGAGGCTGCCCACATGCAAATTGGGAGCGAGAACGGTCTGGCTGTAGTCGTTACGGATGCGCCAGACGGCCTGTTGCAACTGATCCGTGTTGATCCCATTGCGCATGGCGGTGTAGGCCTCGATGAACGCGGCCAGACTGTCGCAGACCTTGAGCAGCTCCCCATCCTTGGGGTCGAATTCGTCCAGGTTGTACTCGCCCTGCAACAGGTCCCGGCTCACCTCCTTCACCTCGCCGCCAAGACGCACAGTACCCACGAACTCCGAGCCGACATCCGTGCCCAGGAAATAGGCGAGCCTGGCGGTGACGGTCGTGTATCCACCCCGCTCCAGCAGAGCGAAGACCCTGCTGTTCAGCTCCTTGTCCTCGTATTCCTTGATCAGTGTCCCGATCTTTTGCACCGAGCGCTTCACCGGAGAAATGATGTCCCTGGTGAGCAGCTCGGGCAGATCGTGAAACAGGCCGGCGAAAAAGTTGTTCCGGCTTTGAGCCGGACAGGCTCCGGCAGTGAGGCTGAAAAAGTAGGCATAGCAGGCCACGATGAACAGATGCCCCAGAACGGAGGTTTCCGGGATGCGGGGTGTTTGCGACCAGCGCTTTTGAAAGCGGAGCTGGCCGCACTGGCGCACGAATCGGGTGAGCTCGTTGTGCGGGTCCCCGATCAGTTCGGCAACACCGTGTATATCGCTGTGCTCCCTCAGGGAGTTCTCGAAGTTGTCCCGGATATCATGCAGCTCTTCGTCCCAGGGATTGATCGTTTCGATGAGACTGAATTCCCACTGACTGGCGTAAAGGTGGGAGGCGCTCAGTATCCTTTGGGCCAGGGTCCGCTCCGACTCGGCCAGGAAATAATCCCTCAGACGCCGCCAGAAATCGTCGCCCAACGGCTGGACGCGCGGTTCCAGCTGTTCCAGGACCCACTCCGTCAACTGGCGATAGTGCGTGGGGTTGGACTTGATCCGATAAAAAATGGGCGGCTTGATATCGGTAATGATCAGTCTGTAGAGATACTCGAAAATGCCGCCCTCAATGATCTCCCGCCCCAGCTGCTGGCGCTCCTGATCGGACATGCCCCCGTTGTTCTGATGATACAAAAGCCAGGCGATCATCATCTTGTGCGCCTGCTTGTCCACCTCCCAGAACTCAACGGGCCGCAGCTTGTCGTTCCAGCGCTTCATGAAGGAGCCGGAAAAGATGAGCTGCAAAAGGCTCTTGCGGATAAAGGACACGATCAACCCCTTTGATTGGCTTGCGTTGTCGAAAGATCGCCCGATCCATCCCGGCCGAACACCCCTGGCCAACTCTTGACAAGAAGACCAAAATACGATGAATTATGCAAGTTCAGCCGGGGCTGATTCTTGACAGAAGTCACTCTTACAGATACATTCATTTTTTACTTTTTAGCAAGGAGTCTGCGGGATGAAAACCTTCAGCACATACAATCTCACCCCCCAAACGCGACAACGGAGCTGGCACGTCGTTGACGCCGAAGGCGAGATCCTGGGCCGACTGGCAACCCGCATCGCCTCAATCCTCCGCGGCAAGGACAAGCCGGAGTATACCCCCCATGTGGATTGCGGCGACTTTGTGGTCGTGATCAACGCGGACAAGATCAAGACCACCGGTAGAAAGATGGACAAGAAGATTTACTACCGGCATACGGGCTATCCCGGCGGTCTGAAAGAGACCAGCCTCCGGACCCTGCTTCAGTACAAGCCGGAGCGCGCAGTCTATTATGCGGTGAAGGGGATGGTCCCCAAGAACAGGCTCGGCAGGGCCCAGATCAAGAAGCTCAAGGTCTATGCCGGTTCGGAGCATCCGCACGAGGCCCAGCAGCCCCAGCCTCTCGAGACCTAGAAGCCTGTTTCAGGCAGCCCTTTCGGACAAGGCTTTCAAGCCCAAGCTCAAACACAATAACACGGCCTTTCTTCGAGGCGCGTGAACCCCGCTTGGACACTTGAACCCGGAAAGCGACTCAGATCGCTCAAGATTGTCAACATCTTGCCAAGGCGAGGCCATACGGAGAAGGATCATTATGAAGGATTGCTATTACGGCACCGGCAGACGCAAGACAGCCGTGGCCAGAACGAGACTGCAACAGGGCCAGGGCACAATCGTGGTCAACAACCGCTCCCTGGAAGACTATTTCCCCAGGGAAACCCTGCGCATGATCATTCAGCAGCCCCTGCGCCACGTGAACCTGCAGGGCAAGTTCGACATCCGGATCACCATTGACGGCGGCGGCGTATCCGGCCAGGCCAAGGCTGTCAGCCACGGCATCAGCCGGGCGCTCGTGGAGTACGACCCGGATCTGAAGAAGAGCCTCAAGGACGCCGGCTTTTTGACCCGCGACGCCAGGCGCAAGGAGCGCAAGAAGTACGGTCAGCCCGGCGCCCGGGCCAAGCCCCAGTACTCCAAGCGCTAGTTTTCCGTTCAGGCGCGATGCCGGAGCGAACCCTCCTCCGGCATCGCCCACCCCCTATTTCCCGCCGATCGATTCTCCATGAAAAAAAACGTACAGCCGCGCATCCTCTACGCTGAAGAGGATGGCAACATCTACGACCATCCCGAGCTGCGCCTGCTCTGTCGCAAAGGGGAGCACGTCCTGCCCCCAGGGCCCAAGGACATCGTCCCCTTGCCCGAGGGAAGCGATATCTTCCTCCTTCCGGGCCGCATGGCATTGGGCCTGAACCCGGAAAGCGGCGAATTCGAGTACCTCGAGGCCAGTGCGGTCGCGGCCTTCGTCAGCCCCGGATACACCCTCACCGGATCGGCGGCCTATCTCACCGAACCGGACGCCGGCCCCCTCCCCTTGTTCGCCTACGGGGCCGTGGGGTACGCGGACGGGACCTTCTGGGTCTGCGCCAATCGCACGGACTCCGATCCCAGACAGCAGTTCGGGGATATCCCGGACCAGGACATCGAGCGCGGCGCACGCACCCTTCTCAAACGCTACCCCGATAACAGGCTGGTCCAGCATCTGGCCCACTGCGCCCTGGAATACTGCTGCCCGGCCGCCAAGAACCTCGCCCTGGGACGCTACGAGGCCCCCTTGCCCACTGCCGCAGCCTGCAATGCGAATTGCGTGGGCTGCATATCCCATCAGCCGGAGGATTCGCAGTTTCCGCCCACCCAGGAGCGGATCCGGTTCAGGCCCACGTCCGAGGAAATCACGCAGATCATGCACGCCCACGCCCGCTCCGAAGCCAAGCCCATATTCTCCTTCGGGCAGGGCTGCGAGGGCGAACCCCTGACTGAAGCGGAGACCATCCGGCGGGCAGTGGCCGACTATCGGGACCAGGGTGGCCACGGCACCGTCAACATCAACACCAATGCCAGCCTTCCCGATACCATGGCTCCCCTGGCCCGTGCCGGAGTCAATTCCATCCGGGTCAGCCTGAACAGCGTGCGCAGCGAGCTGTATACGCCCTATTTCCGCCCCTCGGGCTACTCCTTCGGCGACGTGAGGGCTACGATCCACTCAGCCAAGGAACAGGGTCTCTTCGTTTCGCTCAACTACCTCTATTTTCCCGGAGTCAACGACACCGAGGAGGAATTCGAGGCCCTCGCCGAGCTTGTGGAGGCCACCGGCCTCGACTTCATCCAGTTGCGCAATCTCAACCTGGATCCCGAGCTCTATTTCCGGATCATTCCCGCCCCTAAAACGCCGGCAATGGGACTGGCCAATTTCCGAAAGCGCCTTAGAAAGCACTTCCCCTGGCTCGAATTCGGGTATTTCAATCCCTATCTAAGCGGATAGGGCCGTGTGTTATAAGTACTGTCTCAAAAAATGGCACATTCTCATGTTGATTTTCCTTTTTCAATTTGACCCATTCTTCAATGACACGGAAATTCGAAATTCGAAATTTGTCAACTTATAAATGAAATAGAATCATTTGCCAAAAATTGAGACAATATTTTTGAGACACAGTACTAGTGCCCCCTCTGGGAACTGCGCCAACAGAGCCGCACATGAGCGCACACATCCTGAAAACCGGCGCCGAGGCCTGTTACGACAGCGAGGGACGGCCCATGTCCTGCCGGAACTCGCTCCAGGATGCAGCACTCGGGATCGGGGCGCCAGTTCCGGAGCCCCGCTTCACCCCACTCGGTAAGGACCTCGTCCAAGACCGTCTGACCGGGCTTTGCTGGCCCGGAAATCTTTCCGCATTCCCCTATCCCGTGAGTTGGCCCGAAGGCCTTCGGATCGTGGACGAGCTCAACAGGGACGGATTCCTGGGCCGCAACGACTGGCGCATGCCCAACCGGCGCGAACTGCGCAGCCTGATCTGGCATTCCGCGCGCAATCCGGCCCTTCCTCCGGATCATCCCTTCCGTGGCCTGCAGCTCACCTGGTACTGGACTTCCACGTCCTCGGCCATGTATCCAAGATACGCCTGGTACATTCATCTCGAGGGCGGGCGCATGTTCTGGGGCCGCAAGGATCAGTTCTTCATGCTCTGGCCGGTGTGCTCCCGGAGCCCTGTCCTTCTCCGGACCGGACAAAGGGAATGCTTCGACAGGCGTGGGGAATGGGTGGATTGCCGCAACAGCGGTCAGGATCCAGAGGCGCTTTCCGGGGCTGTATGGCCCGCTCCGCGCTTCGAATGGGCGGATGAGGGGATAAGGGACCGGCTCACGAAGCTTGTCTGGTATCCGGATCCGGACGCATTGGCCCGGCCCGCGGACTGGGAGGAGGGGATCGCCATCGTCGAGGCCCTGAACCATGGCTCACGGGTCACCTGGCACCTGCCCAACATCAACGAGCTAGAGTCACTGGTGGACGCTTCGCGCCACACGCCCGCCCTGCCGGCGGATCACCCCCTCCGGGCCACGGAGGAGGTCTACTGGTCCTCAACAACCAGCGGCTTTGAAACGGACTGGGCCTTTGCCCTGTACATGCACAAGGGCGCAGTGGGCGTGGGGCACAAGTCCCATTCCGGATTCGCGGTGTGGCCTGTAGCCGAGGAGGAATGAGCCGACTGCGGCACAGGGAGAAAAGGAATCCGAGCGTGTAACTATTCACCACTTCTCTGGAATTAGCATAATCTTCAACTGGGCCTTTTTGAATCAACTCACCGTAGACTCTGGTCGATTTTCTTCGCTCGCCA
>Ga0207714_1001180_pt1 | contig 17158 bp, 15 predicted proteins | sample PonA232FremontCA_2_FD_187270 | JGI IMG/M metagenome (GOLD analysis project Ga0207714, IMG submission 187270) | Marine sediment microbial community from Fremont, CA, USA - Pond A23 Sediment 2 (SPAdes) | ecosystem: Environmental > Aquatic > Marine > Unclassified | place: USA: Fremont, California...
GGGCTGAACAGCGCGGGTAAGACGGTTTTCCTCACGGCCTTGATCCATGCGTTGCGCCAACGTGGTGCCATCGCCGGCGTGTCAGTGGTGCGCGAGGGCCGGCTCAAGGGCGTGGAACGGCTGCCCATGGCCTCCGATGACACGGCCGCGAGCTTTCCCTACGACGCGAATGCGGACGCCCTCACGGGTGCGGATGGTGATCCGCGCTGGCCGCCCAGCACGGATCGGGTCGCCAAAGCCGTGCTCGCGCTGCGTTACCGCTCCGGCAACCAGATCCTGCGCCACCTCGGCGACCGGGCGCTGCGCGTCGAGCTGGTCGACTATCCGGGCGAATGGCTTCTCGATGTGCTCCTCGCCCAGCACGATTTCGCCGCGTGGTCGCGGGCGGTGTTCCAGGAAATGGAGTCGCCGGAGGCGGGCCCGGAGGCAAAGGCGTTCCTCGCCTACGTGAACGACCTCGACCAGGACAGCACCGCGGACGTCGAGGAGAAGGCGCGCACCGCCGCCGAACTCTTCCGCACCTATGTCCGCGCCCGGCGCGACGCCACGGGCCGCGCCAACCGGCTGCACCCGGGCCGCTTCATCCTGCCGGGGCCGGGCATGGATGTGACCATGCCGGCGCTGACCTTCGCGCCGCTGCCGCCACGGCCGAGTGCGGCCGGCGGGTTCGGCGGCTTGAGCCGCCTGCGCGGGCTTGCCGGACCGCGCACGCTCGGGCGCATCATGGCGGCGCGCTTCGACAGCTACCGCGAGACGATTGTCCGGCCATTCTTCGAACGGACCCAGGCGCGCCTGGACCGGCAGGTCGTGCTTATCGATCTGCTGGGCCATCTGGCACGCGATGGGGCGGGCGTGCCGCTGCTCGACGGCGAGTTGCGCGATCTTCAGGAGGCCATGCGCATCGGCCGAACCTGGCTGCCGCGCTGGCTCCTGCCCACGATCGATCGGGTCCTCTACGCCAGCACCAAGGCCGACCTGGTACCGGCCGACCAGCACGACGTTCTCCTCGAGCGCATGCGCAAGGCCGTGGCGAACGCCAGCGAATCCGCCCGTTTCCGGGGCGCCGATACGCGCGTCATGACGCTCGCCGCCCTGGCCGCGACGCGCGACGTCTCGGCACGCGACCGGCCCGACCGCGGTTACGTCGCAGGGCGGCACGCCGACGGCAACGCCTACATGCACTATCCCGGGGAACTCGACCGAGCCCGGCCACCAGTGGACGCGAGCGGGTCCCTGGCTGTGGCGCCGTTCGAGATCGAACGCTTCCAGCCGCCGGCGGGTTTGGGGCGGAACGAATCCTGGCCCCACCGGCGGCTGGACGGGGCGATCGAATACCTGATCGGGGATCGGCTTTCATGACGGCCGCCCGTGGTCCCGACACACGGCCGCTGGACCCGGAAGCGGGCGCGCCCGCCGCAGCGGCCCCCGCACCGGACACCCGGCACATCGACGCCGCCGACGCCGCTCCCGCGGCTCCCGGCGCCGCCGAACCGCTTGCGGCACCCGGCCGGCCGCGGTGGCAACGTTTCGCGTTGGCGGGACTGATCCTGCTCGCGCTCGCGGGCGCGGGGAGCTACGTGGAAACCCTGGTCGCGGTGGTATTCCAACCCGCGGCCGTGACCGAATGGATCGCCGCGGCGGGCACCCTGCTTCTCGGCGCGGCCGCAGTGCTCGCCGCTGCAAAGGAACTCCGCGCGGTACTGCGCTTGCGCCGGCTGGAGGCGATCCGGCGGCGGGCCGAGGCGCTGCTCGACGGCGAGGCTGCCGACGACCCCGCGATCGTCGGCGAACTGCGGGGCATCTACGCCGGCCGTCCGGACGTCGCGCCCGCTCTCCGACACTTCAAGAGCCGCGCCGAAGGGGTTGGCGATGCGGCAAATCAGGTGGCCGCGTTCGACGCCGTGGTGCTCGCTGAACTCGACGACCGCGTCGAGCGCACGGCCGTGGCGGCGGTACGCCGCACGGCGACGGCCACCGCGCTGAGTCCGTTCGCGCTCCTGGACGCCGGCGTCGCGGCCTGGGTGAACCTGCGCCTCATCCGCGACGTGGCGAGCGCCTACGGCGGCCGGCCCGGCGCGGCGGCGACGCTCCGGCTGCTGCGCCTGGCGTTCTGGAACATGCTGGCCGCTGGCGTGTTCGAGAACGCCCAGGACGCCCTGAACGACTTGGTCAGCGAGGGCGTAGCGGGGCGAGTGTCGACCACCATGGCCTCCGCTGTGACCAACGGCCTGCTGACGGCACGCCTGGCGGTCGCGGCGATCGAGGTCTGCCGGCCGGTCCCGCGGCGCACCCGGGCGCGCACCAGTCCGCGGCGGATGGTTCGGCGCGCCCTGTCCGACGGCTTCGCGTCCGGTATGACCGGCAGGCGGGCGAGGGCCGAGGGGCAGCCGGGGGAATAGGCGGGCGTGTTCGTGACCGCGGCACGTGGCGCCGCGTCTTTCGACAAGCTCAGGATGAGGCGCGTACGCCGCGCAGGTCGGCCCTCTTATGCTTATGCGACCGACCGGCGCGCGACCGCCAGGTCGATGGCCTCGGCGATGCGCGCGCCGCCGGCGTCGCCGGGCTCGATCGTGTTGGCGTAGTGCGCGGCCTCGGTGCACACGTTGCGCAGGTCGATGGTGGCCAGCCCGCGCCGGTCGGCTTCCTGGAAGATCACGTCGTTGAACAGCGCAACGCCCGCCGCCGCGCGCGCCGCCATCTCCGGCTCGGGAAAGGCGCCGTTGTAGATGCTGCACGCGATGGCGTCGGCGCCGGTGGCGGAAACGCTGTCGAGCGCACCGGCGTAGGCGGTGCGGAACGCTTCGCGATATTCCCCGAGCCGGGTCAGGAGCGCGCCGAAGCTGGTGCGCCGGGGCGCATCGTCGAGCAGGTGCTGGTGCCCCAGGGCGTCGTTCCCGCCCGCACTGAGAACGACCAGATCACCCGTCCCGGGCGCAGCGGCGCGGACCTGATCCGGCACATCGTCGGCCGCGGCGCCGTCCAGGGCGTAGAGGTGAAGCGCGATTCCGCGGCCGTCGAAGCGCGCGCGGCAGTGGTCGATCACCGCCTTCCCGCCGGGACCGACATAGGCGGCGTTGTCCAGGATGCTGTCGCCAAGCAGGAAAAGCCGCATGGCCCCTCTCACCGGTTCGGCGGCTCAGCTTGCACCCGCCGGCTTCGCCCCGCTGGTCCGGGTGTGCGCCGCCGCATGATGCCGCTCGGCACGGCGGCAGATGCGCTCGACCATGCCTTCCAGCATCAGGGCGTGCGGCGGGCCAAGCTGGTACCAGTAAAGCAGTCCGATGAACCCCGCCGGATGCCAGTGCATCGTCGCGGTCAGGCGGGTGCGGTTCGGACCGGCGGGCGCTAGGTCGAATTCCAGGCCACCGCTGCCGGGCACCACGGCGCGGATCTTGAGGGTCAGGCGCTCGGGCCGCCGGGCGGCGAGCACTTCCCACATGTCGAAACGCTCGCCCGGCTCGGGTTCGGTTCCGGGGCGTCGCCGCCCCGCGGGCCGACCGCCCAGCACCCGGTCGATCCCGCGCCGCAGGTCCCAGACCGCGTTGAGGAAGAAGTAGCCGCTTTCGTGCGTGCCGAAGGCGCACAGCGTTCGCCACAGGGTCTCGGCGTCTACGCGCGCCGTCGCCGAGCGGGCCATGCGCTTGCCGTAAAACGAGATGTCGTGACGTTCGCGGCGCAGGTTGAACGCACCCTCGCGCCAGCGGTCCGTTGCCACGATCTCGGTCTCGCGCTCGAAGGCGCGCCGCACGGCGGCATCGAAAGGCATGGGATCGCGCGGCACGGCCGAACGCAGCGCGCGGTCGTCGGCCGTAAGGTCGTGCTTCATCCCGCCGATCAGCGCCCGCGCCACCGCCGTGGGTGTGGCCGAGACGAAGGCGAGCCAGTAGCTCGACAACTCGGGCGTCATGAACGGCACCGGGATGATGACCCGCTCGGGCCGGCCGAGTTCGCGCGCGATGATGCGCATCATGTCTTCGTAGCTGAGCGGTTCCGGGCCGCCCGTTTCGTAGATCCGGCTTTCCGCCGGCGTCGCCCCCGGCAGGGCGACCAGGTCCGCGAGCAGATCGTCCAGCGCCACCGGCGGCGAGGTCGCGCGAACCCAGCGCGGCGTGACCATGACCGGAAGGTAGGCGGCGAGATCCCGCATGACCTCGAAGGCGACGGACCCTGGCCCGACCACGACCGGCGCGCGCAGCTCGGTGACCGGCACGTGACCGCCGCGCAGGGTCTCTCCCGTGGCCGCGCGCGAGGCGAGGTGGCGCGAGCCCGGCTCGGCCGGCGCCAGCCCGCCCAGGTAGACGATCCGCCCGACCCCGGCGCGCTCGGCCGCGGCGGCGAAGTTTGCCGCCGCGCGGCGCTCCTTTTCGGGGAAGTCGCCGCCCTCGGCCATGCTGTGCACCAGAAAGTAGGCGACGGCGACCCCGTCCAGGGCGGGCGCGAGCGTATCGGGGTCGAGCGCGTCCGCCCGCACCAGCTCGACGTCGGGCCAGCCTTCCGCTTCCATGGGGGAAAGCCGGCGCGCGGCGGCGCGCACACGATGCCCGCGTGCGCGCAGCGCGGGGACGAGATACCGGCCGATGTAGCCGCTCGCCCCAAAGACGAGTACCGTGCCCGATGCGGCTGCGGCCTCCGGCGTGGCGGTTCTTGCGCTCATCGACGGATTCCCCAGTCTACCATTTTCAGCCCGCCGGCCGGTTGCGGCCGCCCCGTTTAACTTTAGGGCCAGCATCCGCTGCGTACAGGGGTAGCACGGGCACACGGGTCTCGTGGCGGAAGGTGCCGGCGGACGCGGGAACGCAGCTTCGATTGCGCTTCCGCCGCGGCTATGGCACATGCCCCATATCGCGGAACACGGGAGAGGATTCGCCGGTCATGCCCGCAGCCGGAACCCGGATGCGCCGTGCCGCGGTCGCGGGCGCGGCCGCGTTGTGCTTCTTGATCGCCATGCCGTCGGCCGCTCCGGCGAAACCCGATTTCCAGACGTGGCTCGAGGCGGTCAAAGCGGATGCACGGGCCGACGGGGTGAGCGCGGCGACGCTGGACAGCGCCTTGAAAGACGTAACGCCCGTGGCGCGCGTCATCGAGCTGGACCGCCACCAGCCCGAATTCATGCGCACCTTCTGGGGATACCTGAACAACCGGGTCACCCCCGAAGTGGTCCAGCGCGGGCGCGACCTGCTGGACAAGCACGACGCCATGCTCGCCCGGATCGCCGGGCGCTACGGTGTGCCCGAGCGCTACCTCGTGGCGTTCTGGGGCATGGAGACGAACTATGGCGCGCATCTGGGCAGCTTCCCCGTGATCGCTTCCCTGGCCACGCTCGCCTACGACGACCGGCGTGCCGCGTTCTTCCGGCGGCAACTCCTGCATGCGCTGCACATCGTCGACGACGGTCACATCGCGCCGCGCCGCATGAAGGGGTCCTGGGCCGGGGCGATGGGGCACATGCAGTTTTTGCCCTCGACCTTCGTCCGGCACGCCGTGGACGCCACCGGCGACGGCCGCAAGGATATCTGGCACACGCTGCGCGATGCCTTCGCATCCGGCGCGAACTATCTGGATTCCCTCGGTTGGAAGGCTGATGAGCGCTGGGGCCGGGAGGTTGTGCTCCCCGAAGACTTCCCCTATGCCCAGGCGCAACTCGACGTGACCAAGCCGTTGAAGGCCTGGGCCGATATGGGCGTCCGGCGCGCGAACGGCGAACCGCTGCCCGTCGTGGACGGCATGAAAGGCGCCATCGTGTTGCCCCAGGGGCACGAGGGGCCTGCGTTCATGGTCTACGACAACTTCCGGGCCATCCTGAGCTGGAACCGCTCGGTGAACTACGCGCTCGCCGTGGGCTACCTCGCAGACCGGCTCATCGGGCTGCCCAGGATCCGGCATGGTCGGGAGCTCAGCACCGAGCCCCTGAAGCGCGCGGAGCTGGTGACCCTGCAGAGCCGCCTGAACGAGCTGGGCTTCGACGCGGGCGCCGAAGACGGGATCCCGGGTCCGCAAACCCGCGCCGCCATCCGGCGCTTCCAGGCTGCCGCCGGGCTGCCCCGGGATGGCCATCCGACACCGGCGCTGCTGAAGAAGCTCCGGGCGTACGCCCAGCGGGCGCAGGGTAGCGGCTGAGCGCGCGGACGCGTGTTGCGCGGGGTCGCCGGGCGGGCTATCGTTCCGGCGGACATGGCGCGAAATCCCGGCCGCGCCGTCGGACGCGGAATGCGAGGAGTGGGCCAGACCGTGCGCTTTGCCGGCTTTTGCATCGGGCTCGCGGGTTTTGTTCTCGCCGGCTGCGGGGCCCAGGTCGCCACGCGAACCGAAGGCCCTACGGCGTCACAGCCGGAAATCGGCCGATATAAACTGGGCCAGCCGTACGAAGTCGGTGGCGAGTGGTACCACCCGAAGGCCGACTACGATTACGCGGAGACGGGGATCGCGTCGTGGTACGGACCCAAGTTCCACGGCAAGACCACGGCCAACGGCGAGACCTTCAACCAGAACGCCCTGACGGCGGCGCACCGCACCCTGCCGCTTCCCAGCATGGTGCGCGTGACGAACCTGGAGAACGGGCGGCAGCTCAAGGTTCGCGTCAACGACCGCGGCCCCTACGCGCGGGGCCGCATCATCGACGTCTCGGCACGTGCGGCGGAACTCCTCGGGTTCAAGGCCGACGGCACCGCGAAGGTGCGGGTGTCCATCGTCGCGGACGAGAGCCGGCGACTGGCGGCGCTCGCGAAGGGAAAGGCGAGCGGGCCGGCGCCCAGGGCGGCGCCGACCAAAGCCGTGAGCCGGAATGGCCTGACGGGCGACGCGGACAGCCAAGCGACGGGCGACGGCGCCGCCGACCGGAGCCGGCGGGTGCGCTGGTCTGGCGGCGGGGGTAGCGACATCCCCCGGACCACGGGTGAGGTTACCGTGGTCAGCGTCGCGGCAGAGCCGCAGATCTACATCCAGGCTGGGGCCTTCGTGGAATACGCCAATGCCCGGCGGCTCAGCACAAAGCTCGCGGAATTCGCACCCACGCGCATCGAACCGGCTTCGGTCAACGACCGGCGTTTCTACCGCGTCCGGCTCGGGCCGGTGCCGGACGCCGAGGAAGCGGACGCCCTCCTCGCCAGCCTGGCCGACCAGGGGCACGCGGAAGCCGAAGTGGTGGTGGACTGACGCGCCCGCCCCATGACGTATTTCTGCCGCATTGCCGTCCTGTTACGGACTTCTCCCTGTTCACGGGGCAAACGGACGTGTATGAACTCGCAGGGTTCGATGCGAACGGGTAAGCGTTTGTGATGATGCGATCTCGCTTTCTGAGCTTTCTTGTGCTGGCGGGCATGCTTTGCCTCGGCAGTACGGCCGCTGCGCAGGCGATCGAGACGCCCGCCGACGAGGCCATCCTGATGGATTACCAAACGGGTCAGGTGCTCTTCGCCAAGAACGCAGAGCGCCCCACACCCCCCGCCTCGATGACCAAAATCATGACGGCCTATCTGGTCTTCGAACGTCTGAAGGACGGCCGGCTCTCGCTGGATGATACCTTCGTGGTGTCCAAGAAGGCGTGGCAGAAGGGCGGCTCCAAGATGTTCGTGGAGGTGGGCAACGAGGTGTCGGTGGAGGACCTGCTGCGCGGCGTGATCGTGCAGTCGGGCAACGACGCCTCGATCGTGCTCGCCGAGGGGATCGCCGGGACCGAGTCGGCGTTCGCGGACATGATGAATGCCAAGGCGCGTGAGCTTGGTCTGGACGAGACGACGTTCCGCAATTCCACGGGCTGGCCGCACCCCGAGCACCGCACCTCCGCGCAAGACCTCGCCAAGCTTTCGCGCGCGCTGATCCGCAAGTTTCCCCAATACTACCATTTCTTTGCCGAGCGGGAATTCACCTGGAATGACATCCGGCAATTCAACCGCAACCCGCTGCTCACCCGGAACATGGGGGTGGACGGCATCAAGACCGGCCACACCCAAAAGGCGGGTTATGGGCTGACCGCATCAGCCAAACGCAAGGAGCGCCGGCTGGTCCTGGTGGTGAACGGTCTGAACTCGACCGAGCAACGTGCGCAGGAATCGGCGCGTCTGCTCGAATGGGGCTTTCGGGAATTCGACAACTACACGCTCTTCGAAGGTGGCGAGACGGTCGAGCGCGCATCGGTGTGGCTCGGCGAGAAGGACCGCGTTCCGCTGGTTATCGAGAAGCCGCTGACTCTCACGCTCAAGCGCGACAACGTCGACGACATGACCGTGAAGGTGACCTACGAGAGCCCGATTCCGGCGCCCATCGAATCGGGCGAGCGTCTGGCCACCCTGCACGTTGACGGACCGGCGCTGGAAAAGCGCGAGGTGCCGCTGGTGGCGGGTAGCCATGTCGCCCAGCTCGGTCCCGTGGGGCGCATCGTCTCCGGCGTCGAATTCCTGATTTTCGGCGCGCCGTGATGGCCGAGGCAGACGTCCCGACCGGCGGCGGCGCGGGCCGCGGCTGGTTCATTACCCTGGAAGGCGGCGAGGGCGCGGGCAAGACGACCCAGCTTTGCAGCCTTGCAAACGCGCTGGGCGAGACGGGCTGCGAGGTGGTAACGACACGCGAGCCGGGCGGAAGTCCAGGCGCCGAGCGCGTGCGGTCGGTGCTCATTGACCCCGAGGCGGCGCTGACGCCGTTGTGCGAGGCCATGCTGCACGCGGGCGCGCGCCACGATCACCTGACCAATACCATTCGACCGGCGCTGGCACGCGGTGCCTGTGTCCTCTGCGACCGCTTCACCGACTCCACGCGGGCCTACCAGGGCTTCGGCCTGGGACTTGCCGAGTCCACGGTGGACACCTTGGAGGAACTCGTCGTGGCCGAGACCATGCCCGATCTCACGTTGATCCTCGACGTGCCGGTCGATGTTGGGCTCGAACGGGCGCGCGGGCGTGGGATCCACGACCGCTACGAGGCCATGGCTTTCGCATTCCACGAGCACCTGCGCGCCGGATACCGCGCCATCGCCGCGCGCGCGCCGGCGCGGTGCGCAGTTGTCGACGCCAACCGACCGGCCGAGGTCGTTCAGACGGACGTTCGCCGGATCGTGCGGGAGCGGCTCGGGATCGCGCTATGACGCCGGGGAGTCAGACGGCCGCGGGGCAGCCGCCAAGCGTGCCGCACCCGCGGACGAGCGAGGGGATCGACGGCCAGGACGCGGCGGCAGCGACCCTGCGCCGGGCTTGGGATTCGGGCCGCCTGCCGCACGCTTGGTTGCTTACCGGCGCGCGCGGCATCGGCAAGGCAACGCTGGCATATCGCTTCGCCACGTTCGTCCTGGCCGGGCCGGCGAACCCGCCGGGCGGGCTGTTCGGCGATGCGCCGGCCGATCTCACGCCGGACACGAACGCGTCGGCGGCACATCAAATTGCTGCAGGTAGCCATCCGGATCTCTTCGTCCTGGAGCCGGGCCGGGTCAATCCGGACACCAACAAGGTCAGCCACGAGATCCTCGCCGGGCACGTCGGGCAGGCGGTCCAGTTCTGCTTCATGACCCCGGCGGCGGCGCCCTGGCGCGTGGTGATCGTGGACCCGGCGGACGCCATGAACACCACCGCCGCGAACAGGCTGCTCAAGGTTCTGGAAGAGCCGCCACGTCAGGCCCTGCTGCTCCTGATCAGCCATCAGCCGGCGCGCCTGCTGCCGACCATCCGCTCGCGCTGCGCCCGCCTGGCCATGCCGGTGCTCGCGGACGCCACGGTGGAAGGGCATCTGACGCGCTTCCGCCCCGATCTGGCTGAAAGCGACGCCCACGCCCTGGCCCGGCTCGCGGAGGGCAGCATCGGCCGCGCCCTGGCGCTGGCGGCGGCCGGCGGGCTGGACCTCTACCGCGAAATGCTTGGCCTCATGGATGCGATGCCGCGGCCAGAACCGGCAACGCTGCACGGCTTCGCCGACAAGCTGGGGCAGGGCGGCGAGGCGGGGACGTTCCGCCTGGGCGGCGATCTGCTGGCGTGGTGGCTCGCCCGCCTGACCCGCGCGACGGCGACCGGCAGTGCCCCGGCGCCCGTCGTGGCCGGGGAGTCGGATGTGATGCAGCGCCTGGCGCAGCGGGCCCCGCTTGAACGGTGGCTCGACCTGTGGGACAAGACGATCCGCCTGCTAAACGAGGCCGAACAGCGCAGCTACGATCGCAAGCAGGTCGTCCTGACCGTTTTCCTGGAGATCGAGGCGCTCGCGGGCTGACCCGTTTGACCCCGGGAAGCTCGGGGCGCGCCGCCAGCGCCGAGGAGACAGCATGTCCGGTGGCGAGCATACGGAAACCACACCGTACTACGTCACGACGCCGATCTATTACGTCAACGACAACCCGCACATCGGGCACGTCTACACGACGCTGGCCTGCGATGTGCTCGCACGTTTCATGCGCCTGGACGGCCGCCGGGTGAAGTTCCTGACCGGCACGGACGAGCACGGCCAGAAGGTCGAGCGCTCGGCCCGGGCGCGCGGTATGGATCCGCAGGCGTTCACCGACTCCATTTCCCAAAACTTCCGCAAGCTCTCCAACGCCTGGGACTTCTCCAACGATGATTTCATCCGCACCACCGAGGATCGCCACGTCCGCGCGTGTAAGGACCTGTGGCGCCGGCTCGCGGATGCGGGGCAGATTTACCTGGACAAATACGCCGGCTGGTATGCCGTGCGCGATGAGGCGTTCCACGGCGAGGACGAACTGACCACGGGCGCAGACGGGAACAAATACGCACCGTCCGGTGCCCAGGTCGACTGGGTCGAGGAGCCCAGCTATTTCTTCCGGCTGTCGGCGTGGCAGGATCGCCTGCTTGAATTCTACGAGGCCAATCCGGATTTCATCGGCCCGGAGGCCCGGCGTAACGAGGTGATGAGCTTCGTCCGCGGCGGGCTGCGGGACCTGTCGGTCTCGCGCACGACCTTCGCCTGGGGCATCCCCGTCCCGGACGATCCGGACCACATCATGTACGTCTGGCTGGACGCGCTGACCAACTACCTCACGGCCGTCGGTTATCCGGACACGAACGCCGAGGAATATCGCGCATTCTGGCCGGCCAACCTGCACATGGTCGGCAAGGACATCCTGCGCTTCCACGCGGTATATTGGCCGGCGTTCCTGCTCGCCGCGGGCATCGAACCGCCCCACCGCGTCTACGCGCACGGCTGGTGGACGGTCGAGGGCCAGAAGATGTCCAAATCGCTGGGCAATGTCATCGACCCCTACACGCCGGTGGACACCTACGGGCTCGATCAGACGCGGTACTTCATGCTGCGCGAAGTGCCGTTCGGCAACGACGGCGACTTTTCGCACCGCGCCATGGTCAACCGGATCAACAACGATTTGGCCAACGACTTCGGCAACCTGGCGCAGCGCTCACTGTCGATGATCTACAAGAACTGCGGCGGCGCCATTCCCGGGCCGGATGCCTACACCGAAGCGGATCGCGCCATGCTGGACTCGGTCGACGGGCTGCTTGCACGGATCCGGCCGGAGATCGAGCGCCAGGCGTTCAACCGCGCGCTGGAGGCCATCTGGGATGTGGTCGCGCAGGCCAACCGCTACGTCGACGAGATGGCGCCCTGGGCGCTGCGCAAGACCGACACGGTGCGCATGGGAACGGTGCTTTACGTGCTGGCCGAGGTGGTGCGCCAGCTCGCCATTATCACCCAGCCGTTCATGACCAAGGGCCCGGCGGCTTTGCTCGACCAGATCCAGCAGCCGCAGGATGCGCGCGATTTCGCTGCGCTGGCCACACGCCTGGAGCCGGACCGCGCGATTCGGAAGCCGCAGGGCGTATTCCCGCGCTATGTCGAGAGCGAGGGGTTGTGATGATCGTCGACAGCCACTGTCACCTGGACATGATCGCCGAGCGCGACGACCTCGACGCCGTCGTCGCGCGCGCCCGCGAGGCCGGGGTCGCCACCATGCTGACGATCTCGACCAAGCTGTCCAACGTCGATCGCATCCGCGGCATCGCCGAGCACTATGACGATGTCTGGGCGGCCGTGGGCGTGCACCCGCACGAGGCCGGCAACGAGGGCCAGACCGTGCCCGACGCCGTGGTCGCGGCGGCGCAGCACCCGCGTGTCATTGCGATCGGCGAGAGCGGGCTCGACTACCACTACCACTTCGCCTCCAAGTCGGCGCAGCGGGCGAACTTCCGGGCGCACATCCAGGCGGCACAGCAGACGGGCCTGCCGCTCGTCGTGCATGCGCGTGAGGCGGACGACGAGGTCGCCGAGATCCTGCGCGAGGAGCACGCCAACGGCGGCCATTTCGGCTGCATTATGCACTGCTTTTCGTCCGGACGAGACCTCGCAATGGCGGCGCTCGATCTGGGCTTTCACATCTCCTTCTCGGGCATCGTGACGTTCAAAAAATCCCAGGCGCTGCGCGACATCGCCAAGGAAGTGCCCGACGACAAGCTCTTGATCGAGACCGACGCGCCGTACCTCGCACCGCAGCCGAAGCGCGGCAAGCCCAACGAGCCGAGTTACGTCCGCTACACCTGCGAACATCTGGCGGAAACGCTGGGCACGGCACCCGAAGAACTGGCAGAACGCACCACGGCCAACTTCTTCGCGCTGTTCGACCGCGCCGAGCGGCCCGCGGCGGCCGTCGCCTGATCCGCGCGGGGAGGGCAGGTTGGCCGTTACGGTCACCATCCTGGGCTGCGGCGGTTCCGGCGGTGTGCCGCTGGTGAGCGGCGTGTGGGGCAACTGTGACCCGAACGAACCGCGCAACCGCCGGCGCCGACCGGCGTTGCTGGTTGAGGATGGCGAACACACACTCCTGGTCGACGCTGGGCCGGATCTGCGCATGCAGTTGTTGGACGCAGGTGCGACCAACATCGATGCGGTGCTGTTCACGCATGCCCACGCCGACCACTGCCACGGCCTGGACGACCTGCGCCCGCTGGTCTACGCGCGCCAGACGCCCATTCCAGCGTACTCGGATGCGCACACCCTGGACGAGCTGCGCACGCGCTTCGCCTACGCGTTCGAGACCGCGCGCAATCCGGAATCCTTCTATAGCGCGTTGATGCAGGACCATGTGATCGAGCCCGGCGTGCCGTTCACGGCGGCCGGTTTCACATGCACCGCGTTCAAGCAGGATCACGGGCCCATTCCGACCCTAGGATTCCGTATCGGCCCTGTGGGATACTCCCCAGACGCGGTGGCGATCGGCGAGGCGGGGTTCGCCGCGCTTGAGGGTGTCCAGCTCTGGGTCGTGGACTGCCTGCGCTACGCGCCGCATCCCACGCACGCGCACTTCGCGCGGACGCTGTCGTGGATCGACCGGGTCAGGCCGGCGCGCGCGGTCTTCACGCACATGAACCAGAGCCTGGATTACAACGAGGTCGCCGGGCATTGTCCGCCCGGCGTGGAGCCGGGCTATGACGGTATGGTGATTACGCTGCCGGATGCGCCATGACCCGTGACGCGCCGATCGCCGCCGTCATCGCCGTGGTGGCGCTCGGGCGATCCGTGCTGCTGGTCCGCCGGTGGCGGGCGCCCAACGCCGCTGCCTGGGGCTTTCCGGGCGGCAAGATCCGGCCCGGTGAAGGCCATGCCGAAGCCGCGCGCCGCGAACTCTTCGAGGAAACCGGCGTGACAGCCGAGCCGCTGGGCGCGTTTGCGGCTGCGGACGTGGTTGGCGCCGATACGCATTACGTTCTTGTGGCCGTGCGGATGCGCTACCGATCAGGCGAACCCGTGGCCGGCGACGACGCGGACGAAGCGGGCTGGTTCCAACTCGAAGCGATGCCCGCACCACTTTTGCCGGACGTGGCGCGCATTGCGGCAGAGGCCGTCGCCAAGGCGGAACCGGACGGCGCGGAATAAAACGCGCGGTGCTGCCGTGGCGACCCCGTTAAGCTATTGCGTTTGCACCCCTTTTTGCCCGCTTCGATTTTCCATAATATGTATTATGCGCGAATTATGTCTTGGTGATCGGTATGTTCAGAGCGTCATCTGAAGAGCGAATGCAGCATGGCTGTGGCTGAACCACGACATCATGGACGCGGCCTCCGGCTTGCCATCGCGTTTGTCTGCGCCTAGCATGCGCCCCACGGCCGCGCGAGGCGCGAACCCGTTCGCGCGGCGACCCCGCCACGGCGATCGAAACACCCGATATGACCCCCGATTCCAATACGCTTTCCGAGGAATCCGAGTTCGACATCGCGAAGGAATTTCTGGCGCGCCACAACATTGACGAGGTCGAGTGCCTCGTCCCCGACCTCGCCGGAATCGCGCGCGGCAAGATCCTGCCCGCCGAGAAGTTCCTCAAGGGGATGCGCGAGCACGGGCTGCGCATTCCCGAGCAGATCTTCATCCAGACCGTCAACGGCGATTACCCGATGGACGATCCGGTCACCAGTCCGGCGACCATCGACGTCTATCTGAAGCCGGACGTGGCAACGATGCGCCGTGTGCCCTGGTATTCCGACCCGACGGCCCAGGTGATCTGCGACGCCCACTACTTCGACGGGGGGCCCGTCGAGATCGCACCCCGCCAGACCCTCCGGCGTGTGCTCAAGCTGTTCGAGGACCAGGGCTGGCTGCCTTTGATCGCGCCCGAACTCGAGTTTTTCCTGGTAGAGAAGAACACCGATCCGGACTACCCGCTGATCCCGCCGATCGGCCGCTCCGGCCGGCGCGAGACCGCGCGCCAGTCCTACGGCGTTGATGCGGTGAACGAGTTCGATCCGCTGTTTGAGGAGGTCTACGACTTCTGCGAGGCACAGGAGATCGATATCGACACCCTCACCCATGAAGCCGGCGCCGCGCAGATGGAGATGAATTTCAACCACGGCGCCGCGCTCGACCTCGCCGACCAGACCTTCCTGTTCAAGCGCACCGTGCGCGAGACGGCGCTGCGCCACGGCGTCTACGCGACCTTCATGGCCAAGCCCATGGAAAACGAACCGGGCAGCGCCATGCACGTGCACCAGTCGATCCTGGACCGCGCGAGCGAGGTGAACCTGTTCTCCGACACGGACGGGAACAGCACCAAGCAGTTCATGGCCTACATCGGCGGGCTGCAGAAGTATCTGCCCGCGGTGATGCCCCTGCTTGCCCCCAACGTGAATTCCTACCGGCGGCTGATGCGGCACTCGGATGCGCCGATCAACACGCACTGGGGCCTGGACAACCGGACCGTGGGCTTCCGGGTGCCCGTGTCGAGCGCACCGGCCCGGCGCGTGGAGAACCGTTGCGCCGGCGCGGACTGCAATCCCTACCTCGCCATCGCGGCATCCCTGGCGTGTGGCTATCTCGGCATGATCGAGAACCTGGAGCCGACCAAGCCCGTTGAAGGCAGCGGTTACCGCCTGGCGCACACCCTGCCCCGCACGCTTTACGACGCCCTCTACCGGTTTTCGCGCAACGGCGGGCTGAAGCGCGCACTGGGCGAGGACTTCGTGGGCGTGGTCGCGGCCGTGAAGGACGCGGAGTTGGACGCGTACCAGCGCGTCATCAGCTCCTGGGAGCGCGAGCACCTGCTGCTCAACGTCTGAGGCACGCCCGGGCGACACGAGGAGCCGAGGAGACATGCGCCGGGTCACCGTCGCCGCCGTCCAGATGCCTTGCGAGGCCGATACGGAGGCCAACGTCGCGCGCGCGGAAGCGATGATCCGCCGGGCGGCCCACGACGCGGGCGCGCAGGTCGTCCTCGTTCAGGAACTCTTCGAGATGCCCTACCCCGGCAAAGCCGAAGAGCCCGAAACCTACGCCCGCGCCCGGCCGGCCGAGGGCCACCCGGTGCTTGAAAGCATGCAGCGCCTGGCGGCAGAGCTGGGCGTGGTGCTGCCCGTGTCCTTCTTCGAGCGCGCCAACAACGCGTACTACAACGCGCTGGCGATGCTGGACGCCGACGGGCGCAACCTGGGCGTCTATCGGAAGAGTCACATCCCCGACGGCCCCGGCTATTCGGAGAAGGTCTATTTCAACCCAGGTGACACCGGGTTCATCGCCTTCGACACCCGCTTCGGCCGGCTCGGCGCGGCGATTTGCTGGGACCAGTGGTTCCCCGAGTGCGCACGGGCGATGGCGCTTCAGGGTGCCGAGATCCTGTTCTATCCCACGGCGATCGGCAGCGAACCGCAGGACCCCACGATCGACAGCCGGGGCGCGTGGCAGCGCGTCATGCAGGGGCACGCCGTTGCCAACGCCATGCCCGTAGTGGCGGCTAACCGCGTGGGTGCCGAACACAGCACCGCCTGGACCGTGACCTTCTACGGCCGCTCCTTCATCGCGGACAACAGCGGCGCGATTCTTGCCCAGGCTGGCGAGAACGACGCTGAGATCGTCAGCGCCACCTTCGACCTGGACGATCTCGCGACACAGCGGGCCGCCTGGGGGCTGTTCCGCGACCGCCGCCCGGACCTGTACGGCCCGCTACTCACCCAGGACGGCCGCACACGCCGGAACTGAAGCCGTCCGACGCGCCAGCACCCGGCCCGCTCATCTCATTTGCTGCAACATGACGAGGGCGCCCAGCGCCAGCAGCAGGGTGACGATTCCCGCCGCATACACGCCCCAGCCGGGCCCACCCGAACGTGCCGGGCCACCGGCAGCTTTTGAGGACGCCGGGGTGCGCCCACCCGCAGTGCGCTGCCCGCTTCCGGCGCCGCGCGCCTTTGCCCCGCCCACGCGTTGCATCATGCTCTGGACCCGCTTCGGCGAAAGCGGACTGCCGTCCGGCTCCGTCAACCCATGATAGGTGTACAACCAGTGCGCCAAATCCTCCGCCTTGGCGCCCTTTTTCCGGCGCGCGGCGAGCTGGGGGTAGAGTTTTCGGATATCCGCTTCCTTGACCGGTCGCATCGGGCACACACTAGACCTTTGCGCGCCCCAGGGGTCAATGCCGTCGTATTCGCACCGTTGCCACGGATACGCGCCGCTGGTCGCCCCTGCCCGGCCCTCGTGGCGCCACCTGCCGCTCCCGGCATGGGATCCGGCCAAGTGTCGCAGATCGCGACAGGCGACTGCGACGCCGCTGTCACGAAACGAGACGGACCTGCCCGACAAGGCGTTTTCAGCATGTTCAGAATGTCCCGCCGCGGGACCACGCCAAACCGGCGGCAAACCGCGCGTCCTGGGGTGGCCCGTCCGTGAGGCAACCGGCTTGGGCCGCGAGCCTGGCACGCGGGTTGCTGTCTCCCTGGCGTGCGCGAACCGACGGTCC
>Ga0207714_1001181_pt1 | contig 17158 bp, 16 predicted proteins | sample PonA232FremontCA_2_FD_187270 | JGI IMG/M metagenome (GOLD analysis project Ga0207714, IMG submission 187270) | Marine sediment microbial community from Fremont, CA, USA - Pond A23 Sediment 2 (SPAdes) | ecosystem: Environmental > Aquatic > Marine > Unclassified | place: USA: Fremont, California...
CACCGGGGTAGGAGAGGTCCCGGAGGACAACGGCGACGTCCGCCGGTGTCGCACCGACACCGGTCAGTAGCTCGGTCAGCGCCTCGTCGATATCGAACGCCGGTGAGCGGGACTGACGCTCGACAGCCTCCCAGTTGCGCCCGACGATAGCCGCCAGCCACCGGTCCATCTCCGTCTGAATAAACTCGAGGTCCTCGACCGGGTCGTGGTCACCGACCGCGACCGGTTCGCCCTCCGCGTCTGTGCCCCCCGAGGCGTCGACCACGTGGAGGATAGCGTCGGCGTCGGTCAACTCGTCGAGAAACTGGTTGCCGAGCCCCCGCCCTTCGTGGGCACCCGGCACTAACCCCGCCACGTCGTACAGCTCTACCGGGACGTACCGCTTGCCGGCCCGGCAGTTGTCACTGTCACACCGCCGGTCACGGTCCAGACAGGGGCAGTCTGTTCGGGCGTAGCTGACCCCACGGTTCGCGTCGATAGTGGTGAACGGGTAGTTGCCGACCTCGGCGTCGGCCATCGTCGCCGCCCGGTAGAACGTCGACTTGCCGGCGTTTGGTTTGCCCGCCAGCGCGAGCGAGAGCATACCGTCTGTACTGTCCCCCCGCGAAACTGCGTTTCGGTTTGCTCGACCCGGGAGCCCGACGTGTTTATTCAGCCTCCGGGCGAACTGACGGTGATGGCAGAACCACGTGTTCCAGGGTCGGGGGACAGCCTACAACTGCCCTGTGGTGAGCGGGTCCACCCGTGCGACCTCGACCTCGGGATGCGGGCTTACGGCTGTTCCTGCGGGGAGACACACGCGGTCGTGACAGACGCCCACCCGCTGACCCGGTTCGTCCCCGGGGCGCTGGTCGACAGCCTCTAGGAGGTCGTCGAGACCGAGGACAGATTCGACCAGTTCGCCACCGCACACGCCCTCGCGATGGGCCACGAGGAGTTTCCCGACCAGGTCGCCCGTGGTGACTGTGCCGACGACGGGCAGGTCGGTTACGCGCTCGTCTGGGTGACCGGGTTCGATCCCCGCAGCCTCCACCGGGTGGTCGTTGGACTGCTCGTCGAACTGATGGGCCACGCGGTCGAACACGCGGGAAACGACGCTGCCGTCCGCGAGTTCGAGGTGCAACTGGCACAGTTCGACGTGGCGGCGTTCGTCGATGCGTACCGCCGTGAGCGGGAGTTCGACGCCGGTGTGACCGTCGTGGGGACCGGGTCCGTGGGTAGCGAAGATGGCTGTGAACACGCCGTCCGGACGGGACAGCACTCGACTCAGGCGAGACAGATGTACGTCCGGGTGTCGACAATCCCGCCGAGGTCGCGCAGGTCTGTCGCAACCGTGTCGATGAGTGTGTACACCTCGTCGCCCTCTGCCTCGACGATCACGTCGTACTGCCCGGCGACAATATCGGCGTCGAGAACGGCATCCATCGCGCTGATGCGCTCCTGGAGGGTGGCTGACTTTCCCGCGGCTGTCTCTACCATGACGAACGCCCGGACCATCGTGAAATACTACTGAGTGACACATCAAAAGTCTTCCCCCCGGGTCGTCGGGGTGGGTGCTCGGCCGGGGAGAGGGGTACCGACTGGCTGACCACGGCGGTGTCGTGTGCTGTCCATCCAGATACGTTTATCTGGACGGATACCGAAACCGGGGTATATGGAGCACGTTGAGGTAGCAGTTGTCGGCGGTGGGCCTGCTGGGTCGTCCGCGGCGTGGACGGCGGCGGAGCACGGCGCGAACGCCGTTGTCTTCGAGAAGGGTGTCCCCCGCGAGGACCGCGATGGTCCGGGTCCGGACTCGACCGACGCGGCGGGTCTGCTCGACTACTGGGTCGATCTCATGGGGTTCGACTCCGAGGAGATCCCGGACGACGTGATTCTGCGGGAACTAGACGGTGCAGACTTCATCGGCCCGTCGGAGACACTGTCGATCAGCGAAACCGGAATCCCGTCGTCGTACCCCTCGTTCGGGCTCGCGTTCGACCGGGCGGCGTTCGACGACTGGTTACACGAGGAGAGTGGGGCTGCCGGGGCGAACCACCGGGTCGGCGACGCCGTTGTCGACGTGGAGACAGACCTGAGCGGACGAGAGCCAGAGCACACGCTGACACTCGGGGACGGCACCCAGTTCACGGCCGACTACGTCGTGCTGGCCGACGGGCCACAGCGGACGGTCACCATCGAGACACTCGACCAGTTCACACCGCCGGACCAACAGATGGGGGACCTGCTCGACCCCTCTCAGGTGAACCACATCGCCTATCAAGAGCACCGGGAACTGCCGGCAGAGCTGGTGGACTCCTCACAGCTCCAGTTCTGGTGGGGGCACATGCCCGGGCACACCGCCTATCCCTGGGTGTTTCCAAACGACAACAACGTCGCACGCATCGGACTCACAATGCCGATCGGGCTCGACATCGACCGGTTCGACACCGCAGAGTGGCCGTTGCTTCGGCCCGACGACGACCGCATCCCCCGCGGTGCGGAGTATCTCGAACGCCTCGTCGAATACGCCTACCCGGGGTACGAGCTCGAGGACATGCCGCTGGTCGAGGGTCGCGGCAAACGGGACGGCACGGAAACCTACGCCATCTCCTCGACACGACCGATCGAGTCACCGACAGGGGCGAACATCGCAGTCGTCGGCGGGGCGATGGGCGGGACCTCCGCGTTCCACGAGGGTGGTGACCACGTTGCCGTTCGCACGGGCAAGATCGCCGGCGAACTCGCGGCCACCGGCAACCTCGAACGGTACAACCAGTCCTGGCAGTCGGTGCTCGACGAGGAGTTCTACCGGAACGTCGCGGTGGCAGATATCGTCCGGGACTACGGGCCAACCGACTGGGACCAGGCGTTCCGGCTCGCGGACACGGTGATGAACAGCTCCCGAGTAAAGGCCGCGTTCCGGGCTGGTGTTCCCGGTCTCAGGCTCCTCTGGCGGTACTGGCGGTCGGGCAACCGGCTCGAAAACGGGGGGTACATCCAGTTTCGGGAGAGCGAGTACGCGGTCTGAGCGAGAGGGGTCGTCGGCTACCGCGGCTGTGTCTGACGCTCCCCGGCCTGACCGTCGAGGAGGCGGCCGTGTTCGTCGATCTCGTTGTTGCGGATACGGGTGCTGCTGATGCGGGTCCCGTCCTCGGCGACGACAAACGGGGCGGTGTGAATCTCCAGGCGGGGCAGGTCGTCACGAACGCGCTGTCGGTTTATCTCGTTTGCTCGGCGCTGGGCCTTTGCCTCCGGTGAGACCACCAGCGCGTCCACGTCCGCGCGGGTGGCGGCCGGGCCGCGGGTGTCCGACAGTTCGATTATCTCGAAGCTCGCACTGTATGCCGAGCCGAGTCGCGAGAGCGCCGCGTCGAGGTCCTGCCGGCGGTCCTCGAAGGGGTCGAGCTGGTCTGCGTGGTCGGAGCCGTCGCGTGTCTGGGTTGCGAGTTCGGTGTCGGTGAGCCCGACGACGACATGTCCCTCCCCCGGGCCGTCGTGGCTCGCGGTCTGAAAGGCCGTGTGCAACAGCGCCCGGTGGCCGTTGTGGACGGGTGTGAACGTGCCTCCCAGGATAACGATCCGTTCTGTCACACCACTGGTTTTGACCCACACCGACCTATACGTACTGGTCTCGGTCAGGGCGGTCGTGACGTGAGCCTGTTACGTTCGGCCTCGTCTGTCCGGTCGGCCCCCCGGCCGGCAACAGCCACGGTCAGGCATGAACGGTACGTGGGTCAGACTTGGAGAATCTCGAACACCCCGATTGTTTCGCCGATTATCCACACCACAAAGAGGGCATACGCGGCCAGCAGGGTGTACGACTCCGGTGTGGTGAGCAACAGGTCGGTTCGGAGGACGGTGAACAGGAGCACCGTCGCAACCGTCAGAACCCCCATCAGGGGTGCCGCGATGTCGAACGAGATCGGTGCGCTACCGGCGATGAGCACACCGATCGGGATGGCGACGAGCAGATCGAAAGTGTTGCTCCCGAGCACGTTTCCGAGACTCGTCACACTACTACCACCTCGTGCCGCACGGACACTCACGAGCGCGTCGGGGAGACTCGTCGCGGCAGCGATGATGGTCACCCCGGCGAGAAACTCCGGGATATCGAAGGTGGCGTTCAGGCCGTCGACGGCACCGACGAGCGACTCGACGGCGACGAGAATAACGAGCAACCCGGCCGCCAGTCGGCCCCACTCCCGGGCCACGTTCATCTCACCGCCGGCGTCGTCGCTCTCGTAGTCACCCACGTCTTGCCACTGGATGAATAGGTACAGCACGTACAGAAGGAGTGGGATGAGCGCCAGCGGACGGGTCACGTTCCCGTCGAACGCTGTGCCGCCGTCCTGAGGAAAGTAGATGATAGCGAGGGCGAACGTGATGAGGAGAGCCGAGACGGCGATCATGTAGAACTGTGCCTCCTTGTAGACGATCGTCCGGTTCACGTCGAGTGGGCTGTCGGCCGCCAGGCTCGAGAGAGCGGGGATAACGAGGATGTTGAAGATGGCCGAACCGACGATCGTACCGACCCCCATCTCGAACGAGCCCGTGAGTGCCGTGATAACGACACTCGACAGTTCCGGAAAGCTCGAGCCGACGGCCACAACGACCGAACCCTGGACGACCGCTGGGAGCCCGTAGTAGGTCGAGAGCTGTTCGGCCCCGTCTTCCAGCCAGCCGCTCCCGACCCAGATTGCCCCGGTGGTGATTACGATAACGACAATCTGAACCAGCGTGTTGTCCGGCAGGAACCCGACGACAGCCATCTATCGACCACCTCGGGTGAGCAGCCGTGGACCCCACAGCGGCGGGTTGGTCACCGACGAACCGGAGGTCACGGACCCTGGAGAACCCGGGGCCCCAGACCCCGGAGAACCTGGGGCAGTAACGGCCCGAATCACGGGCGGCCCGTGACGGTGTCCGAGGGCTCGGACAGCCCCTGTCGTCCGTTCATTGCCGACGGGAGAGCCGAACACGAGTGACACAGTTATCTACAGCGTTGTGTGTCGGGCAGGTACAAGAATCGGCCGGTTACGGTCGCCACACGCGGGGTGTCGGGTGGCACGAGCCACGGCCGCCGGGTGTCGCCGGACGACAGCCGGACCGTGACTGTCGGGGCGGGCAGTACGCTCTTTTAGCCGGCGGGTGTAGCTCGACTATGGACGAACGGGCGGCGCTCCAGGCGCTCGCAGGCCAGGTATCAGCAGCGGGTGACGACGCGGCGGTCGTCGGCGGGCACGTGCTCACGACCGACATGCTCCACGAGCGAACCGACTTCCCCGCCGGAACAACGCGCCACACGGCGGGTTGGCGGGCCGTCGGGGCGTCGCTGTCCGACGTCGCCGCGATGGGTGCCGAGCCGGTCGCCGCGGTCGCCGCCTACGGTGCCCCATCCTTCGACGGGGTCGAGTCGTTTGTCGAGGGGGCAACGGCGGTCTGTGAGCGTGTCGGTGCGGCGTACGTCGGCGGTGACCTCGACAGCCACCGGGAGTTCACCGTTGCGACGACCGCACTCGGCCGGACCGACGACCCCGTTCGGCGGTCGGGGGCTCGCCCCGGTGACGCTGTCTGTGTGACCGGCACGCTCGGCAGGAGTGGTGTGGCCTGCCGGCTGTTCGAGACCGGCAACACCGAGCGGGCGAACGAGCTGTTCCGGTTCGAGCCGCGGGTGGCCGCCGGGCGCGCGCTCGCCCCGTTCGCGACCGCGATGATGGACAGTTCGGACGGGGTGGCCCGCTCGCTACACCAGCTCGCGGCGGCCAGCGGCTGTGGTATCGCCGTGGAGTCACCGCTCCCGTTCGACGATGCCGTCACGCACCTGGCAAACGACCGCCGGGAGCGGCGTGAGCTCGGGCTGTTCTTCGGGGAGGACTTCGAACTGGTCTGTACACTTCCAGCCGACCGGGTGACACAGGCCGATGCGGCGACCGCGGTCCCGCTCTCGACGGTCGGGACCGTCACCGAGACCGGTGTCACACTCGACGGCGACCCGCTCCCGGACCGCGGGTACACACACGGGTCGTGACAGACGAGGGCTGGGCGAGAGCGGGGCAGGAACTGCGGTCACCGGACAACGGGAGACCAGAGCCTGTCGGTGGACCAGACCGTTACTCGGCCCACTCGACCATGCGGGCGTAACTGTCGTCGGAGCCGAGTGCATCGCGGTCACCGACCAGCACCAGCCCGCGTTTGGCCCGCGTGAGGGCGACGTTCACCCGGCGGTAGTCCTCGAAGATGGGGCTATCGAGCGACCCGGTGGCGACGAACGAGACGACGATGACCTCCTTGCTCGAGCCCTGGAACCGGTCGACCGTGTCGACGGTGAGGTCGTCGGGAACCCGTTTCCGGACGGTCGCTACCTGCGCGCGGTACGGCGCGATGACGCCGATATCGGTCGGTGACAGACCCGCGGCGAGGTACGAGTCGACAACGTCGGCGACCGCGTCGGCCTCCACGGGGTTCGTGTTCCCGTCGGCGTGCCCGTCAGGGTCGAGAAACGTCACCCGCTCCCGGAGGTGTGCCGGGAGCGCCGTCGGGGTGACACCGGACAGGTCCGTGACCGACCGGGCCGCCACCTCGCCGGTCGCCGGCCGCAGTCGGCCGTCGTAGAACTCCTGTGAGGGAAACGACTGGATGCGCTGTGCCATCCGGTACTGCCGGTTTAGTACTGTCGAGGCCTCCGGGTACCGCTTCTGGAGTCGCTCGAAAAGCGACTCCGTCAGGTCGTTTTCGGCTCGGACCACCGGTGGCAACTGGTTGTGGTCGCCGACGAGCACGAACCGGTCGGCCAGGGTCAGCGCCGCGAGCGTGCCGGGTTCGGTCAACTGCCCCGCCTCGTCGACAACGGCCACGTCGAACGACTGTGTCCGCACGGCACGCGACCCACAGGAGGCTGTCGTCGCCGCCACCACCGGGGCGGCCTGCAGTGTACCCGCACGCTCGGCGGGGTCACCACGCCGCCGGAGCCGGTACCCCTGCATGTCCTCGCGGACACCGCTCTCGGTGCCGTAACGGACCACCTCAGTGTACCCCTGCGCCTCGAGTGCCTCGAGGGCGTTGTCGACGGCCCGGTTGGTAAATGCCGAGACGAGCACTCGCTGGCCGTCGTCGACGAGCGCCCGGACGATGCGCGCGAGGGTGTAGGTCTTGCCGGTTCCCGGCGGCCCGTGGACGAGCGCGAAGTCGTCTGCGCCGACAGCCCGCTTGACCGCCTCGTTCTGGGCGGCGTTGTTGTCGACGAACGTCTCCGCCACCGCGGAGAACTCGGGGTCACGCCGGCCGAACAGGGGCTCTTTCCACCCCGGAGGCTGTGTGAGCACGGCGTCGTGGAGCGCGGTCAGCAGACGGTCGGTCGTCAGTGTGGACGGGTAGACGTCGACCCGGTGCAGTTCGACGCGCTCGTCGGCGGTCACCACGAGCTCGTCGTCGAGGCGCTCGACCCGACCGAGTTCCGCGTTGCCACCGACCGGGTCCCCGTCACTGGCGAGCACCAGGTCACCGACCCGGATCTTCGAGACTGCGCTGGGTCCCGCGGCGCGGAGCTCCCACCGGCCGTCGTCGAGCCGTCGCGCACCCGTGGGGTCGAGATTCACTAACGCCCGGTCGTCGTCGGCACGCTCGTCGGCGGTCTGCTCCCAGAGCTTGGCGTACTCGGTGTGTACCTCGCGGCGCTCCGCCTCGACGGCCCGGTAGAACCGGTCGAAGTAGGCCTGCTCGTCCTCGGGCACGGCGGGCCCGACCTGGCCGGCTTTCGACTCCTGGTCGAGTCGGCCGGAGACCGCCATACAGGTGTCCTGCTCGAAACAGTACTCACAGACCGCATCCGCCTCGTACCCCGTCGGAACGCTGCTGTCGTACTCCATCGCCGCGAGTTCGTTACGCGCCCGCAGGACGTACTGTAGCAGGCCCTGCCCGATGGTGAACTCCTTTGCCGGGGAGAGGTCACCGGACTCCTCGCTCCGCTCGACGGCAGCGTTTTTCGTGTAGAGCAGGGTGCCGGTGTCGGGTGGCTCCGCGCGCTGTTCGCCCAGCATCAGCGCGTAACAGGTCGCCTGTACCTTATCCTGGAAGCGTGGCTCGCGTTTGGTGTTCTTGCCGGTCTTCAGTTCGACGGGCATCCCGCGGCGAACGGCGTCTGCACGACCTTTCAGCCCGTAGCGCTCACTCACGAGCAGTTGCTCGGAGCGCCACTCGTCGCCGCCGGTCAGTGTGCCCTGTTCCAGCCAGCCCTCGATGGCGGCCGCGTGCTGACGAACGGTCTCCCGAAGCGCCGCGGGGTCGGCCCCCAACAGCCCGATATCAAGCCCCGCCTCGTCGATACGCTCGTCGACAGCAGACTCCAGGTCACGGCCCCGGAGCAGGTCACCGAACACCTCGTGGACAACGGTCCCCTTTAGCACCGGTTCGACAAGCCCCGTGCTGTCGAGTTTGCCCAGATAGTACATCCGGGGACACTGCACCCACGACCGGACACTCGTCACGTCGACGATGAACCCCGGTTCGACGACGACCATCGAGTCACCGGTCGTCGAGTACTGTGTCTCGCCGCGGTACTCGCCGGTCTCGGGGTCGTACACCGCGAGTTCCATCCCCGGCTCTAGGTACTCGCCGGTTTCTGTCCAGTTGCCCCAGAGTGTGACCGTCACCGGCGGGGCCGCCCCACGGTCGGGCCGCAGTTCGACCTCCAGCAGTTCAGACTCGCCGTACTGCGTGTCGACCGTTCGCTCCTCACCAACCTCGACAACGGGACCCCGGACCACGTCGGCGGAGTCCTGGTGTGTCATGTCACCGGACACGGCTGGCAGGTGAAAAACGCTGTCGGTCTCACCGATGGATGGTGATAGTGACCGCGCCACAGACACACTCGTAGGCGCGGCGCTCGCCGCTCTCGGTGTGGTAGACGAGCATCCGGTCGCGCTCGCGGAGTCTGCGGTCGCAGTCGTCGGCCTCACAGGTTGCGCTGAGTTTGTCCAGCATACCACACTGTCTGTCCTCCTCACATATCAACGCGCGCCACGCCCCCGGAGTGAAACTGAAACTGAAACTGAAGCCCGGGGGAGAGCCGGGAGTCGGCGCGCTCCGAAGTCACTTTAGGCCAGTAGCAACACGAAGTACATATGCAGGTTGGAGCGCACGTCTCGGTCGCCGGCGGCGTCGACAACGCCGTCGACCGGGAGGTTGACGTCGGCGGGAACTGCGGACAGATATTCACCACCTCGCCACAGGTCTGGCAGGACCCCGAGTTCGAGGACGGCGAGGCCGAGCGGTTCCGCGAGTGGTCTCGGGAGGAGAACGTCGGTCCGTGGGTCATCCACGCCTCCTATCTGGTGAACCTGGCGACACCGAAAGAGGGGCTGCGAGAAAAGTCAGTCGCGAGTATGCAGGCCGAACTCGACGCCGCCGACCGCCTCGGTATCGACTACGTCAACGTCCACCTCGGCGCACACACGGGGGCCGGTGTCGAGCAGGGGCTCACGAACGCCGCAAACACCCTCGACGCACTCGACGTCCCGGAGGATGTCACGGTGTTGGTCGAGTCAGACGCCGGCAGCGGCACCAAACTCGGCGACGAGTTCGACCACCTCGGGGCAGTGCTCGACCGCGCCACACAGAGCCTCGAGGTCTGTCTGGACACCGCCCACGTCTTTGCCGCCGGGTACGACCTCTCCACACCGGCAGGGGTCGAGACGACATTCGCCGAGTTCGACGACGTCGTCGGGTTGGAGAATCTCGCCTGTGTCCACCTCAACGACTCGAAACACGGCTGTGGAACGAACAAGGACGAACACGCCCACGTCGGCGAGGGGAAGATCGGCACCGAGGGGATGCGCGCCGTTCTCACCCACGAGGCCGTTCGGGACGTACCACTGGTGCTCGAAACCCCGGAGGAGAACGGAAAGGGGTTCGGCTGGAACGTCGAGCGCACACGGGAACTTGCCGACTGACAGCCCCGCCGGTGTCTCAGATCACGGGTGAGAGGGTCACAGGTGAGAAAGGGACTGGTGAGAGGGTCACAGGTGAGAAAGGGACTGGTGAGAGGGTCACAGGTGAGAAAGGGACTGGTGAGAGGAGAGACGGGCGGGGCGACCGGGCTACTCCTCGCCCAGAATCCCGCGCTCGGTCATCGCCGCCGGGTCGAGCACCTCGTCGGCCTCCTCGGCGGTGAGATAGCCCCGCTCGATTGCCACCTCGCGAACGGACTTGTCCTCCTCGAGTGCGGCCTTCGCAACCTCGCTTGCCCTGTCGTAGCCGATAGCGGGGTTGAGCGCCGTCGCGAGCGCCATGCTCTGTTGGACCCGCTCGGCGCAGTGTTTCTCGTTTGCCTCCAGTTTCGCCACGAACCGCTCGGCAAACACCTCGCTGACGTTCGCTATCAGCCTCGCCGACTGCAGGAAGTTGTACGCGACAACGGGCTTGTACAGGTTGAGGTTGAGTTGGCCCCGGGCCGCGCCGCTCGCAACGGCGGCGTCGTTACCGACCACCTGCGTGTGGACCTGGTTGACCGACTCCGCGACGACGGGGTTGATTTTGCCCGGCATGATAGAGGAACCGGGCTGGTTCTCGGGCTGTTCGAGCTCTCCGAGCCCGTTGCGCGGGCCGGAGGCGAGCAGGCGGAGGTCGTTTGCTATCTTGTCGAGACTGCCAGCGACCGTCCGGAGTGCCCCGTGGGCCTCGCTCATCGCGTCGTGGGCGGCCTGTGCCTCGAAGTGGTTGTCGGCCTCACGGACCGAGAGACCGGTCGCCTCGGAGATGTACTCCGCCGCGCGCCACGGAAACTCGGGGTGGGTGTTCAGCCCCGTTCCCGTGGCGGTGCCACCCAGCGCCAGCTCCGAGAGGTGCTCGCGGCTCCCCCGGACCCGCTCGATACCCTTCTCGACCTGGGTGCGGTAGCCGCCAAACTCCTGTCCGAGCATCACCGGGGTCGCGTCCTGGAGGTGAGTGCGTCCGGTCTTGACCACGCCATCGAACCGTTTCTCGGCGGCCGCGAGCTCGTCGCGCAACCCCTCCAGGGCGGGCACGACGTCGAACACGACGGCCTCGAGTGCGGCGATATGCATCGCTGTCGGGATGACGTCGTTGCTGGACTGGCCGTAGTTGACGTCGTCGTTCGGGTGAATCTCGCGGCTGCCCAGTTCCCCGCCTCGGTGCTCGGTGGCGAGGTTGGCGATAACCTCGTTGGCGTTCATGTTCGATGAGGTTCCCGACCCGGTCTGGAACACGTCGACCGGGAACTGGTCGTCGTGCTCACCGGCGATCACCTCGTCGGCAGCCGTGACAATCGCGTCGGCGGTCTCCTCCCCGAGCAGACCGAGGTCGCGGTTGGCCTGTGCAGCCGCCTTCTTTACGATACCCAGTGCCCGGAGGAACCGTCGGCCGAAGGTGAGTGAACTGACCGGGAAGTTTCCCAGCGCACGCTGTGTCTGTGCGCCCCAGTAGGCGTCTGCCGGCACGCGCATCTCGCCGAGACTATCCCTCTCGATACGGAAGTCCTCGCTCATACTACTCGCTCGACCGGGCGGACGCTAAACGTTACTGATGCTGGAGGTCCCTGTGGCGGCAGGCAGTCAATCGGTGAGGTCGACGGTGTGGTCAGACTGGAGCCAGGCGCTCGGTACCTCCCGGTCGTAGATGACGGTGTCCTCGTCACTGATCTCGAGCAGCCCGTATCTGTCGTCTGATTCACCGGCGGTGTCGGGTACTTGATCGGTCATCTCCTGTGGACTACCCCTGTATGTGATAGTTTGGCATGCACGGATATAAACCTTTTCTGGCCAGGTGACGACTCCAGCGTCCACCACAGAAAAGTCAACAATCCGATAGTTCTGCGGATGTCGCTCTGGGGGTACGGGTTGGCGTATCGGAGCCCCGACGCCGGTGGCGGTCTCGTGTGGTCTCGACTCCGGTGAAACGGGAACGAGACGCCCCCAGAGACTCACAGCGAGCCCTGGAGTTCGTCGAACTGGTCGGGGTCGTGGCCGTACAGCACCGTCGCGTCGGTGCGTCGCTCGCGGTCGCGGAGCCGTCGCAGGCTCTCTGCCTGTGCTCGGGAGTCGTACACCAGGCTCGCACCCATCTCGCGGTCCTGCTCGTAGTTCGCCGCCAGAAAGGCAACGTCACCGGCAACAATGAGGTCGTCTGTCTCGCGCTGGATGTGTGCACCGAGCAACCCGGGGGTGTGACCGGGCACGTGGAGCAGTTCGATACCCGGGAGCAGTTGCCGTTCACCGTCGACGACGCGCCAGTCGATGTCGCGGTCGAAGTCGGCTGCGAGGTAGGCGTCGCCACCGGCCGGACTGTTCGCACTGAGGTAGGCGTGTTCGAGTTCGCGCCGGTGGACGTACACCGGAACGTCTCGGTGCTCGAACTGGGACAGTCCGCCGGCGTGGTCGAGATGCAGATGTGACTGAACGACCAGGTCGATGTCGTCGAGCCCGTAGCCCACCTCGTCGAGCGCGGTCTCGAGGTCGTGGTCGGCCGCGTCGGTGTGGGCGAACGCCTCGAACAGCGGTTGCGGCCAGTAGCCGTCGGCCGCCTCGGGATGTGACCCGGTGTCCCAGAGCACCGTCCCGTCGGGGTGGTCGACGAGCAGATTCCAGACGGCGTACTCCTCGTAACGCAGTTCGGGAGACTGGTTGCTGTGGACCGCGGCTACCTCGGCGTCGAGTGCGAAGTTCAGGTCGGCCCGTATTCGGCCCCTGTCGAGCAGGTGGAGCTCCATACGCGAGTATCGAACCGTCGCTGGCTATGTACGTTGCGCATCGGAGGACCGGCCCGAGACGGCGCGACGACCCGTGACCGGGCACAGAGAGCCCGACAGACACATACTGGTGCAGACCAACAGGATGTATGGAACGACTCGCCCCGGACCACGTGCCGGTGTACGAGACTGACACAGAGCGACGGACAATCTGGGAGCGGTGTGTCGAGCGCGAACAGCCGGTCGTCGCGATCCGAGACGCCCGTCGCGGCCACATCGTCAGGTACGACCTCCAGCATCTCGGGGTCGAACTCGACGGACAGGCCGTGCGCACACTGCGTGAGCGCACCCGGCGGTGGCGCTCGTACCCCACCGGAACCGACCCGATCTCCGAGACCGAGGGGGTCGGCGGTGAGGCCGGCCCGGTCTCCGGTGACCTCCACACACAGACCGAACGCGACGCCCGCGACCTCGCCGCCACGCTCTCGGCGCTCGTGTTTGACCGGACGAACTGGAGTTGAGCACGCACAGTCTGTCGCGGAGCGGGGGGCATATATGCCGTCCGAGGTTACGACCAGTCGATGACGCGAATCGACGTTGTCGACAACCACGGGCAGTTTACCCACCTCGAACAGCGGGCGCTCCGGGACCTGGGTGTCGACGTCGACCTGGTCGACAACGAGACTCCGCCGGCCGAGATCGACGCCGACGGACTCGTGCTGTCCGGCGGCCCAGAGATCGACCGCACGGGCAACTGTCAGGCGTATCTCGACCTCGATATCCCGGTACTGGGTATCTGTCTCGGGATGCAGGTGATGGCGACGGCACTCGGGGGGGCGGTTGGCTCCGGCAGGTACGGTGGCTACGCCGACGTCACGGTCGAGGTAACCGACGCCGACGACCCGCTCATTGGCTCACTCGCCCCCGAAACCCGTGTCTGGGCCAGCCACGCCGACGAGGTCACCGAGGTACCACCGGGGTTCGACCGCACCGCACGGAGTGACGTCTGCGCTGTCGAGGCGATGAGTGACACCGACCACGAGCGGTACGGTGTCCAGTGGCACCCCGAGGTGGCCCACACCGCGGAGGGGGACGTGGTGTTCGAGCGGTTTCTGGCCTGCTGTGAGTGATACGTTCGACGGGCCCGCCCGAGCGGGCAGGGCTGTTCGACTGGAAGAGGCCGCGCGTACACCCCGACGAGAACCGGCGACACGTCGGCCACGCAGTCGAAACCGGTGCTTGTCTGGCTGGTCGACCCGCTCGACGCGACGAACCGCGAGGAGAGAGCCCCGCTCTTTAATCCGGGGAGGATATCAATCGACAGCCAGCGCGGTTTCCTCTATTTCGGTCGCGTATGCCTCGACAACCGCCGGGTCGGCGTGGTCACCGAGTTTCTCGGCCAGGCAGTCGCGCAGGTGGTAGTCGTACCGACCACGACCGACGTGAGAGACGAGACCACGGGTGCGGAGTGTCCGGTTGTGGGCGTACGCCCGCGTCCGGTCGCCGCCACCACCGGCCGCGAAGTGGGCGTTCTGCGCCGAGGCCGGCCCCTCCTCGCGGTAGAACGCGAGCATCCGACGGGTCACCGTCTCGAGCCCACCGACCTCGGCTTTCAACTCCCGGACGACCAGCGGCTCCTCGTCGGGCATCGTCACCGGCTCCGTGTCCGTGTTCGACCCGGTTTCGCTACCCGCCACGCCGGCCGCGTCGTCCGCCACACCGCCGTCGGTGCTGTCGTCCGGTCTGTCGGGCTCGACGTGTGTCTCGTCTGCCTCTGTCGCGCCGGCCTCGACGAGCGCGGCGCCCAAGTATCCCTCGCGTTCTATCGCCTCGCGCGTGTCGGCTCCCGGGGAGTCGTCACCCCGAGGGTCCGGTGCCTCTGCTAGCTTCGAGAGCAGCCGCTCGGCGCTGAGCCGGCTCTCGGCCGCGGAGTCGTCTGCCGGTTCCGCCGTCACCGTCCCGTCCGGTGTCCCCTCGGTGTCTGTGTGCCCGACCCGGTCGTGCCCGGGCTCCCGCCAGCCACCCGGCCAGGCGGGTACCGACGGTAGCTCGACCCGCTCGGTGTCTGAACTGGCACGCTCTGCACCCTGGTCGGTCGTCTCGGCAGCTGAACCGACTATCTCGTCGCGGCCGTCGTGTGTGGGTCGGTCACCGGAGCCGTCACGGACGACCCGCCTGCGGTCGTCGGCAACCGACGGGTGGCTCGTGAGCGCGTCGACGAACTGCTCGGCGAGCCCCTGCAGGTTCCGTGCGTCCCGCAGTTCCCGTTCGAGTTCCTCGATACGGGTCTCCCTGCGGTCGAGCTCTGTCTCGAGTTCGGCGATGCGGTCCGCGCGGGCACTCGCCTCGTCGGTTATCTCCGCCAGTTCCGCGACCAGGTCCTCGCTGACACTCTTTAGTGCCGGCCGCTCGACGTCCTCCAGTCCGGGGGTCGCCCCTGCGTCGAACGTCTGCTTGCGGTGGAACTGCACCCGCCGAACGTCGTCGGTCCAGTCGGTGACCAGAAACCCCTCGCCGTCGTCCAGGCTCTCGACAGCGTCGGCGTACGTCCCGTCGAGGATGCGTCGAACCACCCGGGTGTCGTTCTGCCATGTCAGGCGGTGCCAGAGGAGCCAGTCACACTGGGTGATAAAGTCTTTTTTGACGTCGGCCGGTCGCTGACTGACACCACAGAGGCCGAGACCGTGTTTGCGCCCCCGTTTGCCGATCTTGATGAGCATCTGCCCACACTCCCCGACCGACCCCTGCTCCGGGATGTACTCGTGGATCTCCTCGACCAGGAGCAAAAACGGCTGTTTCTGCTTTTTCGCCTTTGCGAACAGACTCCGGGCGACCGCTGTGAGCAGGCGCTCGGCCACCGACTCGTCGAGGTAGCTCGACACGTCCAGAATAATGGGGACGTTCTGTTCGAGCGCTAGACCGGCCAGTTTCTCCGCGTGGTCGGTTGTGACCTGGATGTCACACTCCTCGTCCCCGCCGACGTGGAGTATCTCGTACTCCTCTTTCAGGCCGTAGTACTCCCCGTCGATGTCGACGATGAGCAGTCCGAGTTCGTTGTCGAGGAGTCGTTCCGCGACGACACTCGCGGAGTTCGACTTTCCACTCCCCGACTTTCCGGTGATGAACCCGCGACCTGTCAGCAGTTCGACGACCGGGAGCGACACCGACTCACCAACAGATCGGGACCCGCCGGGGCCGTTACTCGTCTCAGCCACCGTGATACTCGTTCGCTCCTCTCCCATCACTCGGCTCTATCTCTCCTGTCGGCACACATAAGTCATCGTCAGACGTGCGACAGACGGAGTCCGGCCGCCGACGACCGCACCGAACCGGCGACACCGGGGCCACACACGACGCGCGATGGGGTGTACTGTGAATATTTTTTTGGCTATCCAAAACTCGATTTTACAATAGCAGGGTTTATACCGATAGAGCGAGAAGTAAGACTGTAATGAGCACACAGAAAACTGTCCAACAGCAGTTCGGCACTGTCGAGGACAACCACCTTCGACTCGATACCGAGAAAGCAGAGCAGATTGTCGACGCGCTGAACACGGACGTCGCGGCGCTGTACGTGCTGTACCACCAGCTAAAGAAACACCACTGGAACGTGACCGGTGCGGAGTTCCGCGACGTGCACCTGTTTCTCGACGAGGCCGCCGAAACCGTCGAGGACGGGATCGACGAACTCGCCGAGCGGACCGGCGCGATCGGCGGCACGCCAATCGCCGGCGCAAAGGCCGCCGAGGAACACGCCCCGGTCACACCCGAGGGTGCAGACGTCTACGACGTCCGGACGTCGCTGGAGAACGACCTCGCGATGTACGGTGACATCATCGAGACGCTCCGTGGCCACACAGAGCTGGCGACGAACCTCGGCGACCACGCGACCGCCGAACTCATCCGTGGTATCCTCGTCGACCTCGAGGAGGACGCACACCACGTCGACCACTACCTCGAGAGCGACACCCTCGTGACCGAGGGCTCGATGGATTGAGCTTCTCTCACGGCTGAAGCCGTCGGCTTTCGCCTCGATTCCGTGGTAACGCAGGACAGCCGGTCTACAGCTTTTTTCGAGCGTCGAACTCACGAGTGACCCCACCAGTGGACGGTGTGGCTACTCGATCGTGCGGGAAACAGAATAACGGACGGGACGGTGTCGCCCGACCGACACACAGCCGACAGCGGACGAACAGTTACAACAGGCCGGTCTTCTGGAGTTTCATCAGGTCCTCGGTGTCGAGGGTCTCGCCCTCCTTGAACTTCTGGTAGATCTCCTCGGCCTCCTCGCGGGCGGCCTCCTGTTTCTGTTCGCGCTCCTCGCGTTCTTCCTCTTCTTCTTTCTTGTCGAGTTCGCGCAGGCGCTTCTGGACCTCGACGAAGTCCTCGTGGTGCTGGTCGGCGGCCTCCTGGACCTCGACGAACTCCTCGTGTTTCTCGTCGGCCCGGTCGCGGATGTCGTCGGCCTCGCGGTAG
>Ga0207714_1001182_pt1 | contig 17134 bp, 14 predicted proteins | sample PonA232FremontCA_2_FD_187270 | JGI IMG/M metagenome (GOLD analysis project Ga0207714, IMG submission 187270) | Marine sediment microbial community from Fremont, CA, USA - Pond A23 Sediment 2 (SPAdes) | ecosystem: Environmental > Aquatic > Marine > Unclassified | place: USA: Fremont, California...
CCGCCAGCTTCTCCAGCCGGCGGTCGATCTGTGCGACCCGGTTGTCCGGGCTCTCGCTGATGTGGCCCGTCGGGTCGTGTTCGTTACCCGTCGCGAGGAACCGACCGCCCTTCTGGCCGGGGATCGACCGCGGCGAGACGCCGTCGTCGACGTCATGTTGGAAGCGGTGGAGCTTCCCGTCGTCGGAGTGTGGCTCGTCGGCGAGCGCGTCCTCCGAGAGCGTCTTGCCGAGGCTCGGGTTCGGCTCGCGGTCGAAGTGGCTCTTCGGGACGTTTGTCAGCTCGCCGCCGAGCTTCTGGTCGTACAGCAGCACCGTCGGTATCTGGTACTCGTAGGCCAGCCGGAAGGCGAGCCGCGACTGCTCGTACGCCTCCTCGACGGTGCCGGGCGCTAAGACGACGCGCTGGGAGTCGCCCTGAGAGGTGTACAGAACGTGTTCGAGGTCGGACTGCTCCGGTTTCGTCGGCATCCCGGTCGAGGGTCCGGCACGCATGGCTTCGATCAAGACGACGGGCGTCTCCGTCATCTCCGCCAGTCCGAGCGGCTCGGACATCAGCGCGAACCCGCCGCCGGAGGAGCCGGACATCGCCTTCGCGCCCGCGTGAGAGGCGCCGACCGCGAGCGCGGCCGCGGCAATCTCGTCTTCGACCTGCTCTGAGATCCCGCCGAGCTTCGGCAGGTTCTTCGACATGATGGTGAAGACCTCGGTCCACGGCGTCATCGGGTACCCGGAGATGAACCGGCACCCCTCGTCGATGGCGCCGTAGGCGATCGCGTCCGAGCCGGACATGAGAAGCTGCGTCTCGTCGTGGTCGCCGGTCGGAACGGAGACGTCGCTGGCGTCGACGTCGTACTCCTCGCGCACCTGGTCGTAGGCGGTCGCCAGGATCTCGAGGTTCGGTTCGAGGATCTTCTCCGGCATCGCGTCGCGCATGAGGTCCTCGACGTGGTCGAGCTCCATGCCGGTCAACGCGCAGGTCGCGCCGACGCCGGCGGTGTTGCGCATGACCTCGCGACCCATGTCGCGGGCGAGTCCGCGGAGGTCGAGTGGGTATACGTGCCAGTCGTTCTCCGCGGCCCGCTCCTCGAAGTCCGGGATCTCCGCGACATCTAAGAGCCCCTCGTCGTAGACGATGACACCGCCCTCGCGGAGCTCGTCTAAGTTCTCCGAGAGCGGTTTGATCTCCTCGTTGCCGTAGACGGCACCCTCCTGCGGGTTGCGAGCGAACGAGTCGCCCAAGGCGAGCAGGAAGTTGTAACCGTCGCCGCGGGACCTGACCGGGTCCGCGGACGCGCGGACCTCGGTGTACGTGTGACCGCCGCGGATCCGCGACGGGTAGTGTCGGTGCGTGAACACGTCGAGCCCCGACCGCATCAGGGCCTTCGCGAAGTTCTGGCTTGTAGAGGCGATCCCGTCGCCGGATCCCCCCGAGATGCGCCAGATGAGTTCGTCTGTAGTCATTGTGATATGTGAGCCCGTACAGGGCCTCGTGATATCGAGTTGTGCCGGTTGCCTATTATGGCTTGCTATGGAATCCCAAAGGTAAATGATGAAGGTTTACAAGGAAATCACGGGCAAGCTTCCGGGTCGTTTTAGTTCACGCTCCGCCGAGCGCGGGCATGCTCACGTTCATCGGACTCGGGCTGTACGACGAGCGATCGGTCACCGTCGCGGGGAGCGCGGCGCTCCGGGACGCGGACCGCGTCTTCGCCGAGTTCTACACCAGTCGGCTCGTCGGTGCCGACGTCGCCGACCTGGAGTCGTACCACGACGTCGATATCGAGCTGCGGGACCGGGAGGGCGTCGAGCGCGACCCGAGCCCGATTCTCGACGCCGCCGAGGGCAGTCACGCCGCCTTCCTCACGGCCGGCGACACGATGGTCTCGACGACGCACGCGGACCTCCGGCTCCGCGCGGCGGAGCGCGGCATCGACACCCGGGTGATCCACGGCGTGACCGCGCAGTCGGCCGCCTCGGGCCTGACGGGGCTCCAGAACTACCGGTTCGGGAAGGCGACAACGCTCCCGTTCCCGTACGCCCACGGCGGCGGCGACGTCCCCGCGAGCGTCGTCGAGACGATCGAAGCGAACCGCGACCGCGGGCTCCACACGCTCGTCTATCTCGATATCAAGGTCGGTCGCGGACCGGACGGGCCCGACCCCGATCACGAAGCGTACATGACCGCGGACGTCGCCGCGGGACTACTCGCCGCCGAACTCGGGGACCCGCTCGGGGTCGTCGTCGCCCGCGCCGGGTCTCCGGACGCCGTCGTCGCCGCTGACCGCCTGAGCGCGCTCGCCGACCGCGAGTTCGGTGCCCCGCTCCACCTGCTTGTGGTCCCCGGTGACCTCCATCACGTCGAGGCCGACGCGCTCGGCGCGCTCGCGGACGCGCCGGCGTCGCTCGTTTCGGACCGGTCGAGGTGAGTTCGAGCCGACCGCGACGGCCGCCGGCTCCGCAATCGTTCACTGCTGAGAGAATCGTTGCGTGTTCCGGAAGAATAATCCGGCTCGACCATGCTATCTAACGCATGGACGCGAACGATCGGACTCGCGTCGCGGACGTTATGTCCGCGCCCCCCGAGACGGTCAGCGCCGACGCGTCGCTTCGCGAGGCGGCGCGCCGGATGCGCGACGCCGACGTCAGCGCGCTCGTCGTGACGGTCGGCGGGTGTATCATCACGCGAAGCGACGTCGTCGACGCGGTCGCGGACGGGCTCGACCCCGCGGAGGCGGCCGTCCGAGACGCGATGCGCGAGAACGTCGAGACGGTGACGCCCGACCTCCTGATGGAGGAGGTCGCCGCGATGATGACGATGTACGACGTCGAGCATCTTCCGGTCGTCGACGGCGACCACGTCGGTATGGTCTCGGCGACGGACGTGGCCGAACACCGCTCCTGACCGCGCGGGCCCCGCGCCGACGGCGGCGTTTACGGCCCCGGCGCTCAGCGGTTCGTCGGCTCCCGCGGCAGGTCGAGCGCCTCCGTCAGGTCGTGCTCCTCGCCGGTGAGCAGGTACAACACGTCCTCTAAGATGACCGCCAGCTCGGGCAGCTCGCGGACCGCGAGAAACGTGATGGCGATCAGCGCGACGACCGCAAGCAGCTGGCTCATGATGCGGTCGGAGACCAGAAACGAAACCCGGTACGGGTCCGTCGCGCCGAACATCGCCAACACCAGGTCCGGGTACCAGTGCATGTACTGGTTGCCGGCCACCACCGAGATGAACGTCGTCCGGAGGATGTTGAGCCCGTAGATGAGCGGGACCGACACCGCGAGCGCCCGCAGCTTCCGCGAGAGCGGCGCGTCCACCGCGGCGACGAGACCGCCGAAGATCGCCATGCTGCCGAGGCCCGTACACGCCAGCACGACGTGGATCGTCACCGTGTGGCCGTCCGCGAGCACCCACGCGTACGCCGCGTCGTACCCCTCGCTGCTCGTCACCCGCTCCGGGGCGTACCCGAGGAGGTCGATCAGCGCGCCGGTCTGTGTCGCGACCGCCTCGATGAGGACTCGCCGCGGCTCCGGGAACGCGATTCCGCCGAGCGTGACCGCGGGGATTGTCTCGAAGGGGAGGTAGATCAGAAACATGATCGAGACGGCTCGGGTGAGCGTGAAAAGCGACGCGCGGCCGTCATACAGGAGGTACCCCGCGTACGCGCTGACCGGGAAGCCGACGAGCGCGAGGAGCGATTCGACGTAGCTCTGGTGTTCGAACACGAAGTACGGCACCGTCGACAGCCAGAACAGCCCGAACAACACCCACGTCGCGGCCGCGAGCGTCCGACCGACCGACAGCCCGCGAGCGTCGAGAACCCAGGACGCGGCAAACAGGATCGCGACGACCCAGGCGAAGGTGAACGTGTCCGGAACCACGCTCACGAGCGCGGGTACGCCGTAGCCAAGCATATCGGTGGTGTCGGTGGTCGCAGGATAAATCCCTTGTCGTTGGCGGGGAGTCGGCGCGCCGGTCGACGCCGCCCTACCGCTCTTCGCTGTCGAGGACGCGGATCTGGTCGCCGCGGACCGTCACCGGGATCGGAACGGTCGCCTCGTACAGCTCGACGGTCACCTGGTCTTTCCCCTCGTCGATGCGCTGGACACGAGCCTTCTCGCCTTTAAATGGCCCGGCGATCAGCTCGACGATGTCACCCTCGCCGATCCCCTCGACGTCCGGGGTCGGCGAAAGAAAGTGTTCGACCTCCGAGAACGGGCTCTCGGCGGGTCCGTCGCCGCCCTGAATAACGCCGTTGGCGTGGGGGATCTCGTCGAGAATCCGACCGAAGACGGTTCCGTCGGTGGCCTCGACCATCACGTAGCTCGTGAGCTGGTCGGGGGCGATGACCGCCTGGATCTCCGGGGTCTCCTTTTCGGCGAGCATGTCGGCGACGGTGCGCTCCTGGCTCGCCGTCGTCTTGACCGAGTATATCGGCATTACGCGCCGACCCCCGGCAGGAGGCTCATAATCGCGAAGATCAGGAAGCCGATGAACCCGATCAACACGACCCCCGCGCCGGCGATCTTCGACACTTGGAGGAACTCGTCGGTGCTCGGCGTGCTCGCAAGCTTCAACACTCGAATGTAGCTGTTGAGGTCGTACGGAACGTTCATGTTACCCAGTAGTTTGGGACGAGACCGTTTTTAGCTTTTGATGCGGGGCCGGCAAGCGTCCAAGACGACTCGCCGGTCGCAGCCGACGAGCCGCCGCTTTGCGCCGTCACTCCACGTAATCGATGTCGTCTATCTCCGGGTCCGTCCCCGCCGGCGGCTCGCCGTTTGCGCCGTAGATCTGCGGCGATTCGACGCCGGTGACGACGATCATCGTCCGCATCTCCCCCTCTAGCTCGTCGTCGACCGAGGTGCCCCAGATGATCCGTGCGTCGGGATCGATCCGGTCGTATATCTCCTCAACGACGCCTTCCGCCTCCTCGATCGACATGTCCTGTCCCCCGGTGACGTTCACCAGCGCGGAGTTCGCGCCGGAGATGTCGACGTCGAGCAGGGGCGATCGCAGCGCCGACTTCACCGAGTCCTGCGCCTTCGAGTCGGAGTCGGACTCGCCGAGCCCGATCATCGCGACCCCGCCCTTCTCCATGACGGTGCGGACGTCGGCGAAGTCGAGGTTGACGAGGCCGGGCATCGTGATGAGCTCCGTGATCCCCTTTACCGAGCGCATCAGCACCTCGTCGGACACCTTGAACGCCTGCCGGACGGGGAGCTTTCCGACCGCGTCGAGCAGGCGGTCGTTGGGGACAACGATCACCGTGTCGCTCACGTCGCGGAGCCGTTCGAGGCCGGCTTCGGCGTTCGTCCGTCGGACCTCGCCTTCGGCCGTGAACGGCGTGGTGACGATGGCTATCGTGAGCGCGCCCGACTCGCGGGCGGCCTTCGCGACGACGGGCGCGGAGCCCGTCCCCGTGCCGCCGCCGAGACCGGCGGTGACGAACACCATGTCGGACCCCTCGATTGCGTCGCCGATCTCCTCTTGTGACTCAATCGCGGCCTCCTCGCCGACCTGCGGGAGCGAGCCCGCGCCGCGGCCCTGCGTCTTCTGTTGGCCCATCAGGATCTTCGTGTCCGCCTCGATGTTGACGAGGTGCTGGACGTCCGTGTTCGCGGCGACGAGCTTCGCGCCGTGGATGCCCTCCTCCGTCATCCGGTTGACGGTGTTGCCGCCCGCCCCGCCGCAGCCGATGACGGTGATGTTCGTCTGAAGATCCGTGAGAATGTCTTCGAGTTCGTCGTCCGTCATCGTCCCGCTCTGTGGCGGCGCGCCGGCGTTCCCGCCGTCGCCGCTGCCGACGCCCCCCGTCTCGCCCGCGGGAGCCTCCTCGGCTTCGTCGATGGCGTCTTCAACGATGGAGTCCATTATACTGCGAGGTTGCGACCCGGACGTATTTATTTTTGCCCGTTCGTCTGACGCGGGTCAGACGGCCGCGTCGCCGGCGAGGGTGCTCCGTCGCGCCGGAGACCGGAGCCACGGATGCCTCAGTCGAGGGGTCCCTCGACCGGAAACCGGTCGGTTCGAGTCCGCGACACGTCGTCCGGATCGACCGTCTCGCCGTCGACCGCGACGGACTCGCCGCCGGCGAGCCGGCCGAACGCCGGTCCCTCGGGGACGCCCCGCTCGGTGGCCAGCTCGGGGTCGAACGCCGTCTCCCGCGCGACGACCGCGTTCCGTTCCTGCCGCAGCTCGACGGCGTCGTACCCCGCCTCCAACACCGCCGCGAGCGCCGCGACGAGGTCGGCGTACCCCGGCGTGTCCGGAGCCGTCGCGAGCGCGACGCTCCCCGCCGCGCGGCTCCCTCCCTGCTCCGTGCCGAACGCGACGGCGACCGACTCGACCGCCTCCCGCGCCGCGTCGGCGTCGAGTCCCTGCGCCCGCGCGAGCAGGTCGGCCGGGAGGTCGCGGACCGTGACCCCGGCCGGGTCGACCGCCTCGACCGCGCCGAACCGCAGCCCCTCGTCGACGGGACCGATCGCCGTCTCCAACCGCTCGACGAGTGGGATCGGAGTCTCACCGACCGCTCGGACCCACGTCTCGCTCACGACGCGGTGGCCGAGGTCCTCGACGACCGCGGCGAGGTCGGGACGGTCGCCGTCGATCACGGCGTGGTCGGCGCGGCTCCGGCGGAAGGCGGCGTCTATCACGTCGCGGTTCGCGTCGGGCGCGCCGAGGTCACCGAGCCCCCAGTCGGCCGCCACGTGGCCCACCGCCCACTCGGTTTCGCGGACGATCCGGGTGAACCGCGGCGCGTAGTGGCCCCCGCCGAAGCCGACGACGTGACGGGGACGCGCCGCGGCGTCGCCGTCGGCGGTTCCGGTCTCGGCGTCGGGCAGGTCCGCGCCCGTTCCGCGCAGGTCGAGCACCGCCCGCGCGACCGCCCGGGCCGCGTCGGCGTCCTCCCACTGCGGCTCGTCGGAGCCGAGCTCGACGAACAGCGAGGGGGCGGCGACGTCCGTCGGGCCGTGGTGGGTGCACTCGATCCCGACATCGTACCCCTCGGGGGCGTGCCGGGCGAACGCCTCGACGACGCGCTTTTCCGCGCCGGGGGCGGCCCGCGCCAGCGACTCGGGCTCGCCGCCGTACTCGGCGCCGCCGAAGTTTCCCGTGACGTGGGCGGTCAGCAGCCGCCCCGTCTCGCCGGAGTGTCGCGAGACGAACGCGAGAAACGCCGGGTCGCAGTCGAACGCGGCGACCGGGTCCGACAGGCGGATGTGAAGCCCGTCGAACTCGCGCAGCTCGAAGCCGTCTGTCCGGTAGTAGGTGCCGCCGCCGTCGGCGTCGGGCAGCGATCCGTCCTCGCGGGTCTCCCAGTCGCCGACCTCCAAGAGCCGCTCGCCGATGTGCGCCGAAGCGCTGTCGGCCCGGCTGACGACGATCGCTATCACGGCACCGGGTCCGCCGCGGGCGACCGAATATCCGTCGATCCGGCCGCGAATCAGAAAAGCAGGTACACGAAGACGCCGTAGCCGGCGGTGAGGACCGCGCCGTCGACGCGGGTGATCCGCCCGCCGTACGCCATCAGTCCGACGACGCCGGCCGTGAACGCGAGCAGCGCGGGGAACTCGAACCCGCGGACGGCGGGAGAGACGCCGATTGGCGTCACCACGGCGACGATGCCGATGACCGCGAGGACGTTGTAGATGTTCGAGCCCACCACGTTGCTGATGCTGAACTCTGTCTCGTCGCGGACCGCGGCGACGACGCTCGCGGCCAGCTCCGGCAGCGACGTGCCGAGCGCAAGCACCGTAAGTCCGATGAAGATGTCCGAAAAGCCCGCGGCGGACAACAGCGACTCGCCGCCGTCGATCAGCCACCGCGAGCCGAGCACCAGGGCGACGATCCCGCCGCCGACGGCCGCGACGTCGCGCGCCTTCGCCTCGGGCATCTCGTCCCGCTCGGCGTCGGAGATCGCCGACTGGCTCCGCTGGATGCTCCGGAGGACGACGGCGGTGAACGCGACGAGCGCGGCCAGCAGTACGACGCCGTCGACGAGGCCGACGGTCCCGTCCCAGCCGAGACCGACGAGCAGCAGCGCGGCGGCGATCATAAACGGGACGTCCCGACGAAAGACGACGTCCGAGATGTCCAGCGGGCGGATGAGCGCCGATATCCCCAACACCAGCCCGATGTTCGCGATGTTCGACCCGACGATCGCCCCGAGTCCGATGTCGGTCGACACCGTGACCGCGCCGAGCAGCGAGACGAAAAGCTCCGGGGCGGTCGTCGCGAACGCCACGACGGTGACGCCGACCGTCGAGGCCTTCAGCCCGACCGCGAGCGCGAGGTCGCTCGCGCCCGCGACGAGCGCCTCGGCACCGGCGTACAGCAGGGCGACGCCGCCGGCGATCAACAGCAGTTCGACGAGCGGCGACCCGAGCAACACGGCCCGCGATTCACGTCGGCATTATAAAAAGGATCGTGGTCCGGCGGCGCTTGCTTCCGCTGTCGTCGGCGGTCCGGCTCGGTCCGTCGCCGGCGGCGACACCGAGTCCCGTCGCCGTCGCGTATCCCGCTCGACTCACGCTTCGAGAATCCCGTCGGACTCCTCGTTCGGGACGCGGACCTCCCCGTCGAGCGCGACTGTCGTCCGCCCGCCGACGCGGACCCCGTCCTCCTCAACGCGGACCCTGACGTGCCCCGGGCGGTCGAGGAAGTGGCCCTGCTCGAAGGCCATCTCGTCCGGTTCGTCCCCGTCGAACGCGTCGACGTGCCGGAGGTACCCGCCGACAGCGCCGCTCGCGGTCCCCGTGACCGGGTCCTCGGAGATGCCGAGCGACGGGACGAACGCCCGACCGTGGAGCGTCGAGTCGCCCTCCAGCGCGTCGAACGTGAACGCGTACACGCCCGCGGCGTCGAACTCCGCGGAGAGGCGCTCGATCGCCTCGTCGTCCGGGTCGGCCTCGCCGAGCCGCTCGAAGAAGTTCACGGGGACGACGAGAAACGGGAGCCCGGTCGACGCGACCGCGGCGGGGAGGTCCGCGCCTACGTCGCGCAGCGCTGCGGGGTCGATCCCGAGCGCCGCGCCGAGCCGTCCGGCGTCGACGTCGACGACCTCCACGGTCGGTGCCTGCTGTCGCATCCAGACGGTGCCGTCGTCGTCGACCGCGACCGCGAGGTCGCCGACGTTCGTGTTGAGCGTGCGCTCGCCCCCGTCGATCGCCCCCTCGGCGAACAGGGCACCGTACGTCGCGATCGTCGCGTGGCCGCAGAGGTCGACTTCCGTCGCCGGCGAGAAGTACCGGAGCCGGTCGTCGGCGTCGCCGTCTCCCGGCGTCAGGAACGCGGTCTCCGACGCGCCGAGTTCGGCGGCGACCGCGCGCATCTGACCCTCGCTCAGCCCCGCGGCGTCCGGGACGACGCCGGCGGCGTTTCCGGCGAGCGGTTCCGCGGCAAACGCGTCGACGAGCAGCGCGCGTCGAGTCTCCATACGCACGCTCCTCGCGGGGCGTGGAAAAAGCTCCCGTGCCGCGCCGGGAGAGCGCCCTCGCACCGAGCGGGTCGCGCCGGGGAGGCGGATCCGGCCGCAAAGCGGCCGTGTCGATGTTAACGCTTTTGCGTTTAACCGCAGATGTGGGCGTATGGGTCTCTTCGACCGGCTGCGAGGGAACGAAACCCCCCGCGTGGCGTTCATCGGGATCGACGGTCTCTCGTACCGGCTCGTCGCCGACAACCCGGAGACGTTTCCGACGCTGTCGGCGATCGCCGACGACGGCGGCGGCGGTCGGATCGACAGCATCGTTCCCGCCGAATCGAGCGCGTGCTGGCCGGCGCTGACGAGCGGTGTTAACCCGGGCGAAACCGGCGTGTACGGCTTTCAGGACCGCGAGATCGGGTCCTACGACACGTACGTTCCGATGGGCCGTGACGTCCAGGCCCCCCGCGTCTGGGACCGCGCCACCGACGCCGACCTCGACGCGACCGTCATGAACGTCCCCGTCACGTTTCCGCCGCAGCGAACCGTCCAGCGGATGGTCTCGGGATACCTCTCGCCGGAGCTCGACGCGGCCGCACACCCGGAGGAGCTCCGGACGTACCTCACCGAGAGCGACTACCGGCTCTCCGTCAACGCGAAGCTCGGCCACAGAGACGACAAGACCGAGTTCATCGAGCAGGCCGGAGACGTCCTCGACGCCCGCGCTGCGGCCTTCTCGCGGTACGTCGAACGCGACGACTGGGACCTCTTCGTCGGCGTGTTCACCGCCCCGGACCGGATCGACCACTTCCTGTGGGGCGACTACGTCGACGACGGGACGTACCGCGAGGACCTGATCGCGTTCCACGCCGCCCTCGACGAGCATATCGGGGCGATCCGCGAGTCTCTCCCGGACGACGTCACCCTCGTCGTCGGCTCGACGCACGGGTTCACACGCCTCCGACACGACGTCTACTGTAACGAGTGGCTCGACCGCGAGGGGTGGCTCTCGTACGACGGCGACGACCACGACTCGCTGTCGGACATCGCCGACGACGCCCGCGCGTACTCGCTCGTCCCCGGACGGTTCTACCTCAACGTCGAGGGGCGCGAGCCGAACGGGGCGATCCCCGAAAGCGAGTACGAGGGCGCCCGCTCCGAGCTCCGGGCGGCGCTTGAGTCGTGGACGGGGCCAGACGGGACGCCGGTCGCGGACCGCGTCGTCGACCGGGAAACGGTGTTTCGGGGAGACCACAGCGCTATCGCTCCGGATCTCGTCGTCGTCCCGAACGACGGGTTCGACCTCAAGTCCGGGTTCCGCCCGCACGACGCCGTCTTCGACCCCGACGGCCCGCGGACCGGAATGCACGCGTTCGACGACGCCGCGCTGTTCGTCGACTCCCCCGGCGCGAGCGTCGACGACGCCGACATCCTCGACGTCGCCCCCACGCTCCTCCGACTCCTCGACGTCGAGTACGGCCGGACGGACGTCGACGGGGCCAGCCTCGTTTAACCGGGTCGGTGTCTCCCGGACTGTATGGAACACACTCCGAACGGAACGCCGGTCGGCGTCGACGACCCGTACGCCGTCGCCGGCGTCTGCGACCATCTCACCGACGACGGCCGGTGCCGCTTCGCGCTGACTCACGCGGGCGACGACCCGGAGTTCGCGGCCGACAGGCGCGCCGACGACTACGGCTGCCACGTCGGAGCCGACGGCGCGTGGCGCGCGTGTCCCCACTACCGGTCGACGACGGACGCGAACGCGTGCGTCCGGTGCGGGCTGGAAGACGTGCGGCTGGCACACGACGCGTCTCGTCCGCTCGTCGAGGAGCACCACCTCTCGTACGGACGCGGTTCGGCGAACGCACCGGGGACCGCCGCCGCGGGCGGCGAAGAGCCCGACAGCGCCGACGATGCCGGGAGCACCGACGCCGGTCCACACGAGATCACCGTCGGACTGTGCCGGTGGTGTCACGCGAAAGTCCACGGTTCGATCGCCCGCGTCGACGACGACGCGAGCCCGGACCCGGACGCGGTCGCCGAACGCGAGCGCAGACGCGAAACGGAGCGGTCGGAATCGGCGTTCGAGGCCGCGAGCGAGCGCTACGACCCGGACCGGTGAGTCAGTCGTCGGCCGTCGGCCGAACGACGTTCGCGAGCGCGACGAGCAGTCCGAGGAACCACCCGAGCGGCACGGCGATCCCGGTCCACATCAGCACGTAGCCGACCCCGGGAAGCCCGAACCCCGCGCCAAAGGTCTCGAGATCGAAGGCGGCGCGGAGGGTCTCGTTGATGCCGCCGACTCCGAGGAACGTGTCCAGTATCCACGCCGCGAGCTCGTAGCTCGGCGGGAGGATCACCGCCCCCAGGGTCGGCGTGACGAGCGCGGCGACCACGGGCGGGAGGAAAAGCGCCGTCATCGCGAACGGGTACGCGAGCAGGACGCTGACGAACCGCCCCCCGACCTTCGAGAACCCCGCCGCCAGCGCGGCCGACACCACGGCCACCGTGCTCGCGGCGCCGACCGCGACCACGGCGCTGAACGACAGCTGGAAGTGGGTGATCACCGTCAGTCCGCCCCAGACGACGGCGGCGACGAGCACGACGCCGGCGACGCCGATACGCGCGACGGCGGAGTCGAGCTTCGCGGCGTAGAATCGGGTGGCGAACCCGCCGAGCAACAGCGGGTACGCGGCCGCGACGAGCGGGGCACCCAGCACCGCCCACAGGTAGTATCCGACCGTCTGAACCGTTGTCTCGGGCTTCCACTTGCCCAAGACCTGACTCGGGTCGAGCTGCCGCGGGAAGACGACCTCCATCCACGTCTCGTGGAGGCGCACGACGTCTAACAGCAGCGCTTCCACGACCCCGATCCGTCCTCGACGTTCCATTTATCCAGTCTCGCGTGCCACCCAACGTGAACTTTGTGGCTTCCGTCGCCGCGATCCCACCGAGCGATAGCCGAAGCGGTGGCGGTAATCAGACGGCTTCGAGCACAGAGGCCGACGGGTGACGCCCGATCCGTCGAGCCTCGGAGCAAGCCTCCGACCGGATCCCTTTGTACCGACACGTCGGTCTGCGGCCCGGTGCGTGACCGACTCTCCCGTCTGAACCCGGCGCAGTCTTGCGATCGTTTCGCGAATCGGAAGCTTCTGCGTCCGCAAGCCATTTATAAGCGATCAATCTGAGTGAGCGTATCCCGCGGTGCGGCGGTCGCGACGCGACGCGGGCCCGGCGTCGGTCGGCGACGCCGCCCCGCGCGGCGGCGATTAGCCGCAGGTCCGCGGTTTCCGACAATGTCATCTGCGCTCTCGTCGCGGTACGTGGTGGCCTGCGTCGTCGTGCTCGCCGTGTTCGCGTCGGCTCTCGGCGCGACCGCGACGGCCGCGAGCGACGGGGCCGACGACGGCGCGACGCTGGAGCACACCGGTGAGCCGGAGCCGCTCGTGGTCGGCGGCACGTCGCAGGCGGTGTCGAACGTCACGATCTCGGCCGACCGAACGGCGCAGCCGTCCGAGACGGTCACGCTGCACCTCGCTCTCGACGCGGTCGTCGACCGCGGCGTCGACGCCGCCGAGGTGTCGGCGTCGGTCGAGGGGGTTCACAACGGAACGGTCGCCGACGTGACGCGTCTCCACTCTGCGAACTGCACCCGTATCGCGGTGGAGATCAGCCGCGACGACCCGCAGTGCCCGGTTCGCGTCGACACCGTCCGGCTCGCGGACCTGAACACGACCGACGCCCGACGGGCGACGGACCTGAGCTACGACGTCGCCGTCACCGGCGGCACCGGTCTCGACGAGGTCGACGACTGGCGCTCGACGGCCGAGTTCACCCTCGTCGACGGCTCGATCGAACTCCGGGATCAGGCGACCCTCTCGACGCGAGCCGACGGCGGAACGTCGAGCAAATCCGTGACCGTCAGTAACCTCAGCGGGAACGCTGATTCGACTCTATTTATAACCGCAGATCCAAATAGATTGGTCGGTTCCATACCTATATCAAAAAAACATCTTAAATCAAATCAGAATGTATCTGTGTATATTGATTCTTTTGCTCCTGTTACTGGATACCTCGTTGCCAACTCCACATTAGACGAATATCGGGAAGTCGATGCATCTACGCTTTCATCATCAGATATTCCATTCATATCAACTGATCGTGGCCGGACGATTAGTGGTAGTGTCAATGTCGAAGATCAAAATAAGGATACTGCAGAGATTTATACCATCCGCGTCGCAGACGCAGGGATATTTGGACAGGGAGGTAAGGCGATCCCCTTCGCCGTCTCTATACACCCCATCGACTCGTCGGGCGCGGTCATGACGGAGCGCGTGATCGGGACCTCGGAGGTGCTCACGGGTCCCAACACGGACGTGACCGTGCCGCTCAACGCCACGAACGAGTCTGGGATCCGGCACGACACCCGGCTCGCCGCGGCGATTCGGCTCGCGCCGGGTGCGTCGCCGGGCGACCGCGTCTCGGTCGACGCGCTCGACCCGCTTCCGAACTCCGACCGCAGAGACGGGTTCGTCGACGGCGGGGTCGCCGACGTCGGCACGGTGTCGGTCGCCGACGGGGTCTCAGAGACCGCGACCCCGGACGACTTCGCCCGACAGATCGGGGCGAACGAGTCGACCGACGAGCCGGTGTACGCGTCCCAGCGGCTGTACGTCGACGCGGGCGACGCCGGTGCGGACCGCGCCGAGCTGTACCGCGTCGACGACGCGAATCGGTCACGGCTCGTCGCGCTGGGAACCGACCTGTCCGACGCGGCGGGAGACGGATTCGACACGTCGGGGCTGCCGTCCGGCGACTACTACGTCCGCGCGGGCGAGTCGGCCCGGTCCGACCGGTTCCGGATCCTCGGGGCCGAAGACAAGGGCGCGACGCTCGTCGACCACCCGGAGTCCGTCGCGTTCGGCGCGCGACACCGGGTCCGCGTCTCGCCGCGGGTCCCGAACGCGACGCTGTCGCTCCGCGACTCCTCCGGCGACACCGCGGCCGCGGTGGCGCTCGACACGCCGAGCGCGGACCCGGTGCCCGTCACGGTCAACACGTACGCGTCGCCGAACGAGTCGGCGGCGTTCGCCACCGCGGGCACCGGGGGCACCGTCACCTCCGTCACGGGCGAGTCGCTGCCGTCCGGGACGTACGACCTCGTGGTCCGCGCGGACCACGGGTCGGTGACGACGACGGACTCCGCTCTGATTACGATCGCGCAGCGAGCGACGAACGGGCTCACGGTGTACGCCTCGGACTCGGTCGCCCCGAGCGCCCTCGCAAACGCGTCCGCGGTCCGCGCGGCGACCCGCGACGGGACGCTCGCGCCCGCATCGACCGTCGGCGCGAACGACACCGTTGTCTACGCCGTGAACGCGACCGGGCTGACGGGGCTCCCCGCGGCCGCGAACGCGTCGCTCAACGACGGTGCCGACGTCGACCGGCTCGACGGCGTGGCGTTCGGGGTGCGACCGGCGGCCGAGCCGTACTCGGACGACCCGGCAGACGGCGACCCGCTCGGGCCGCCGCCGAACGAGTCCGCGGTGCACCTCGACGAGGACGGACTGTTCCTCGTCGCGAGCGGGGCCGACGCCGTCGCGGCGTCCGACCCAGCCGACGGGGAGCAGTTCACGGCCGCGTTCCGCGTCGACGACGACCGGCTGCGTAGCGCCGCGCGCACCGACCCCGGGGCGCGGGTCGCGGCGACGGTGACGTACACCGATCCCGGGGCCTCCGGAGACGGATCGACGCAGAGCGGGAACGGCAGCGATCCGGTAGACGCGCCCGACGGCGAATCCGGCGGGGTGGGTGGTGGCGGCGGTGGCGGAGGCGGGGGCGGAGGCGGCAGTAGCGGAGGCGGCGGCGGAGGCGGTGGTGGCGGTGGCGGCGGTGGCGGCGGCTTCGCTGACCCCGCTGCCACGGACGACGCGGCCGGCGGTGGCGGAGATGGCTCTTCGCGCGCGACGGCTGGGAGCGGGATAGCGGGGCTCGACCGGTCCGACAGCGGTCCGGCGGCCGAGGTCGGGCTCGACGTGTACCCCGCCGCCGGCTCGTGGGTCACGCCGGGGGAACCGGCGGTCCCGGTTCGGCCGGAGGACTCGGCTTGGACCGGAGCGCCGTCGAGCGGCCCGGCGGCCGACTACAACGGAACGAGCGGCGGTGTCGACGGCGGCTCCGCTGTGGGCCCCGACGCGAATCTCACCGTAGATCGATCGGACGCGGCCGCCGCCGACGGCGGTTCCGACCGCGACCGGCGGTACGACGAAGCGCCGATCCGGTCGACCGCGTCCGACGTGCCCGGGTTCGGGCCCGTGGTGTCTATCGGAGCGCTCGCGGCCTCGGTGCTGCTCCTCTGGTGTCGGTCGCGGCGGGGGTGACCGGTCGGCGTCTCGGCCGCGGCGGCGGCCGGCGCCGGCGGTACGCTTTTGAACTTCCCCGCCGTTCGACGCGGCATGAGTGTGACTATCACCCCGCCGCGGGCGCGCACCTGCGAGCTCTGCGGACGTGCGGAGCGATGGGACGACGAGGCCGACGGATGGCGGATCGCAGACGAGCCCGGTAACGCCTACTGCATCCACGAGTGGGACATCAACGGGTCGTTCGTCCCGCTGGACAAGTGACCACACCCGGCACGTTCACTCCGTCGCGTCCGTCGTCCCGCCGCGCTTACGGTCTTTCCGCTATCGCCTCCGTCTCGCCGCACTCTCGACGTGTCCGAGCGTCTCGGCCCGCCGAGTGATGCGCCGTCGACACGCCACCCGTGACGGACAATGACATTATATTCCCTTCTATGCGTATAATCTATCCTACCCGTATCAGGGTCATGCCTTTTAGTGGTCGCACACAATACTCTGTATGACCGAGTCACGCAGTACCACCCGCGGAGTAGGGGAAGAAGACTCACGGGACCGTGCGGAACCGCTCGCCGCGCCGAGCGACGAGCGATCGAACTGCGGCGTCGGCGGCGTCATCGACCTCGACGGCGCGCCGACCCACGACACGGTCGCCGACGCCGTCGAGCTGCTCGAGAACCTCGAACACCGCGGGACGACCGGCGCAGAGGAGAACACCGGTGACGGGGCGGGCGTCATGGTCGGGCGGCCCGACGCCTTTTTCAACGAGGTCGTCGACACCGACCTGCCGGACGAGTACGCGGTCGGCTCAGTGTTCATGCCGCCCGAGCCCGGCGTTCAGGCGGAGATTCACGACGTCATCGCCGAAGTGTGTGCCGTCTACGGGCTGGAGGTGCTCACGTGGCGGTCCGTTCCGACCGACAACGCCGACCTCGGCGCTACCGCGCTCGACTCCGAGCCCGAGGTCGCACAGGTGTTCGTCGCGCCCGTCGAGGGTGCAGGACTCGCACAGCGGTTCACCAGCGAGGAGACGCTGCCCGGGGATGCCGACCCCGATCTCCTCGGTTTCGACCGCGCGCTGTACGCTGCCCGCCGTGAGATCGAAAACGCCGTCGCCGACATCGACGGCGCTGGTCGGTTTTATGTCTGCTCGCTGGACCGACAGCGCGTCGTCTACAAGGGACTGTTGAAGGGCTCACAGCTCGCCGACTACTACCCGGACCTGACCGACGAGCGGTTCGCGAGCCACGTCGCCTTGGTCCACGCGCGGTTCTCGACGAACACGCTCGGCGCGTGGCACCTCGCGCACCCGTACCGCAACATCGTCCACAACGGCGAGTTCAACACGATCCGCG
>Ga0207714_1001183_pt1 | contig 17132 bp, 15 predicted proteins | sample PonA232FremontCA_2_FD_187270 | JGI IMG/M metagenome (GOLD analysis project Ga0207714, IMG submission 187270) | Marine sediment microbial community from Fremont, CA, USA - Pond A23 Sediment 2 (SPAdes) | ecosystem: Environmental > Aquatic > Marine > Unclassified | place: USA: Fremont, California...
AAGCAGGTACGGCGGGTACAGTGACGTCGACGCCGTCGCCACGAGTCCGAGACGGTCCGTGGCGGCGGCAAGCGCCGACAAAAGCGGCAGCGGATCGTTTTCCGGCACCTGCTCGCCGCGCCGCACGGCGGGGTCGACGCTCCCGCGGTAGTTGTCGGCGACGTTGTACGCGTCGGCGAAGAACAGTCCGGTGAAGCCGCCGGCTTCGAGCGACGACGCGAGGTCCGTCCAGAACCCGACGTCCGTGTAGCCGTCCGGCTGCTCGTGTTCCGGCAGGCGCCACGCGTCCTCCACGGCCGGAGAGTGGCTGCAGTTGAGATACGCGAACAGGTCGAACACGACGACGGGTCCGCGCGCCGCGGGGTTATCGTTGTCGTCGTCCGACTCCCGGCCCCGTCTCGTGCGGGGCGGTCACGGTCCCAGCGCCGCGATGTCAGCGCCCACGGCCGCGCGGGCGTCCGCCGGATTCGGGTCGTCGTCGGCGAGGTGTCTCCACTCACACTCCGGGACCGCAGCGACGTTTTCGGCGATGCCCGACTTGAACGGGGCCGCGGACGGGAGCCCGTCTCCGTCGCCCCAGACGTCGTCGATCACGGTCATCGAGTCGATGCGCACCTCCACGGCGGCCGGGGGGCCGTCCGCGACCACCGCGTTAAGCCCCATCTGGAGGGCGGCGTACTCCGCGACGTTGTTCTCGGCGTTCGACCCGACCGGTCGGCCGAGACACACCCGTCGCCCGCCGCCGGGCCTGATGACCGCGCCCGCGCCGGACGGACCGGGATTCCCGCGAGAGCTCCCGTCGACGTAGAGGACGACGTCGCCGTCGAGCCGTTCCGGTCCGCGGTCCGCCGCCCGCGGACCGCCGGAGAGGACGTCCTCGACGGCCGCCCGGATCTCGTCGTCGGTCGTTCGCGGCTCGAACAGGCCGCCGCCTCCGGCGACGGCGTCGTCGATGGCGTCGATGGCGCGCCGGATCTCGTACCCGTACCGAGCGAGCACGTCGTCGACCCGGCTGGCGAGCGGCGAGAGCCGCGCGGCGGGCAGCCGGTCCATCTTACCTCCGGCCGAACCGCCGTAGTCGCGTCCGGTTCACTGTCCCATCTTAGGCGGCGAACGGAAAAACCGTCCGGCGCGGAGCCCCCCTGTGAGGCCCAGCACGGAGAGGGCGCGGCGTCAGTCGGCGAGGCCGTACCCGCGCCGGAACAGCGCGAAGTCGACGGCCACGACGACGACCGCCGCGGTCGTCAACACGGCGAGCGACGCGTTCGGGTCGATCTCGGTCACGCCGATCATCCCGTACCGGACGCCGTTCACCATGTACACCATCGGGTTGAAAAGCGAGACCGTCCGCCAGAACGCGGGTAAGACGTCGAGCGAGTAGAACACGGCACCGAAAAACACCAGCGGCCGGAGGATGAACTGGTTCATCACGGTCAGGTAATCGAAGTCGCTGGCCCACAGCCCGCCGATGACGCCCAGCCCGCCGAACAGGGTCGTGACGACGATCACGAACGCGATCAAGTACAGCGGGTTCGACGCGGGAACCGGGGTGAACACCCAGCCGACGCCGATGATCAGAAGCGCCGTGACGACGCCCCGGAGCGCGCTCGCCGAGACGTACGCCGCCACCTTGTTGCCGTCCGACATCGGCGAGACCGTCACGGCGTCGATGTACTCGTTCCACCGCCCGTGGAAGATGCTGAACGAGGCGTTCTCGAAGCTGTCCGAGATGGCTCCGAGGACGACGAGCCCGGGCAACACGAACTGGAGGTAGCTGACGCCCCCGATCTCGCCGATGCGACTGCCCAGGATGACGCCGAAGACGGCGAAATACAGCGTGTTCGTGACGATCGGCGGCAGGAACGTGTTGTACGGCCGGCGGACGAACCGGAGTATCTCTCGCGTGACGAGCGTCTGGAACTGAACGAGTCCCCGGTTCACGCCGCACCACCGCCACAGGCCGCGTCGATCTCGCGGGCGCTCACGCGGACCCCCCGTCGGGCGCGACCCGCCTGTCGCCCGACGAGTCGTCGGCGTCGGCGGCCGCGTCGGCGTCGCGCGCTCCCGTCGCGCCGCTCCCGCCCTCGTCGTCCGAACCGGCGCGCGTCATCTCGACGAACACCTCTTCGAGCGACGTCCGGGTGATCTCCAGGTCGACGATCTCGAGTCCCGCCCGGTCGAGTTCGCGCACGAGGTTCGGGGCCACCAGCCCGCCCTTGCTCGCGGTGACGGTGAGCCGGCGGCCGTCGAGAGCGACCGACTCGACGCGGTCGTCGTCGGCCATGAGCTCCGGCTGCGTCGCCGGCGGCGACCGCAGCTCGACGTCGATCCGGTCGGTGCCGCGGTCTTTCAGCTCCGCCGGCGTCGCCACCGCTCGCACCCGCCCGGAATCGAGGATCGCCACCTCGTCACAGAGCCGCTCCGCCTCTTCGATGTAGTGTGTCGTCAGCAGGATCGTCTTCCCGTCGTCGTTGAGCTCCGTAACGAGCTCCCACAGGTCGTGGCGCAGCTGCACGTCGACGCCGGCTGTCGGCTCGTCGAGAATCAGCAGGTCGGGGTCGGTGATGAGCGCCCGAGCCAACAGGAACCGTCGTTTCATGCCGCCGGAGAGCCAGTCGAACCGCGTGTCGCGTTTGTCGTATATCCCGACCTGCTTAAGCGCCTCGTCGGCCCGCCGCGTAGCCTCGTCGCGGGGGACGCCGTGGTATCCGGCCTTGTGCTCTAACACCTCGCGGATGGGGAAAAACCGGTCGACGTTGAACTCCTGTGGCGCGAGTCCGACCGCGTCGCGCGCCTCGCGGTACTCGTCTTCGACGTCGTGGCCGAAGATCCGAGCGGTGCCGCCGGACTGCCGCACGAGGCCGACGAGCGTGTTGATAAACGTCGTCTTTCCCGCGCCGTTCGGGCCGAGCAGCCCGAAGAAACTCCCCTCGGGAACCGTCATCGAAACGCCGTCGAGCGCGGTCACGTCGCCGTACTCCTTGCGCAGGTCCGTGATATCGAGGGCCGGAACGCCGGTCATACCGGGCCTCCGGAACCGAGCCCCGCGACGCGGGCGCTCGCATCAGCGCGCCGTCGAACCGACCGCAAAACGCCGACCGACGCCGCAGAAAACGCGTTCATCTGTGTGTCTCACGTACGCCTGTCGGGCGTAAATGCTGCCCGGTTCGGCGCTCGAACGCCCCGTCGCGACGGCCGCGTCGGGCGTGTCGAAGCGCCCGACGGTCGGGTTCAACTCGCCGGCGCGCCGACCCGTCGGCCGAGCGCGACCGCGAACAGGCCGCCGAGCACCGGAAAGGCCGCGAGCGCGAGGAAGGTGACATCGGCGGTGACCACCGCGAGCAGCCCTCCCGCGACGGCCGCTCCCGCGGCCCCGATCCCGAACGACACGAGATACGTGTAGCCGTACGAGAGCCCCCGGTCTCCCGGCGGACTATGATCTGCGATCATCGCCTGGTACAGCGGCTGGAGCGCGAACAACAGGAACCCCAGCAGGCCGCTCACGAGAAGCAGCGCCGCGACCCCGCCGCTCGTCGCGGGGACGAACCCGACGGTCACGGCGGCGAGCCCCCCGAAGACGATCGCCAGTCCGGTCGTCGGCGGGACCCGGTCGGAGAGCCGCCCGCCGGCGTACTGGCCGGCGATGCCGACCGTCAACAGGCCGACGTACACGTACGACGAGAGCGTGAACTCCTCGGCCATCGGACTCCCGGGGTCGAACAGCTGCACGTAGTCCGTCACCGGCGGCAGGAACCGGTCTAACACCTCGGGCAGAAACGTCAGTATACCGCGGTAGAACAGCCCGTTCATCATCACGACCGCCATCGCGAGCGTGAACCCGAGGGTGAAAAGCGCCCGGCTGTCCGCGAGGAACGCCGCGATCGACGCCTTGGGCCCGTCGCCGTCGACCGGCCCGGAGCGCTCGCCGCGTTCCGCGGAGTCGGTGTGGTCGCCGCCCTCCGCGGGGTCGGAGCGCCCGCCGCCGTCGGTGGAGACGGCCGCGACGTCGAACTCGGTGGTCAGCGCGTACGCGACCGCGACCACGGTCGGTATCACCAGCAGACCGGTCACCGTTCGCCAGTCGAACCGCAGCAGCAACAGGGCGGTAAGCAGCGGGCCGAAGGCGATTCCGACGTTGCCCGCCATCCCGTGGTACGCGAACGCCGACCCGCGGTCGTCGACGCCTTTCGAGATGAGCGACAGCCCCGACGGGTGATAGACGCTCGCCGCGATCCCCCACGCGGCGAGCGCGACCGCGATCGTCGCCACGCCGGGAGCGAGACTCAAGAGCAGAAACGACAGACCCATTCCGACCAGCCCGCCGACGATGAGCGTCCGGGAGCCGTAGCGGTCAGCGAGGACCCCGCCGGGAAGCGAGCCGACGCCGAACAGCCCGTAGCCGACCGAGACGACGATACCCATCGTCGCGGTGGTGACGGGGAACTCGACGAGCCAGATGGCGACCAAGATCGGGATCGAGAGCTCGTAGGTGTGAACGATCGCGTGGGAGACGCTGGCAAAGAGGACGATAGACCGGGAGTCCTCGTTCATGCCGTCGGCTCACGGGCTGTGGCGTACCGGGCGGTACGGTGATACGCGCGGGACGAGTTCATACGAACACGGATTTGACACGTCGAGTTGTAGCTTTCGTCTCGTCGGCGTGGGACGCTCGAAGCGCGGCCCCGGCCGGCGCTCCGATCGCGTGTCTGCCGGCTCCGGCGCGTGCGTCGGTCGCCGCGTCGCACGTCACCCGAGGACGTACGAGAGAATGATGAGCGCCGACAGCGCCGCGGAGGCACCGACGGTCGCGAGCACGATCTTTGTTGCGTCGGTCATACCGAACTCGTCTCGGAGCGGCGAGTAAAACCACCCGATCGACGGCCGACACCGGACCGACGGCGAGGGCGACGATACCCGTAGTCGACGGCGAGGGCGACGGTACCCCGACGGCAGCGAGAACGGACGAACGGTACGCGTGGTCGGGAAGATTTATTCCGTCGCTGCGTGACGGTCTCGTGTGGAGCTAACTCCGGACCTGAGCGGGCGTACGGCCCTCGTGACCGGCAGCGCGACGCGGGTCGGTCGCGAGCTTCTGCTGTCGATCGCCGACTGTGGGGCGGACGTCGTCGTCCACTACAACGAAAGCGAGGCGGCGGCGACGGCCACCGCAGAGGAGGTTCGCGACCGCGGGGGGGTCGCGATCACGGCACAGGGCGACGTCACCGACCCGGCGGCGGTCGACGACATGTTCGACGCGGTCGAGTCGGAGCTCGGCACCGTCGACGTCCTCGTCAACAACGTCGGGAACTTCGACTCCCGCCACTGGAGCGACATCGAGTGGGAGTCCTGGCGGGACGTCGTCGAGACGAACTTCTACGGCACCGTGCTCTGCGCTCGGCGGGCGGTCCCCGCGATGCGCGACCAGGGCTGGGGGCGAGTCGTCAACATCGGGTTCGCGGACAGCGACCGCATGCACGCACATCCGGTGAACTTCCCGTACTTCGTCGCGAAGACGGCCGTGCTCATGTTCACGCGGATGCTTGCGACGGACACGCGCGACGACGGCATCACCGTCAACGCCGTGTCTCCGTTCGCAGTGTCGAACACGGAGGCGGGCGTCGAGGACTTCCCGCGGGGCCGCCCGGCGCGGTTCGCGGACGTCGCGGCTCCGATTCGGTTTTTCCTGAGCGACGCCGCCGTGTACATCAGCGGGGAGAACGTCGCGGTCGACGGCGGACGGATGCCGGAGTTCGACGGCTGACCCGGCCGCCGCGGGGAGGACCCGTCCCTCCGGGGCCAACGACCCGCGTTCCCCGCCGACCGAGACGCGACCGCTCGGAAAAATTATACGGACGTATAAGTGAGGACACGTATGACCACGGCTACGGTGAAGGCGACGCCATGACCGACAGGGACCTCTCCGACCCCGAGTACTACCTCAACAGAGAGCTCTCCGAGCTCGCCTTCCAGGAACGAGTTCTCCGGGAGGGGACCGACGAGCGGAATCCGCCGCTCGAACGGCTCCGGTTTCTCGCCTTCTTTACGAAGAACACGGACGAGTTCTTCATGAAACGCGTCGGCGGGCTCAAACAGCAGATCGACGCCGGCGTCACCGAGCCGACGCCGGACGGGCGGACGCCGACCGAGCAGTGGCGCGAGGTGCTCGACACCGTCCGCCCGCTGTTCCGACAGCAGTCCACGTACTGGCGAGAGGTCCTCAAGCCGACGCTCGCGGACGAGGGGATACAGATCTGTGATCCCGACGACCTCCCGAAGGCGGCCAGAGAGCGGCTGCGCACGCATTTCGAGGAGTCAATCCTCCCGACGCTGACGCCGCTCGCGTTCGACCCGGCGCACCCGTTCCCGTTCATCTCGAACCTCTCGCTGTCGCTCGCCGTTCTCTCGGCCGACGAGACCGGCGAGACGACGTTCACCCGGATCAAGATCCCGCCGAACCGGCCGCGGCTGGTGGCCGTGCCGGGCGCGGCCGACCGGTACGTGCTCATCGAGGATCTCATCGAGTCAAACCTCGACCTGCTGCTTCCGAACCTCGACGTCCGTGACGTGTCGAAGTTCAAGGTGACCCGCAACGCGGAGGTCCGGCGGGACGAGGAGATCGCTGAGGACCTCGTCGAGATGGTCGAGGAGGTGATCGAACAGCGGCGGTTCGCGACCGTCGTCCGCCTCGAGGTCGACGCCGACATGCCCGCCGAGTCGCTGTCGATCCTCACGACCCAGCTCGGTGTCGACGACCGGGAGGTGTTCCACCGCGACGGCCCGATCGACTTCGAGGACTTCTTCGAGCTCGTCGAGCTCGACCGGCCCGACCTCAAGCAGCCGGCGTGGACCCCGAAACCCCACCCGCGACTGCGGTCGCCGGTGGAGCGAGACGACGAGGCGACGAGCATCTTCGAGGAGATCGACGACGGCGACGTGCTCGCGCATCACCCGTACCACTCGTTCGAGGGGACGGTACAGCAGTTCCTGCGCGCGGCGGCGACCGACCCCGACGTGCTCGCGGTGAAGGCGGCGATCTACCGGACCGCGAGCGACTCGAAGGTCATCCAGAGTCTCATCGACGCCGCCGACAACGGCAAACAGGTCGCGGTGATGGTCGAGCTCAAGGCCCGGTTCGACGAGAAGAACAACCTCGAGTGGGTCCGGCAGCTCGAAGAGGAGGGGATCCACGTCGCCTACGGCACGGTGGGGCTGAAGACGCACACGAAGACGGCGCTCGTCGTCCGGCAGGAGGACGACGGCGTACAGCTGTACTCACACGTCGGCACCGGCAACTACCACTCGGAGACCGCAAAGGGGTACGTCGACCTGGGGCTTTTGACCGTTGACCACGACATCGGGCTCGACTTAGCGAAGGTGTTCAACTTCTTCACCGGGCCGACGCTCGACGACAGCTTCCGGAAGCTGCTGATCGCTCCCGTGACGATGCGCGAGCGGTTCACCGAGATGGTCAGACGCGAGGCCGACCACGCCCGCGAGGGGCGGCGGGCGCGGATCGTGATCAAAGTGAACGGGCTCGAAGACCCGTCGATGGTCGAGGAGCTCTACCGCGCCTCGATGGCGGGCGTCGAGATCGACCTCGTCGTCCGTGACATCTGTCGGCTCCGCCCCGGTATCGACGGGCTGAGCGAGAACGTCACCGTCCACTCGATCGTCGGCCGGTTCCTCGAACACGCCCGGATATTCTACTTCGAGAACGGCGGCTCGCCCGAGTGGTACATCGGGTCCGCCGACTGGATGACCCGGAACCTCGACCACCGGGTCGAGGCGGTGACCCCGGTCGAGGACCCCACGATACGCAGGCAGCTCCGATTCGTGCTGGAAGCGTCGCTGACCGACAACCGCCGGCGGTGGGTGCTGCGGAGCGACGGGCGCTACGAACGGGTCTCCGCCGACGGCGAGCCGGTGAGAGACGTCCAAGAGCTGCTGATGACGGCAACAGAACGGGCGCTCGACCGCGGACACGGCCCCGGAATGGTGGTCGACATGGACCGTATCGACTCCGAGCTCCTCGTCGAGCCCGTCGCGGAACGCGACGCTGGCTCCGGGGAGGCCGAGGACGCGGAGGAGTCGGAAGACGCGGGGGAGTCAGCCGAGGGCGCGGAGGAGTCGGAAGACGCGGAGGAGTCGGAAGACGCGGAGGAGTCGGAAGACGCAGACAGCGACGCACAAGCCGAAGACGCAGACGGCGAGGCGGAGCCGCGGCCGGACGGCGACGCGTCCGTGTTCGAGGCACACGCCGACCGCTGGTATCGCCCCGACAGCGACACGTACGGCTGGGCCGTTCGAACGAGGGCGGGCGAGCGGCGGTACTTCAAGACGCGGTCCGGCGCTCGAGACCGGCTCCGGGCCGAGTACGAGTAACTTCCTCAGGCGGGGTCGACGATCTTCGAGTCGGCGCGCTCCTCGTGGGTCTCTGCGTCGACGGACAGGAACTCGTCGTTCCGGTAGTCGTACGCGGTGAGGGTCCCGCCGTAGACGCAGCCGGTGTCGAGACCGACGGCGTGTTCGCGCTCCATCGGCCGGTCGTGAACCGTGTGACCGAAGAAGACGCGTCCGGGCCCGTCGTAGTCGTCGTACCAGAACGGCCCGTCGTACCCGTCGCCGTGCGGCGACCGCATCGTCAGAAGCTCCGACGGACTGTGGTCCGCGAGCGGCCGCTCCGGGTCGACGCCGCCGTGTACGGCGACCACGTCGTCGAACGAGATGGCGAACGGGAGCGACGCGAAGAACTCCCGGTCCCCCTCGCGGAGCCAGTCCGGGTCCTTATCGCCGCGCACGATCTTCTGTTCGTTGTTTCCGCGGACGCTGACCAGACGCGGGTCCTCGCGGACGACGTCGATCACGGCGGGGCTGTCGGGGCCTTTCCGCACGAGGTCGCCGACGAAGACGACGAGGTCGTCGTCGCCCAAGTCGAGCCGCGCGAGGAGCCGTTCGAGCGGCTCGACGCTGCCGTGGACGTCGCCGACGAGGTATATCTCGTCGTAGCGGTCCGCGTCGAGCCGGCTGTGCCACGCCCCGTCGTCGCCGAACTGAAGAGCCGAGTTCATGTGCTGTCCGAACCGGTGTCAGCGGACATCGGTTCTCACCCGAACAGAGTCGGCGGCGGAAGTAAACCGTTGCTAAGAGCGATCAATAGCGCTATATAGATTCCGTCCTCGCCGGAGCCCCTGCCCCGGCGACGCGGTCACCCGTCGCCGTGGGCGTCGACGACGACGACCGCGCCGTCCTCGACGGTGACGTTGATCAGCGTCTTCACGTCGTAGTCGGTGTCGTCGAGCTCGTTGTCGCCGGCTTTCTTTATGACGGCGACGACGTCAACGACCTCCGCGCCGACCTCGTTCGTGAGCGCGTCGAGGACCGCCGTCATCGTGCCGCCCGTCGAGAGCACGTCGTCTAACACGAGCACGCGGTCGCCAGCCTCCACGTCGTTGATGTACATCTCGGACTCGGAGTAGCCGGTCTCTTGGAACAGCGGTACCTCGCCGTCGAGCCCGTACTGGCGCTTGCGGATGACGACCAAGGGGATGTCGGTCATAAGCGAGAGCGCGGTAGAGATGTGGATCCCCATCGCGGCGGGGGTGACGATCTTGTCGACGTTCTCGAGGTCCGCTTTGCGGATCATCCGGATGACGATCTCTCGGAGCAGCTCGGGTTCGAGCATCGGAACGCCGTCGCTGATCGGGTGGACGAAGTACTGATACCCGTCTTTCTCGATTATCGGCGCGTCGAGGAGCGACTGCCGCAACTGGTCCATGTCGCGGGTACTCGTGGATATTAATAAAGCGTGGCGGTTGTGGGATCGCGCTGTGAGTCGGTGGCACGGCGCGCGGAACTCAAACGGCACTGATAACTCACCGATCGACACGAACACCGCCGAAGCCCCGGCCGCTCGGCCGTACGCGACCGTTGCTGCTTATAACTCACCGATCGACACGAACACCGCCGAAGCCCCGGCCGCGAGGCGGACAGACGCTCGCTGCGCGCCTCACTCGGTCGCTTTGCTCCCTCGTTGCGGTGCTTGCGTCGCCTCTGTCCGCCTCGCGGCCGCCCCTTCGAGTCCCGCCCCGCACGGCAGCTGCACCTCACGCCTCCCCAGCCTCGCGGCTCACGGCTTCGCCGTTCGCCGCGTCCCTCACGCGTGCGACTCGCGCCCTGCGGGCGCTCGTCGGCACGCGCCACCGCACAGCGGATCTATTTATAAGCGAACTCAGTTCTATTAAAAACCCGACCCTCACTCGGACTCAGGGTCGCGCTTCTCTGAGAACGCCTCCATCCCCTCCCGCTGGTCGCGCGTGCCGAACAGACCGGCCCACGCCCGCCGTTCGAGGGCGAGCCCGGTCGCCGGGCCGTCGCCGGCCGCGTTCAGCGCCTCCTTCGCGGCCCGCCGCGGTCGTCGGCTTCGCGGCCAGCGCGCCCGCCAGCTCGTCGACGCGGTCGTCGAGCGCGTCGTCGGTGACGACCTCGCCGAGCGCGACGGCGTCGCGGCTCACGGTAACAGTCCTCTGAGCGCGTCCGCGGCGTCGACGGCGATCTTCGCCACCGATATCACCGCGTTCTTTACGACGCTCGTCGACCTGACGTCGATCTCGTCGTCGTTGTACGCGGACAGCGTCGCGTCGACCGGGTCCTCGGCCCCGACGATCTCACACGCCGTCTCGTCGGTCATCTCGACGACGGTGTCCGGGCGCTCGGGCGCTCCCGACGCGAACCCCGTCACGGTGAAGTCGTCGTCTGTCTGTACCGTGTAGTCGGCCGGGTCCGCGCCCTCGATGCGGAGATGCGTGGTGTTCGACGCCAGGGCCGGCCGGATCGCGCCCGGGATCCGGTCGGTGCTCGACTCGAACACGTCGACGGCGGTCTCGACGTCGACGCTCGTCCCGTCGTCACCGCACTGGAACGTCTGCGTCCCCGACGCCGACTGAGCGCTGGCGACGGGGGCCGCCGCGCTCGCGACGACGAGCGCTACTCCCAGAGTGATCGCTAGTAATAATCGCATGTACTGCCGTGTTCGCCGCTAATACTTGAACTCTCGCCGTCGACCGCGGCTCGGTTCGACAGCCGCGGCACGGAGACGCGCACGGTCGCGCCGGCCTCGGAGTTCGTGACCTCCACGTCTCCGCCGACGACCTCCGCGCCCCACTTGACGAGCCACAGGCCGAGCCCGCTGCCGTGTTCGAGCGGGTCCTCCGCTCCGCGTTCGAGGACCGACCGCTCGTAGGGGTCGATCCCCTGTCCGTTGTCGGTGAACCGTGTCGAGACCGCGTCGCCGTCGACGTCGATCGAGACCGAGACCGCCGGCTCCGCGCGATCGACGTGCTCGGCGGCGTTCGAGAGTATCTGCTTGAACACGCTCTCGAGCGAGTCGTCGACGTACACGTCGGCTGGGACGGGCTCCGTCTCGACCGAGACCGACGGGTACCGCGCGCGCGTCTCCGCTATCGCCTCGTCGAGCACCGCCGACAACCGAGCCGGCTCCGGCGACGCGTACTCCCGGTCGAAGATGTCGAGAATCTCTCTCGTCTCGGTGCTGAAATCCTCTATCTCCGCGGCGCTGTCGCGTATCTTTTCGAGATTCTGTGCCGTGTCCCCGCGCGTGGCCGAGTCCGCGTAACCCATGATGAGACTCGTCTGTGTCCGGATGTTGTGACGAAACAGCCGATTCAACACCTGATGCCGCTGTTGGGTCCGAATGTACTGGCTGATGTCTCTGAACAGATACACCGTCCCGACGGTCCGCCCGCGGGAGTTCGTGAGTCGGGTCTGGCTCACGTCGTACGTCGTGTCGGTGTGTTCGCCGCGAAACGGGTCGGTCGGCGGCTCGGCGTCGTGCCGGAAGATCGAACTCTCCGCGCCGAGAGCGCTGACCGGCCGCCCGAGGGCCGTCGTGGTGTCCGTCGCGAAGATGCGTCCGGCGGCGTCGTTGATCTCGACCACCGTGTCGTGGGTGTCGACCACGAGGAAGCCGTCGTGCGACTGGTCAAGCAGGTACTGACGGGCGTGCTGACACGGGGCGGGGCTGCTCTCGAACAGCCGGAACCACAACACGGCGAGCAGAAACGCCACGCCGGAGACGCAGAACGCGACGGGCGTCGCGTCGAGCGCCGGGTTCGGCACGAACCCGCCTAGGTACAGGAGATTACTCGCCACGGGCGTCAGCGTTCCGACGAGGAGGGCGACCCCCTGACCGCGGAAGACAGTTACCCCCCGCTGGACGAGCCCGAGGAGCGGGACCGCCCCGCCGGCGCCCAGCACGTACGAGTAGCCGGCGATCACCCACAGCCAGACCCCCGGCTCGCGGCTGAGAAACGCCTGTCCCCGAACGCTCGTCAGCGTCGTCTCCGCGTAGAGGATATCGTGGGTCTGGCTGGTGAGCGCTAACCCGACAGTGGCGACGGGAACCACCGACAGCGCGGCGACCGAACGGCGGGTGATGTACCGGTCGTGACCGGTGAACTCGACGGCGAAAACGAACCACGCGACCGGTATCACGACGACGCCGATCCACGTGATTTCCTCCCAGAACACCTTCGAGGCCAGACCGTCCGCTCGCACCTGAAACAGGAGGGCGACGGACCAGACGACCTGACCGCCGAACATCGCCGCGAGCGGAACGCCTCCCGGTTCGGCGCGCGCTCGCCACGCGACGAGCGCGGCGGCGAACCCGACGCCGGTGCTGGCCCAGAGCGCGTACGCGACGGCCGGCCCCGAAAGCATGAACTGAGGAACGTCCGACGGGTTATTCAATTTATGGGTGAGATCACCCGAAAAGAAAAGAGGAATGTCGCAGCGAGAGCGCTTATATTACGAGAATCAGAAACAAAAGCGGGTACTCAAGCTCCGAGAGCGTGCCGAGCCGGTCCTCGCGCGACCACCGCCCGATCAGCCCGACCGCGAGCAACGAGTAACAGAGGCCGCCGACCAGCGCTACCGTCGTCGCGCGGGACGCGAAAAGATCGCTCATGGCCGTCGCCACGAATGCGAGCGTCGCGAGGTTCAGGACGTAGAGCGCGCGCCGCGTCGTGACGAGCCCGTACCGGGACGGGAGCGTGTCCACGCCGATGCGCGCGTCGCTGAAGCGGTCGGGAACGTTCGGGACCTCCGTGTGGACGAAGTCCCGCGAGAGGAAGAAGGCGAACACCGCCCAGACCTCGGCGGAGACGGGCTGTGACGCGAGCGCGATCGGCAGGAACGTGACCGTCATCGCCCACGCGACGGCGACTACCACCGTGTTCACCACGACGATGTCTTTCAGCCTGCTCACCCCGTCGGTAACGGCGCTGAAGTAATCCAGCGCGTAACACACCCAGAAGACACCCGGAAGCAGCGTCAAAACCAGCGCCGCGGGCCCGCCGAGAACGCCCAGCATGACCGCGAGCCCGTACGCCCCGGCGGCGAGAGCGAAGAGGCCACCTTGGTGCCGGCGGACGAACGCCACCTGCGCCGGGTTCGAGACGCGGTCCGTGTCCGCGTCCGCGATGCGGTCGTTCATGTACACCGAAAAGGTGATCAGTCCGATTATCGCCAGCGCGGCGTTCGGTTCGAGACCGAGCAGCTCGGTCGCGAGCCAGCCTTCGATGACCGCGATGCTCGTGATGTACAGCGAGGAGTACACGAACACGTCCCAAGCGCGAACGGCCCTCGCCAGCACGGTCCGATGGAGAACGTCGACAGCGCCGTCGATCCATCCCTGTACGACCTCCGTTGTGGGTTCTTTTGACATGATACCCGTCTTGTCGCACGGCTGTCGATTACTCCAGTATTCTGAACCGTGTAACATCCCTCCGCGACCGATCCGGCCGCGCCGTCCGCCGTCCGTCGGGTCCCGTCTGGTCGACCGACCCATCTCCCGTCTAGTCGGCCGACCCGCCTCCCGCCGGGTTGCGCGGATTGCAACTCATATATGCTCGTGGTCGTAAGACGTGGTATGAACGGGAACCGGTTCGGCCGACTCTTCCAGCTGACGACCTACGGCGAGAGCCACGGCGACGCGATGGGCGTCACCGTCTCCGGCGTGCCCGCGGGCGTCGAGCTCGACGAGGACGCGATCCAGGCGCAGCTCGACCGGCGCAAGCCGGGACAGTCGATGATCACCACCTCGCGGGGCGAGCCCGACGAGGTGACGGTGAACTCCGGCGTTCAGGACGGCTACACGACCGGCACGCCGATCGGGATGGTGATCCAGAACAAAGACGCCCAGTCGGGGAAATACGAGCCGTTCGTCACGGCTCCGCGGCCGTCTCACGGAGATTACACCTACTCGGCGAAGTTCGGCACGCGCAACTGGGGCGGCGGCGGGCGCTCGTCGGCGCGCGAGACGGTGAACTGGGTCGCCGCCGGCGCGGTCGCCGAGCAGGTGCTCGACGCCTCCGACCACGACGTCGAGATCAAAGCGCACGTCAACCGGATCGGCGACGTCGCGGCCGGCGACGTGAGCTTCGAGCAGATCCTCGCGAACAGCGAGGACAACGACGTGCGCTGTGCCGACCCCGAGGCGGCCGCGGAGATGCAGGAGCTGATCGAGGGGTATCAGAAGCGCGGCGACTCGATCGGCGGCTCGATCTACTTCGAGTGCCGCGGCGTGCCGCGCGGGCTCGGCGCGCCGCGGTTCGACAGCTTCGCGTCGCGGCTCGGGCAGGCGATGTTCGCGATCCCGGCGACGACCGCCGTCGAGTACGGGCTCGGCGGCGCGGCCAGCCACACGGCCGGCAGCGAGCGCAACGAAGACTGGACGTTCGACGACGGCGAGTCGTTCGACCACGTCGAAAGCGACACGGGAGATCCGGTCCCGGTCGGCAACGACCACGGCGGACTCCAGGGCGGAATCACCACCGGCGAGCCGATCTACGGCGAGGCGACCTGGCACGCGCCGACCTCGATCCCGAAGAAGCAGCGTTCAGCCGACTGGGAAACCGGCGACGAAAAGGAGGTGCAGGTGGTCGGCCGCCACGACCCCGTGCTCCCGCCGCGGGGGGTCCCCGTGGTCGAGGCGATACTGTACTGCACCGTCCTTGATTTCATGCTGCTCGCCGGCCGTATCAATCCCGACCGCGTCGACGGGAACCCAGGCGAGTACGACACCGACTACCACCCGAGCAGCCCGCGGAACGAGTAGCGGGCGATCTGGCCTCCGACAGGCTTTCCCGTGTTCTCGCGGTTCGCGGAACCACGACTTCGACGCTCGCCGCTACGCTTATTACAAAGTATTACGAACAGATACGTATGCCGATCGGTATCGACGCGTTCGACGACGAGCCGGACGCGGCACTTGACGTCGCCCCAGGGACGCAGCCGTACCGCGTCCTCGCGTTCCTCGCGGAACACGACGATCAGGCGTTCACACAGACCGAGATCCACGAGCGGACCGGGATCAAACGCGGGAGCGTCGGTACGGTCCTGTCTCGTCTCGATGACCGCGGACTCGTCCGTCACCGCGGCCGGTACTGGGCGGTTGCCGAGGACGACCGACTGGCGTCGTTCGCCGCGCAGCGGGCGGCGAGCTCGGCCTCGACGACAGACGACTACTACGGCGGGGACGAACGTGGTTCCTGAACGCGGCGCGGTAGTCAAGGGGCCGGATCTGCTTGCGGACAACGAGTTTCGACCGTACGTCCGAATCAACGATGACACGCATCCGTTCGCCGATGAGGAAGCCGTCTACGTCGCCGCGACGACCACGCGCCGGTCGGCTGCGATTCCGCTCACCGAACCCGACTTCCTCGCCGGCAGTCTCCCGCGTGAGACGTACGTCAATCCTTGGACCGTCGTGACGATACGACACGCGGACGTTCACGGTGAGGAGGGGCAGCTAACCGACGAGACGACGGAGACTATCGCGGCAGCGACCGCAGGATATCTGGGCGTTAGCTAGGTCACACCACCACGACCTCGTCGACGACGACGAGCAGCACGAACCCGGCGAGAAACGCCGCCGTCGCGGCGTCGGCGTGGCCGTGGCCGTGCGAAGAGGGGATCAGCTCCCGGAAGACGACCGCGAGCATCGCGCCCGCGGCGAAGCCGGACGCAATCGGGAACAGCCCGGCACCGAGCCCGACGAGCGAGTAGCCGAAGACGGCCGCGACGACCTGCGGGACGACGCCCGAAAGCGTGGTGTACGTCAGCACGCGCCCGTTTGACATCCCCGTCTCGGCCATCGGTACCGCGAAGGCGAACCCGTCGGGAACGTTCTGGAGCCCGATCACGACCGCCAGAAGCAGCGCGACCTCGTCGAGTCCGGACGCGAACGCGACGCCGATCGCGAGCCCCTCCGGGGCGTTGTGGAGCGTGATAGCCCCGCCGATCAGGAGCGCCTTCCGGAGCGCCGAGTCCGGGTCGTCGACCGGCGCGGTCGGGTCGCCGAGGGAGGCGTCGACGCCGCCGCCAGCACCGTCGCCGCCCGGGGCCGCCGTCTCCGTCGGGGCGGTCGGAAGCGACATCGCCGCCGCGTCGCCGTCTGTCGCGCCGCCCTCGGGGAGCCACGCCTGATACTGGGCGTGGAGGTGCGGAATCAGGTAGTTGCCGCCGAGCAGGGCGGCTCCGCCGACCGCCAGCCCACCCATCACCTCGGCGAGCGTCCCCTCTTCCATCCCCGGCAACACCAGCCCGAACACGCTCGCGGCGACCATCAGCCCGGCGGCGAGACCGAGCGCCGCGTCGTACGTGCGGTGGGTCACGCGCACTCGGAAAAACACCGGGAGCGCGCCGAGCCCGGTCGCGACCCCCGCGAGGGTCGTCACGCCGAGCACGGTCGCGAGCGTCGTCATACACACCCGTCTCTCGCGGGGATATATAAACGGGACCGGACGGCGGCGGTGTGGCGGACGACGGTCCGGCGGACGGCGACGACACCATCCGCGACCCCGCCCGCGTCGTCGTCCCGTCCCGTCAGGTGTAACACCCCCGCGCTCGTAACGGACTCGTGATAACCGACGACGGCGGCCACTACGACGCGGCGGTCGACGCGCTCGCGGTCCGAGCGTACGAGCGAGCCGGCGACCGCTACACCCGCGGCGGTCGGCGCGTGCTCGCGGACCCCCGCGAGGGCCTCGACCCGTTCGCGCCGGACGAGAAAGGCTGGATCGGTCAGGGGCTCCAACAGCTGCTCGCGGCGGCGG
>Ga0207714_1001184_pt1 | contig 17129 bp, 16 predicted proteins | sample PonA232FremontCA_2_FD_187270 | JGI IMG/M metagenome (GOLD analysis project Ga0207714, IMG submission 187270) | Marine sediment microbial community from Fremont, CA, USA - Pond A23 Sediment 2 (SPAdes) | ecosystem: Environmental > Aquatic > Marine > Unclassified | place: USA: Fremont, California...
AGCGAACGATCTGGTAGTACTTGTCCAGCCCGCCGAACATGAGCAGCTGCTTGAAGAGCTGGGGACTCTGGGGCAGGGCGTAGAAGCTTCCCTGGTGGACGCGGCTGGGGACCAGAAAGTCCCGCGCCCCTTCGGGGGTGCTCTTGGTCAGCACCGGTGTCTCCACTTCCAGAAATCCCTCACGCTCCAGAAAGCGGCGCGCGCTCTGGGCCGCCCTGTCCCTGACGAGGAGATTCTGGGTCATCTCCCTGCGCCGCACATCCAGGTAGCGGTACTGCAGGCGGAGATTCTCCCCGGTGTCGATGCCGTCCTCGATGGGGAAGGGAGGGGTCCTGCTGTTGTTCAAGAGCTTCCAGTCATAAACCACGACCTCGATCTCGCCGGTGGTCAGCTTATGGTTCTCCATTCCCTCTGGACGGCGCCTGACCGTGCCCCTCACGGCGAGCACATACTCCGGGCGGAGCACGTGCGCCTGTTCATGGGCCTCGGCGTTGTGATCCGGAGAAAAGACCACCTGGGTCAGTCCCTGGCGGTCTCGTAAATCGATAAAGATGAGCCCCCCGTGGTCCCTTCGGAACTGGACCCAGCCCATGAGGCAGACCTCCAGGTCCAGATTCGCGCTTGTGAGCTCTCCGCATCCGTGGGATCGCTGCCATCCGTCCAGGTCCTGCAGCAGCTCCTGTGAACTGATTTCGGGCATAGTGCGTTCGTCCTTGAAGCCTTTTGGTGTTCCTATCGCCCCAGAAGCTCCGGGAGGGTTTCCGCCTCGCGCTGATATTGCTCCCCGGAGCCCATGTCCCTGACCGTGAGCCGGCCGCTATCCAACTCGTCGCGACCCAGAAAAATGCAGTAGCGCGCCCCGATGCGGTCCGCGTGGCGGACTTGGCTCTTGAGGCTCGCCGTCTCGTAGCCCATTTCACCCGCAAGGCCCTTGCGGCGCAGCTCCTCGCAGATCCGCATTCCCTCGCCCAGACCCTGATCGTCCAGAACCGCCACATAGAAATCCATCTCCCCGGGATCGGGGTCGTCCAGGAGCAGGCTCAGACGCTCCATGCCACAGGCGAAGCCGATTGCCGGATGATCCGGTCCTCCCAGCTGGCGCACCAGATCGTCGTAGCGTCCGCCCCCGGCAACCGAGGACTGGGCCCCTATCTTCCCGGACATGACCTCGAATGTGGTCCGCTGATAGTAGTCCAGCCCCCGCACCAACCTGCTGTTCACCTCATAGGCGATCCCCATCCGTTGCAGGTTGTCCAATACGGTGCCAAAATGGGTCCGGCACTCCTGGCAAAGGCAATCCAGCATGGAGGGGGCCTCGCGCATGAGCTCCTGGCACTGGCTCTGCTTGCAGTCCAGCAGGCGGAGGGGGTTGCGCTCCCGCCGCTCGCGGCAGTCGCTGCAGAAGGCGCTTGTGTCCGTATGCTCCAGATATTCGTGCAAGCGCCTGGCGTACTCCGGCTGACACTTGCGGCAGCCCAGGCTGTTGATCTGCAGGCTCAAATCCGTAAGCCCCAGCTCGCCGAGATAGGTCCAGAGCATAAGCACCATTTCCGCGTCGAGTAGGGGGGATGCGGAGCCGAAGGCTTCCGCGTTGACCTGGTGGAACTGGCGCTGCCGCCCTTTCTGCGGGCGCTCGTATCGAAACATGGGGCCCACGGTGAAAAGCTTGGTCAGACCCTGGCCGGCATAGAGCTTGTCCTCGATATAGGCCCTCACCGCGCCGGCTGTTGCCTCGGGCCGCAAAGTGACGTATCGTCCTTTCCTGTCCGGAAAGGTGAACATCTCCTTCTGAACCACATCCGTATCGCTGCCGATGCTGCGGGCAAAGAGCTCCGTTCGCTCCAGCAGGGGCAGACGGAGCTCGCTGTACCCGTATCTGCCAAAGACGTGCGACGCGGTTTCCTCCATCAGACGGAATTTCCGGGCCTCGGCCCCCATTATGTCGGAAAAGCCGCGAATCTTGCGAATGCTGGTCATAATGAGCGTCCTTGAAGGAACGGTTCTCGCGCTGGATTGGGTTTTGCGGGGCATGACCTGACCGGTTGCCTCGTCGAATTTCCCCAAAATCCCGGGGCCTGCTCGTCGTGCCGACCAGGGAGCCACGCCCTTTCGCGTGCGTGAACCCGTCTACGGCCCGAAGGCCCGTATCTCAGTAGATCAAGGCACTGTGAATGTCAAAAGCACCTCTTTCGCATATCTTTCTCACTTTGTCCAAAGCCACCAAGGAGGTTCTACCGTGCGTGCCGTACTTCTCGCCGGACACAAGGACTCCGGGAAGACCGGACTGGCGGAGTCGCTCTGCCGCAGATTCCGGGAAATGGGGCATCGGGTCGCAGTTGCCAAGTTCAGCCACCACGCGATGGATCGCGCGAACTCGGACACGCAGCGTCTGACCCAGGCCGCCCACGGAACGATCGCCTTCGATCCGGAAACCACCTCCCTGATCCTGCCCGGACAACGATCCCTGCAGGACTTTCTCCCCCTCGTATCCGCCCAGGTCCTGATCGTCGAGGGCGGCAAGCACCTGGGGTGTCTGCCCCGAATCATCCTCCCGCGAAAGGGGGACAGTCGCCAGGAGCTGGATCAGGAGCTTGCCCTGGCCCAGTGGTCCGACACTCCTGTATCCGGGCTCACCCAGCTCACGGATTCCGCGCAGGCAGCGCAGCTCGTATTGGAGCGCGGTTTTCTGCTGCCGGATCTGAATTGCGGAGGATGCGGCCGCGAGGACTGCTCTCAGCTGGCCCGGGAAATCGTCGCCGGTGAAGCGGATGTTTCCCAGTGCACCGCTCTTTCCCCGCAAGGGATCGAGATCGCGGTCAACGGCGAGCCCATCCCCCTCAATCCCTTTGTCCGCAATCTTGTGCAGAACACGCTCAAGGGAATCCTTTCCAGCCTGAAAGGCGGAAGCTCCGGACAAGTGGAGATACGGCTCGACATGGCGGATCAGCCGGCATCTTCGGGCCCAAGCGGCTAACCCCGTGGACACCGAAGATATCCTTGCCCGAATGCCCTTTGATTTGGAATGAACGGCCTGGTCCGGTGATCCGGCTCAAGGTCCCTAACCGTATGCACCACGCCTGTGAGGGCGCTCATGAATGATCAGTTCTTCCATGTCGTCGATGTGGCCACTTTCCATTCCCTGCTTCGCTCCTTTCCGCCCCTTTCCCGGACGGAGCAGATCCCCCTGGTCGAGGCCTGCGGCCGAGTCCTCGCAGAGGATGTGCTGGCGGGCGAGCCCATCCCCCCCTTCACCCGCTCCTGCATGGACGGCTATGCCGTTGCCGCAAGGGAAACATTCGGAGCCACGGAATCGATTCCCGCCTACCTGGAGCTCGCTGGGCGGGTCGAGATTCAGGACCTGCCGGACTTCAGCCTTTCCCCCGGCCAGTGCGCCGCAGTTGTTACCGGATCCTGCATTCCGGATGGGGCGGACAGCGTGGTGATGATGGAGCACTGCCACAGCCTCGGTAACGGCGCCATGCAGGTAGCGCGTCCCGTTGCCCCGGGGGAGAACGTCCTCTACCGCGGCGAGGATTGCGATCGTGGCGACAGGGCGGTATTCGCCAACTCCATTCTCGATTCGGGCAGAGTGGGAATTCTAGCCGCCCTCGGCGTCTCCTCCGTTCCCGTGTTTCAGCGCCCCCGCGTGGGACTCGTCGCCACCGGAGACGAGCTGGTTTCTGTGGATCGCCCCGTATCCGAGGCACGGATCAGGGACGTGAACTCCCCTGCCATATCCTGCCTGATCCGGCGGAGCGGAGGCGAGCCCGTACCCTACGGCATCGTCCCCGACGATGAGGCGAATCTGGCCGAGGTCCTCGCAGCCGCGGCAGCCGAGTGCGACATGCTCCTAGTCTCCGGCGGCAGCTCGGTCGGGGCCAGGGATATCACCCTCGACGCCATGGAGCACCTTCCCCATTTCCGGCTCATGGCCCACGGGGTTTCCATGAGCCCGGGCAAGCCCACCATCCTCGCAGCAAGCGGAGACATCCCCATTATCGGCCTTCCCGGTCAGGTCACCTCAGCCCAGGTCGTGACCATGATCCTGCTGTGCCCGTTTTTGCGATACATACAGGGCGACGAGCGAGAGGGATTTTGTCGCCGCAGGGCGACGCTGTTGCGCAATCTCGCCTCCAAGCAGGGCCGCGAGGACTACGTCCGGGCCAGGCTCACCCAACGGGACGGCGAGCTCCAGGCCGAGCCCGTCCTGGGCCCGTCCGGCCTCCTGCGGACCCTGCTCGAGGCGGATGCCCTGCTCCGGATCCCGGAAAACGTGGAGGGCTTGTACAAGGGACAGAGCGCCGAAATCCTGCCACTATAGATCGAGCAGCCTCCGGCCTTGGCGTTTCTTCCTTGGCGCCCTTCGTGCCTTGGCGGTTCCCATTCTTCACGACCATGGCAGCCTGAACCAGAAGAGCCAGATTGAGGCTGAGGTTAGAAAAGTGGTGAACAGGTACGAATCCGGCACCTATTTATGAAGCCAAGTCAATCAGACGCCCTTTTGTCGCCTCAAATAGGTGCCGGACAACGCGGCAATTGAAAAATTTTCAACGCCCCGCTAGACGATTTCCGGCTTCGTGCCGAGCGCTCGAAGCGGCAGCCCGGCGAATTCCGTCTGCAGGTCCGTTCGCACCGCGTAGAAAGCGCCCCAATCCGGCGGATAGTCCAGGCAATTCAGGCAATCGGCCCACCGTGTCTCCTTCCACGTGCCTTGCGGCCCCGGAAGGACCGATCGCGCCAGAAGCGCCTCATAGGGAATGCCCTCGCGGAGCATTTTCTTGAGCCTGTACCAGGGCAGTCTGACGCCGGGATCCTTCTTCTTCATGTCGATCCCCAGCCGAGCCGCTTCCTGCTGCGTGGGTTTCGGGCACCGGTTGAGCACGCCCAGCAGCATCCCTTTTGATCCCACGCGATAGGCCTCTTGCAGGACGGCCTCGGGATCGCTGGTCAAATTCAGGGTCAATAGAACGGCCACGTAATCGAATGCATTGTCCCCGAATTGCAAGCGATCGCTGGAGCCAAGGTGCAAATCCACATCGTGGCCCAGCTTGAGCCTGGCCCGGGTCACGAAGTGCGGATGGCTGTCCTGGCCGCTCACCTCGAAGCCCGCCTTGTGCATGGTCTCCAGGAACAGGCCCGCGCCGCATCCCGTCAGCAGCATCCTCCTGTCCCTCCTGGGCCAGTCGTAGATCAAGCGCAGCAGGAGCCTTTCCGCGCGGTACAGCAAATGGCCGCCGCGTTCCAGACATTCCAGACGAAAAGGGATCTCGCGGGGATCTCCACTACCTATCCTGTTTTCATGCACTGGCTCTTCGCTCCTGGCCATGCTTCATGTGGATTTCAGCACCGCTCCTCGGGCAGCCGAGGTCGCCTGCAATGCGTAGCGCCGCAGAAAGGGGGATTCCACTTCCCTGCTTGGTGGCGTGCTCTCCTTCCTGCGGCGCTCGATCTCGTCCTCCCCCAGCTGCGCATCGATGCGCCTCCCGGGAATGTCGATGCGCACATGGTCCCCGTCCCGAAGCAGCCCGATCAGGCCCCCCTCGGCCGCCTCCGGGGATACGTGGCCGATCGCCGCGCCGCGGGTTCCCCCGCTGAAGCGCCCATCCGTGAGCAGGGAAACCTCGGATGCCTGCCCCATTCCGGCAATCGCCGAGGTCGGCGCGAGCATCTCCCGCATTCCCGGACCGCCCTTGGGCCCCTCATAGGCGATAACCACCACGTCCCCCTTGTGGATCTCCCCGTTCAGGATGGCCTCCACCGCTTCCGACTCGGAGTCGAACACCCGTGCCGTTGCATTTTGAACCTTCATTTCCTCCGCCACAGCGGACTGCTTGACCACGCACCCTTCCGGAGCGAGATTGCCGTGCAGGATGGCGATCCCTCCGTCCCGGCTGTAGGGCGCCTCGAACTTGGCGATCACCTCGCCGTCCACATGGAACCCCTCGAGCCGGCCCAGATTGTCCGCAACCCGCTCTCCGGTCACCGTGACCCCATCAGAGTGGAGAAGGCCCTTTCGATCCAGCTCCTTCATGACCAGGGGAACGCCGCCCACCCTGTTCAAGTCCTCCAGGTGATACGAACCCGCTGGAGAGAGCTTGCACAGATTCGGCGTATCCCGGCTTATGCGGTCAAAGACCTCCAGGGGAAGCTCAAGGCCGCATTCCGCTGCGATCGCTGGCAGGTGCAGCACCGTGTTCGTGGATCCGCTCAGGGCCATGTCCACGGCCACGGCATTGTGCAAGCTCCCCTCGTTCACGATGTCTCTGGGGCTGATCGCATCGTCCAGCAGCCGCATCACCCTCCGGCCCGACTCCCTGGCCAGCCTGATCCGCTGGGAATGCACCGCCGGAACCGTGCCGTTCCCCGGAAGCGCCACTCCCAGGGCCTCGCTCAGGCAATTCATGGAGTTTGCGGTGAACATCCCGGAACAACTGCCGCAACCCGGACAGGCCTTCTTTTCCAGCTCACTCAGCTCCTCCTGGCTGATTTCCCCCTTGCGCGCGCTTGCCACAGCCTCGAAGACGCTGACCAGATCCACGGATCGCCCCTGATGCTCTCCCGCGAGCATGGGGCCGCCGCTCACGCAGATGGAGGGAAGATTCATCCTGAGCATGGCCATGAGCATGCCTGGAACGATCTTGTCGCAATTGGGTATGAACACGAGCCCGTCAAAGGGCTGGGCCGTGGCCATGGCTTCGATGGAGTCCGCGACGAGCTCCCTGCTGGGCAGGCTCATGCGCATGCCTGAATGGTTCATGGCCAGACCGTCGCAGACACCGATAACCGGAAACTCCAGGGGCGTTCCGCCCTCGGAGCGCACGCCATCCTTGACCGCCCGGGCCAGGTTGTCCAGATGGATATGGCCGGGCACAACCTCGTTGGCCGCGTTCACCACCCCGATCAGCGGCTGGCGCATGTCCCGTTCCTCCAGACCCAGGGCGTACAGGAGTGACCTGTGGGGCCCCCTCTCCACGCCGGACTTCATGATATCACTGCGCATGCGGCCTCCCCTCGACATAGTTTGATTCATTCCCAGCGGAATAGCGGGCTCGACGATCGATCCCACCTTGATTGCTCATGTCCCGTCAACCAGAGGGCTAGAAGTGCAGTGTCTCCGCAGCCGTTCAGGAAACCAAAATCAGATATCGCGAATGGCCACCCAGCTGCTCAGAACCGCCACTGCCACAAGGACCCCGAAGAACATGGCGATATGCTGCAAGGGCAGAAAATGGAGCTCAAGCCAGAGCGGGGCCACATTGAGCACATCATTCAGCGATCTCTGCCCGATCTTCAACAGCAGCAGAGCCAGTCCGCCTCCCAGGGAGGCTTGAATGACGGCCCCCACGAACAGGGGCAGTTGAATGAACCATCTCCCCGCGCCGACAAGACGAAGGACCTCAACCTCCTCCCGCTTGGAGTAAAGGGTCAGCTTGAAGGTATTGCCCATGATCAGGGCCACCAAAAAAATCACCACCGCAAGGAAGGGATAGTACACCCTTTCACTGAGTCTGGTCCAAGTGCTTGCCCGGCGCAGATGCTTTGGGCTCATGCTTACCTCGTCCACGCCCGGGCGCTCCTCAATGTGGCCCACAAGGTCCTGTACCGCCTCGCGAGGGGATGTACGGGGCAGTCGCACCCGAACCATGGCCGTGGGCGGGAGGGGGTTCTGCGGTCTGAGCCAGGAGAGATCCACGTTGCCCAGTCCACGGGATAGGGACTCCAGGGCCTGTTGCGGCGTGTAGGTGGACACGGATTGGACCAGTCCTTTTTGCTCCAGCTCCTCCCACTGCCCCTTTACCTGTTCCAGGGAAACGGAGCTCTCCCAATAGACCTCGAAGCTCAATTCCCCCTGCCGACTGAGGACCTGCTGACGCACATTGAACACGACCAGAATGAACATGAGCCCCAGAAAAAGAAGGAGGGTCAGGGCGACAAGCGTAACTCCCTGTTCCCACTTGTTGGCCCAGAGATCCCGTATCCCCTTGTCCAGCAGAAATGTGATCCTATTCACGGTGACGATCCTTTCCTCTCCGATTCTCCCGGCCTTGTCTCGAGCCACAAGGCCCCGTCCGCGCAGTCCCCCGAGCGCCCCGGCTAGCTTCAGTCACCTTCCCGCTCCAGGATACCTTCTTCCAGCACCAGCACCCTGGCCTGTGGCACGAGGTCCATGAGCCGCCGGTTGTGTGTCGCCAAAAAGATTGTCGTCCCGAACTGATTAAACTGCTTGAAGATTTCCATAAGCCTGGTGGAGAGCTCCTCATCCAGATTGCCCGTGGGTTCGTCCGAGAGAAGCAGCTGGGGATTGGTTACCACGGCGCGAGCGATGGCCACGCGTTGCTGCTCCCCCCCGGAAAGCCCCTTGCAGGCGAGGTGCATTCTCCTCTCCAGCCGGAGCACCCGGCAGATGGCATTGGTCCGGCGTTCCATCTGGGCCCTGGGAATTCCCCGAACCACCATGGGCAGCGCGATATTCTCCTTCACCGTCTTGTGGGGCAGGACCTTGAATTCCTGAAAAACCACGCTCACTGTCCTGCGTAGCCTGGGAACCATGCTCCGGTTCAGTCTGGCCAGATCAAAGCCAGCCACGCTCGCCGCGCCCCTTTGCAAGGATAGGGACCCGTGCAGCAGACGCAGGAGTGTCGTCTTGCCCGCGCCCGAGGGGCCGAAGAGAAAGGTGAAATCCCCCGGCTCCACCTGAAAGGAGAGGTTCTTGAGCACCCAGTGCGTCCCGAAGGCGTAGGAGACATGGCGGAGCTTGAGCATATCCCGTAGGCCACCTGCGCGTCAGCGCCATTTGTGCACGGAGATCGCGTCCCCGTGCTGGATGTGGTGTTTGAGCCCTGCCGCATCGACAGTAGCCGCCCCGACCTCCTCAACCACCAACCCCGCGGCGATATTGGCCAGCACGCTGGCGTGCAGGGCCGTTCCACCGCAGGCCATGACCGCCGTTGCCACAGCCACGACAGTATCCCCGGCACCCGTCACATCGAAAACCCGTCTGGCCTGGGTCAAGATCTTCCAGACCGCGCCTGAGGTCTCCAAGAGGACCATCCCTTCTTCTCCCAGGGTAATGAGCACGTTTTGCGCTCCGCAACCCTGCCTGATGGCGTCTGCAGCAGCGACGGCATCCTCCGGGGCGGTGATCCTGCGGCCCCAGATCCGCTCCGCCTCCCTCCGGTTGGGGGTTATCAGCTCCGGAGCGGGATAGGAGCCGAAATTGTCCGGCTTGGGATCGATAAAGATCCGGCAGTCGGAAAATTCCGCTCCCTGGAGCGCGAGGAGAACCTCCTGGGAGAGGGTTCCCTTGCCGTAGTCGGAAAGGATCAGCACCTGCGGCGGCCTGCCGTCCCTCCGGAGAAGAGACTCCCTCATCCGTTCCGCCCCAGGGCCCGTTCCGGCATCCTCCTTGTCGATGCGCACCACCTGCTGGCCCTGGGCAATAACCCGTGTCTTCTGGATCGTGGCCATATCCGGCACAGTCAGGATGCCGTCCTCCACACCCTCCCCTTGAAGCAACTCCCCGATCCTCTTCCGGGCCGGATTATTTCCGCAGCAGCCGAGCAGCACTGTATCCGCGCCCAGGCTGCGCGCATTGCGGGCCACATTCGCCGCGCCGCCCAAGCGATACTGTTCCTGGAGCACGGTGACCACCGGTACAGGCGCTTCCGGAGAAATCCTATCCACCGCTCCGTACTGATAGTGATCGAGCATTACATCGCCGGCAACAGTGATCCGCACTGTCGACAAGGCATCGATTCCCTCCAGGAGCAGCTCTCGGGAAATAGTGTGCAGCATGGGCTAGCCGTCTGTTTTATGTTTCACGTGAAACATCCTCGCCTTCCTGCAGGCCGAGCTTGCGCAAGAGATCATCCAGCTCCTGCCTAGAGTTGTAGGAAAAGGACACGGAGCCCTTGTCCCGAGAACCCCGTATGCGGACAGGGGTCTCGAAGTAGTGGCTCATCTGTCGTTGCAGACGCTTCTTGAGCCCTTTGAAATCCGAATCCGCAGCTGGCTGCCTCGTGCCGGAAGGCTTGTGGCTCAGGTAGTCCGGCAATTGACCCTCTTCCCGGTAGTGGGAGATAATGCTTTCCAGATCCCGGATGGTCAGTCTGTTCTGCAGCAAGAGCTGAAAGACTTCGTGCCTGATCCGGTCATCATCAAGGGACAATAGGTAGCGGGCCTGGCTGGCTCCGATGCGCTGTTCCCGGACCGCCTCCAGGATTTCGGGGTCAAGCTTGAGCAGGCGCAGGCTGTTCGCGGTGCTGGATCGGCTCTTGCCGACGCGCTGGGCGAGCTCCTCCTGGCCAACGCAGGCAAGATCCTGAAGCCTGGCAAGACCCTCCGCCTCTTCCACGGGATTGAGATCCTCGCGCTGCAGGTTCTCCATGAGCCCGAGAATCATGGCCTCCGTGTCGGATATATCGGAGACAATGGCAGGCAGCTGCTCCATCTGGGCCAGATGGCAGGCACGCCACCTTCGCTCACCGGCTATGATCTCGTAGCGCCCGGGAGTATGGCGCGACGGACGGACCAGGAGTGGTTGAAGGAGTCCCTGCTTCCTGATAGATTCAGCGAGTTCCTGGAGGGATTCCGTGGAGAACGATTTCCTGGGCTGATTGGGATTGGGTTCCAAGCTCTCCAGCTGCAGGAGCTGGTAGCCGCTCCCCGACTCCTGCTCCGAGACAGAGGTCGCGCTTTGCTGGAACAGGGCGTCCAGACCTCTGCCCAATCCTTTATTATTGGGTGACATGTCTCTCTCCTTTCTGCGCCTGGCCCCATGGGGAATATGTCCCTCCCCGACTTCGGCACCGAGCGACTCGTTCGGTTCTGCAAGCCAAAGCGCTTGACACGGGATATCTTCAGACGAAAAACAACGGTTTTTTCTGTATGTAACCGCTCAATGTGGTCTTTGGCAAGCCCTGCTTCGACGCGTCAGCCAATGGATGGCTCTCGGGGCGCGCCGCAAGCGGGAAAGAATGGCGAGGCAAGGCACTGCCTGGAAAACGGCGGGCAAGGCTCAGCCTCGGTCAACCCCGATGCTTCCCTGGGCAGCATCGGCAGATCCTATCGGAGACGCGCAAATGCTCGACGAAAACAGGCCGATCCAGGCCCTCTACGGCGACAAGGGCGAATTCCTGGGCCTATTCATCAGCCCTCAAATGTGGGATCGAATCGAGGGGGAAGTTGCTCCGGTCCTGCAGCGGGAGCTGGACAGGCTGGAGCAGGAGCGGGAGCCGGCTGTGAAGGAGCCCATACAAGACTGGGAGAACCTCAAGCAACTCTGGGGCTTCAACTACCCGGTTGACTACGATGTCCACTGCGAGATCTGCGGGTCGAGCACGAGCAACTGGCAGGGGGACGATCCCCGCAGGTTCGTGCTCAAGGCGGCCAATCTGAGCGGTCTGGTGACCTTTGAATGCCGAAAATGCCGGGCCAGGATCATCAAAAAGCACTTCAAGGATCACATCCACGTGGAAACGACAGCACCGCGAACCTCAAAGCACACGAAGTAAGTCGGGGCCTGGGGGATCGCAGGCTCCAACTGGAGCCTTTCCGGGGCAAACCGGGCCGGTCCGCTCTGGGGGTCATCCGATGAGCTCGCGGGCAAGCTCGAGATAGGCCTGACTGCCCTTGGAGCGATAGTCGTAGCACACTGCGGGGAGCCCGTGGCTCGGAGCCTCCGAAAGGCGGACATTCCTGGGGATGACGGATTGGAAGACCTTGTTGGAAAAATGATTCTTGGCCTCCCTCTCGATCTGGCCGGAAAGCCTGTTCCTCCGGTCATACATGGTCAAGACCACACCGTTCAGTCGCAGGGAGGGATTGAGGCGCTTCTGGACCAGCTTGAAGGTCTGCAGCAGATGGGCGATACCCTCGAGGGCGTAATACTCGCATTGCAAGGGGATCAACAGGGCGTCGGCCGCGCAAAGGGAGTTCACTGTCAAAAGCCCGAGGGACGGGGGACAATCCAAAAAAACATAGTCGAAGTTCTTGCTGATGTCCCGCAGGGCTTCCCGGAGATAGTACTCCCGCCCGATCTTTTCCACAAGCTCCAGCTCGGAGGCAACCAGATCCTGGCAGGAAGGGATGACCTTGAGGCATTCCAGGGAGCTGTCGTGGATCACCCTGTTCTTGTCCTCGGGCTGGAACAGAAGCTGGTACACGGTATCCCGGGATGAGGCGGGGATTACGCTGAGCCCGCTGCTTGCATTGGCCTGGGGGTCACAATCCACGATGAGGACGCTTTTCTCCATGACCGCCAGGGATGCGGCCAGATTGATCGCAGTGGTTGTTTTGCCCACCCCGCCTTTTTGATTGGCCAAGGCGATTACTTGAGACATGCCGTCCACCCTTTGCTCCGGTTGCAGACAAACAGCAGGCGCGGGAATCGAAGGATTGCTAGCGGAAGGTCCTGTGACAAAAGTTCTTGGTGTCTTCCAGGGAGGCGATCAGTTGCACGATTTCATCGGGGTTGTCATTCTTCACGTCCTGCAGGAGTTGATCCACAAGCTGCATGAAGTCGTCAGCTTCCTCGGCCCAATCCTCGTCGGCCTGGGTTTGCATCCGGGAACAATAGTGAGCGAACAGCTTGACGTCCTCCAGGTCCGGCATGTCGCCCTCGCTGGACTGTTCCTGGATCCTTCCGAACAGCCGCTCCACTTCCTGCTTTAACTCCTTGAATTGCATTCAGGGTCCTCCACTTCGATAGTAGGCTTTGTACCAGTCCACAAATTGGGGGATTCCTTCCTCGATCGGGGTTCGTGGGCTGTAGCCCACATCTCGGGTCAAATCGTCGATGTCCGCGTACGTGCACGGGACGTCCCCGGGCTGGAGGGGATGGTATTCCTTTCGGGCCTGTTTGCCCAGGCATTGTTCCAGCACTTCGATAAAGCGCTCCAGCTCCACAGTTTGGTTGTTCCCGATATTGTAAATCCTGTAGGGAACGGAGCTTGTGGCCGGATCGAGCTCCTCACCGCTCCATTGCGGATCCGGACGCGGGGGTGCGAAGGCGACCCTGAAGACGCCCTCAACGGCATCGTCGATATAGGTGAAGTCCCGTCGCATCCTGCCGAAATTGAAAACTGAAATGGGCCTATCATTCAAAATGGACTCAGTAAACAGGAAATAGGCCATGTCCGGTCTTCCCCAGGGGCCGTAAACAGTGAAGAAACGCAGCCCGGTGCAGGGTATGGAATACAAATAGCTGTAGGTATGGGCCATGAGCTCGTTGGCCTTTTTGGAGGCCGCATAGAGGCTGACGGGATGATCCGCGTTGTGATGCTCGCTAAAGGGCATTCTGGTATTCAAGCCGTAGACCGAGGAGGAGGAGGCAAAAACCAAATGCTCTAGCGCGGAATGGTGGCGGCAGCATTCAAGGATATTCTCGAAGCCGACCAGATTGCTGTTCACATAGGTCCTGGGGTGCGTCAGGCTGTAGCGCACACCGGCCTGGGCCGCCATGTGAAGGACATGGGAAAAGGTGTTCTTCCGGAAGACCTCCTCCATGGCTTCCTGGTCCTCCAGGCTGACCCGGGAAAAGGCGAAGTTGTCCCACTGTTCGAGACGGGTCAGGCGGGCCTGTTTGAGATCGGGGGAGTAGTAGGGATTGAGATTGTCCAGCCCTACCACTTCGTGACCCTGCTGGAGGAAGTAGCGGCAGAGATGGAAACCGATGAAGCCGGCGGCTCCTGTAATCAGCACACGCATAATGGTTCACCAATTGAGCAGTCAGTCATCGCAGGGAAGCGATGGGAAGGGATTTGAGCTCGTGCCAGACGAGGTTCTTCGCCTTGCGATTGTCCGGAAGCATCTCCTCCGGATCCGGAAGGAACACAAAGGTCACGCCGTCGATCTCCATTCGCCGCGAGTCGGGCTCAAAATCGGGGAATACGGTCGTGGCGGCTTTCCGGCCGAAAACGAGCACGTAGCGCGGTTGCACTGTCCGCATGCCATGCCAGAACAATCCCGCATCGGCAAGCACCTCTTGGTCCGGACAAATGCTGTTGGGCCAGAAAACATATTCGTCCCCGGGCCAGGCAAGACTAGAAAGCATCCGGCCAAAGAGCTCCTCTCGTTGAGCGCTCTGTTCGCTCCTCTGGGCGCCGGCGAGATCGAAACAAAGATTCCAGTAGGTTATAAGGGCCGTGTACGGCGGGCTGAGGCCATCCAAACGGCGTAGGAGCCCATCCCTGCTCGGGCATGATCCGCTCCCTTGCTCCAAGGAGGCATCAGCCCCGCTGCTTTCGGGCCGAAGGATATGGCGCAAGCCGCTTCTGTAGAAGGGAAGCCACTGCGGGTTGATCTTTAGCTGTGCAGGATCCAGTCCCATAGATGCCAGGCAATATCCGCTTTGGTCCAGTTTTCCATGGAATCGACCCTTCCCCTGGGGTCCAACAGGAGCACGGAATTGGCATCCGAGCCGAATCCACTGTTCTCAGAGCCCACCCTGTTGGCCACAATCCAGTCCAGGTTCTTGCGCTCAAGCTTGGCCCTGGCCTCGATCTCCATATCCCGGCCCGTCTCCGCGGCAAAGCCGACAAGTCGCTGGGAAGGGGCTTTGCTGCCACCCAGGGCATGCAGGATATCCGGATTGGGGGAGAAGGCGATGTCCATTCCCTCCCCGGATAGATCCTTCTTCTTGAGCTTTTCTCCCTGGGGCCTGGAGGGACGAAAGTCGCACACAGCGGCGCAGAGACAGGCAATATCCATTTGGGGCCACAGCTCGAGGCAGGCGTCGTGCATCTGCTGAGCGGTGCGCACGTGGACCGCGTGGGCGCCACGGGGCAAATCGGGATGACAAGGGCCGCAAACGCAGTGGACCTCGGCCCCCCGTATCCAGGCAGCGCTTGCCACAGCCGAGCCCATCTTGCCCGTGGAAGGGTTGGACCAGTAGCGGACCGGGTCCAGGTGCTCCCTGGTCGGGCCCAATGTGACCAGGACCTTGTGCCCCACAAGATCCTGCGGAGCGATACTGCGAAGGACATGGGAAGCGATTTCACCGATGGGCGGGAGCTTGCCCTGGCCCTCGTCCCCGCAGGCCACGTCTCCGCTCCAGGGCTCCACGACATGGATTCCGCGCCTGCGCAGGGTGGCCACATTGTCCTGTGTCGCTGGAGCTCTCCACATGGCGGGATTCATAGCTGGAGCGGCAACCACCGGCCCGGGAAAAGCGAGGACCTGGCTGGATAGGAGATCGTCCGCCAGGCCGCAGGCCATTTTGGCCAGGAAGTTGGCAGTAGCCGGTGAAATCAGGAGCGCATCCGCCTGTTGGGCAGGTTCCAGGTGGGGGAAGGGCTGATCCGGCTCCTGAAAGAGCGTTGTGTACACCGGATGAACACCCAGGGCCCGCAGGGAGTCGCTCGTCACGAATCGGCTCCCGGATTGCGTGGAGCTGGCGCTGATCCAGATAGCGGCGCTGACCGCTGCCCGGCAGAAATCGAGCATCTTGTACGCGGCCACACTGCCGGTGATGCCCAAATGGATACGGGTGCCGCTGAAATAGCTGAAATGAAACACGCAGGGCTCCAGAGGGTTTCCTCAGCTTTGAAGGAGGCTCGCGCAACCGGGTATCAGGCTTTGCCGAAGTGAAGCCTCCCGCTGGCTGGAAACGGCTTGCATCAAGGGGATGAGCCCGTTGAAGGGGCTGTCTGTCCCCTCACAGGCTCAAAGAGTATAAATGCAGGCCGGGTTCTTTGTAAACACTGTACGAGTGGTTTACAAATCCCGGGAGGGATGCGACGTGACTGACCCGGGCCGCTGGATCAGGGATTGGCGCCCCGAATCAGGAAATCTGGGGGACTGGAGCCGCAAAACACACCAATCCAGGGATGAGGCCATGACACATCAATCCGGGGATTTCGATCTGGCAAGCTACCACCTGGAAATCCCCAGGTCCCAGATAGCCCAGTATCCCAGCGATGCGCGAGGGGATTCACGGCTGATGGTTCTGCACCGAAAAAGCGGCAGGATCACGCACAGCAGCTTCCGCCGTATCGCGGACTTTCTTCCGCGCGGAACGTGTCTCGTCGGCAACAACAGCAAGGTCTTCCCCGCAAGGCTGGAAGGGGAAAAGATCCGAACCGGGGGAAGGGTGGAGCTGCTGCTGACCACCCCCCTGCCCCTCGTGCAGGGGGAAGGGTTTTCCGGTGACTGGCTCCACGCGCCCGCAGCAGCCATACTGCGCCCCATTAAGCGCGTGCGGGCCGGGGAACGGATCAGCATAGGGCCTGACCTCGAATTCCGGGTTCATCAAATAGGGTCTTACGGCCAAGTGGAAGGATCCCTGATCTGGCGGGGGAGCCTGGAGCGGATCGTGGAGCGGTTGGGCAAGATGCCCCTGCCGCCGTACATCAAGCGCTGCGACGAGGCCCTGGATCGCGAGCGCTACCAGACAGTGTACGCCAGGGAGGAAAAGAAGGGCTCCGCCGCCTCGCCCACTGCCGGGCTGCACTTTTCCAGTGAGACGTTCTCCGACTTGTGGCGAAAAGACATCACCTGGACGGAAATCAGCCTCCATGTGGGCTACGCCACGTTCAGCCCCCTGCGCGAACGGGATATTCGAAATCATCGCATGCACGCCGAATACGTGGAGCTCTCCGAGGAAAGCGCGGAAGCCATAAACAGGGCCCGCAGTCAGGGGCGACCGGTTGCCGCCCTGGGCACAACAAGCACCAGGGCGCTGGAAACTGCGGCCACTGAAGAGGGAACCGTCCAGCCCTGGCAGGGTTGGAGCGACCTGTACATCTATCCCGGATACCGCTTCAAATGCGTGGATCACATGATCACCAACTTCCATTTGCCGGATTCCACATTGATCCTCATGGTCAGCGCCTTCGCCGGAAGAGAGGAATTGCTCCGGGCGTACAAAAATGCTATACATAACGGCTATCGATTCTTCTCCTACGGGGACGCCATGCTCATACTCTGAATGGCAAGCCTCCGCCCCGGCACCCAAGGCAAGGCGGATTCGAACGCACAGCCAATGACCTTTTCCGTAAACGGATCTCGCTTCATCTCCTCTGTGCTCTCTGTGGTGAGTATCTGACATGACTTCGAAATGATTGCTTGTTCCTCAATTTGAGGGGAACGGGCAGCGCTAGCGTAAGTTTTCTATCCAATGCGGCATCCGG
>Ga0207714_1001186_pt1 | contig 17110 bp, 11 predicted proteins | sample PonA232FremontCA_2_FD_187270 | JGI IMG/M metagenome (GOLD analysis project Ga0207714, IMG submission 187270) | Marine sediment microbial community from Fremont, CA, USA - Pond A23 Sediment 2 (SPAdes) | ecosystem: Environmental > Aquatic > Marine > Unclassified | place: USA: Fremont, California...
ACACAGGTTTGCCATCAAGCGAAGAAAGTGTAAGGCCAATAAAAGAATCACCGACGAGGACTGGGAAGAAGTTGAGAAGTTGATCAAAAAGCAATGGAGTCCCGAACAAATATCCGGACGTCTGGATAAAGAGGACAACGGCAATATTAGCCACGAGTGGATCTACCAGTACGTCTGGGCCGACAAGGAAAATGGCGGAGGTTTTCATGTAACCTAAATCCGGCGATTCTGACCTAAAATAAAAATGCCTACTGCGTTATAATGTAGTTGCAGATTGATAAACCTACCATCTACAATCTTTCCATTGACTTCTCGACTAAATTTATTATACTTTTTTTAAATAAAGTAAACGTTTGCATTAACGTTTTCTTGAGAGTGGTTATTATATGAGTGCAAATATGAAGGACGTGGCTGAGGAAGCTGAAGTATCGATAACTACGGTTTCAGCTGTAATTAACGACAGTCGCTACGTTAGCCCAGAACTAACGGAGAAGGTGCAGGATGCCATAGAAAAACTGAACTATCATCCTGATCACCTAGGGCGGGGGCTACGAAAAGGGCAAAGCAAAATGGTGGGTCTCGTTGTTTCCGATATAACCAACCCGTTTTTTCCCAGAGTTGCCCGGGGTGTAGAGGATTACCTGCACGAAAACGGGTATGGGCTAATACTCTGCAATACTGATGAGGAGCCAAACGAGGAAGATCAGTATCTTTCCTTTCTGCGATCACAAAGAATAGACGGGCTGGTCATTGCAGCGACGAGCGAGGGAAAAAAGAACATCGAAAAGCTAAAAGGCGACATACCGCTTGTTTTAATTGACAGGATTATCGAAAACCTGGACATACCTCACGTGGTTTCCGATAACCGGAAAGGCGGGTATCAAGCTACCCAATATCTCATAGAGCTCGGACACGAAAATATAGGCTTCGTAGCTGGTATCCCAGGGATACGTTCAACCGATGACCGTCTTGAAGGTTATCGCTCCGCCATGGTTGAAAATCAACTACCAGTGAAAGAAAGCTTTATCGTAATGGGTAATTCCAGGGCGGAAGACAGCTACGAGGCGGCGAAGAAGCTGCTGAACGAGAACAGCGACATTACGGCCATATTTGCAGCAAACAACCTAATCACTATAGGTGTTTTAAAATACCTAAAAAAGTCTGGGGTCTCATGCCCTGAGAGCCTTTCGCTGGTATGTTTTGACGATCCAATATGGGGAGCGGCACTTGACAGGAACATAACAGTGATTTCTCAGCAGCCCTACGAAATGGGATACAGGGCAGGTCAAATTTTGCTCGGCGAAATTTCGGAAGAGGGATCTCCTCTGGACCGGAAAGTAACCCTGCCAGCAGAACTGGAGGTACGGGGGACTACCGGCCCGCCGCCTGAAAATAACTAATCTAGTTGGACGGGGGCCTGAGTCGGAAATCTAAGTTAAGTTCGCTTGATTCGGGAACTAGCTTCAGCAGAATCGCGGACGAAATAAGACTAGGAGGCAGAATGCTTAAAGAAAACAACAAAGAAAAGCAAGTCCCCAGAGTGGGGGACCTTGGGAGCGAGAAACTTGTCAGTGGTCTTACCGATAATTTTAACCCTCCAGGGCTAACCAACTTTTATGCCTCGCTCCAGGCCGAAAGAGATATTACTGGAATTCGTAGCTTTACCTCACCTCCTCTTTCAACGGGTGAAGTTGGTACCTGTTACCTTTACGTGGACGGAGAATATCTTGCCTCGGCCGAGAAAGAAGTCGAATACAGGTGGCGGCCGGACAGAATAAGCCGGAAAGTAGAGTTTGATGGGCTGGACTTCCATAGTAAAACCTATTTGCCCCCCGAGAAAAAGGCTGCTGTCGTGGAGCTGGAAGTAAAAAACCTAACTAAGACGGAAAAATCCGTTTCATTGTTATTTCGATTGAATGGCGGAGTTACTAAGAAAGAAGAAGCCTGGGATGATGCAGTTCCACCCTCGGGAAACAGAAACGAAGTTCAGATTAACAGAGAAGAAAACTTGCTGGCTTTCAAATCAGAATCTGGCGACGCTTATTCCTTACAAGGCGTGAGCCCCAGCCCGGACGTTATCGACAAAGAGAGTATGGAGTTTTCCATTAGCGTCCGACCGGGTGGGTCGGTTACGATACTTTTCTTCGACGTGATGGGGGAGAGCAAGTCGGAGGCTCTCGAGGACTATCGAGAGTTGACCTTCAGGTCCGAGGACCTTGCTAGGAATTCCGAAGAATTCTGGAACCGGGAGCTGTCAGCCGTTTTTGAACCCGAAAGCGACAGGTACCCCGGTCACCTTCCAGTGCTGAAAACCGATAACGAGGACTTACGCCGTCTGTACTATACTGGTATCGTTGGAACGATCTATCATAAGCGGCTCTGGTCCGAAGAGAGAACTTACGTGACTTTGATGCCGAGATATTGGCAAACTCCGACTTTCCTCTGGGACATTAGTCTCAGCTCTTCCCTCTTTTCGCTATTGGACCCGGAATTTTTGAAAAGGTACATAGAAAAGTGTCTGAGGATGGATATACATAGTCATCACAGCGTCGAGAACCTGACTGGTGACGGGGCGGGTCCCTGGTATTCGGTCAACGACTTTGCGCTCTTAAAGATGATCAGAGCCTATATCAAGTACAACGAGGATGACGGCTGGCTGGAAAAGGAGATAAGGGGAAAAGAAATAGTCGAGCATATGATTGAGCTCGCGACTCACTGGGAGGAGCTGGACGTTAATGATCACGGGCTCGCCGATTACGGGGAGGTAGGGAATTTGCTTGAGTGTGTCTACAGCTATACTCACGAGGTGGCTAGCCTGAACGCGGCAAACGTCTTCAACCTCCGGTTCGTAGCCGACATCCTGGAGGAGAAGGGACGCACGAACGAGGCAAGATTGCTCAGGGGGGAAGCGGATTCCCTTCTGGAGAGAGTTAAGTCCCTCTACGTTTCGGGAGGTGGTTACTGGAGGTGCAAACAGCCCGATGGCGAAGAAAGGGAGGTCAGGCACTGTTACGACTTCATGACAGTTCTGGAAACTATCCCCGAGGACCTGGGCGAAGACCATCGAGAAGAAATGGCGAGATTTTTCGAAGAAGAGTTGCATGCCCCCCGATGGTTGCACGCACTTTCGCGGAAGGATAGAGACGCGGTGTCCAGCATGAGGCCCGACCACCAGTGGCTTGGTGCGTATACCGCTTGGCCCGCGTTGACTCTGGAGGGGATAATCGAGCTGGGAATGACGGAGGTTGCGAAAAACTGGATAAAGGGACTCGGAAAAACGGCTCTGCAGGGACCTTTTGGCCAGGCTCACGTGGTCAGAGAGGCCATGGACCCGATGGCCGGTGGGGCGAGGAAATCGCCGTCAACACCACCGTATATTTGTGACTGGGCCTGTGTCGCCAACGGAAGTTATTTCGACGCGATAGTCGAGAGTGTGTTTGGTATGGAAGCATCCGTCTTCGGGGGTATAACTGCTGAACCAAAAAGCGAAATTCTGGGCGAAGGTTCCGAGCTTGAAGACCTGAGATATCGGGGAGAGTTGCTGTCCGTGGACGACAGTGGACTCGTAAACCTTGAAAGTGAATCCCAGGAGGGATAACTGATGGTTTATAGAAAGAAGCCTTTATTATTTACTTTTGTCGGTTTATTAACCGTATTGCTAGCCACTTTCGGTTTGGTCGGTTTTTCAGAGCAGAAATACCACCAGGCCCCTAGTCTGGCGGAAAGAGTGGAAACTGGGGATCTCCCCTCAGTTGAAGAACGGTTACCCGCCGATCCGAAAGTAGTCGGAGCACCATTGGTAAAAAATCCCGGCAAGTACGGAGGTTCCTATCGTTACGGAATAACTCACGAGGTAGGTACCTACCTCTGGCCGGAATGCACTATGGGAGAACGGCAGGACATCCGACCTTTAGTTGGAGGCTACCTTGTAAAGCCTACCCCTGATCCGGAGTTATATGGTGGAAAACATCTCAGGGCTGAGCTTGCCAAATCCTGGGAATGGTCTGAGGACCGAAAAGTTCTCACCGTCCATCTCCGAGAAGGTGTAAAATGGTCCGACGGTCATCCGTTTACGGCGGGAGATGTAGCATTCACTTTCCGAGACATAATTATGCACGAGGAAATAGCACCTGCCTCCGCAATTCACTTTACCCATTCAACCGATAGCGGGCAGAAGACGGTAAAGATCGAGAAAGTGGATAAATATACGTTGAAGTTTCGCCTTCCTGTTGTGGATTCGACTTTCCTCTGGAAATTTGCAAAGGCGCCGGGGATGGCCATATTGCCAGAACACCGTTTGAAGGACGATCATCCGGATTACAACGATAATTCCTCCGTAGGTGAACTGGTCAGAGCCAGGGGATCCAGAAATAAGACGGTTTCGCTTGGTCCCTGGACTGTGAAGGAGTATATACCCGGTCAACAGCTTGAACTGGAGCGGAACCCTTACTACTGGAAGGTAGACGAGAAGGGGCAACAGTTGCCTTACGTGAACAAGGTGGTTGCCCGCATTTACAAGAGTCGCGAAACGCTAATAACGGACTTCATGGCCGGAGGGATAGACTCCTATGGGAGGTTCGCAGTCGTGCCCAAATTCCCGACTATAAAACGCAGGGAAGAACAGGGTGATTACACCACATATCTCAAGGGGTACATGGAAGGCCCTGGCCTTTTCTTCAATCTCGGGTCGCCGCCGGAGAAACTTTCAGCTCTGCTGAGGAACACTGAGTTCAGAGAGGCACTTTCGCTGGCTCTCAACAGGGAGGTCCTTGGGGATATTTATGCGCCAGGTAGGTACAGACTCACGGTACGTTCGTTCTCACCTGTAAGTCGTTACCATGATCCCGATGCTGTGCCTAAACCGTCATACAATCCGGAGAAAGCGAAGGAGTTACTAGGTGAGATAGGGCTCAAGGATAGCAATGGTGATGGCTTCAGGGAGCTACCGAATGGGAATAAACTCAATTTAAGAATAATGGTGGCGCCCCGCGGAGTAGTGGACCTAACCCAGATAGTTCAAAAGCAGTGGGAGGCTGTTGGGATCAAGGCGAGCATTTCTACTCCGGGCCAATCCGCTTTCATATCCAATCTCACCGCGGGTAAGTACCATGTCTGGGCTTCCAGGGGCATGGGGTTCCCAACAAGTCCGTTAGCTCATACCAACTGGTGGGTTGCTCCACCACCAGGTGAGGATGGAGAAGAATCCACCGCAATTTTCAATATATCAAATTGGTCATTGAATTGGAACAAGGAAGCCCATCGCCTTTTCCAAAAGGCAAAACAAGCCAAGTCGCAAGAAGAAAGACGGAGAATGATGTCCAGGGCCGAGTCGGTACTTTCCCACGCTTACCCCGGGATTGGACTATTCTGGGTTAGGATGTCGTACGCGATCAACAACCGGCTCGGTAACCATATAGATAGGATATCTGTTCAAGGTGCGTTTCCGACTCTCTACGCCGAAGTCTTCTGCGTAAAGTAGCCGGAGGTGATACCGGAACCTTTTTGAACCTTGTTGGTTTAGAAATATCTTCAACGGAGGTAATATCCATGAAAAAAATCTCACTTTCCATCTTGGTCTTAGTGTTGGTACTTGGATTTTCGGTTTTTCTCGTTTCCGCGGAGAAAATGACTGTAGGGCCTGATGAGTCGCTTCAGGGGGTCGTTGACGAGGCCAATGCCGGCGACACGGTGATGGTCAAACCCGGTACCTACGAGGTCAATCTGAAAATCAAAAAGTCCATAACCCTCAAATCTTCTGGTACGGCCGAGGAAACCATCCTCGAGCCGAAGAAACCGGGAAACGACATTATCACGGCAGAATCCCCGGATGATGAACCGGCAATAAAGAAAGTCGTAATAGACGGGTTCACCGTCCAGAACGGCGACAAGTCCGGCATTGTCCTTACCGGAAGTTACCACAAGGTGGTAAACAATATCGTAAAAGACGTCGCGAATCATGGGATAATCCCGATAAGTGGTAAAGGTGTGATAATATCTCATAACAAAGTGATGAACAGCGGGAAGACCGGCTTATATATCTGGGGTACGAAGGATGTAGTAATCACAAGAAATCACCTCGAGGAGAACAAGATTGGCGTCGTGCTGACTAAAGGTGCAACTGGCGCAAGAATGCACTTCAACAATATCGTCAATAGCTGGCAGTTCGCCGTAAATAGCAAAAAACCAGAAGTGGACGCTATCTTTAACTGGTGGGGCGAAGACACGAACCCCACGAAATGGGTAACCGGAGAAGTAAAGGTTAACCCGGCTCTCGATGGTCCGTTTGCGGAAGGAATGCCGGTCTATATGGAAAAGTAATTAGAGTTGGACGAAGAGAGGAGGGACTCCACCTTCTCTCGTCTTAATTTAACTGCGAGGGGGATAATGAGAATTAAAGGCAAGTTTTACCTGTTTTTAATTACTCTATTTGTGCTAGCTCTGTCTCTGAGTTTTTTTCAGCCAGCATGGGCCTCAGTGGAGGAGATTTTCGTCGCTCCCATGAGCCATCTCGATATCGGCTTCACCGGCACCCAGGATCAGGTAGCCCGGTCATACAAACAAAAGATAGATAGCGCTCTCCGACAACTCGAGCATTACCCTGAATACCGCTGGACGATAGAAACCTTTTGGCAGCTAAAGTCATGGCTCAAAAGAACTGAAGACCAAGGGAGAGTCGAGGATCTTTTACGATTGATACGAGAAGGACGGCTTGAGCTGGCCGGGGCTTATGCAAACACGCATACGAATTTCATAGCTGGTGAATCGTTCATTCGACTCTTGCGCCCGGCCGAGAGGTTTGCCATTAAGCACGATCTCGAGATCGACACGGTAATTCAAAACGACGTGCCGGGCTATTCGAAGGACCTTGCAACAGTTCTGACCGAAAGCGACGTGGAATACTTCGTTACGGGTATCAACACGACGCTTAACGGGGGATTTGATGTCGAACCCTCGCAGAACCCGTTTTACTGGAAGGCGCCAAACGGAGACAAAATTCTCACCTGGTTGGCCAACACGGAGACCTATAAGGGTTATTGGGGTGGATACGAGATGCTTTGGGGTGAATGGATGGCCGGGAAGGAATACCCAAAACAGGTAGAAGAATTGCTTTCAACCCTAGAGGAAGAAAACTACCCTTACGACGCGATATTGCTCTTGAGGGCTAATGACAACAAGGGGCCTCAGGCATCGAACCTATTAAAAAGGGTTGAGGAGTGGAACAAAAACCATGAGCCAAGGATGGTGATCTCCACTCCTTCCCGGTTTATGAAACATATGGAGGAGAAGTACAGCGGAGAATTCCCTACCTTTTCGGGTGGCTGGCCATTCTGGGGTGAGAATAAGACTGGTTCTCCGGTAACTTCTGCCCGGACCCGCTGGTTGCACGAGCGTCTTCCAACTGCGGAAACCCTACTTACGATAAAAGAAGTGGCGAAAGGAGCGAACGTAGAAGAGGAGCAGTTTCAGAACCTTTACGAGAGAGTGCTGTTTTCGGATGCTCACTCCTCGGCTGGAGGTCCCTCCTGGCCTGAGAAACTCTCTATAAGGCAGGTGGAAGAAAAGAACAGAACTGTGGTAAAAAAAACGGGAGCTGCCGTTAGGGAGACGTATTCTCTGCTTGAGAAGGGAGTAAGCGGTCTGGCTCAAGGAATCCGGGGTAAAAATCCAAGGCTTTTTCTGTTCAACCCTCAGGCAAACTCCGACGGAAGTCCGGTTAAAGTAGAGATAAGCGGCGACTTCGCTAACAAGCTCCTAACCGGCGACTGGCAGTTGATCGACCCCTCTTCTGGAAGCGTCGTGTCTTACGAAGTAATGCAAAAAGAGGAGGAATCTTCCGAGAATCCATGGTACCAGGAACGAGAAGCGAGCAGTTACGTAATGAACGTTGCCCCCGAAAAACTGCCCGAACTTGGATACAAAGTCCTAGAGTTTAAAAAATCCGATTCGTCGGTTACGCCTTCAATGAGAGAGCGGAGTTTGGGTCACGTCTTAAAAAACTATTATTACAGAATTACAGTCGATAGTTCTGGGTACGTAAGCAAGATAAAGGACCGCGTGCACGATCGCCAGATTTTGGCCGATACGGAGAAGTTCAAGTTCGGTAGGCTTTTCGTCGGTAACCATCAGAATAAATACAGTAGAAGTTTCCACGGAGATCCCGCAGATTCGGCTTCCGAAGTGAAGATAACCCTAAAAGACGGTCCGGTGACAAAAAGGCTATCAATCCGTTACGAATCCTGTCCTCTACTACGGGCCGAACTGGTACTATACGACGGGGAACCGTGGATTGATTTCAGGATCCTTGTTGACAGGAGTCGTTTGGATATCGTTCCCTACGAGGAGCATTCGAAGAACCTCTATGTTAGTTTCCCTTTTGCGATAGGCCGAGAAGGACTTGTCGAAGGACCCTTGAGTTTCAAGACCGAGGGTAGTTTTCTCCCCGGAGCCGAAACCGGGAGGACCTTTAGCCGGGGAGTTGTTCAGTTTTTCGAAGGAAGGTCTTCCGTTACGATGGCGCACCGGCAATCCTTCGCCTCTACGATGGCGGCACCTCACGGCAGAATAAAAGGCGGTGCTCCACCCCGGATACCCAGCAAGAACTCCATCTGGATCGATCAACTCTTGAAGAAGTTCGACGAAACCAAGGCGATGGAAGGGATCGCTGAGTTCGATCCTGAGCCGGGGGTTAGAGACAGGATCTGGTTCGAGTACAGGCTAAGCAGTTTCCTTAATCCGGGTGATAGGGGCGAAGTTACGGAATTCAGGGAGCAGTTTGTGGATCCCGTTCTGACGAAGGTTCTAAGATCCGGTCAAAAGTCAGATAAAGTTCTGGCCGAAGCCCACTCCCGGAGCTACTTTTCCAGCCTAGGGGAAATTGAGATACTTACCCTTAAGAGGGGCAGGCGGAGCGGAGAGCTCGTTCTACGACTTAGAAACCCAACCAGTAGGCGTGAGGAAGTAAGTTTGAAAACCACTCTACCTCTGAGTTCCGCTCAGGAGATAGCTGAGAACGGTGAGAAGGTGGCCGGCTCTCGTAAAAGTTTCCCGATGGTTACCACGTTCGAGCCCGCGGAAATAAAATCATTTATACTGATCCAGAAAGGTAAATAACTATGCTATCATATACCCTCAGGCGAGTGCTTTACATGATCCCCACAATGGTTTTAATTTCGATCATAGTCTTTGTAATTCTTCAGGCCCCTTCCGGCAGCTATTTGGATAGCTACATACACAACCTGGAGCAGCAAGGAACGGAAGTAAGTGAAGAACTAGTAAATAGGTTGAAGGAGAGATATGGCCTCGACCAACCGATATACGTAAGGTATTTCAAGTGGGTAAGTGGGATAATAACTAGGGGGGACTTCGGGCAATCCTTTATTTTCCGACGGCCCGTCTCGGACCTGATACTGGAGAGGTTACCGTGGACCATCGTAATTGCGGGATCGACATTTTTATTTACATGGCTACTCGGTATCCCGATCGGCATTTATTCCGCCGTAAGACAGTACTCCCTCGGGGATCATATATTTACCCTATTTGGATTTGTTGGTATTTCCATACCTAACTTTTTCCTTGCTTTGTTACTTCTATTTTTCATGGCTTTTTGGCTCGAAACCGGCTCTGTAGGGGGGCTCTTTTCGCCCCAGTACGTGGGTGCACCCTGGAGCTGGGGTAAGTTTGTAGACTTATTAACCCACATATGGCTTCCGATCGTGGCCGTGGGCACTGCCGGTCTTGCCGGCGTGATAAGAAAAATGAGGGGTAATCTTCTCGACGTATTGAACAAGCAGTATATCCAAACTGCGCGTTCGAAAGGGCAGAACGAGACGGTCATAATTTACAAACATGCTGTAAGGAATGCTCTGCATCCTCTGATAATGTCTCTCGGCATGAGCCTCCCAAAGCTCATATCGGGTGCAGTAATAGTTGGGATAGTTCTGAACCTGCCAACAACTGGTGTAGTATTTTATCGAGCTATACGGGGCCAAGATACGTACCTCGCTGGCTCGTTTCTGATGATGATGGCTTTTATATTGCTGCTGGGAAACCTCTTAGCTGATCTAGTACTTGCATGGGTTGACCCGAGAGTGCGTTATGAATAAAGAAAATAACCAGAATGGCGGAGGAAAGCCGAAACCTCACCTCTATCTTATATGGAGGAACTTCAAACGACATAAACTGGCGATGGCGGGCTTGGCAATACTTATAGTTATATTTGCAATGTCATTTTTTTCCGGCTTCATCGCCCCTCATAACTACAAACAGCACCACAACAACTACACTTATCTGTCGCCCCAGAGGATCCGTATATTTGACGACGGGCAACTCTCTCGGCCCTTCGTCTATGGGATCGAAAGGAAGTTAAATGAGGAGACTTACTCCTGGGAGTACGAGATAAACAAAGAGGAAAAGTACTACATAAAATTTTTCGTACATGGAGATACTTATCGTTTCTGGGGGTTGTGTAAAACCGACATTCACCTCTTTGGTGCCGGTGAAAACGCACCTCTATACCTATTTGGAACAGATAAGGTCGGTAGGAGCCTCTTTTCTAGAGTGTTGTGGGGCGGGAGGATATCTCTCTCAATAGGCTTTCTTGGCACTGCCGTAACGATAATAACCGGATTAATAGTTGGTGGTATATCCGGGTATTACGGGGGTTGGGTTGATATGCTCGTTCAGAGGATGACGGAGCTGCAGATGAGTTTTCCTCGGTTGCCTTTATGGATGGCCCTTTCGACTATTCTTCCTTCCAACTGGTCCTCTATTCAGATTTATGCGGGTATGGTTGCGGTACTTTCGATTATCTCCTGGGGCGGTTTTTCCCGGGAAATCAGAGGGTTGGTACTTTCCAAGCGAAAGGAAGACTATATCATGGCTGCCAGGGCGGCAGGTGCAGATAACAGGAGTATAATAGTTCACCATATATTCCCCAGCGTACTCAGCCATTCCATAGTGGTCAGCACGCTTACCGTACCTCTACTCATCCTGGGAGAAGCTTCTCTTAGCTTCCTCGGCCTAGGCATAAAGCCACCGATGACGAGCTGGGGGGTATTGTTGAAGGTGGGGCAAAATGTGGAAACGCTGACTTCCCACCCCTGGATACTGATTGCCGGTGGGTTCATAGTCTTAACCATTCTAGCTTTTAACTTCGTCGGGGATGGCCTGCGAGACGCAGTAGATCCGTTTTCAGAATAAGACATAAGACTTAGGAGGAAAAAATGCGGAAACTATCTCCGAAACACTTTGACGAACCGGTCATATTCGATCCGGAAGAGTACGAAATTGTCTATTCCCCGCCATGTAAAGAAAAGGGGTGCTGGGCCGGAGCCCCTTCCGTTTTCAAGGACGAGAAGGGAAGTTTCTGGATGGCCCACAGAAATAGGAAACCAGAAGTTCGGGGTTTTGAAGTAGTGGTCAGCAGATCCAGCGACGGAAAAAAGTTCGAGCCCGTAAACAAGATAAAGAAAGGCGAACTCGGCGTCCAGTCGCTGGAGAGGCCGGCACTGTTTCGCGACCCGTTTAGCGGTAAATTCGAACTATATCTTTCTGCTGATCCTTCCTACTATGGCTGGCATCTGGTCAAACTGAAAAACTCCGATCTTCCTCTGGAGTTCGAAGTTGAGGATAGGGAGATAGTTTTTAAACCGGATCCAACCTCACGGGACGAAGTGAGCGTGAAAGATCCATATATGATTTCGGTGGGCAGGAAACGATTTATGTTCTACATTGGCTGGGACCAGGATGGTGAAAGTCCGTATATGGCCACTTCGGTTGACGGGCTAAGTTGGGAAAGATCGGAGTCAAATCCTCTGCTCGAGAGATCAGGATGGCATTCTGGGCTAACCAGGATAAGCTGCGTAATGCCGCTGGACAAGGGTTACATGGCCTATTATGAAGGAACCGACAGGGAAAAGTTCTTTGACCTTAAGACGGGTTTGGCCTATAGTACTAATCTAAAGTCTTTTACAGACCTGACGCCCGATGAACCGATATTGGAATCCCCCGTAGAAGGAAGTCTGAGTACGTTAAGGTATCTCGACTACGTCGTTGAAGACGAAAGAATTCTTTTTTACTACGAGGCGGCGAGGAAAGAAGGGGCACTCGAGCTGCGAGTATCGGAAGTGAAAAAGGAGTAGGGAGGGTGAATGATTTAAACGTATTCGTAATAATAGCCGATAGCTGGCGGGCCGATTTTCTCGGTGCCTACGGGAACGGTTGGATAGAAACCCCGAACCTGGACGATTTCGCCGAAGACGCTACCCTGTTTACCGAAGCCTACAGCGAGAACATGCCGACTCTTCCCGCACGTCAATCACTTTTTACCGGCCGATTTGGACTTCCATTTCGTCGATGGCAAGGGCTTGACGTGGATTTTCCCGTTCTGGCCGAAAGGGTGTGGGGTGCTGGCCTTAAAACCGCTCTTGTAGGAGACACGTTCCCCATGTTCGATCATAAATGGGGAGGGCGGTCCTATGACCGGGGCTTCGAGAACGTACTATGGGTGAGGGGCCAGGGAATGGAATCGGTACTCGCCCGGGATGAGGCCGAAGTCGACGTCGAGAAATATACTAAAAACGACGGAACCGAAATAGGACTGAAGATAGAGAGGGAGATGACGAATTACCTGAAAACTCGTGGTGAGTGGGGAAGAAAGAGAGACCATTTTTCCGCCCGAGCTGTGGAGAAAGCGGTAGAACTTCTCCGGAATATGTCGGATTCGGGCGGTAACAGGGATATTTTTTTCTGGCTCGATTTATTTGACCCTCACGAGCCGTGGGACCCGGTACTACCTTACGATACAAAATATACAGATCTACTGGATGACGGGAAGAAGATAGTCCAGCGGATAGCGAGGCCAGTTGAAGGTTACCTCACCGCGGAAGAGGAATCACACGTCCGTGGTCAGTATGCAGGCATGTGCTCAGTCACCGATTACTGGATAGGTAGGTTTCTGGAATACCTCAAAAAACGCGGGTTTTACGAGGATTCGTTGGTAATATTTCTTTCCGACCACGGAGAACCGCTGGGAAGAGAAAAATGGGGGCACGGAATAACGAGAAAATGCCGTCCCTGGCCCTACGAAGAATTGGCACATATACCGTTGATCATCAGGCACCCGGATTTCGGTCACGGGGAGGTCCTCTCGAGTTTCGTTGAGACTCCCGATGTGATGGAAACCAAAGTTGACTTCCTGGGGTTAGGTACACAGGAGGATACTCACGGGAGATCACTTCTACCTCTTATAAAAGGGGGGTTAGAAGAAATAAGAGATTTTGCAATTGCCGGTTACCACAGGACCTCCTGGAGCATCCCTGACGAAGACTGGACATACCTGCTCTGGAGGCCGGAGGCCGACCGCCAAGAAGTTCCCGAGGAGTCACTTGGTGCCATAAAGTGCGTGAGAGGAGGAAATCTGAAAAGTCCTGGGGAGCCGGAATTGTACGATCGAAACGAAGACCCAAACGAAGAAAATAACGTTATAAGAGACCACCCTGAAGTGGCTCGGAAGATGGAACTTAGGCTCAGAAAGTTCATGGATCGTCTGGTATGGCAGTGAGGTCTTTTTACCGGGAAGGCCTAAAGGTGTTGTCCAAAATTTGGTTTCAGAGGTTCGAGGTAGTGTCCAGCTGAATCAAATTTGATCCTGCAGGGAGTAAAACATGGACGAGTCCGTTGTAATCTCATTAGACGTGGGGGGAACGAACATCGCTTCCGGAGTTGTAAGCTCGACCGGCAAAATAATGGATTTTACTTTTTTTGAGATGAAAATAGATAATTCTGGATCGAAAAATGAAGTATTAAAAAGGCTTACGGGGATTATAAATTCACAACTGGAGAAAATAAAACTTCGGGACCTGGCAGGAGTCGGTATAGGAATACCCGGACCGTTCGATTACAGAGATGGAGTCAGCTACATGGAGGAGAAATTTTCCTCTCTTAAGGGGGTCAACCTGGGCGCGGAGCTGAGGAAGCTAACGGGTGTGACTGACCACGTGACGATAAAGTTCGTGCCTGATTCCTGGGCTTTTCTGCTCGGGGAGGCCTGGGTTGGAGCTGCCCGGAATTGCTGCAGAGCGGTGGGGATAACCATTGGTACAGGTCTCGGTTCGGGTTTTATCAGGGAGGGAAGTCCGGTTGAAAAGGCCCCCGGGGTTCCTCCATGTGCCTGGATAGGCAACCTTCCTTACGGAGACGGGAAGGTCGAGGATTACGTATCAAAAGAGGGAATAAAAAGACGGTACCGCGAACTTTCGGACAACCCGGACTCCCCGAAAGTAAGAGAGATAGCTCGGAAGGCCAATCTCCAGACCGATAGAGCCGCAATTGAGGTATTCCTCGAGACAGGTGAAATACTGGCCGAGGTTCTAATCCCCGTACTCGAGGATTTCAATACGGACTGTATAGTCTTCGGGGGAAAGATTTCACTGGCTTTTCCGCTGTTTTCGGCGCCCCTGAGGAGTTCTATTGAAGCAATCGGAAGTGTAAAACTGGAGCTGGCTGAGAGATTGGACGAGAGTCCTCTGTTTGGGGCTGCAAAAGCTGTGTTCCTGGGAGAAAAATACCGGCCCCCGGTTTTAAGGAGATGCGAGGTACCTCCTCCCGCCGAGTGGGGCCGATGAGTACAGTTAAACAATTCCAGTTTGTCAAAGAGGTTAATTAAATCCTATACGGTTGGATAAGACAACTATAGTCAGAGCGGGAAGTGATTGAAGTGAGAGACGATAGAAAGAACGAGGTTAATTCTGCCGGAATTGGGGAAAATCTTATTTTAGGCAAAGAATCGATAGCTGGGAAACTAAGAGATATACTAGCCAATAGTGCCGGCTCCACGATAATCGGCTTTGACGGATTTCCCAAAGTGAACTGGGATATCGTTTCCAGAGTCCGAGAGAAATTAACACGTGATTTTGACGTAGAGCTCCTGGATGGGTTATCCGTCTATCGCAGTCCGGAGGAAATTTGGCCCGAGATAAGGCCCTGCCTTACCTCGGACGAGTACTTCGGTCGGATTTATGAAGGCTCTCTCGACGAGTTCATTAGTCCGGGAGATCTCGAAGCCTTTGAAGATGAAATTAAAAGAGCCTCAGGGGAAAATGACGCCGTTATCTGTTTCGGGACTGGAATCAGCTACCGCAATTCTACAAGAAAACTGTTTGACGAATTATTTTATCTCGATATAGGAAAAAGAACAGCTCTGGAAAGGATGAACGAAGAACTCCCCTGGTTCGTCCCGTCCGATGCGAATTTCGGAGAAAAAGTTGCCGATGTGGGGTTATCTCTTCAGGCTTTCAAACTATCCCAGTACGTATTCCCGCCAGTATTCGAAGATCACAGAAAAAAGTTACTAGGAAACGGCTGGCTGGATTACTACGTAGACACCAACCTACCGGGTGAGCCAAAGACAGTCAGCGGAAAAACCCTATCCGAAATCGCGTCGAGGTTGACGGAAACACCGATCTCGTTTGACCCGGTTCACGTTCCAAGCCCCTGGGGTGGCCAATGGTTCAAAGAACGGGAAGGCTTGGACGACGATGACTACCCAAACTGTGCCTGGAAATTTGAAGTTATTTTACCCGAAATGAACCTGAAACTGGATATTAACGGAGAGGACTTCGTCATTCCGGGGAACACCCTCCTCGGCCTTAAGGGCAGCAAAATAACGGGACCGGGTTTTGCCGAAGAAAGTGGTCACCGTTTCCCGATAAGAGTACACTACGACGACAACTGGGACGGGGACAATATGGCAATTCAGGTTCATCCTGACAGGAGATACTCCGGAGAGCAGTTTAACGAACCAATCGGGCAGCACGAGGCCTATTACATCGTCGAGTCTCAGCCCGATTCCAAGGTATATCTCGGGTTAAAGGATGAGACATCACCAGAAGAGCTCTATAGAGACGCGAAAAGAGCCGAGGAAAAGGGAGCGCCTCTGAATTACGAGGACTATTTGGAGAGTTTTAACAGTGAACCGGGAGATCTCTTTCTCCTCCCGGCGGGAACAATACACGCACTCGGCAAAGGGAACGTATGCCTGGAGGTCGGCATAGGCTGGGGATATACCTTCCACGTTTACGACTACCTCAGGCCCGATCTCAGGGGGGATCTGAGGCCTATACATCTGGATCACGCCTTTTCCGTTCTGGACGAAACCAGGACCACTGAGAGTGTGAAGCGTAACTTGAGGGAAGATCCCCGTATCGTGGATGAAGGTTTAGATTGGGTTGAATTACGTCTGGCCAAACATCCACAAATTCCCTGGGAGGTTAGGCGTCTGGAATTTGGTGGAAAGGTCAGTTGCCGAACGAACGAAAAGTTCCAAATCCTGGCCGTTACGAAAGGAGAATCGGTGAAACTGAAGGCCGGTGGTAGAAGCAAAAAACTCGGCTACACTAATTCCGTATTAATCCCCGCCTCTGCCGGAAAATACTGGCTGGAGAACCAGGGTGGAGAGAAAGCCGAAGTCCTCAGACTGGTTCCGGTTATGGGGCAATAAAAACATCGATGACCGGCTGAAATTTCCGAAGTTTTTTCATTAGCGGCTGGTTGCAAGATGAAAGTCGAACACTTCCTCAACAATTCAATAAGTCTGGACATCTCTCGATTGTGTCAAATAAAGTGTGTAAAAATTCCAGTTCCTCCATGATGGCGAACTGAAATTACTATCTTTTCGGTACTCGTATTAAGCAAGTACCACCTCCTGTTGGAGGTCGAGGTCAGAATCATCTGTTTCTTTTTGCTGAGATTCGTTCTCTTTGAGTAATTCTTCTAGTCCCTCCTCGTTAACGTAGCGTCTTCCGGTAACCCATTCCTCGGACTGCTCCATGCAGAGTGCGGTGACTAAACGGAGGCAGCTTTTCCTGTTGGGGAAGATCCTGATTACTTTTGTTCTTCGTTTAATCTCGCCGTTGAACCGTTCTAAGCTGTTGTTTGTTCTTAATCGTTTTCTGTGTTTTTTCGGTAAGTTGAATACCGTTAACGTCTCCTCAATCGTCTCATCTAACCAGTCGGCTAGATTGGGGTAGTGATCGTCATAGAATTCAATCAATTTATCGGCTCTGGCCCTTGCCGTCTCGTAGTCCGGTGAGTTGAATACGTCCCGTAAGTG
>Ga0207714_1001187_pt1 | contig 17097 bp, 17 predicted proteins | sample PonA232FremontCA_2_FD_187270 | JGI IMG/M metagenome (GOLD analysis project Ga0207714, IMG submission 187270) | Marine sediment microbial community from Fremont, CA, USA - Pond A23 Sediment 2 (SPAdes) | ecosystem: Environmental > Aquatic > Marine > Unclassified | place: USA: Fremont, California...
CCCCTACACCGCCTTCGCGTCCGGCCGGGACCTGCCGAGCGAAGCCGAGATGCGGGACCGGGAGCTGTGAGGTGTCGGGTGGGGGCGGCCGTCCGGACCGGCGAGGCCGTCACGGTGCCGGGGGTCGAGGCCGACCGGCTGGCTGCGGCCGTCGAGCGCGAGGAGCCCGCCGGGGGCGGGGACGGGCCGTCGGTGACCGTCGACTGCCCCCCGCCGGGCCCGCTTCACGACTACGTCTCCCCGGTCGAGGAGGGGATGGGGCTGCGCGTCCGGACGGCGCTCGCGGTTGCAGCCCGGAGCCGCGGGCTGGGGACGCCACACGACGGGGAACTGGCAGCAGTCCGCGAACGGCTGGCGGAGGTGACCGTCGAGGCGGCCACGAGCGCAGAGGAGCGGCGGGAACTGGCGGAGACGACGGACACCGACCGCCTGCGCGAGCGGGTCGCGGCGGCGCGGGGCCGGCTCCAGGCCGCCCGCGAGGCCGGCGGGGACATCGCCGCGGCAAGCGAGGCGCTGGAGGCCGCCGTCCGGGAGCTCTCCGAGGCCGAAACGCGGGCGGCGGCAGCCACCGACCGCCTGGAGACGGCCCGCGGGCGCGAGCGCGAGGTCCGGGACCGCCTGGAGCGTCGGCGCCGGCTCCAGGACCGTGCGGCGAACCTCGAACGGGACGCCCGGGCGGCGCTGGTCGAGCGGGTCCGCGGGGAGTACGCCCGTGCGGTCCGGAGTCTGGAAGAGGCCGGCTCGGGTACCGAGGACTCCTTCGAGGCCCCACCGGCCGTCGCCGCCCTGGCTGTCGTCCGGGTGGCCGCCGTCGACGCCCCGGTCGTCCTCGACGGCGGCGGCCGGGTCGGGCGGGCGTTCGCCGACGCCGACGCGGCGGCCGCGTGGCTGGACGCGCCGGTGATTTATATCCCATGACGGGGCCACCCGACCCATGGCGACACTCGAGGCCAACTGCAGGACCGCCGGTGGCGTGACGCTGGTGGAGGTGTGCGTGACCGCCGCCCGGCCCCGGCGGGTGCGCGTCGAGAACCGGCTGGAGGGGCCGGTCTGGCCGCCCCGCAGCGACGGCGTCCCCGAACCGGGCTGGGACGGGGAGGGGTTCGAGGGTCGAGTGGCACCCGACGACCGGCTCGTACTCGGCTACGCGAGCCCGGCCGACCCCGTCGACCCGCCCGCGCGCATCGCCGACGAGGGCGAGCCAGGTGACCGGGAGCCGACGCCGCAGGCCGTCGTGAAGGCCCTGGGACGGCGCGAGCCGCCGCGGGCGGCGATGCCCGGCGGAGCGGATGGAGCCGACAGCGCCACTGACTTCGACGGGACCTGTCCCGGACCGGATACCCCGACGTCGGGGCCGGATACCGGGCCCGGGAGCGGGAGTGGCGGCTCGGCCGGGAACTCGGTCGACGCCTGGTTCGCGGCGGTGGAGGGCCGCCTGGAGGCCGCCGAGGACCTGGTCGCGGCCACCTCCGTCGAAGAGGCGGAGGCCGCAGTCGAGCGGGCGGGTGGCATCGAAGCGGTCAGACGGCTCCAGAAGCGGGTGCAGGAGGACCGCGCAGTGCTCGCCCGCCTCGACCGGCGGTGCTCGCGGGCGCGGGAGCGCGCCGAGGCGGTCGACGTGCCCGTGGAGGCACTGGCGCGTCTGGCATGACGCTGGCGGTCACCGCGGGGAAGGGCGGCGTCGGCAAGTCGACCGTCGCGTACAATCTGGGTGCGGAACTCGATGCCGTCGTCGTCGATGCGGACCTGGGGATGGCCGACCTCCCGGCCCGGCGGGGTCCGGACCTGCACGACGTGCTCGCCGGGCGGGCCGACGCCCTCGAGGCCGTCGACGAGGGAGGGCCGGTCGCGCTGCTCCCCTGCGGGCGGTCGCTCGCGGGCGCCCGGGCAGCCGACGTCACTGCCCTCGCCGGGACGCTCGATACTGTGAGTCGCCACTACGGTGAGGTCGTCGTCGACTGTCCCGCAGGACTGGGCAGCGATGCCGGCGTGGCCCTGCTCGCGGCGGAGGCCTGCCTGCTCGTGACGCGGCCGACCGAGCCGGCGCTGGCCGGCTCGGTCCAGAGTCGCGAGCTGGCCCGCGTGCTCGGGACGCCGCTGGCCCGGGTCGTCCTCAACAGGGCCGGCGAGGCGGCCACCCGCCCGGTCGCCGACGCGCTCGGGGCTCCGGTGACGACCGTTCCCGAGAGCGACGCGCTCGCGCGGGCACAGCGGGCCGGGCAGCCGGTCGGAGTCGTCGCGCCGGACTCGCAGGCTGCCTCGCAGTTCCGGGCACTCGCGGACAGTGTCGGGCCGCTTCTCGACCGGTAGCGCTCACTCCTCGCGCAGTTCGGTGTAGGTCGCCCGCAGCGTCACCGGCGTCACGTCCGCGACCTCCGCCGCGGCTTCCTGCGTGAGCTCGCAGCCGAGCGCCCGCGCTGCGGTGTAGAGGCAGGCCGCCGCGACGCCGCTGGGGTTGCGGCCGTTGTCGATCCCCTCATCGCGGGCGTGGGCGGCGTACTCGCGGGCGCGGCGCTCGACCTCGGTCGGGAGGTCCAGCCGGCTGGCGAAGCGAGCCAGGTACTCCGCGGGGTCGATCGGGCCGGTCGGCAGTCCGAGTTCGCGGTTCATCGCGTCGTAGGCGGCGTCCAGTTCCGCCCGCGTCGCGGTCGCCGCCGCCACGACCTCCTCGACGGTCCGCGAGACCGACGCCGTCCGGCAGGTAGCGTAGACGGCCGCGGCGGCGAAGCCCTCGATCGACCGGCCCTGCAGGAGGCCGGCATCCTGGGCGGACTCGAAGAGGACACAGGACCGGTCGCGGACGTGCTCGGGCAGGTCGAGGTCGCTCACGAGCCGGCGGATCTCGGTGAACGCGTAGACGCGGTTGCGCTCGGCCTTGGAGGCGATCTGGGCGCGCTTGTGCTGGCGGCGCATCCGTGCCACCCGGCGGCGCTTGCGCCCCTTCAGGCGGGTCGAGTGGCCGATCTCCGTCGAGAGCCCGCGGTCGTGGCGGGCCCGCGTCAGCGGCGCTCCGGTCCGCTCGGGCTGTGTTCGGTCGTCCTCGAACGAGCGCCACTCCGGACCCGGGTCGATGGCGTGCTCGTCGACGACGAGTCCACACTCCTGACAGACCGTCTCGCACTCCCCCGACCGGAGCGAGCCATTGCACTCGGGACACTGAGTTATTGTGGCTGCCATCCTACCCGATCCTGGGTGCGGTATCCACTTTTAAACTGGAGCGGATCGCCGGGGCAGCCGAAAGAAGGTCGCTGATGTACCTACCGGTTACCGGTCGGTATATCGGCCGCTACCGGTGTGTCTGCCGGACCCGGAGCCAGAGTTTTATGTAGGACGAGGGACCACCCACTCCCGATGGGGCTGTCGGAGATCGCGGCCGGGATCGAGGTCACGGCCGAACAGGAACGGCGGGGCGTCGCGACCGTCGACGACACGGACGCGACCCTGGAGGAGCGGCTGTCGGAGTTCGCCGGCGAACTGCCCTGCGGTCCTGCGGCGGCGGCGGTCGCCGTCGAACAGTACGCCGCCGGCGGGAGCGTGGGCGCGGCGGCGGAAGCCGCGGGCGTGCCGGCGGTCACGGCCGCCAAGGCCCTGCACCTGCTCGGGGAGTCGGTCTCGCCGGTCGGGCCCGTCGGCCGGGAGGTGGTCCGGGACTGGGTCGAGGGCGAACTCCCCCGGTCGGAGGCGGAAGAACTCGCCCGGGTCTCCGGCCCGGAGTTCGCGCTCGCGGCCTACATCGAGACCCACGAGCCCCTGGACGGCGTCCGGGCGGCCGTCGAGGGCGCGCTGATGCGGGAGGGACGCGACGGGCTCGACGGCGCGGTCGGAGCGGCGGGTGGGCCGCGCTGACCGGTCGTTCAAACGGCCGTTTGACTCTACGTCGCTTATACTACCTTATCCGTCGAAGCTAGGAGTGCATGCCACGCGATTCACTCATCGTCGCCGGCGTCGCGGCAGTCCTCGTGCTCGCGACGGCCGGGGCCGTCGCCGGCGGACTCGGTACTGCCGGGGCACAGTCGACCGCACAGCCAGCCGACCGCACGGTCTCCGTCGCCGCAACCGGGAGCGCCGACGCCAGTCCCGACAGGGCGGTCGTCCGCGTCGCGGCCACCGCCGAGGGCAACAGCTCTGCGGAGGTCCGTGATGCACTCGCGGCCGACGCCGAGGCGCTCCGGGCCGCTCTCGACGAACTCGGCGTCGACTACGAGACTATCGAGTACCGGATCTACTCCGTCGACGAGCGCGAGCGCCAGCCCCGCGAGGCGGCTCCGTCGGCCGAGTACCGCGGCGTCCACGCCTACCAGGTGAGCCTGGACGAGCCTGACCGGGCCGGGGCGGTCATCGATGCCGCGACTGAAGCGGGAGCCGAAGTGACCGATATCGAGCTCACCCTCTCGGAGGAGAAACGGACCGAACTCCGCGAGGAGGCCATCCGGGCAGCGATGACCGACGCCCGCTCGCAGGCGGACACGATCGCCGCGGCCGGTGACCTCCGGGTCACCAACGTCGCCACGGTCGACGCCTCCCAGGGCCGGTACGTGCCCGTGCGCTACGAGGCCGCCGACGCGGGCGGCAACGCGGCCGCCCCACAGACAGTCATCTCCGAGGGTGAAGTGTCCGTCACGTACCGCGTCGAAGTCACCTACAACGCGACGACTGCGTAGCGGCCGACTGCTTTTCCGGCCCGCAGTGGGCCGCCTGTCCCGGGCGCCTCCCGGCCGTTCGGGTTCCTACCTCAGCCGTCGAAGAGTCCATCGAGCCGCCCGCCCTCAGGGAATTCCAGGTCCAGCGAGACGCCGACCGCGCGCTCGGTCGCCGCCGCGACCGCGGGCGCGAACGCGTCGTCGGGTTGGAGCACGGCCGGACAGTCCGCAGCACGCCGGACTGGCGAGGGTGGCACGGCCGCGTCGGCCTCGGTGACCATCTCCGGCTCCGGTGTGCGGTTGACCAGGACCGCGTCGGCCGCGGTCCCGACGTCCTGGAGGCGACCGCGGGTTCGGGCGAGTGCGTCCGCGCCCCGCGTGGAATCGACCGTGACGACCGCGACCCGGTCGGCGGCGGTCGCGGCCGCGACGGCCTGGTTGGCCGCGACCGGCGGCGTGTCCACGAGGATGACATCGTGCGAGAGCGCGGCGGCGGCCATCCGATCCTCGAAGCGCTCGGCGGCGCCCGCGGTCTTCGCGCGGGCCAGCCGCTCGAAGGGTGCCCGGGCCGGCGCGAGCGCCAGCCGGCCCGCCGTGTCGGCTGGGTGCTCGACCAGTGCCGCCTCCAGCTCGCGGTCGTCGGTCACGACCCCGGTGAGGTCGGTCCCGACCCCCCCGTCGACGTACGCGGCCAGCCCCTGCGTGGCGTAGGCGGCGTCCAGCACTGCGATGTCGTGGCCCGCCCGCGCGAGGGTCGCCCCGCACTCGACTGTCAGCCGGGTCGTCCCCACCCCGCCGGCCGCCCCGGTCAGCGCGACTGTGGCTGTCATGGGGAGGGGTGGCGGCGCTTCCGTTGAAAAAGCTACGGGGCTACAGCCGGGCCGCCACGTCTTCGGCGACCGCCGCGAGCTCCGCGTCCTCGGCCGCGCCGGGCCCGCCGAACAGTGCGTGGACCGGGCCGGCGCCGTCGTCGGCGAAGCGGGGGACGATGTGGGCATGGACGTGGGGCACCTCCTGGCCGGCCGCCCGGCCGTTGTTGTACGCGATGGTGCTCGCGGGGGCGTCGACGGCGGCCTCGACCGCCGGCGCGACCCTGGCGATGGTCCGCCCCACGGCCCCCGCCACGTCCGGGGGCATGTCGTTGACCCGCTCGTGGTGGGCCTTCGGGACCACCAGCGTGTGCCCGCGCGCGAGCGGGTTGGCGTCCAGGAAGGCGCAGGTGTGCTCGTCCTCGTAGACCCGGTGGCTGGGGGCCTCGCCGTCGACGATCGCACAGAATATGCAGCCGTCCATACCCGGCGGATCGGGTGTGGTCACAAAGAAGGTTACCTCGTGGAGCGTCTCACGGGCGGCGACGCCACCCTCACAGCAGGATCTCCACCCCGTAGCCGGCGTCCTCCAGTGCGCCGGTGAGGTCGTCGACGTGGTCGGGCCCGCGGGTCTCCAGAGCGAGTTCGACTTCCGCGTCGTTCATCGCGATGTTGCGGGAGGTGCGGTCGTGCTGGATGGCGTAGATGTTCGCGCGGTGGGCGGAGATGACGTCCGTCAGGTCCTCCAGGGCACCGGGACGGTCCTCGAGTGTCGTGCGGAGCCGGAGGTACCGGCCGGTCTCGACCAGTCCCCGCAGGATGACGGTCGTCAGCGTGTTCATGTCGATGTTGCCCCCACAGAGCAGCGGCACGACCGTCTCGTCCCCGGCGTAGTCGAACGCCCCGGCCAGCAGCGCCGCCAGGGGGACCGCCCCCGCCCCCTCGACCAGCGTCTTGCCCCGCTCGAGCAGGGTCGTGAGCGCGACGGCGATGTCGTCCTCCCCGACGGTCACCACCTCGTCGACGCGCTCCCGGATGACCTCGAAGGTCTTCTCGCCGACGTTGCGGGTGGCGATCCCGTCGGCGATAGTGTCGACGGAGTCGAGCGTGACCCGCTCACCACGCTCCAGGGACTCGGGGAGGCTGGCGGCGCCCTCCGCCTGGACGCCCACGACCCGGATGCCGGGGTCGTGGTCCTTGACCGCGGTGGCGACCCCGCTGATGAGGCCGCCGCCGCCGACCGGGACGACGACGGTCTCGACGCCGGGGCAGTCCTCGACGACCTCCAGGCCCAGGGTCCCCTGGCCGGCCATCACCATCTCGTCGTCGAAGGCGTGGAGATAGTACCGCCCCTCCGCCGCTTCGATCTCGCGGGCGCGCTCGGCGGCGGCGTCGTAGTCGACGCCGTGGAGTTCGACCCTGGCGCCGTAGCTGCGGGTGGCCTTGACCTTCGAGACCGGGGCGTTCTCGGGCATCACGACCAGCGAGTCCACCCCGAGTCGCGAGGCCGCCAGCGCCACCCCCTGGGCGTGGTTGCCCGCGCTCGCCGTGACGATCCCCGCCTCGCGCTCGGCCTCGGGGAGGGTGGCGATCCGGTTGGTCGCGCCGCGGATCTTGAACGCGCCGGTGCGCTGGAACGTCTCCAGTTTCAGACGGACGTCCGCTCCGGTCATCTCCGAGAACGTGTGGGAGTACTCCAGGGGCGTGTGTCGTGCCGTCTCCGCGACCCGGTCGCGGGCCGCGTGGACCTCCTCGGCGTCGAGCATACCGGACCTACTCCGTCGCGGGTCAAAACTCCGGGGCCTGCCGGGCGGCCGGGAGGGTGGCCCCGAGCGACACGGAAAGAGCGTGTGACGCGCAGTCGCGACTGCACCCGAACGGAGCGCCTGTCGGTACTTAAACGTATGGGGCACGTGTCACCGAGAAAACCACACGACTGCGACTGAATCTGACGACCGTCAGACGGGCGGCACGCGGCCTTCGTCAGTTAAAAATGGCTCGGAGAAGAGAACCCGGACAGCCCGGAGCAGACGGGGGGCGCTCGCGCTGACCGGGAGCCTTTTGCCCGAGCCCCGCGGGAGTGTGGGCGTGTCACGCGAGTCACCCGCGCCGGAGGGCGTCGCCGACCAGTGGGACGAGCTCGTCGCGGACGCCGACGCGATGGCCGAGCGCTACCGGGCCGAGGGGTGGACGGCGCTGGTCGTCACTACCGAGGACGTGGCCGTCCTTGACGGCGAGCCGTTCGGGCTGGACGTCCTGGCACCGGCCGAGGAGTACGAACGTCTCGAGCGACTGGTGGAGACCGGGGCCGTCGACCGGACACACGCCTTCCGGACGGACGCGGAGGGCGTGCGGCTGCTGGTCGTCGTGGCCGAGGCACCGGCCGCCGAGGAGGCCGTGCTCGTTCCGGCCTACCTGTCGCTCGAGGACGTGGAGCGGCTCCGGGGACGCGCCGAAGAGGAGGGGAGTATGTACACCCACGTCCGGACGCTGGCGGCCGACACGCGGGTGACACTCCAGCACGACGACCCGGAGCTATTCCTCTGAACCGGAGACGGGGAAAGGAGCCGAACAGGGACTGTGACGCGCCGGTGACCAGCAGCCGGGGCCCAGGCGTCGGTTACCGCTCGTCGATGGGGACAAAGTCGCGGTCTTCGGGGCCCGTGTAGCGGCCGCGGGGCCGGATGAGACGGTTGTCGGACTGGTACTCGAAGACGTGGCCGAGCCAGCCGCCCGCGCGGGACATCGCGAAAATGGGCGTGTACATGTCCACGGGGATGCCGAGCTTGTAGTAGACGGCGCCGGAATAGAAGTCGACGTTGGGGGCGATCCCCTGCTCGGGCAGACCCTTCTCGTCGGTGAGATAGGCCTCGATGCCGGTCGTGTAGTCGAGCCACTTGGTCTCGCCGTCGGCCGCCGAGAGGTCCTCGAGTTTGGCCTGGAGGATGTTCGCCCTCGGGTCCTTGGTGTTGTAGACGCGGTGGCCCCAGCCGGGGACCCGCTCGCCGGCCTCCGATTTGCTTTTGACCCACTCGACGGGGTCCATCCCGCTGTCGTCGAGTTCGAGCAGTGCCTCGATGACGTCCTGGTTGGCGCCGCCGTGCAGCGGGCCCGACAGCGCGCCGATGCCCCCGGTGACCGCCGAGTAGACGTCGGCGAGCGTCGAGCCGACCACCATCGAGGTGAAGGTGGAGGCGTTGAGCCCGTGGTCGGCGTGGAGGATGAGCGCCATGTCGAAGGTCTCCTCGGCGACCTCGCTGGGCTCCTCGCCGGTGAGCATGTAGAGGAAGTTGCCCGCATACGAGAGGTCCTCGCGGGGCTCGATGTGGGCCTCCCCGCGGCGGAAGCGGTCGTAGTTGGCGAGGACAGTGGGGATCTTGGCGACGATCCGCCGGCCCTTCCGGTGGGCGGCGTCGCTGTTCTGCGGGTCGGCGTCGGCCTCGGGCTCGTCGGCCGAGAGCATCGAGACGCCGGTCCGGAGCGCGGCCATCGGGTCCTCGTCGGCCTCCGCGAGGTCCGCGAGCGTCGTGAGTACCTTGTCGGTGACGCCCCGTTCCGCGGCCATCGGCTCCGCGAAGTCCGCGAGCTCGTCGGCGGTCGGGAGCTCGCCCTCCCAGAGCAGGTAGAGGGTCTCCTCGTAGCTGGCCCCGCGCGCGAGTTCCTCAATATCGTACCCGCGGTAGACGAGCCTGCCCGCGTCGCCGTCGATGTAGCTCATCTCCGACTCCGCGACCAACACACCTTCCAGTCCCTTGTGGAGTTGTTCGGCCATACCGCCTGCCTTTCCGCCTGCGGGGAAAAAACATTACCATTCGCGCGCCGCCGGCGGGCCGCCCGGCGCCCACGTGCTGGACGGGTGTCTACTTTTCCGGGCCGCAGTCGACGCCCGTCCAGCGACGGGCCGGCAGGCAGGCAACGCTTTTCAGCCGGGGACGCGGACTGGCGGGTATGTCCGACGGGGTCGGCTACGAGCCGGTCAGCGTCAAGGCCGTGCTGGCCGAGATGAAAGACACCGCCGAGCTGCTCATCGACCTCTCCTACTCGGCGGTGTTGCTCGACAGCCCCGAGGTCGCCGCCGAGGTGCTCGAGCTCGAGGAGAAGATGGACGTCCTCCAGCTTCGGGCGCGGATGAGCCTGCTGATGGCCGCCCGGTCGCCCGACGACGCCGAGTCGCTCGCCCCCGTCCTGGGGGTGGTGGGCGCCGCCGAAAAGATAAGCGACGCTGCCGGCGACATCGCCAAAGTCGTTTTGGAGGAAGTCGGCCTGCCCGCCGAGCTCCGGGGCGCGCTCCCGGAGGCCGTCGAGACGCTCGTCCGGGCCGAGCTCGTCGCCGACTCCCCGCTGGCGGGAGAGACACTCGGCGGGCTGGCCCTGGAGGCGGAGACGGGCGTACGCGTGCTCGCGGTCCGGCGCGCCGAGGAGTGGCTGCTGAACCCCGACGCCGACACACGCCTGGAGGCCGGCGACGTACTCCTGATCCGCGGCCCGGAGACTGGGATCGAGACCGTCTACCCCGATGCCACCGGCGAGCCCTACGAGCCCCGCGAGCCCGTCGAGCCCGAGGTCGCGGACCTGGACCGCGCGGTCGACTCGATCATCCTGATGAAGGACATGGGCGAACTCGCGGTCGACCTGGCCTACGGGGCCGTCCTCTTCGACTCGGCGGACCTGGCCGAGGAGGTGTTCGAGCTGGAAGCGGAGGTCGACGCTCTCCAGTCCCGCTTCGAGGCCTGGACCCTCCGGGCGGCCGCGCGGGTCGAGGACCCGGTCTCGCTGCGCGGGCTCGTCCAGCTCGCGGGCGCGGTTGAGGTCATCTCCGACGCCGCCCTGGAAATAAGCGAGGGGGTGCTCCGGGGGATCGCGACCCACCCGGTCGTCGCGGAGGCCGTCCGCGAGAGCGACGAGGTGATCGTCCGCCGCGAGGTCGGCGCCGGCGCGGCACTCGACGGGGCCACGCTGGAGGAGCTGACGGTCAAGACCCGGACCGGCATGCGCGTCATCGCGGTCCGGCGGACCGACCCCGGGGCGGACGAGCCGTGGGTGCTCTCGCCCGGACCCGAGACCAGCCTGGAGGCCGGCGACGTCGTCCTCGCAAAGGGGCCCCGAGAGGGGGTCGACCGGCTGGCCGAGTTACTGTATCGCAGGTCTTGAGGGTCATTGCGCACTCGACCGCACGGCTGCGGTGCGGTCGGTGTGTAGGTCGTGTCAGGACCTACGAGAGCTCGCGGGAGAGCCGGTAGGCCCGGTAGGCCAGCAGCAGGACCGTCGCCAGGCCGCCCAGCGCCATCGCCAGCACGAAGGCCAGCGCCGCGTAGTAGACCGGCGACCGGGTCGTCGCGCCGGGCAACACGACGAAGAAGACGAAGATGGCGGCGGTGACGACGACGCCGACAGCAAAGCCCACCAACGCATTCCGGCGTGCGTCGAGCGCCTCGAGCAGCCGGCCCGGGCCAGTCTCGTTTTCGCTCACACTCCCGGTAAGAGTGGGCGCCACTAAGCCGCGTCGGTTGTGTTCGATACCCCGCGTCAGTCCCTCCGAAACGGGCAGTCGGGGACCCGCGGGCGGGGGCGTCGAGGCGCGGATTGCGCCAATCGAACCGCTAAAGAGCGTGGGGGCCTCCTTGCCGGTAATGACGAGTCTGGGTTCGGCGCAGGCCGCCCCCGGGGAGGTCGACGCGGGCCGGCTCCCTATCGGCGAGACCCGGGACGGGACGGCAGTCGGCCTGCCCGTCGCCGTCGTCAACGGGGCCCGGGAGGGCCCGACGCTCTACCTGCAGGCCGGCAGCGACGGCGACGAGCTCAACGGCGTAGGGGTCGTCAGCCGTGTGGTCCCCCAGCTCGACCCCGCCGAGCTCGCGGGGACGGTGCTCGTGGTCGGCATCGCCAACTACCACGCCTTCCAGGTGGCCGAGCACCGCAACCCCATCGACGACACCAAACTCAACCGCGCCTACCCCGGGGACAGCGAGGGGACCTCCTCCGAGCGGGTCGCCGCCGCCACCTTCGGCGCCGCGACGCGGGCGGACCTCGTGCTCGACCTCCACCAGGGGTCGACCTCCCGGATGATCGAGGAGGTCCGGGTGCGGTGTGGCTCCCGGCACCGGCTGCACGAGGAGTGCCTCGAGCTCGCGAAGGTCTTTGGCTGTGGCTACGTCCTGGACCAGCGGGGCCCGGACGGCCAGCTCGCCCGGGCGGCGCCCGACGAGGGTGTGCCGACGGTCGACCCCGAACTCGGCGGGTCGGTCGGCTGGGACGAGCGCGCCATCCAGAAGGGGGTAGAGGGCGTCTTCAACGTCCTCCGGCGCTACGGCTTTCTGGAAGGGGAAGTCGCCACCGAGCGCCAAACCCGGGCCAACGGCTTCGAGCAGTACGGCGCCCCCGCGGGCGGGCTCGTGGACGTCGCGGTCGACCTCGGCGAGCGGGTCTCCCGCGGACAGACGCTCTTTACCGTGACCGACGTCTTCGGCTCGGTCAAGGCGGAGGTGACCGCCGACTCCAGCGGGGTCTTCTGGCGGACCCGCCGGCTCCCCCAGGTCGCCACCGGCGAGTACGTCTGCTCGGTCGGGACCGACGTGGACACGTTCTGAGGGGGGTGGGACCGAGGCCGACCCCGCGGACGTGGACTTAAGTGGGCCGCCGGGCCAGATCACCGCATGGAGACGCTGCTTCTCGACCCGGCGGACGTAACCGAGAGCGCCTCGATGGGGCGGATCATCGACGCCGTCGAGGGGGCCTTCGCAGCCGACGCCCGCGGGGACACCCAGATGCCCGCCAAGTCCTACATCGACCTCCCCCAGCACGACGGCGACTTCCGGTCGATGCCCGCCTACATCGACGCCGGCGACTGGGAGGCAGCGGGCGTCAAGTGGGTCAACTCCCACCCGGGGAACCCGGACCGCCACGACCTGCCGACCGTCATGGGCACCATGGTCTACTCCGACCCCGCGACCGCGCTCCCGCTCGCGCTGCTTGACGGGACCAGCCTCACCCGCCTGCGGACCGGCGCGGCCGCCGCCGTCGCCACCCGGTATCTCGCCCGGGAGGGCGCCACCTCGCTGGGCCTGGTGGGCGCGGGGATCCAGTCCTACAGCCAGCTGGAGGCCGTTGCCGAGGTCCGCCCCATCGAACGGGTGGTCGTCGCCGACCGCGACCCCGACGCCATCGCGGCCCTCCGGGAGCGCTACGGCGACACGTACGACGTCAGCGAGGGGAGCATCGACGAGGCCGCCGCCTGCGACGTGGTCTCGACGACCACGCCCGTCCGCGAGCCCATCGTCACAAGCGTCGGCGAGCACACCCACGTCAACGCGATGGGGGCCGACGCCGCGGGGAAACACGAGGTCGCCGACGACGTGCTCGCGAGCGCCAAGCTGGTCATCGACGACTACGACCAGTGCACCCACTCCGGGGAGATCAACGTCCCCTGGAGCCAGGGCGCGCTCGACGACGACGACATCCACGCCGAGCTCGCCGAGGTCGTCAGCGGGCAGGCCGCCGGCCGCGAGAACGGCGACGGCGTCACCGTCTTCGACTCGACGGGGCTGGCGATCCAGGACGTCGCCGCGGCCCACGTCGTCTACGAGCGGGCCCGCGAGAACGGCGTCGGCACCGACTTCGCGCTGGTTGGCACCGACACCTGAGCGCCGGCGGCATCGCGGCGGGCCGCCGCGGGGGGCTCACGCCGGTCCGCCGCGCTCGCCTGGCTGCCGTGCGCCGGTCGCGGCCGCCCAAGGGAAAGGTATAGCACCGTCGGTATCCCAACAGGTGACACATGAGTACCGGAAGCGGAGAGCAACGCGAGCGGGGGTTCGACCACACCGAGGTCGAGTCCAGGTGGCAGCGCGTCTGGGACGACGAGGAGGTGTTCCGGATCGAGGACGACGCCGAGGACCCCGCCTACGTGCTGGCGATGTTCCCCTACCCATCGGGGGAGATGCACATGGGACACGTCCGCAACTACACGATCACGGACGCCTACGCCCGCTACAAGCGGATGCAGGGGGAGTCGGTACTGCACCCGATGGGGTGGGACTCCTTTGGCCTGCCCGCGGAGAACGCCGCCAACGAGCGCGACGTCGACCCCCGCGGGTGGACGATGGACTGCATTCAGAATATCAAAGACCAGATGGAGCTGATGGGGCTTGGCTTCGACTGGGACCGGGAGGTGACCACCTGCGAGCCCGACTACTTCCGGTGGAACCAGTGGTTTTTTAACCGGTTCCGGGAGGAAGGGCTGGTCGAGCGCAAGGCCACCGAGCTGAACTGGTGTCCGGACTGCGAGACGGTGCTGGCCGACGAGCAGGTCGAAGGCGACGACGAGCGGTGCTGGCGGTGTGGCACGCCCATCGAGCGCCGGGAGCTCGACCAGTGGTTCTTTACTATCACCGACTACGCCGACGAGCTCTACGGCGCCCTGGACGGGATGGACGGCTGGCCCGAGAACGTCCGGGAGATGCAGCGCAACTGGATCGGCAAACAGGAGGGGGCGAGCGTGGGCTTCGAGCTCACGACCGGCGACGAGGTCGAGATCTTCACCACCCGGCTCGACACCATCCACGGGGTGACTTTCTTCGCGCTCGCGCCCGGCCACGAGGTGGCCCAGCGCCTCGCCGAGGACGACGAGGAACTCGCGGAGTACATCCACCGCGCCGAACACACCGAGGAGGAGCTCCCCCAGACCTCCGGGGTGTTCACCGGCGAGTACGCCACCAACCCCGCGACCGGCGAGGAGATCCCCGTCTACGTCGCCGACTACGTGCTGGAGGATATCGGCACCGGCGCGCTCTACGCGGTGCCCGCCCACGACGAGCGGGACCACGCCTTCGCCGAGGAACACGACCTGCCGGTCGAGCAAGTGGTCGAGCCCGCCCCCGACGCCGACGTCGACCCCGAGGCAGTGGACGTTCAGGAGGCGGCCTACACCGAAGACGGGACACTCGTCAACAGCGGGGAGTACGACGGCCTGGAAAGTCCGGAAGCACGCGAGCGGTTCGTCAAGGACCTCGACGGCGAGGAGCGGACGGCCCACAGCCTGCAGGACTGGTGTATCTCCCGGCAACGGTACTGGGGGACGCCGATCCCGCTGGTGGAGTGTCCGGACTGCGGGTACGTGTCGGTGCCCGACGAGGAGCTGCCCGTCGAGCTGCCGGAGTTCATCCGGACCCCCGGGAATCCGCTGGACGCCGCCACGGAGTGGAAGGAGACGACCTGTCCGGAGTGTGGCGGCCCCGCCGAGCGGGAGACGGACACGATGGACACCTTCGTCGACTCCTCGTGGTACTTCCTGCGGTACATCTCGCCGGACCTCGACGACGCGCCGTTCGACACCGGGCGCGCCAGCGACTGGATGCCCGTCGACCAGTACGTCGGCGGCATCGAGCACGCGACGATGCACCTCATCTACTCCCGCTTTTTCACGAAGGTGCTCGCGGACCTCGACATGCTGGAGGGCGTCGACGAGCCCTTCGAGAACCTGCTCACCCAGGGGATGGTCCGCAAGGGCGGCACGGCGATGAGTTCCTCTTCGGGCAACGTCGTCTCGCCGCGACCGTTCGTCGAGGAGTACGGCGCCGACACCGCCCGGCTCTTTATGATGAACGCCGCCCAACCCGAGAAGGACTTCGACTGGACCGAGGAGGGCGCCCGCTCGGCCCACCAGTTCCTTCAAAATGTCTATCGCCTGACTCGCGCGTTCGCCGAGGGCGAGATAGAGACGGCCGACAGCGGGGGCGACGGTGAGCAGGGAGAGCCAATCGCGGAGTACGTCGCCCGCGAGACCGCCGCGACCGCCGCCACGGCGACCGGGGAGTTCGAGCGGTTCCGGTTCAACCACGCGCTGCAGGCGGTCCGGGAGCTGGTCGCGCTCGTGCGCCAGTACCGCGACGCGACGGCGCCCGACGAGGACGCCGTCACGGAGGCGCTGGAGACGACGGCGAAGCTGCTCGCGCCCGTCGCCCCCCACGTCGCCGAGGAGCTGTGGGAGCTGCTGGGCGGCGAGGGGCTGGTCGCGGAGGCGGCGTGGCCGACGGGGTCGCCCCCGGCGAACTACGACCTCGAGCGCCGGCTGGTCGAGAGCACCCGCGAGGACATCCGCGACATCGTCGACGTGGCCGACATCGCCGACCCCGAGCGGATCGAGGTCGCCGTCGCGCCGGCCTGGAAACACCGCGCGGCTGACCTCGCCCGGGAGGCAGACGGCGACGTCGTCGGAGCGGTGATGGCCGACGAGGACCTGCGGGAGCGCGGCGAGGCCGCCGCCGACTTCGCGAAGACGCTGGCCGGGAGCCCCAGGATCGACGAGTACCTCGACCCCGACCGCGAGCGGGCGGCCCTCGAGCGGGCAGCCTGGCTCATCGAACGGGAGTTCGGCGCCGACGTGCGGGTCTACGGCGCCGAGGACGACGAGGGCCTGGCGAGGGACGCCGAGCCCGGCCGGCCGGCCATCGACATCCAGTCCTGACCCGCTGTTGTGGCGACTGGCCGCCGGTCACGACCGCGGCGGCCGCCTCCTCACTCCAGTTCGACCAGCCCGTCCTCAAGCAGGTCCATCAGCAGGTCCCGGGCGTGTCCGTCCGGGCCCACGCCCGGATACACGCGGTGGACCGTGCCGTCGACGAAGACGAAGGTCGTCCGCGGGGTCCGGTCGCCGGGTGCCGTCCGCTCGACGCCGAACGCGTCCGCGAGGTCGCCGTCGGGGTCGGCAAGCAGGTCGAAGTCGACCCCGGTCTCGGCGGCGAAGTCGCGGTGGGAGTCGACGCCGTCGACGGAGACGCCGTAGACGGTCACGCCGGCATCCTCGTAGACGTCCCGCTCGCGGGCGAACTGCTCGAGTTCGGTCCTACAGCCGGGAGAGCCGTCCTCGGGGTAGAAGGCGACGACCGTCGGGCCGGCGAAGTCGGGTGAGACGACCTCGCCGTCCTGCGTTGGCGCGCTGACGTCGGGGGCGGGGTCGCCCGGGTCGAGTACCATACCTGGCGTTGGCGGGCGCCGGGCAAAAAACCGGCGCGGGACCGGGCGGGCTGGCAGGTTGACTGCGCCTCACAGCAGCCGGACGCCCGAGACGACCACCCGGACGCCCTCCCGGTAGCTGGCGTCGATGGCCACCTCCCAGCCGTGGACGTTCGCCAGCGAGCGGACGTTGGGCAGCTTCATCCCCGCCTTGGCGTCCGGGACGGCCTCGTCGTAGGCGAAGTACTTCTCGACCGGTTCGATAGGGAGGTTGCCGTCGTCGGCCAGCGCGAACCCGTCGCGGGTCACCTCGACGGTGACCTCGGTCCCGCCGTTGCGGTCGGCGAACTCGAAGGCGCTGGCGAACAGCGCCCGGAGCCGGCGGGGTTCGGCCTCGACGGTGGCGTCGTCGGCGACAGTCACTGAGACGTCCGTGTCGGCCTCACGCCGGGCGTCCGCGACGACCTCCCGGAGGTCGAGGGCGGCCAGCTCCTCGACGGTCTGGCCGTGGCGGGCGAGGACCGTGAAGTCGTCGACGAGGTCACCCATCTGGTCGGCAGCGCCGGTTGCCGTCTCCAGGGGGTCCCGGCGGTCGAAGTCGAGGTCGACGGTCTCGGCGGCGGCCTGGACGTTCCAGTCGATGACCTGCAGGGAGTTGCGGAGTTCGTGGGTCATCGCGCCGGCGAAGTCCTCGAGCTGGC
>Ga0207714_1001188_pt1 | contig 17076 bp, 15 predicted proteins | sample PonA232FremontCA_2_FD_187270 | JGI IMG/M metagenome (GOLD analysis project Ga0207714, IMG submission 187270) | Marine sediment microbial community from Fremont, CA, USA - Pond A23 Sediment 2 (SPAdes) | ecosystem: Environmental > Aquatic > Marine > Unclassified | place: USA: Fremont, California...
CCGTCGACACCGACCCGATCGCCTCGACGACCCCCATCCCGTCGGTCACCTCGCCGAAGACGGCGTGTTTGTCGTCGAGGTGTGGCTGTGCGTCGAGTGTAATGAAAAACTGTGATCCGTTCGTGTCGGGGCCGCGGTTGGCCATCGAGACGGTCCCCGCGCCGTCGTGACGCAGTTCAGGATGGAACTCGTCGTCGAAGGTGTAGCCGGGGCCGCCGCGGCCGGTCCCGGTCGGGTCCCCGGTCTGTAGCATGAACCCGTCGATGACCCGGTGAAAGGGGATATCGTCGTACAGCGGGTCTGTGCGCCGCTTGCCCGTCTCGGGGTCCTCCCACTCGCGGTTCCCGGTCGCCAGCCCGACGAAGTTCTCGACCGTCTGCGGAGCCCGCTCGTCGAACAGTCGGATCTCGATGTCGCCCTCTGTCGTGTGTAGCGTCGCGGTCAACTCACTCATACCCGTTTGTTGGTGTGGCACGAGTAAACCACTGGCGGTGTCACGACCGAGACGATGGTCACCACTCGGCCGCGGGGTCCTGTTCTTGCTGTTGCTCGCGTCGCCGGTCGTCCTGGCGCTGGCCACGGGGCTGGTCGCCGCCGTCCCGGTTCTCCAGGTAGACCCGAGCGAGCGCTACGTGGTAGGCACCGAGAACAACTGCGAGGATTGGGTCGATGGCGGCCGACCCGGCCGTCTCCGCCCCGGGGATGTTGGCCGCCTCGAAGGCACCGGTCACCGGTAGTGAGATAAACAGACCGCCGATAGCCGCTCCGACCAGGCCCGCGAAGAGGAGGCCAACGAGCCCGACGATCTTCAGGAGATTGCCCTGTGCGACCTCCCAGCTCGTCGAGAGACTCTCGGTCACCCCCTGGTCGTCGATCACGACGGCCGGCAGGGCGAGTGAGAGCCGAGCGCCGATGTACACCCCCGGTATGACGAACAAAACCAGGCCGATGACTGTCGGCACGAGGTACAGGAGCGCGACCCCAAGCAGGGCGAGAAACCGTCTCGTCACGCTCGTCACGATGTCTGAGAACTCGTCGAGACTCCCTGTCAGGTCCGCTCCGGTGACCCGCCGTTCGGCGTAGACGTACGCGGTTCCGGTGACGACCAGAAAGACAACAAAGGAGAGAAACGACAGCACAGAGCTGAGCGCGCCGTTAGTCGTCTGACCGGACTCGATGGCCTCGGCTGTCGGTGCGACCGCGGTACTCGCCGTGTTCAACAGTCCGAGCAGCGTGAACGCCCCGATCAACACCGGCAGACCGAGTACCCAGCCCAGCCCCTGCCTGAACGTGGCGACGGCACCCTCGCGTGGGATATCGGGGCTACCTGCAGCCACACCGTCCCGACCCCGCCCCGCCCGAGAGCTGTCACCGGTCGGTTGTTCGTCCCACCCGCTCGTCGCTTGATCGCCCCAGCCACTCGTCCCCTGTTTACTGCCCCCGCTCGTCTCTTCGTTGCCGACTCGCCCGCCGGTCTCCTGCTGTCCCCAGTCGCTCTGGTGGCCGTGCTCGTCGGTCGCGCCCGGGTCGGCACCGAGTTTGGCCCCACACTCGCTGCAGAATGCATCCACCTCGACAACTGGTTCACCACACTCCGGACAGTAGTTCACCATCTCTGTGGAGTTGTTGCGTGGGCACACGTTTGAAACGTGTGGGTCTGTTTCTGCCCCTGCACGCTACCCACGGCCAGCGGGACCACTCAGGATAGAGCCGGGGAAAGAGACAGGTGGCCGCCATCCGCACGTGCGGTATGGAGTACGAGACGCCGCAGTTCTCTCGCGTGATGGGGTACGCGAATCAGGCAGCCCGCGACGTCGTCGATATGGTGAGCGGCAGTCCGGACTGGGAGCCACCCGAGTCGCTCCGCGAGGGGTTAGTCGAGTACGCCCAGGGTGACACGGAGCGGTTCCAGTACCCGCCCAGCGTCGGGCTAACGGGGCTGCGCGAGGAGATTGCAGACCGCCGGGCTGTCGACCCCGAGCAGGTCGTCGTCACGAACGGGGCAGGCGAGGCCAACCACCTCGCCATGTCGGCCGGGTTCGAGCAGTTTCCGGGCTCTGAGATGCTGCTCGTCGACCCGACCTACCCCTACTACGCGGGTCGGGCGTCGTTACTCGGTGCCGACACGCGGTACGTTCCCGCCGGCCGAGACGGGGTGCCCGACACGGCGACAGTCCGGGACTGCACCCGCCAGGAGACCAGTGTCATCGTCGTGAACACACCGAACAACCCGCTCGGCGCGACCTACGACCGGGAGACGATGGCGACACTGGTCGATATCGCGGCCGACCACGACGCCCTGCTGGTCAGCGACGAGGTGTACGACCACGTCGACTACTCCGGGCGGTTCAGCTCGGCACTTTCTTTCGACTCGCCACACCGGGCCGTCACGAACAGTTTCTCGAAGTCACTCGCCATCACCGGTTGGCGGGTCGGGTACGCCGTGTTCCCGGACCGGGAGGGTCCGCGTGGTGACCTGTTCGACCACGCTCGCACCCAACACATGCTGACGAACGTGACCGGCTCCCGGCCGGCACAGGCGGCGGTTCTGCACGCCCTGCGGGAGACCGGCCCCGGCTACTACGAGAGCGTCCGGGACCGCCTGCGCCGGCGCATCGACACGTTCACCGACGCACTCGACACGGCCGGCGCAACCTACACCGACCCCGACGGTGGGTTCTACGTGATGGCGCGGTTCCCGGGTTTCTCCGGCACGTTCGAGAACGTCGAACGGCTCGTCGACGAGGCGGGTGTCGCCGGGATGCCGGGTGAGGCGTTTGGCGACTCCCGGGCCGACTGGATACGGTTCGCGCTCGTCTCGCCCCGCGTCGAGACTGCTGCCGACCGGTTGGCCGAGTTCTTCGGGTAGACGGTCCTGTCTGGACCCCTCTCGTCGGTCCGACCTATGCTGTCCGGGGCCGCCTCCGTCAGTCCGACCGGATCCGGTCTGTGGTCAGTGCCGCGAGCACCAGCAACGCGATGACCGTTCCGACACCCAGGGTGAACCGCCCGGAGAGGCCATCGTCGGCGTTGTTCTCGGTCACCACGACCGTTGCGTTGTCGGTGAACGTGTGCTGGTGGTGGCCGTTGACCGTCCGGACACTCGTGTCATCACAGACGAGCGTGTAGTTGCCCGGTGTGGCAGTCTCCGAGACGGCGACTGTCACCGAGAGGACGGTTCCGTTTCCGGTTGCTCCCCCTCGGTCGCGTGTCTGTGTCACCCACACTGCGCCGGCCTCCCGTTCGGTTTCGACCCCAACACCGGCACCGTCGGCCAGCCACCCGCCAGGCTCCGTGGCTGTCACGTTCAGCGCCTCGGCGTCGTATGTGACTGTGGTGTTCACGCGGTCGACACCGACGTTTCGGGCCGATCCGCCGACAAACAGCTCCAGGTCGACCGTCTCCTCCTCGCCGGGTGCCAGTTCGACGGTCTCGGGGTCGTACTCGAAGAGACCGACCGCGTCGCTCCCAGCCCCGACTGCCACAGCTCCCGGAAACGCAAGCAGGACAACCACCGCCAGCACAACCGGCCGGTAGCCGTCGAGAGACCCCCCCATCTCAGACAGCCCCGATACCAGCAATCTCGAACCGGGCGCCGCTCCGGTCGGTGGACACGGCAACTGTCTCCCGTGTCTGCCGTTGTTCGACGGTCGCGGGCTCCATGTTCAGGTGTTTGTTGTCGCCGATAGTATGACTGTGGATCTCCGACCGGCGGTCAGTCTCAGGGCAACTGCGAGTGTGCACCGACGAGCGCACCCGAGAGCGCGAGGTCGCGCACGACGGCCTCGTGGTCGATTATCGTGTCGCGCAGGTCGGTCTCCTCGACGGTGGCGTCCGGAAAGACCAGCGAGCCCTCGAGCGTGGAGTTACGGACTGTCGCCCCGGCCATCACGTGGACGTTCCCGCCGAGTGTCGAACTGTCGACGGTCGCATTGTCTGCTACGACGGTGTCACCGTCTAGCGCCCACCGAACCGCACGGAGGTAGTTCTCGGGGGTCCCGATGTCGAACCAGGCGTCGTCGAAACAGAACGCGTGTACCGGTCGACGAGCCTGGAGCCACTGGAGAAACCAGCCCGGTTCGTCGGGGTTGTTGCCGCCGTCGAGATACTCCTCGAAGCGGATGTCGCCTGCTGTGAACCCATAACAGGCAATAGACGCGAGCGTACTCGGTGGCTCGTCGGGTTTCTCCTGGAAGTCGACGACCCGGTCCCCGTCGAGTTCGACGATACCGTACGCGGTCGCACGTTCCGGCGAGCCAACGTCGTAAGCGGCGAGTGTGCTCCCCTCGTGAGCGGTGAAAAAATCCAGAAACGACGAGAGATCGAAGCTGATGAGATTGTCACCCGCCACCACGAGCAGGTCGTCGTCGACGGACTCACGCTCGACGAGCTGTGCCAGCGCCCCGACGACACCGAGTTTCTCACCCTCTTCGGTTGTCTCCTCGACGCTGAGCTCTGGTTTCTCGAACGCGGTTGTTTCGAGATGTGTCGCGAAGTCCTCGGCGAACCGTTCGTTCGTGCTGACGTACACCGTCTCGATACGGTCGTCAGCTTCGAGTGGCGCGAGGATGCGGTCGACGACAGTCGCCTCCCCGACCGGGAGGAGCATCTTCGGGCGATGACGGGTGAGCGGCCACAGCCGCGTGGCGTACCCACCTGCGAGCACAACAGCCTGCATACGTGCCCACTTTCCGGCAACAGATATATTCCTTTTCATACACTGCCCGAAACAGGTTTCGAGGTGGACTCCGTACGGCCGGTATGCGCGAGGCAGACCAGACGACACGCGAGCGAATCGCCGACCGCCTGCGTGAGGAGGCCCTGTCGGCGAGTGGACTCGCCCGGGCGTTCGGTATCCGGACGCCGGAGGCACTCGACCACGTCCAGCACATCGCCCGCTCGCTTGCATCCACTGACGACCAGCTGCAGGTCGCACCGCCGACCTGTCGTGACTGCGGGTTCGACGGGTTCGACGACCCGGTGAACCGCCCCAGCCGGTGTCCGGAATGCCGGAGCGAGACACTCACCGAGCCCGTGTTCCGCATCGACTGACACCGCTGTCGTCCTGTTCCCGGCTCCTGTCTACCCGGAACCGGCCGTCGGTGTCGACACGACCAAACCGGTAGTACTAACTTTGGGATTTTGGAAGTATAGGCGTGAACACGGGAATCGCGTGCGAACAGGTTTTGACATGGTAGCTCTCGACAGCCTGTTTCGAACCGACGGGGGTTCGGGTGACAGCAACGGCAGTGCCGCCACGGAAACGGACCGCCCGGCCGCGAGCAGGCTGACACGGTGGTACGAGGCCGCCACGAGCGGTGTCCGCTCGCCCGGACTCCCGCGTCGCCTCTCGCGACTCGGCCGCGGGAAGCCGTTCAGCTTTCTGTTCTACAACACGTGGCTCCTCGACGGGGTCGAACTGCCCACCCTCGAGTTCGGCCCTCTCGGGCGTGTCTCGCCGGGGACTGTCGGGCACATGCCCGACCTGGCGGGGCGCACACGTGACCTCTGTCGGGCACTCGACGGTAGTAGCTACGACGTCGTCGCGATGTGTGAGGTGTTCCGGGAGTCGACCCGCGACCGCCTCGCCGACGCGGTGGGCTGGGTCGCCGACAGCCACGCCGGCCCGGGGTCGGCACCCCTCGAACGCCTCGACATTCCGTCGAAACACAGCGGTCTCTGCACGCTCACCGGGTCGGACGCGCCCATCGTCGACACGACCGACAGGGGGTTCAGCCACCGCGGTCACTCGCTTCGCGACGCCGATTTCTACGCCAACAAGGGCGCACAGCACGTCGAGGTCGATGTCGGTCCCGGCAGTCTCGACGTGTTCACGACACACCTCATCCACGGGGGCGATCTCAATCTCACCCCGAGCGAGCTTCCGTTTGCCGACCCGCCGTCCATCGAGGAGTACCGTGCCAGACAGCTCTCGGAGCTCGCCGAGTTCGTGCAGACGGCCGGCAGCGAGGAGAACCTCACTGTCGTCACCGGTGATTTCAACATAAACGCTGCCGACCCTCGTCTCGTTTCCGAACGTAACCGGGGCGAGGACGAACTGTTCGAGCAGTTTCTCGCGGCCTGCTCGCTGTACGACGCCTGGGAGCGCCACGGCGGCTCTGTCGGAACGACCTACATCGAGCACGGGCCGCCCGGTGGGATGGCCCGGGCGAAACCTGACCCGGCGGCCCCCGACTACCTCGAGGACCGCGGCCGGCGGTGTCACTACCCGGCGGTTCCCGACCGCCGTATCGACTACATCCTCCTCGAGGAGCCACAGCCCGAACACACGCTCGAACTCGATATCGACCAGATCAGGCGGCGCCACTTCTGGCGGGGCAAGACAGACACCAGCGAGTTCTGGGCCACCTCTGAAACCCCCAACTACATCTCCGACCACGTCGGACTCGAACTCGACGGCCGTGTCCGGTGAGTCGAACGCGACGGCCGTCTGAACCCTGGCTGTTCGTCGACCGCTACCGTCAGAAACGAGCTACCGGAGACGGTCGGCGTCGATACCGACATCCGCAGGTGTGACGACAAGAAACCCCCGGAAGTGCATCAGCTCGCCGCCACCGTCGCGTATATCGCGGGCGAACCCGGCCGCGAGTTCGTTCAGGTCGCCCTCGACGTGCAACACGAGAACGGCTCCCGAAGCGACGAGCTGTACCCACTCCGTCGGCGGCGTCGTTCCGTCCAGAACGTCGAGCACGACCCGGTCACCGACCGGCTGTCCGTCCGTCTCGGTGTCGAGTCTGTCCTCGACTGCCTGGAGATCGAGCCCCTCGAACTCCTCCATACTTCACCTTCGACCGGCCGGACAAAAAGCTTCCCGGCCCTCCCACCCGCTCCGACCCGGCGCAACTCCTATCACAACCATTATTTCTTCTGACAGTCTACCGCCTGTCGATGTCTGACCGCGAGCAGTTCACTACCCGGTTCTTCGGTGACCTGTCCCGTCCGCCGGATGGACGACCACAGAACCTGGTCTGGCTCGGTGCTGCCACGCTGTTTTACCTGCTGACGGCGTACAACCTTGCTGTCGGGCGCGGTGTTGCGCCGTTCACCCCGCTTTTCGGCACAGCGTTCGTCCTGAACGGCCTGGCAGAGTCACTGTCCGACGGCCGTCGGCAGATGGCCTATCTCGTCCGGGTGCTGAGTATCGTGTTCATGCTCGCGCTGCTCGTGTTGTTGCTCGTCGGGGCCCTCGGCGGCCCGGAGCTTTTACTGTAGCCCGGGCTGTCCGGCACCACGGAGTACCTGACCTGCCGTCTCAGGTGACGGAGAGGGGTACACGGCACACGTGTTGGTCGCCGGTGCCAGACCGCCCGATGTGACACTCGTGGGGCCACTCGGTGACAACCTACTGACAGACAGCGTTGCGGGCCCGACTACGATGCCGAGCAGTCCCGGGGCAGGGTGGCCGTCGCCGCCGGCCGGCGCTCGCTGTGACATCACTCCAACCGGTCACCGGCACGCGCAAGCGCTGTCTCGTCACCCTCACGCCAGTAGCGACTCACGTCACGGACAGCCCGGACCAGTCGCTCGGCCGCGACGGGATCGACATCGCCGTCGAGTGCCTCGATACGCTTCTGTCGTGGCCGTATCGCCGAGAGCACCCGGTCGAGCTCGGGCTCCCCGTTCCCGCGGACCTCCCTGAGATCCGAGAGGTACGTGTCGACACTCGCCGCGACCGCGAGGCCGCGCTCCGGGTGGAGTGTCTTGGGCACCTCCGCCGGTGTGGGTCGTTCGCCGTTGTCTGCCCCGCCCAACAGTCCGAGCAGGTACAGCTCCTCGTCGCCCGCGATGTCCATCACCCGACCCAGTGTCGTGCCGACCCGGCGGAGTTCGGCCGCCGCGAGGTGTGTCCCGTCGAACGCCCGTAGCTCGCCCGCGTGGACGAACCCGGCGGTCCGGAGGTACTCTGCGGCCGTGTCGGCGGCCGTGTCTGCGACAGCCCGCAGCGGCTCCTCGCCGACCTGTTCACGAACCGATGTGAGGTCGAACCGGCCTACCCCGGTGGTGTGTGCCGCCGCCGCCTCGACACTGACACTCCGGGGGCTCCCGCAGTCGGGGCAGGTTATCTCACCCGTCTCGTAGTACGACCAGCGCGCCCCACACGCTGTACACTCGCGCTCGCCGCGTAGCTCCATACCGGTGTGTACGACCCGGTGATTCAAAGATGCGGCGGCTGGCTGTGACCCGCGCTCACCGTGGACCCGTCAGATTTACTCCTGGGCCCGACCCAGCCACGAACGTGACAGTCGTCCCCTGCGTTCGTGTCGACCGCGAGGCGGGCGAGCAGACCCGGGCACGACTCGCCGAGGCCGGCCTCCTCGACCGGGACCACGAGATCAGCCACGACGACGGCTACCTCTACATCCCGGTGACCGACGCCGACGCCGCCGGTCACGAGGGCCACACGGTCGTCACCTGCGACGCCCCCCGACGGGAGACACAGACCACACCCGCGGACATCCTCTCCTTCGAGCCGTCGTACGAGCGTATCGGCGAGACAGCCCTCGTCGACGAGGACGACCCGGAACGGGCACGCGCTCTCGCCGACGCACTGGTGGCGTCGGACATCCCCGTCGAGACGGTGCTCGACCGCGCCTCGAAGATAAAAGGCCGCGAGCGGGTCCGCGAGTGGAACCCCCTCGTCGGTGACGACACCGAGGTCGTCCACCGCGAGCACGGCTCCGAGTTCGTGCTTGACCTCGCCGCGGTGTACTTCTCGCCCCGGTTGGCCACCGAGCGCCACCGCGTCACCCGGCAGGTGTCGGCCGAGGAACGGGTGTTCGACATGTTCGCCGGTGTCGGCCCCTTCGCGGTGCCGTTCGCACGCCGGGGCGCGACGGTCGTCGCCACCGATATCAACGAGACTGCCATCGCGTCTCTCCGAGAGAACGCAGACCGCAACGGCGTCGGCGACCGTATCACCGCCATCCAGGGCAACGTGACAGCCGTCGCCCCAGAGTACGAGGGCTGGGCAGACCGCCTCGTGATGAACCTCCCCCACACGGCCGAGGCGTTCCTCGACACCGCCGTCACGCTCGCCGGTGACGAGTGTCGGGTTCACTACTACGACATGGCACCCGAGGACGACCGCTTCGGGCCCGGCGAACGGGCGGTCCGCGCGGCCGCGGAGCCAACATACGACGTGACCGTCGAGACCACCCGGACAGTCCGTTCGTACTCCCCACACGAGTACAACGTTGTTCTCGACGTGCTACTGGAACGGCGCTGATCTTGACTGCGCCAGGCAACGGCGCCGACCAACACCGCTCGGCGGGACAAGTTTTAACAGAGTTACAACGGAGTTTGCAGGCACTCTGTCTGGAGTTTGAAAAATCATCAAGTGTCATCTCGGTCTGTGAGAGAACACGAGCGGAGCCCACGGTAACCCCATCCGGCGAGCACGGTGTCGTAAAGCTCCGCGTACTCGCTTCCGCCCGGCTCTACCACGTCGTGTTCGGCAAGCGTATCGAGATGGTGCCGGACTGTGTTGTACTCAACGCCGAGTTCGTCGGCGAGGCGGTTGGCGTTTCGTGGCCGCTCGTCGAGAAGGCGGATGATACGGGCGCGGTTCTCTCCACCCCTGGTACCGGCGATCAGGTACCACAGCGCCTTCTCCATCGTGCCAACACATTTCCTGGGAGTGGAATAAACCGGTCGAAACAGTCCCGTGGCCGTCACCGGGTTCCAGTTTCGGTCGACCGGGAACAGCACGGTGGGTCGAGTCGCAACCCTTATGCAGCGTATCTGCAATAGATTCGTACTGGTGCCGGCGTAGCTCAGCGGTAGAGCGATTCCCTCGTAAGGAATAGGCCGAGGGTTCGAATCCCTCCGCCGGCTCTCCTGCGGGCGTCGACCTGCCCGCGACGTGGGTCGGTTACCAGACCGAGACAACCTGTCACCTGCGGCGTGACACCGAGGTGGTTGTGCACTGCGGCGAGACTGTGGGACACATTCATACTGTTGGATACGAATGCCGAGACACGATGGGACTCGACAGTTCGTACCGGCTGTATCTCGGCACGGAAGACGGGACGCGGACTGCCGTGCTCGGTGACGGCCAGGCTGTTGTTGTCGCCGAGGGACTCCCCGGCCAGGCCGTCCGGGCAATATCCCCCTCGCCGGTGACCCCCGAGGAGGCGTTCGTCGGCTGTGGGGTCCGTGGTAGCGGGCTCTACCGGACGACCGACGGTGGCCACACGTACACGTCATTCGGGTTCGATGACGAGTGGGTCTGGGGGCTCTCCCGACACCCGACAGACCCGGAGAAACTGTACGTCGGTACCGAACCACCGGGGCTGTGGGTCTCGACCGACAGCGGCAGGTCGTTCGAGCGAGTCGACGGTATCGAGACACTGCCGAGCCGCGAGAGCTGGTTTTTTTTCCACGAGCCGTTCGAGGCTGGCCACGTCCACGGCATCAGTATCCACCCCGACCGACCGGAGCAGGTGTTCGCGGGCGTCGAACACGGTGCCATCATCTACTCACGGGACGGTGGCGTGACCTGGGCGGAGTCACTGGCCGCCGAGGATATCCACCGGGTTGCGATTCACCCCGACGACCCCGACCGGGTGTTCGTAGCCGCGGGCTCGGGGCTGTACCGGAGTGTCGACGCCGGCGAGACCTGGGAGCAGGTACCGGCACTCGCAGGGGAGTACGCCCACGCGGTCGAGTTCGACCCCCGGTCGCCGGAACGGCTGTACGTCTACGTGGCGACCGACGGCGCCCCGCTCTACCGGAGTGACGACGGCGGCGACTCCTGGGTCGGGGTCGGTGACGGTCTCCCCGGCGCGCGGGCCGCCGACACCCTCCGGCTTCTCCCCGGTGACCCCGACGCGGTTGTCTACGCCGGTGAGACCGACGACGGGAGCCGGCTGTTTCTGAGCCACGACGCCGGGGAATCCTGGCGGCGTCTCGCCCCCGAACTGCCGATGGTCTGGCGGCTGGCGGTCGCCGACGGCGGGGGTTCCAAACGGTGAAATCGACTCGGCACAATCACCTGTCATGAGTCAACTCCCAGGAGACGCTGTCTACGACCTCACACGACCGATGGACGTCGCGGTTTCGCCCGACGGCACCCGCGCGGCCGTCCACGTTCTCGAACACGACCGTGGCACGGACCGACAACGGAGTTCGGTGCTCGTCACACCGACAGACGGGGGCCGGGAGCCGTACCGGCTCACCCGGCAGTCCGACCCTGTCACGATGCGGTGGAGCCCCGACGGCTCGAAACTCGGCGTGGTGATGGCCCGGGAGCGCGACACCGCGCTCCAGGTCGCCGACGACGAGTCCGACGGCGACGGGTCCGGCGACGATGACCCCCGTCCACAGCTCTGGGTGTACGACCTGGCCCGCGGCGGCGACCCGCGGCAGGTCACCGAGCTTGACGAGGGGGTTCAGGCGTTCGACTGGGGGCCGGCGGGCGAGCGGGTCGTTGTTGCCGCCCGCGACCCGACCCCGGCGGCGGCAGAGTCCCTCCAACGGCGCCGCGACGGAGGACCGATCGAGACCGAGCGACTCCAGCACAAGTTCGAGGGTGCCGGCTGGCTGGACACGGTCACGACGTACCTGTTCGTCGTGGATGTCGAGACCCGCGAGCGCCACCGCCTGGATGGCGCACACGGGAGTGGTCTGGTCACCCAGGCGGGCGGGCTGATGCCAGCGTGGCACCCCCGGAACGACCGCATCGCCTTTGTCTCGAACCACAGCGAACGGTCTGACGACAGCTACGAGAGCGACCTCTCCATCGTCGACGCCGACACCGGCGAGACCGAGCGGCTCACCGACGACGGCCGGGCGGTCGCCGACCCGACGTGGAGCCCGGACGGCACCCGAGTCGCCGTCACCGCCAGTGACCCGACAAACTGGTACGCCCCGCCCGAGGTCCGTGTCGTCGATGGCGACACCGGCGAGCACCGGACGCTCAACGGGGGGTTGGACCGGCACCTCGCCTGGTTCGCACACCTGGTCTGGCTCGACGGTGACAGTCTGCTGACCGCCATCGGTGACGGCGGCTGGTCGCGGTTCGTCCGACTGTCGGCCGACGGCGGCTACGAGCGTGTCTACGACCGGCAGCCCCGAAACGTGTCACTCGTCGGGTTCGATGCCGGCGGCGAGACAGTCGTCTTCATCCGCCAACAGCCACAGACCGGTATCGACGTCTTCGCGATGAGTGTCGCCGGTCTCTCCGCGGCTGTGGGCCCGCGACGACTGACGGAGCTGAACCCGGGTCTCGTCGCCGACTACGACCACCCCGAGATAGAGCGTATCACCTTCGAGGGCGCCGACGGCGACACGGTCGAGGGGGTAGTGTTTTGCCCGCCGTCGTTCGACCCGGAGGCGCCCGACGGCGACCGGCCGATGCTCGTCTCCATCCACGGCGGACCCCGGCGCTACGACGAGCCACAGTTCGATCTCGACACCGGGTTCTGGACGAGCCGCGGGTATCTCGTGTTCAAGCCGAACTACCACGGGTCGGTCTCCTACGGTGGGTCGTTCTCCGAGCGACTCGCTGCCTCGTGGAACGACGTGGAGGTGACAGACGTGCTCGCGGGAACCGATGCGGTTGTCGAGCGCGGGTGGGCCGACCCCGACCGACTGTTCGTCACCGGGTTCTCGTACGGGGCACGGGCGACGACGTACGTTCTCGCGGCGAGTGACCGGTTCGCCGCCGGTGTCGCCGAGCACGGCAGCTACGACCTGCGGTCGACGTTTGGCACCGGTGACTCACACCGGGGGTTCGAGACAGAGTTTGGTCGGCCCTGGGAGCGACCGGCGGCCTACGACGAGGCGTCCGCCATCACCGACGTCGACGAGATAGACACACCGCTCTTGCTGACCGCCGGCGGTGACGACTGCCGCACCCCGTCGACACAGTCCGAGCAACTGCACGTCTCTCTCCGGAAACGCGGTGTTCCGTCGAAGCTCGTTGTCTACCCCGATACCGGCCACGTGCACCCGTACATCGCCGACCCCGACCGTGCCACACACCGCGTCGAGACGATATCGGCGTGGCTCGAGCGGTTCGACCCCGCCGTCGGTGGGGGGTGACCACCGCTCGACGGGTGGTTTATACCCGCCCAGACCGGAGTGAGTGTATGTTGGAGGGTCTCCACGTAGCGCTCGGGGTCAGCGGGTCGATTGCGGCGGTCAAGACCGTCGAGTTGGCCCACGAACTCCGGCGGCAGGGAGCCAAGGTGCGTGCGGTGACGACACCGGCAGCCGAGGGGATACTCCACCCCTGGTCGCTCGAGTACGCGACCGAGAACCCTGTCGTGACAGAGATAACCGGGCGTGTCGAGCACGTCGAACTGTGCGGTGTCGACGGCTGGGCCGACGTACTGTTGCTCGCCCCGGCGACCGCGAACACGGTCGGCAAGGTGGCAGCGGCGGTCGACGACACGCCTGTGACAACCTGTGCCACGACAGCCCTGGGTGCAGACCTGCCTGTCGTGATTGTCCCGGCGATGCACGAGCCGATGTACGACCACCCGGGCGTGATAGACGCCATCGACCGTGTCGAGTCGTGGGGTGTGAGCTTCGTCGACCCGCGCATCGAGGAAGGAAAGGCGAAGATCCCAACAGAGGAGACAATCGTGACTGCGGTCGCCCGGGCGACGGGTCCCGACCCGCTCGACGGGCAGCGGGTGGTCGTGACGAGCGGTGCGACAACGGAGTCGGTCGACCCGGTTCGGACGCTCTCGAACCGGGCCTCCGGCCGGACCGGACGGGCGGTGGCACGCGCCTGTCACACCCGCGGTGCGGAGGTAGTGGTGGTTCACGACGGCCCGGAGCTCCCGTGGGCGACCGTCGAGCGTGTCGAGACTGCCGCCGAGATGACCGACGCGGTGCTGGCCCACGCCGACGGGGCTGACGCGCTGGTGTCGGCGGCGGCCATCTCCGACTACACCGTCCAGACTGCCCAGTCGAAGCTCCGCTCCGGACAGGAGGCGGTGACGCTGCGACTCCGGCCGACGTCGAAACTGCTCGACACGGTCCGGGCCGAGCGACCCGACCTCACGATGGTCGGATTCAAAGCCGAGACCGACGGCGACAACACCGCCATCTACGAGCGGGCCCGAGAGCTCCAGCAGCGTGTCGGTCTTTCCTTTGTCGTCGGAAACGACGCGGGCGTCATGGGCGAGACGGACACCCGTGCCCTGCTCGTCGACGGTGACGACCACGAGGTCGTCGAGGGGTCGAAGACGGCTCTCGGGTCGCGTGTCGCCGACCGTCTCGCCGCCGCCCTCTAAACTGCGCCCGGAGGCCGACGCGCATCGCGTGACCGACGGAACCGTCCCGGGCAGGCGGGTGCCCCGACGGACCGCCTCTACGGAGCCTCGAAACCGACCGACCCCGGCATAATCGGACGGCGAGCGCGACACCGAGACGGGTAACCGCCGGTCGACAGCCAGTTCCCACCCGGTCCCGGCGTTCGAGGCCGAGCGTTCCGACCGCAAACAGCCTTATATGTGAGTAGACCATCGTTAACAACTAGTATCGGTAGCCGCCAGGTCCCCGGCACCGGTTCAATCCGGACCTGTGCGTAGCTTGATGATGCTACCGTGGAATGAATACACATGCCACAACTCAGCCAACCGACCCAGGGTTCTCCGACCGACGCATCGACCGACACGACCGAACCAGTGCGACAACTGACGCTCGGGCGGCCGGTTGCCGATGCGAGGCAACAGGTGCCCGGTGACGGTGGTGAGTGCCGATGAGCGAACGCCGACAGAGCCTCGAAAGCTTGAGTGAGGAGTACCGGACGTCGATCCCCTCGGACCTGCGACAGCCACGCTCGCTCGAGTGGTATCTCGACGAACTCTACGACGAGCCCCGTATCGCCCGCAACGCGAACCAGCGGGTCGCGGACATGTTCGACTACTACGGAACCGAGTACGACGAGGACACCGGTGTCGTCGAGTACAAGCTTGCCTCGGAGGACCCCCTGAACAACGGGGAGAACACCTTCTACGGGCAGGTCGTCCACGACGCGATGCACGAGTTCGTCAACAAGGTGAAATCGGGTGCCCGCGGACTCGGCCCGGAGCGGCGTATCCTGTTGTTGCTCGGCCCGGTCGGTTCGGGGAAGTCGGCCTTCGACTCTCAGGTCCGGACCTACTACGAGGACTACACCGCAAAGGACGCCGGCCGGATGTACACGTTCCGGTGGGTCGACCTCTGCAGTGTCATCCCCGACCAGGACCCCGAGGACGACGTGGTGCGGTCGCCGATGGACCAGGACCCCCTCGTGTTGCTCCCGCAGGAACAACGCGACGGGATTGTCGCCGACCTCAACGACCTGCTCGACGCGCCCTACACCATCCGCAACGAGCAGGCACTCGACCCCGCCAGCGAGTTCTACATGGACCGTCTGCTCGCTCACTACGACGACGACCTGCAGGCGGTGTTCGACAACCACGTCGAGGTCGTTCGTCTGCTCGCCGACGAGAACAAGCGCCAGGCGATCGAGACGTTCGAGCCAAAGGACAAGAAAAACCAGGACGAGACGGAGCTCACGGGCGACGTCAACTACTCGAAGATCGCCATCTACGGCGAGTCTGACCCCCGCTCGTTCGACTACTCGGGGGCGTTCTGTAACGCGAATCGCGGCATCTTCTCCGGCGAGGAGCTGTTGAAGCTCCAGCGGGAGTTCCTGTACGACTTCCTGCACGCCACACAAGAACAGACAATAAAACCGTCGAGCAACCCGCGTATCGACATCGACCAGGTCATCGTGGGACGAACGAACATGCCGGAGTACCGCGACAAGAAAGGTGACGAGAAGATGGAGGCGTTCAACGACCGAACAAAGCGCATCAACTTCCCCTACGTTCTCTCATACGAGAACGAGGCCGAGGTCTACCGGAAGATGCTGCGCAACGCCGACCTGCCCGACATCCACGTCGAGCCCCACACCCTGGAGATGGCGGGACTGTTCGGCGTGCTCACCCGTATCGAGGAGCCCGACGCGAGCAACGTCACCCTCATCCAGAAGGCAAAGGCCTACAACGGCGAGATAGACGAGACCGACGACATCGACGTGAAGAAGCTCCGCGAGGAGGCCGAGGAGTCGGTCGACATCGCGGAGGGGATGGACGGTGTCTCGCCGCGGTTCATCGGTGACGAGATCGCCGAGGCGATAATGGACTCGATGCACCGCTCGCGGGGCTTTCTCTCGCCGCTTCTAACCTTCAACCACCTGGAGGGCAACCTCGAGAACCACGGCTCCATCTCGAAGGAGATGTTCGAGACCTACTATCGGTACCTCGAACTGGTCCGTGAGGAGTACAAGAAGCGAGCAATCGAGGACGTCCGGCACGCTCTGGCCTACGACGTCGACGAGATCCAGCGCCAGGGCGAGAAGTATATGGACCACGTGATGGCGTACATCGATGACGATACCGTGGAGGACGAGCTAACGGGTCGCGAGCAGGAGCCCGACGAGCAGTTCCTGCGCAGCGTCGAGGAGAAACTCGAACTTCCGGAGGACCGAAAAGACGACTTCCGCCAGGAGGTTGCGAACTGGGTGTCCCGCCGGGCCCGCGGCGGGGAGCCGTTCAACCCACAGGACAACGACCGTCTGCGCCGGGCGCTCGAACGGAAGCTCTGGGAGGATAAGAAACACAACATCAACTTCTCGGCGCTCGTCACCAGCGGCGAGATGGACGACGAGGAGCGCAACGAGTGGATCGACGCCCTGCTGGACCAGGGCTACTCCACCGAGGGCGCAAAGGAAGTACTCGAGTTCGCCGGTGCCGAGGTGGCAAAGAGCGAACTGGAGGGGTAAGATGGCGAAGCGAGAGGACCGCAACCGACGACCGGAGCGACGCGGTGACGAGCGGGAGACTCCGCCCGACGGAGAGACGTTTCTGACCGCCGCCGACGAGGAACTCGACGCGACCTACCAAGAGCCCCTATCGCTCCCGGAGTACGTCGACCTGTTGCTCTCGGAGCCACACCTCGCCGCCCACGCCTCGAAGTACCTCCTCGCGGCGATCGAGCACGCCGGCACCCGGACCGTCATCGAGGAGGGTGAGGAGACCGAACGGTACCGGT
>Ga0207714_1001189_pt1 | contig 17075 bp, 13 predicted proteins | sample PonA232FremontCA_2_FD_187270 | JGI IMG/M metagenome (GOLD analysis project Ga0207714, IMG submission 187270) | Marine sediment microbial community from Fremont, CA, USA - Pond A23 Sediment 2 (SPAdes) | ecosystem: Environmental > Aquatic > Marine > Unclassified | place: USA: Fremont, California...
AACTTTTTCACGTCCCCCGAAACGCTTACAACCCCTCAAGGCGTTTACAATCCCCCGAGGCTTTTATACCCCACGAAGCTCTTACAACCCCCCCCGACTTTTTAACGCTCCCATAGCTTTTTCACGCCCCCGAAACTTCTCCAGATCTGCCCATCCCTTTGGCTTAGACAAAGCCAGGGAGGAACTGCTTACCCCTTGACATTCCGGGGGTGGACAACTTTCATTAATACCAACCCCCAGCACAACCCTGTGCTGACGCCCGATTGGTTAAGGCTTTCCGGCCTGCCAATGGAAACCACAATTATACCCCGCTTGCCGCCTATTTTTTATTAATTTTACAGGCTATGAAAAATGCCTTTTTTATTGTGGCTGTTTTGCTGATGCATCTGCCGTTTATGCTTGAAGCCCAGCAACCTGCCGATACCAGTCAGCCTTTTAAGATAAAAGTTTGGAAACTGGATGATTTGGGCGGGCGTGAACGGGTTGAAATGGATACCAGTTTGTTTGACAGCCATGATTTTAACCCGGCCAACGGCCAGATTAATCTTGGGCATCTGGGGGCTCCTATGAAATACCAGGTATTCGGCAAGAGACAACAAACAGCGTTCTTGTTTTTTACCCCCTTTGACCCCCTGCTAAGAACCCCGGATAATACAAGATATGTCAATACCCGTTACCCATTTACTTTCATAAAATATACCATCGGGGGCCAACAGGATACCGAGGCCATGCTTGAAGCCCGCCATTCCCAGAATGTAAACGAAAACCTGAATTTCGGCACCCATATCGACCTGAGGGCTTCCAAAAAATTTTACGAGAATGAACGGTCCCTTAAATCACGCTACCTTAACTTTTTTGGCAGTTATGTCACTGAACCATATACCGCTCATTTTAGCCTGAACATCAATAAGGTTGAAATGAATGAGCTGGGAGGTATTCAGAACAAAGCCAATTTTGAGGAACAAGCCCAGCGTTTTATCCCGGGGCGGCTGGAGAAAGCTAAAAATATTTTGAAGGACAAATCCTTTCACCTTTTTCAGACCCTTTCCTTAAAAAAAACGAGTTTGTCCAGGCTTAATTTCTTCGACCGGATCGACCGCCAAACCATTCCACCGGGCGAGCGCGACAGCCTGGAGCAGGGAAAACAAGCATCCCGGCCTGACAGCCTGGGCGGTGGGATACCTTCCAAAGTGCGTGACAGCCTGCAGCAGGATGATGTACCACGTGATTCAGCAGGTCTTCGTCAAAAGGCTGATACGGCTTTACCCAACAGCCCCTCTGGCCAGGCAACGGTCACCCCAAAGGACAGCCTCAATCCCGGGCAGGTAGACCGATTGCCTGACAGCACCGCCCCGGCAGTACCTTCCGCGGATACCATCGCCCCCACCCGGGAGGAAAAATCGAAATCCGCCGCTCCCACTGATTCCCTGGATCAAAAAAGTCAAACCCGTTTTTACCTGTACCATCACCTTGGTCTGGCCACCAACAGCAAGCGTTATTCGGATAAAAACCCACTTTCCGGATTTTACAGCCCGTACCCCATCTATATCGATTCCACCCGGACCAACGACCAGGCCGGGCAACAATCTGTGCGCAATGAACTCAAACTGATTTATTCTAATAAATTCGCCCGCCTAAGCGCCGGTATGGATTATGAACTGGTAAAATATTCTTATTTGTCACCGGATCAGCAAACCGAACCGGATTATGACCTCTACCGCGAACGCAACTACAATAACCTGGCCCTCAATTCATCCCTGTCCCTGCATGTGGACACCTCTTTTTCCTTTGATGCCAATGTACAATATTTTCTGGCCGGTTTTCAGGGGGGTGATCTCTATCTAAAGGGAACCCTCAAAAAATCGCTCTGGAACAGCACCCTTACGGTAAAAGGCCATTATAAACGCTATGAACCCGATTATTTTTATCAATATTATCATTCCAACCATTTTAGCTGGAATCAGCCTTTGGCTAAGATTCGCGACATTGGAGCCGAAGGGCGGCTGCACATCCCTTCATGGAAAACCACTTTTTCCCTGAAGCCCTACCTGATCCGCAACCATACCTATCTGGATACCAGTGCCCACCCCGTCCAATATCAGGGTGAACTCCAGGTCACGCAGGCTTCCGTGAAAAAAGAATTTCAATGGTGGAAACTCCATTCTACCAACAAAGCGGTGCTTCAATATACCAATAAACCTGAAATTTTAGGCCTGCCCTCGATGTACTTCTATCACGAACTGGCTTTCAGAAATACCTTCCATTTCCAGGTTACCGGCGGTAATCTTCATACCCAGCTGGGCTGGTCGCTCTATTACTACCCGGGCTACCATATGGACGATTATATGCCCGCGTTGAACCTGTTTCACCGCCAGGAAGAAGAGACCGTGGGCAACAGGCCTTTGCTGAATCTTTTCCTGGATATTCAAATCAAGCGAACCCGGATCTATGTAAAACTCTATCACCTGAGTAGCTACCTGCAACCCCGTGATTATTACACCGCCCCGCGCTATCCCATGTCGCCTATGATGGTGAAATTTGGATTTTCATGGAGCTTTTATGATTGATGATTTTTGACGATATTCCCTCAAGAGGGGGCCAAAAAATTTGTTTATTGATTATGAATAAACAATTTAAATAATGATCCCATACAACCTCGTTGTTTCGATAAGGCAGCTCTTCATGAAAATCGAATCATTAGCATTTTAATCATGATTTTCAATGGCCATATGTTAAATTGTGTTATTGGGGTGGACAATTCCAAATATTCTATTAAGTTTGTCAAGGATTTACCAAAATACTAGAGCATTTTGATCAATTTGTCGAGCGCATCAAAATTTGCCTTTCCCTTTGTTTTTTTAATGATTTTGTTGAGTTTGGTTTCCTGTCGTAAAGAGCAGGAGGAAGCGCCCGAAGCGGTGAACAGGCTGGAACAGATCAAGGAAAGGGGAAAACTGGTAGGAATAACCGATTACAATTCCACCAATTATTTCATATACCGGGGCAAGCCCATGGGTTTCCAGTATGATCTGTTAAAGCGATATGCCGATCATTTGGATGTGGAATTGGAGATTAAGGTTTACAAGGACATGGACAGGAGTTTTAAGGCCATAGAGGAGGGGGAGGCCGATGTGATGGCTTTTAATTTGGCCGTTACAGAAGCCCGCAAGAAGCGGGTTAACTTTACCGTTCCCTATGCCCAGACCCGTCAGGTATTGGTGCAGCGCAAGCCTGATGATTGGCGGTCCATGACCCGCCGGGAGCTTGAGCGGAACATGTTGCGCAATCAATTGGAGCTTAAAGGAAAGGTGGTATATGTCCGTGCCAACTCCTCCTACGAGCAGCGTTTGCGGAATCTCTCCGAGGAGATCGGGGGCGGTATCCGCGTCATCGAAAAGGACGACTACTCGGAAGAACAGCTTATATCTCTGGTGGCACGGGGGGAAATTGATTACACGATTTGCGACGAAAATGTGGCCAAAGTCAACAGCACCTACTACCCCAATATCGATGTAAAGACGGCCATTAGCTTTCCTCAGAACCTGGCCTGGGGCGTTCCCCGCCAGGCGGATTCGCTGTTAAATAATGTAAACAACTGGATTCGTTCCTTTAAAAAATCGCTGGATTATACCCTGGTGTATAATAAATATTTCCGAAACAGAAAATCAGCACGGATTTATAAAAGCGATTACTATACCATCAGCAGTGGCAAGATATCGCCTTACGATGATCTGATCAAGAAATACAGCGATGAGATTGACTGGGATTGGCGGCTTTTGGCTTCGCTTATTTTCCAGGAATCCCGGTTTAAACCAAATGCACAGTCATGGGCCGGGGCGTATGGATTGATGCAATTGATGCCTTCGGTGTTGAACCGGTTTGAGGTGGAAGATAAAAGTTCTCCCCGCCAAAACATCCGGGCTGGGGTGGCATTTCTCAAATGGCTGGATAAACAGGTTAAGAAGTTGGGTATTGACGACCGCAACCAACGCATCAAATTTGTGTTGGCCTCCTATAATGTAGGATTGGGTCATGTGCTGGATGCCCGCCGGCTGGCTGAAAAATACGGGGGCGATCCCAACAAGTGGGATGTAATCAAGGAGTACCTGCTTAAAAAATCCAATCCGGAATATTACAATGATGAGGTGGTTTATTATGGCTACTGCCGCGGCATCGAAACATACAATTATGTCGATCAGATCATGGACCGCTACCAGCACTATAAGAACATCATTCCCGCCGGGTAGAGTAATAACCTTTAAGTTCTTTGGGTATGTTGATTCCTCATAGCATTGATTTTACAGCTTTATGGTAATGATCAAGGTTCTTATCCTAAAACAGGCTTTTGCGGTATAGTTCCAGGAACTCCGAAAGGATCATAGCGGTGGCTCCCCAGATTTGGAGTCCATTGTATTTATAAAAAGGAGCCTTTATGTGTCGGTTGTTTTCGCGGATGCTTTCATTTTGGATCAGGGCTCCCGGCTGCAGCAATTCGTCGATGGAGATTTCGTATATGCGGTCTACTTCTTTGGGTTCGCGGATCAAATGGGGGCGATCAATGAGTGCCCCCAGTACGGGTTGGACCAGGTTGTTGCTGACGGGGATGTACAGGGGGGTAAGCAGGCCCATGATGCGGATGCTTTGAGCGGAGATGCCGATTTCTTCATGGGTCTCTCGCAGGGCGGTATCGCTGAGGTTGTCATCGTCTGTTTCCATTTTGCCCCCGGGAAAACTGATTTGTCCGCTGTGGACTCCATCATATACGGTTCTTCGAATCAAGATGGTTTGCAGGCGCTGTTGATGAGAATAGAGCAAAACCATCACCCCCGCCCGCCGGGTTTGCCTGTCGGTGGGCTGGCCATGGCGTTCCACCGGGGCCATCTTATATTGGGCCGGAGGCCCCGGTAAAGGCTCCTTTAAGAGCCGCTCAATTTTTTTATGCGATTCAGTGGTAAAACCCTCCATGGCCAACGAATTTATTCCGGCAAAATGTTCCAGTGATTTTATTTTTATGCCTGTTTCGGTATGATGCTTCTTATTTGTGGTGTTTGCGAATGAATGCTTCCACTTCCGGAACGCCCCCCTGGTAGATCAAATAACCATTATAAGGTTCTTTCTGTGTGATTTCATCGTTGATCGGGGTGAGCATGAGTTTTTTTACTTCTTCCCGGTCGGTGGTTTGTCCCAGGGCCCACCCCAATTTGATGTAGGCCACTTCCGGCAACATGTTTTCAGCCGGTATCACCCCCAGGTCCATTAAATCCCGGCCGGTGTCGTAAACAAACATATGGACAAAACCCCAAAGGGTCTGTACAGTCATATATACGTGTACACCTTTGTCCACAGCTCTTTTCAGGGCCGGATAAACCGGTTTGTTGACATGGCCAAGGCCGGTGCCCGCGATCACAATGCCTTTGTAGCCCAGATCAACCAATGCATCGATGATATCGGGCTGCATGTTGGGGTAGTAATAGAGGATGGTGACTTTTTCCTCGAAATAAGGCAGGATCCGTACCTGTCGGTCGTTCCTTCTTGGTTTATAATCATTTTTGATGGGGTTCACCTGATCTTTGGTGACCGTAGCCAGGGGGATATCGCCAATGGTTCTGAAAGTGGAACGGTAAGAAGAGTGCATTTTGCGCACGCGCGTGCCTCGGTGCAAAAAGCCATATTCATCAGAGGTGGGGCCAAACATGCAGACCATCACCTCGGCGATGTCGGAATGCCCGGCGGCATAGGCTGAATGGATCAGGTTCAGGGCCGCATCAGAGGAGGGCCGGTCGGACGAGCGTTGGGAGCCCACCAGGATGATGGGAACCGGCGAATTCTGAACCATGAACGTTAGCGCCGATGCTGTATGGTGCAGCGTATCGGTGCCGTGGCCAATAATGATCCCCTGAATGCCGTTTTCAATCTCTTTGCCAATGGCCTGGGCCAACTGAATATACTGGCTGGGCCCCATGTTCTCGCTGAAAACAGCAAATACCTTCTCGGTGGTTAAGTTGCACACATCAGCCAACTCGGGAACCGCTCCGTAAAGTTCACCCGGCGAAAAGGCCGGAATGACAGCTCCCGTACGGTAATCCAGACGCGAGGCAATGGTCCCCCCTGTACCGAAAAGCTTTACATTGGGCAATTCTTCGCTGTAGGGAAATTCCTGTTCCGGGATCTTGTATTCGGCTTTCTCAAAACCCGTCTCTTCCATATCTTTAATGGTGTCGGTGTCGATCCCGACATTGTAGCCGGTGGGGATCTTTAAAACCAGGTGCTTGTCGTCGTCATTTTCGGAGCGGGGCAGCACTTTGCCTTCAAAGTGCCCCCGCGTGGTTTGGATGTTCACCTCACTCCAAACCCGGATATTGAATCGTTTTAAAAGCTCCAGGGCTTCCCCACGGTAACCCTGATGGGTCTCTTTGTCACTTGCCATTATTTAAGAATTGTTGTAGTAGTTTTGGTAGAGATTGATAAAGCGATCGGCCATAGCTTCCCAGCTATATTCCTGTACAATCAGCCGGTTGGCTTCTTGCCCCAGTTGATCCCTGTATTTCTCGTCGCGGAGAATCTTCAGTATGCCCTCGGCAAATTCCTGGGGATCCTCCGGATTGACCAGCATCCCGTTCTTTTCGTGGGTAATGGTGTTGCGAATCCCACCGAACTTAGAGGCCACTACAGGTTTGCCACAAGCCATCGCTTCCTGAGAGGTCATTCCAAAAGGCTCGAACAGGGAAGGCAGTACAAACATTTCGGCCTGCTGATAATACTGTACCAGCTTTTCATCCGGCACATAACCAATGATATGCACCCGGTCGATGTCTTTGTCCGAGATGATTTGTTTCATCTTATCAAAAACCGATTTTTCACGGGCTTTGGGGTTGGGTGAGCCCCCACCAATGACCAGATGAATGTCGTCAATCTCTTTGCGCACCAGATCAAAGGCATGCAGCAGCAAGTCGTGGCCCTTGTTGGTGTCTATGCGGCTGAGGCAGAAGATATACTTGTCGGGCAGATCCGTCGCCTGCCGCTTTTCTTCCTCTGTCGGCATATGATAGGTATGAATGTTAACCCCCGGGGGTATGATTTCAATGTGATCGGCATCATAATCATAGAGCTCCTTGAGCTTTTCATGTTGTACCTGGCTGGTGAGGGTCAGGGCATTGACCGACTTGAAAATCCGCATCTCTTCATCAATCCGCTTTTTAAAATTGAATTTTTTTTCCATCTCCTCCGGATCACCCCCCATTTGATCTTTTTTCCATGCACCCAGGCTGTGCGGGGTGAAATAGGCCGGCTTGTCAAAAGCACGGGCCACATCCAGGGTCACAATGCCTGCATCCACATAATGCCCGTGAAAAAGATCGTAGTCAAGCCCCTGCTCGCGAATGAAGGAGATCATATTTTGAGAAAGCTCGGGCAACACATCGTAGATGTATTCCTTGGGAATGAATTCCCATTCCCCGGCTGGTATTCTGATTACCCTCACATCGGGCTGGTCCGGTACCGGATCAATTTGCCTGCGCGATTGATCAAACCAACGGGTATAGATGTCTACCTTGTACCCCTTGCTGGCCATCGCCTTGGCCAATTCCAGTACATACACCACCTGCCCGCCGGTATCGGTCTGCCCCAACTGGGGAACCGGATCAAAATAACCGTGGGTGCTTAACATTGCGATTCGCTGTATCGGCTTATTTTGCTGCATCATTTTTTCAGATTTTTGAGTTCGTAATCCTTGGTGATGATCAAATCGGCTTTTTCACTTTGTTTGGAAATGATCTCATGTTCGATGCGCAGGATCTTTTCCAGAAATTCGTCCTGTTTCTCGCGGCTCCGCTCAGCCCTGGTTGCTTTCGTGTCAAAATAGTTGCGGGCAATGAAAACCCGGGTATGGGGATTTTCCAGGGAAGTGGTGTAGGTGCCCTCGGCAATGACCACCTTGATGCCCGTTAAGTCAACGGTCTCAGTGTCTACCCGGTCCTCCTCGAAATAAACCAGGGGTTTTTCTATCTGATCCTTTCCTTCTATGGCATCTTGAATGTTTTGATCCAAAAGCTCAAGCTTAACCTCTGAGGTGCCCACATGGTTGATGTCCTTTTCCCTCATTTTGGCATTGGTCTTGGGCGGATAGACAAAATAATCATCCTGTTGAAAGATGAAGGCGGGCAGATCATATTTCTCGAGTTCCCGCCTGAGGGTTTCGGCTGTCTCCGATTTGCCGCTTCCTGATTCACCTGCAATGGTGATGGCATATCGTCCCCTGGTGTTTTTTATTTCAGGGATCACCACTTCAGCCACCATTTGGGCCGATTTAACGTGATGGTCTTTGATAACTAGTTTGTCGCCTCTCATAAGCTTCGTTTTTTAGGAATTTACTGGTATTTTTCTATTTCTGCCCGCAATTCATTCATGGGTATATTTCCAATGGCCTGGTTGTGAAGTTGCCCCATGATCCAGTCCACTTCGGCATGTGAATTTTGATGATGCCTTATACGGCTGAATTCTTGATGCAACCGGGGCAATTGCTCCAGAATTTTTTCTTTCCTTACAGGATTATAATGGATTTGCTCCAGTATTTGTTCAAAATTCATATGAGGTTGAGTATAGAGGAAGGGGAGCATTTTTTTCGCGATTTCCCTGTTCAACTGCTTTTCACGGATAAAGAAAAACAAGTCACGGATTTTGTTGGGGGCAAAATCGGGGTGGGGTGGGTAGTGGCCTTCCACAAACTTGAGGGTTTGGCCAATGAAGGTACCGACAAATTTGCCCTCAAAACCCATTTCGGTAATTTCTTTGATCAGGGGGAACCGGTCGCGGCTAAAGATGTAGTGATAAGTATCTTCCGGGACCTTCCATTGCTGCAGTTGGTGGTATCGTTCGATGATCTGGTCGGGCAGCTGGCGGCGGCGTTGTTCGATGTATTTTTTATCCAGGGGGATAGGGGCTGAATCGGTATCGGGATACATCCGGTCGGGCCCGGGCAGGACCCTCTCAAATACGGTGGTTCCGTCGGGGAAGGTTTTCCGGGTTTCCCGGGGCACTTCTGAAAAGGCCATTCGGCAGCGTTCATCAACGGTTTCCAGGGCGGTAGGGATGTCTTCTTCAGGGCCCCACAGCACCAGATGGGCATCGTTTGGGCCCCCGCCCAGGAGTTGTCGCAGCCCCTGATGGGTTTGTTGAGAAAGCCGGGGCTGAAGTTCTTCGCAATGACTCATGTTGGGGCGCTCCAGGCACGCAATGACCTTGAGGCGGTCTTCCAGCTCATCGCCAAAGACTTTGCCCGGCTGGGTAAAGTGGGAAAGGATGCCCCGGAAGCCGGGCAGAAGGATGGCAACAATTTTTTCATTGCCTTTGACGGCTTGCTCCAAAAGGCCATCATCAAATCCCTGTTGCCGGGGATCGATGGTTTGATGCTGCATCTGCCACTGATCCGGGTCGGAAACCTGGCTGTTGAGCTGATCCTTGATATAAAGCAGGGCCCATTGCCGGAAAGCTTCATTATGGGAGAGTTCCGGTATCCACTTATTGTGGGCCAGCCCTTTCAACTCCACCCGGGTTCCGCCCCGGCAGCTTACATTCACATCTTCCCGGCCACTGCCTATGCCCGTTCTGACTTTGCCGGTGCTGCGGTTCAAAAAACGGATGTAATCTGCCGCCTCCCGCAACTCATCCGGCGTGAACATGTCCGGGTAGGTCACCGTCTCGATCAGCGGCATGCCCAAACGATCGGTCTTGAAAATCCGGGTGTGCCGAATGTCGGATATCTCCCGGCAGGAATCTTCCTCCAGGCTGAGCTGGATCAGCCGCACCTTTTTGCTGGTTAACGGCAACTCCCCTTCTACACCAATGATGGCCGTGCGCTGAAACCCCGTGGGTATGCTCCCGTCCAGGTACTGCTTGCGGGTGATGTGGACCTCCCCGACAATGTTCAGGTTGCACTGCAGGGATATGTCCAGGGCAATCTCCAGGGCTTCCTGATCCATCTTGAATGGCGGAGTGTCATCAATTTCATAGGTGCAGGCCGTTTGATTGTTGATCCGGTAGATGATCTGCTTGCGGGTCTTATATTCCATCAAAGCCGTACCATCGTATTCTCCCAACTCACTTAATGTAGGCCTCATATGCCGTATGACCTCTGCATCGTAATCCTCATTGCTGTGATAAATACCGGCCGGACAATGACAAAATAATTTTTCCTGCGTTTTGAGTTGTTGGTGAACCTCCAATCCGGATTTAAAACCAATCCGCTGGTAATCTGCTTCAGTAGCCTGGCTGCGTTCTACATATCCAATCTTCTTTCTGGTGTTTTGGTAGTTCTCTAGGGGATCAATCGGATTATCGTATTCCATGTTGTAGTGTTGTATGCGTATTTTAGGGTCCGGTAATTTAGGAAAAAAAAAGCTATTTGCCAAATCAGACCGAGCCATACTGAACCCCGCCCTCAAGCAATTCGTCGGGTTTATAGGCTTTAATTAAACCGGATGGTTTTTACCGGGCTAATCCGCGCTACCACATAGGAAGGCACCACCAGCATCAGCACAGTGATCAGCAGGGAACCTACATTGAGCAGGAGGATGTGACTTATTTTCAAGTTAATGGGTACCGTATGCAACATATAATTGGTGGGGTCCAGGTGAACCAGGCCAAAATGTTGCTGAACCAGGCACAGGGCAATGCCGATGACATTGCCCCATAAAAGCCCCCTGCCAATTAAGAAGCTGGAGAGATACAGGAATATTTTGCGGATGTTCCAGTTGCGTGAGCCCATTGCCTTGAACAATCCAATCATATTGGTGCGCTCGAGGATCAATATCAGTAAACCCGATATCATATTGAAACCGGCTACCGCCACCATCAGGATGAGGATTACCCATACGTTGATGTCGGTGATGTTCAGCCAGTCAAAGATTTGGGGGTATTTTTCCGTGATGCTGATCACCCGCAGTTTGGATCCGTCCGAGAAGACCCGGTAGGTATAGTTGTTGCGGATGAGATCGGCCATTCGTGGAATCTGATCGAATTCCCGGATCAATACTTCAAATCCACTTACCTGGTTGCTTTCCCAGTTATTGAGGCTCTGAACGTGTTTGATATCGCCCAGGATAAACTGCTTGTCCAGTTCCTCTAGACCTGTATTGTATATGCCGGCTATTTTGAACCGGCGCATCCGCGGGGGGTCTTCCACAAAATACATCCCTACATAATCACTGGTATCGAGTTTTAACAGGTTGGCAATATGCTGAGATATCAGGATCTGGTCGGTGGTGGTTGAATCGTTCACCTGAAAAGCCTGGCCCCGGACAATGTTTTTTTTAAAAAAACTCCAGTCGAAATCAGGACCAACCCCTTTGAGTACCGCTCCCTGTATGTTTTCCCGGGTTTTGAGGATTCCCGCTTTGATGGCAAAAACCTGGATGTGTTTAACCCCTTCCACCGTATCGAGGGCAGGATAGAACTTTTGTTGCTTGTTCACCGGGGTAGTCTCGAACGAAGTGTTGGCGTCGTAGTTGACAATCTGGATATGAGAGCCGAAGCCGATGATTTTATCGCGGATTTGCGATTTGAATCCGGTTACAATGGCCACCGAAAGGATCATCACAGCCAGCCCCAAAGCAATGCCAATGATGGCGATGGATATGATGGGGCGGGAAATCTTTTTCTTGTCAGATCCCTTTGAATAGAGGCGTTTTGCTATGTATAGTTCGGTATTCACTCAGCCGACGCGTTTATGGCAAATGTATCAAAATTATTGTTTTCTGTTTGATGGAAAATGAAAATGGTGAATAATTTATTAATTTAGGCCGGCACAAAACACTTGATATGCGGCATGTACTAGGAATTGCACTGTTGGTGATGATTGGACTGACCTGCTGCCGGAGTCAGCAAGCTTCTCATTCAGAGATTCTCCCGGCGGCTGAGCGGACCGAAAAATACATTCCTCGTCTGCAGGACCAACGCGTCGCTGTAGTGGCCAACCACACTGCGCGCGTTGGGGGGGTCCACCTGATTGATACGCTATTGGCCCGGGGCATTGATATCCGAAAGATCTTCAGTCCCGAACATGGTTTTCGCGGTACTGGTGAGGCCGGGGAACCTATCGCCAGTTACCGGGATTCGGCCACGGGCCTGCCGGTGGTTTCTCTGTATGGGAGCCGGAAAAGGCCTAAACTTCGTCAACTGGAGGATGTGGATGTGGTGGTTTTTGACATTCAGGATGTGGGGGTTCGTTTTTATACCTATATCTCCACCATGCATTATGTCATGGAAGCCTGTGCACAGACCGCCACCCGTTTGTTGGTGCTGGACCGGCCCAACCCCAATGGTTTCTATGTCGATGGCCCGGTGTTGGATACCCAATATCAGTCTTTTGTTGGGATGCATCCCATTCCCCTGGTTCATGGTATGACCATTGCCGAGCTCGGCCGGATGATCAACGACCAGGGATGGCTGAAGGACGGGCTGCGCTGCGATTATGAATGGATAGCCTGTAAGAACTATACCCACGATTCACTCTACCATTTGCCTGTGGCCCCTTCTCCCAACCTGCCCAATATGAGAAGTGTTTACCTGTACCCTTCCCTGGGCCTGTTGGAAGGTACAGTGATCAATGTGGGAAGGGGTACCCACGCACCCTTCCAGGTTTTTGGCCATCCCCATATGAAAAGGGGCGATCTTACCTATACCCCCAGGGCCATTCAAGGGGCCAGCACCAACCCCAAATATAAAGGCGAAGTTTGTCAGGGCATCGATTTGCGCAATTATCCCCTCGATTCCCTTACCCGCCACCCCCGATTGAGACTTCAGTGGCTTCAGCAAGCTATGCAACAAATGCCTGAAGAAGGGGATTTTTTCCTGCCTTTCTTTAAAAATTTGTCCGGCAATGACCAGCTGTTGAAACAGCTTCGCAATGATGTTCCCATTAAGGAAATCCGGCAAAGCTGGCAGCCTCATATAAAAGATTTTATGCGGAAACGGAAAAAATACCTGATTTATGAGGATTTTACCCGGAACCTCCAATCGTTTACCCGCAGCCCCCAATAGATTTGTACTCCTACCCTAAAGAGAGGCTCTCCCGGCTCATCCATGATGGGGCAATGGCTACTTGTTTTTTACATAGATGTGCTTAATCTGGGTGTCTTTCACTGCCTCCTCATAGATGGTGAAGTGCTTGTTTAAGGATTTGAGCAGGGGAGTCAGCTTGGAGAAGCCATAGTTACGGGGGTCGAAGTCGGGTTTCTTTTTGATCAGCAAAGCCCCCACCTCAGCGAGAAACGCCCAGCCGTTATCCTCCGCCACATCCTCAATAGAATTTTTTATCAGTTGGATTAACTCATCATTGATGGTATCCACATCATTTTCGGGCTCAGAAACAATAGTTTGTTTAGCCGATGATTTGCGGGTTTTCTTTCCCTGTTTGGGCTTCTTCCCGCTGATCACCTCCACATAGATGAATTTATCGCAGGCTACAATGAAAGGCTGCGGGGTCTTCTTTTCACCCAAACCAATCACGAGCATGCCCGATTCCCTTAGACGCATGGCCAGCTTGGTGAAATCGCTGTCGCTCGAGACCAGGCAAAAGCCATCTACTTTACCGCTGTGCAGGATGTCCATGGCATCGATGATCATGGCTGAGTCGGTGGCATTCTTGCCTGTGGTATAACTATACTGCTGTATGGGCGTGATGGCGTGTTCAAGCAGCGCATTTTTCCATCCGGAAGCTTTCGTTTTGGTCCAGTCACCATAAATTCTCTTAATGGTGGGTATACCAAATTTGGCGATCTCTTCCAGCATGCCTTTTATGTTTGAGTGGGGCACATTGTCGGCATCTATGAGGACAGCTATCTTCAGATCGTCTTTTTCTTTCATGGCAATTGTTTTTTTCTGTGGCGCATTTTTGCTCTGTAGCGAAGAATTTTTAGCATTAGTCACGTTTTAAAAGCGGGTGGATAGCACCGCTTCACCCTGGAACCGACTGCTTCGAACAATGGCAGTTGATCAGCTTGCACTTGTCGGTATGTCAATGGCATCAAGATCAAAATCCGGTTCCCGGTCCTTTTTTTTTGCCTTTAAGTTCAGGGCGATGTGCCTGCAGCATAGCTTATTCACCACCCACCACTACCGTCCAGGGACGGATTTCCCACTGGCTGATCAGTCCGTTTTTCACATAAGGGTCTTTTTCGACAAATGATTCAGCGGCACTGGTATCTTCGCCTTTAAAGATCAGGACTGCCCCATCGGCAGGTTCAGCCAGCGCTCCGGCCATCACCATATCCCCCTTTTCATAGAAATCCTGCACCAGGGCCAAATGTTCCTCGCGGTAGGGTGCCCGCTTTTCAATGTAATTGTCAACGGTTTTGTAGAATAGGAGGTAGTACATGATCGGTTGATTTGTTCATACATCTAAAAATAGGTATCGGGAATATATCCCGGGCAACTGATTCAAGGATACGAAAATTTGTACAAATCCCCAAATTCAGCATCTATGAAAGGGGTATAGATGATGCTTTTTCAGGATCGATCTCTTGTACCTGGATGGTGCTGCTCATAATGGGATTGGGACGTGCCGGGGTGCGGGACCCAAAAACACCCATCCACCCGGGCCCTTTCCTGAGCAATTTTTCTGCCACAAGATGCTCCCTGAAGGCAGGTGCATCGGTGAGGTGCCCCCACCAAAGATAGGGATTTTTTCCATGATGGTTTAAGTCAACCCATTGAAAAGAATCAGCGGATGATAACAAAGGGTACCCGAATTCGCCCCATCCATCAGTGACTTTCTGAAGGGCTAACGGTTTGCAGGTATGGTGAAAGAGAATGTGCTTCCTTTTCCGGGGGTACTCTCGGCCCATATTCTGCCTCCATGCGTCTCGGTGAATTCCTTGCAAAGCAGCAATCCCAGTCCGGTGCCGCTTTCTTTTTGGGTACCCGGGGTGGATTGGGTAGTGTCTATGCGGAAGAGCTTATCCAGGTCTTCGGTCTCGATCCCTGTTCCATTGTCGGCTACAGACACCACCAGCTCATTGGACCCTTTTTCTGTGCTTATGATGATCTCCCCTCCGGGATGGGTGAATTTGATCCCATTGGAGAGTAGGTTTCTCAATATGGAATTGATCATGGCCTTGTCAGCGAAAACCGTCAGGTTGTGCGGCAAATCTTGAGTAAGGGTGATGGATTTTTGCGTGGCAGAATCTTGTGATAACCCGGTTGCCTCCTGGATGATGCTTACCAAATCAAAATATTCCGGATTAAATTCTATGTTGCCCGATTGCGAGCGCGACCATTCCAGCAGGGTGGTGAGCAAATCCATTGCTTTTTTCGAGGAATCCTGAATGATTCGGGCATATTCGTCCAGACCTTCGTAATCCTTTTCTTTTACCTGCTCGGCCAGGAGCTGACTGAATCCGATGATGCTGTTGAACGGGCTGCGCAGGTCATGGCCGATGATGGCAAATAACCGGTCCTTGGTGGCATTGAGCTCATGCAGACGCGCCTGACTCTCTTTCAACGCCTGTTCTGCCCTTTTGCGTTCGGTGATGTCCCTTACATTCAGTACCACCGATTGGATCTCCGGGTTGTTGAGTTGGTTGGTCCCAAAAGCCTCCAGGTAAACCCACCCTCCATCCTTATGCCGGTGGCGGTATTGTGTGCCCCCGTTGGTTTGATTTTCTATGATATTTTTTAGCCCTGCCCGGGCCTTTTCCTGGTCATCCGGATGAATGAGTTGGTCAATCACGAAAATGTCCATCAGCTCTGCCGGCTTGTAACCCAAAATGTTTTCACAGGACTCACTCACGTAACGTTGAATACCACTGGAATCCAACAGAACGATCATGTCAAAGGAGTTGCGGATCAACTGTTCAAATGGTTGCCCCTTCCCCTGTAGTAAGTTTTCTATGGGGTTGAATACCTGGTTATTTGATGCGGTATCATAACGCATGAGGTTTTAAAAATACCATTTTTTTTTTAAAGAGGCAGGCTTCAATGAAAAATATGCAGATGGTCTGTAGGAGTCATAAAATCAACCTTTTTATTCAATCTTCACATAAGGGTTTTGCTCTTCAATCTCCGGTAGATGCCGGCAAGGATATTTACTGAAGGAACCTGTCTCATATAATTTCTGTAGGGTTCTCCGAATTTTTCAATCAGCATTCGGTCCTCTCTTTGGGTACCCAGATAAGTAAGCCAAATTCCTGGAATAGCCAGCAAGACAAATATCCAGTGTGGGTACAGCAGGGGAGTGGCAATGAATATGGAAAGAATGCCACCTGTATACTGTACATGCCGTACAATAGAGTAGAGTCCTTTTGTTACAACCCGGTTGGTGTGAACAAAAGACTTTCCCAGGGGCACATCGCCTTTTATTCTGAAGTAAAAAACCGGATATATTACGAAAAACATGCCGATGGCCCAAATAACAAACCCCAAAACAAGCAGCAGATCATTTTCATAAGGATCAATGACATTCAATAAAACAAGCGGATTGAGGGGAAAACAAATCACCATCAGCAAGTAGGCCAGTAAGTCCAGGGGATGATATCTGTATGATGTTTTCATGTGCAGGTAAATTTACTATTTTTATGACTGATTATTCTGGTCAACCCTAAAAATCCGTCTTGGGGGCAAGTTTTCTCCGGGCAGCTATTTCAGATCATTAACCCTGATTTTCTCGGTGCTGATCATCCTGCTTTTTCTGGGCCACCGTCCCGATATCGACAAGGCCCGCAGGGAGCTGGATGTATAAGTCCCGCAACCATTAGCCTATAAAACGGCTAATGGAACGGGCCTGATCCTTAGGCAGGCTGCCGTCGCGCGACTTAAGCTCGAGTTTCGGCTTACTGCCATGGCCATTCAGCTGGTGGCGCATCCTGCGAAACATGCTGCCTGTGGCCAGTTTATAGGTTGTGAACAGGGCGACCCTGGTTCCTTCGGCTATTTTTATACGCCGGGCCCATCTTTTCCAGGGAGCATCCGGGTGTTGGTTCACTACCATCCAGCCTTTGGTCCAGCAACCCAGGAAAAGGTAATCGGCTGAGGCCAGTATGGTTTCGGTGCATTCTTCAATGGACAGGGTCTTGGTTTGAATA